>Ga0310813_10001273_pt1 | contig 15277 bp, 9 predicted proteins | sample YN3metagenome_FD_203086 | JGI IMG/M metagenome (GOLD analysis project Ga0310813, IMG submission 203086) | Soil microbial communities from experimental microcosm in Duke University, North Carolina, United States - YN3 | ecosystem: Engineered > Artificial ecosystem > Soil microcosm > Unclassified ...
TATCCATAATTCATTTCCTGCGATTAAAACATCATTGGGCTCGTTTAAGTCCGTGACTAATGTAGAAACAGTATTTGACTTCGTCTTCAATACCTTGACCTTCCCGTTGTAACTATCAGCAATATAGATATTGCCGTTATCTTCAGTAAGACCGACACAATGCTGTAACAAAACATTTTTGATGTCACCATCTTCGTCACCAAATTTAAAAAGCCCCTTTCCAATGACTGTTCTTACTGTTTCATTTTTCAGATTAATTTGACGAATAGCGCTGGCCTCAGGGTCTGCAACGTAAATGTCATCGGCTTTTTTGGTTATTCCACTGGGTTGACTGAATGTTGACGTCTTCAGATCGCTGTCTTTGATCCCTTCAAAGCCGCTTCCCGCAAACCGGTAAACCTTATTGTTTTTGAGGTCCATTCTTAGTACCTGGTGATTTCCTGCATCCGCAATATATAAGTATCCTTTATCGATAAACAGGTCCCAGGGGCTGTTTGGCAACACAGGCTCGTCCCACTTGTCATTATTAAAATAGTATCCCATTTTGCCATTGCCTGCGACAGTCGTCACTTGCTTTGTTGCCAGGTTAGCCATCCGTATCGAATTATTTTTCGAGTCTGCGATCCACAACGAGTCATTTCTAATTGCCAGTCCTTGTGGTCCGTTAAATGTAACCGTCGAAAATTTTCCATCTTCAAATCCCTGCTTACCTTTTCCAATTATTTCCAGGATCTTTCCTGAATCATCAATCTTGATCACACGATTATTTCCATAATCTGATATCCAGAAATTTCCATTTTTATCAGCAATCATTTTGGAAGGAAATTTCAGCGGAGTTGATACGTTCGATTGCTGCTGTCTAAAAACAAATGGTTTTGTGTTGATGACATCTTTATAGTCATTTATTAATTTTTCGATGCGGGGGCTAAACTGATTGTAGACATTTTCTCCTTCGCCCTTAAATGCAATTTTTCCGTCGGGAGAAATGAGAACGAGGGTTGGCCATGCCTCAACACCATAGGCTTTCCACACAGCATAGTCGGCGTCATTTACCACGGGGTGATCGATACCGAATTTTGAGATCGCTGCCTGTATGCGTTGGGTTTCTCTTTCCGACTTGAATTTTGCAGAATGCACGCCGATCACAACCAATTCTTTGGAAAATTTTTCCTGCAGCTTCTTAACCTCGGGGATGATATGCTGACAATTGATACAACCGAGTGTCCAGAAATCAAGCAACACAATTTTACCCCTGAAATCTTTTAAGGCGTAAGCCTTATCCGTATTCAACCACCCAAATGTCGAATTAACCTCCGGTGCTGTTGGGGCATTTATTGTAAACTCATTTTTCTTGTGAGATCTCAGTCCGCAACTTGCGATTAAAATCAAGACACAACCAACATAAAAAATTTTAGATTTTCTTAGAAACAGATCCTTTCGTAGCATATCATTTACAACTTAGCCATTTTTGTATTAATGAAATCATAAAAAAGCCTTCTATAAAGATAGAAGGCGTTAACGATTGCTTGCTGAAATATCAGCAGTGAGATACTAGACCAAAAGGCCAGTCATTGTGGGAACAAAATTCTGCAAATTATGTTGTGCTCAACGCATACCATTGTTAAGTTTTTATGATAAAAAAGAAGCCCTCCATGGAAATGGAGGGCCATACGATTGCTTGCCATGTAAAGTACTAAAAGCGTTTTTTGCAATATTTCGCTTGCAACACTGTGAATAGTATTGCCGTATCTTCCGGCCATTCTTAAAAATGATAAGTAGCGCCAAGTATGAATGCGCCTGAGCTTTTTGCGGTGGGAAAATCACCGTCTTCATTCTTGAAGAACAATGCCTCTTCACCTGAGTCAACTCTAAACTCGGGAATTATCGTAAGATTTCCGAGCCGGATATTACCTGATAATGTAAAGTCAAATATTTTGTTATAAAATCCAGCCACACCTTTTTCGTCATTAAAATATTCTCCCCGGGCTGTAAGACCAAATACTGACGTCGGATCAAAATTCAGGTAAACAGCGGAACCCCACCACGAATCACTACTGCTCTTCCCGTCCGGTTTTGTAAACTTTACAGTTCCATTGTAACCAATGCTGAATTTAGAGGAGATCGTCCCTGTAACTACGGCATCAACCTGGTTCGTCACAGCTTCGCTCGCATCTTTTCCACCCACGTAATTAACGTAGGCGTTTACTTTTGCATTAGTACTGGTAAAATGAACTTGTCCCAGGAAAAATTTCTTTGAAAAACTTGCTGTGGTCATGTCATTCGGATTCGCCACACCAACCATAAAAGCAAAGTTCTTACTTGCTGTCACATCCATTTTTAATCCCGTATGAAAAAATGGCCCATAAGAGAACATGTAATCCATACTATAGTTGCGATTCAAATACGCATCGAGCAACTCATAACCAACATGAGTGGCCCATTTACCCATGGTGAATTTTACTTTATCAGATGCGGCAAAGGAAACATAGGCCTGCTTAATGGCAGCCATAGCTCCTTCGTCATTGTATGAAAATTCCTGGGCGCGCCGGCCGAATCCAAGGTCAATTACACCATCTACTTTTCCTATGGCATAATCGGCTTTGATGGAGGCCAATCCCAGTTCAAACGAGTTTTGAGAGTTGGTAAAGCTGGTATAATTGTTCGTGCGGCTGGAATCCTTTGCATTGAGAAAATTATACCGGTAATAGGCGTCCGCCGATCCGTTGATAGTTAAAGTTCCTTTTGATGATGAATCCTGGGCATTTACATAAATAAAGGATACGAAAGCCAGAAAGAAAATAAGAATTTTTCGTAACATCGCAGTTGATTTTAATTGTTAAGGGGTACAGCACTAGTTGTTAGCGCAACTATATTTATGCTGTACCTTTTTTAATTGTTTGTCTACTTTCTCACATGGCGTGCCCGGGTCACTTTACTTCGTCGGCAAGCTTTTCTTCCATCTTACCGTTGTTATGAATCAGTAAAGTTCCCTGCATATATTTTTCATTGTGCTGAGTTGCATCCAAGCCGATTTCTTCTTCTTCTGAACTAACGCGGAGAGGCAGAACCAAATCGATGAATTTGAAAATGAGGAAAGAAACACCAAAGCTGTAACCTACAGCGATGGCCATTGCCTTAGCCTGCGTAAGGAAGAAACTGACATTACCTAAGAATAATCCATCGTTTCCGGCTGAGTTGACTGCTTTGGTCGCAAATACTCCAGTCATCAACATTCCCACCATACCGCCAATTCCATGGCAAGGGAATACGTCGAGTGTATCGTCGAGTTTTGTTGATTTTTGCTTTATCAACACAGCAACATTAGAAACAACAGCTGCAAAAACACCAATAAAAATGCTTTGAGGTATTGCTACAAACCCAGCGGCCGGAGTAATGGCAACAAGACCCACAACGGCTCCGATGCAAAAACCCATCACCGAAGGTTTTTTCCGACGCAATACATCAAAAAGCATCCAGGAAAGACCCGCTGATGCCGCTGCTGTATTGGTAGTTGCAAATGCTGATACTGATAATGCATTGGCAGCGCCTGCTGAACCGGCATTGAACCCAAACCAACCAAACCATAGCAACCCCGTACCTATTAAAACATAGGGAATATTAGCAGGTGGAATTTCCTGATTATCCAAATGAACTTTTCTGCGTTTGAGGACTAATACTCCGGCGAGTGCAGCACATCCCGCAGATATATGTACAACAGTACCCCCGGCAAAATCCAGGGCGCCCATTTTCGCAAGAAAACCTTCCGGGTGCCAACTCCAATGCGCAAGTGGCGCATACACCAGCATGCTGAACAAAACAATAAATAATATAAATGAAGTGAAGCGAATTCTTTCAGCCACGGCACCTACGACGAGGGCAGGAGTAATAATTGCGAACATTAACTGGAATAAAGAGAACAACGTTTTTGGAATTGTAGGAGCCAATGACCAAGGCTCACCTGAATTAACGCCTTTATAAAATAAGTGCGTCATTGGATTTCCGATAAAATGACCGATGTCATCTCCAAAACAAAGGCTGTAACCAACTACAATCCAGAGAACACTTACGATCCCGGCGGCAACCATACTTTTGATCATAGTTGAAAGAACATTTTTTCTATGCACCATACCACCATAGAAAAATGCCAACCCGGGCGTCATCAAAAATACAAGTGCAGTCGCTACTATGATCCACGCGATATCAGCCGAGCTGTATTTTCCGGTGTCCGCAAAGTCGACGACTGGCTTAATAAAACAAGCAATAACTGCTATAGCAGCTAAAATGATAAATGGTAATACTTGTTTCGCAGAAATTCGGTTCATTTGGGGTGAGTTTAAGATTATAAATTTAAATAATATTAACTATTACAACTGAAATTACATTTTTTTATGGTTAACACTTGTTAGTTTATAATATTATTTCTAAGACAAATAACGAAATGTGGAAAATATGAGGATATGTATCACATTAGAGAATAATTAATGTGATAAAAAAGAAATGAATTCTGGAGTTGAAAACGCTTTGCAGTAAAGCTCACTTGTTCAAAAAAGCACAGACAGACGTGGCGCATTCACGGCCTTCATTGATTGCCCAAACGACAAGGCTTTGGCCGCGGCGCATGTCGCCTGCAGTAAAAATTTTGGAGATATTTGTCTGATAGGATTTATCTGTTGCCTTTACATTACCTCTCTCATCTAATTCTGTTCCTAATTCATCCAACATTCCCTCATGCTGGGGATGAACAAAACCCATGGCTAGCAATGCCAGTTCACACGGGATATCGCGCTCACTTCCGGGTATCTCGATAAATTGAGCCGGCTTTCCGTCTTCTGTGATCTTCCATTCAAGATCAACTATTCTTAACGCCTTTAAATTCCCATTTTTATCCCCGATGAATTCTTTTGTAGCAATAGCCCATTCCCGGGCAACACCTTCCTCGTGTGAGCTCGACGTCTTTAAGATCATTGGGTAAGTCGGCCAGGGCATGAACTGGGTTCTGTCTTTTGGAGGCTTAGGCAGTAACTCAAATTGTGTTACTGACGTGGCGCCCTGGCGATTTGAGGTACCGACACAATCGCTGCCGGTATCACCACCACCAATGACAACGACATTCCTTCCTTTGGCGAGAATATCCTCGTGAAAGATATTACTCTCAATGTTTGCATTTTCAAATGGATCTTTGGAAGCAATACGCTTATTCTGTTGCTTTAAAAATTGCATGGCAAAATAAACACCCTTCAACTCGCGGCCAGGAATTTTTAGATCTCTTGGATAAGTGGAGCCTCCAGCGAGCACAATTGCATGATATTCTCTCAGCAAGTCGTTAATCGAGATATTGACTCCCACGTTTGCTTTGCATCGGAAGACAATTCCTTCCTCTTCCATCAACCTTAATCTCCTGTCAACAACCCATTTTTCCAATTTAAAGTCAGGTATGCCATAACGTAATAAACCTCCTGCGGCATCATCCCTTTCAAAAACGGTCACGTGATGACCTGCATGATTTAATTGAGCAGCCGCAGCCAGTCCCGCTGGACCCGACCCAACTACGGCGACCTTCTTTTCTGTCCGTACGTTCGGGCGACGAGATTTGACAAACCCTTTTTCAAAAGCGATCTCGATTATATGTTTTTCGATCTCTTCAATCGCAACAGCAGGTTGATTAATTGCAAGCACACAGGCGCTCTCACAAGGTGCTGGGCAAATGCGGCCCGTAAATTCAGGGAAATTATTCGTCGAGTTCAGGATCTCATAAGCCTCCTTCCAATCTTTACGATAAACCGCATCGTTGAATTCAGGAATAATATTTCCCAAAGGACATCCGTGATGGCAAAAAGGAATACCGCAATTCATGCAACGAGCCGCTTGCTGGTTCAACTTTTCGTCGGTATACCGGTCTTCAAACTCTTTGAAGTTCTTAAGCCTTTCTGCTACCGATTTCTTTGCCGGAAGTTCTCTCGTAAATTCTAAAAATCCTGTTGTCTTACCCATTTTTATAAAGTCAAAATCAAAAGTGAAAATCCAAAAACCTGATCATTCCGTTTTTACTTTTGAATTTTAATTTTTAATTATTGTTTTACTGATACTTTTATTTTATGAGTTTGCAGCGCTTTTTTATAATCCTTTGGAAATACTTTTATAAAATTCTTTAACTGGTTTTCAAAATCATCCAAAATAAATTTAGCTACGGTGCTTTCCGTGAAGTGGAAATGCTTTGAGATCATTTGTCGTAATATCACCGCATCTTCCTCTTCAAGTTGGTCCAGATCAACCATTTCTTTATTGCAATTCTCTGCAAATTTTCCCTTAACATCATATACATAAGCGATCCCTCCACTCATGCCCGCAGCAAAATTCCGTCCTGTATCGCCCAGCACAACCACTCTTCCACCTGTCATGTATTCACAGCCATGATCACCGACACTTTCCACCACCGCATTTGCGCCAGAGTTACGAACACAAAAACGTTCACCTGCCTTTCCGCGAATAAACGCTTCACCGGAAGTGGCTCCATAGAAAGCAACATTCCCGATAATGATATTTTCCTCGGGTTTAAATTTTGCCTGCTTCGCCGGATAAATGATCAGTCTTGCCCCACTCAATCCCTTTCCGAAATAATCATTGGCATCCCCTTCCAATTCAAGCGTAATCCCTTTTGTGTTGAATGCAGCAAAGCTTTGTCCAGCAGTACCAGTGAATTTGAAATGTATAGTATCGGCAGGCAATCCCTCTCCACGATATTTTTTCGTGATCTCGTTAGAAAGAATAGTTCCCACAGTTCTATCCGTATTTTTTATTTTAAACTCCTTGCAAACTTTTTCACGATTCTCCAACGCTGGTTTTGCCGCTTCCAGGAGTTTCCAGTCCAGCACTTCCTCAAGTCCATGGTCCTGTTCTTCTGCACAATACAACCGGGAATATAAAGAGTTGGGTTCTTTATAAAGAATGGGTGAAAGGTCAAGCCTTCTGTATTTCCAATGCATAACATCTTCCCTTTGCTGAAGACTATCCACCTGGCCTATCATTTCATTCACCGTTTTAAAACCAAGTTCGGCCATGATCTCTCGTAACTCCTGGACAATGAATTTGAAAAAATTCACAACATGGTCTGCATTTCCCGTAAATCGTTTTCTCAGTTCAGGATCTTGCGTTGCAACGCCAACGGGGCAAGTATTCAAATGACATTTGCGCATGAGGATACAACCTTCCACAACCAATGCTGCTGTTGCAATTCCCCATTCCTCAGCACCAAGCAATGCGGCGATCGCGATATCTCTGCCGGTCTTCATTTGTCCATCTGCCTGCACTACTACACGGCTACGCAATTTATTTTTTACAAGAGTTTGATGCGTTTCCGCTAAACCTAATTCCCACGGTAAACCGGCATGACGAATTGAACTGATCGGGGACGCGCCTGTTCCACCATCATGACCTGAGATCAATATCACATCGGCTTTTGCTTTTGCAACACCTGCAGCAATAGTTCCGACGCCTGCCTTACTAACCAACTTGACATTTATCCGGGCACTCCGATTTGAATTCTTCAGATCGTAGATCAATTGCGCGAGGTCCTCAATGGAATAAATATCATGATGTGGCGGCGGAGAAATCAATCCAACACCCGGAGTAGAATGTCTTGTCCTTCCGATCCACTCATCTACCTTATGACCAGGCAACTGTCCACCTTCACCAGGCTTGGCACCTTGCGCCATCTTTATTTGCAATTCATCTGCTTCTGTGAGATATAAACTTGTCACACCAAATCTTGCGCTGGCAATTTGTTTGATAGCGCTACGCATATAATCACCATTCGGCAATCGCTCATACCTTCTTTCATCCTCGCCGCCTTCACCTGTATTACTTTTCCCTCCAAGGCGATTCATGGCAATAGCCAATGTCGTATGCGCCTCCCACGAGATTGAACCAAAGCTCATTGCACCGGTTGCAAACCGTTTGTAAATGTTTTCTGCTGGTTCTACTTCATCAATTGAAATCGATGGCCTATTTTTTTTGAATTCAAAGAGGCTGCGAAGAGTACAAGCCTTTTCGCTCTGTTCATTTACCAGCTTTGAGTATTTTTTGAACGTAGTGTAATCATTCATTCTTGTTGAATACTGCAACAAGTGAACGGTTTGGGGATTGAATAAATGAAACTCCCCGTTTTTCTTCCACTGGTAAATACCTCCGACAGGCAATCTATCGACAGCAACCTCCTTTCTTGTGAACGCAACAAAATGCTTAGCTAAAATTTCGGTTGCGATTTCGTCGAGCCCCATTCCCTGGATTCGTGAAGTAGCACCGGTGAAGTATTTATCCACTACCTCATTATTCAAACCAATGATCTCAAATATCTGGGCGCCCTGGTATGATTGTAAAGTAGAAATTCCCATCTTGGAAAAAACCTTCAGCAATCCTTCATTCACCGCCTTTATATAATTTTTCTTCAACTCCTCGTCACCCAATTCTGTTTGTAGTCTTCCACTTTCTTTCATATCACGAATCGAAGAAAGAGCGAGATAGGGGTTGATCGCAGTTGCACCAAAACCGATCAGGCAGGCAAAGTGATGAACTTCCCAAACATCACCTGCTTCCACAATGATGCCCACCTTGCTGCGCATACCCTTTCGAATAAGATGATGATGGACGGCCGAAGTTGCCAGCAATGAAGGAATACCAGCATGTTCAGAATCAATCGCCCTGTCTTGCAGTATCAATACTTCAAAACCATCATCAACCGCGTCTGTTGCATAACGGCACAACCGATCAAGGCCCGCCTTTAAGGATCCGGGTTTGCCGTCAGCACGGAAATAACATTGCAACGTCTTAGCCTGGAAAATTCCCGTATCGATACTCCTGATCTTTTCTAACTCATGATTATTTAAAACGGGATGTTTCAACGCAACCGTATGACAAGTCAATTCATTCTCTTCAAGTAAACTCCCGACATTTCCAACAAAAGTCGCGAGACTCATCACAAGTTTTTCACGTATCGGGTCTATCGGTGGATTTGTGACCTGTGCAAATAATTGTTTAAAATACGAACTCAGGTGTTGCGGTTGATCACTCAACACCGCCAATGGTGTGTCACTGCCCATCGAGCCGACTGGTTCTTTTCCTTCAAGCGCCATGGGCGCAATGATCGTCTCAAGATCCTCTTTCGAATAACCAAATGTCTTTTGATATTTGAATACCTGGTCGTGTTCGAGGTGAGTAAACATCACCCGGGGTTCAGGTAATTCATCAAGACGGATCTTGTATTTATTTAGCCACTCGCCATACGGCTTCTGTGAGCAAATTTTTTGTTTCAACTCAGCATCACTGATGATACGTCCCTGCTCGAGGTCCACTACAAACATTTTTCCCGACTGCAATCTTCCCTTTTCTTTTATCATTGAAGGATCAACAGGAAGTACGCCTGACTCCGAAGCCATAATTACCCGGTCATCAGTTGTCACACAATACCTGGAGGGACGAAGACCATTTCGATCTAAAGTAGCACCAATAATTTTTCCATCAGTAAACGAAATGGAAGCGGGGCCATCCCAGGGTTCCATCATGGACGCGTGAAATTCATAAAATGCCTTTCGCGCGGGGTCCATGTCTTCATTGCCATCCCATGCTTCGGGTATCACCATCATCATCACCATAGGCAATGAGCGACCTGTAAGACTCAGCAATTCGATCATGTTATCGAGACAAGCGGAGTCACTTTGTTCCCCACTGACAATGGGCAACAACATCTCCATTTCCTGCTTTGTAAAATAGGGAGAGCTGAAACCCTGCTCACTTGTTCTTAACCAGTTCAGGTTTCCCTGCAAAGTGTTTATCTCTCCGTTGTGTGCAATAAAGCGGAACGGTTGCGCCAGCTTCCACGAAGGGAAGGTATTTGTTGCAAACCTTGAATGAATTAAACCGAAGGCGCTGACCACTCTTTTATTTGAAAGATCAGGGAAGTAGTGGCGAAGTTGTAAACTGGTAAGCTGCCCTTTATAGACGATAGTTTTGTACGAGAGTGATGCAACATAAAAACCTATCGCATCTTGTTTTACAGTGTTGCGAATGGTGTGTGCTGCATAATTCCGAAGTACAAATAATTTTCTTTCAAAATCATCAGGATTCGAAATGTGATCAGGGCAGGCAATGAATACCTGTTCAATTTCAGGTTCTACTGATAATGCTGTTGTACCTATACCTTCGGCATTCACCGGCACCTTCCGATAACCCAAGATTTCAAGTCTCAGTTTTTCAGCCGCCCTGTTAAAGATATCGCGACATTCTTCGCGCAACCTTATGTCACGTGGAAAGAAGATCATACCTACGCCGTAACGACCGTACGAAGGCAAATGAAATCCAAGGCGTATGGATTCATCAAAGAAAAATTCATGAGGAATTTGTATCAGGATACCCGCGCCATCACCCGTATTGACTTCGCAGCCACACGCGCCACGATGCTCCATGTTTTCAAGAATGGTGAGAGCATCTGCAATATGCTGATGTGATTTGTGCCCTTTTATATTAGCCACAAAACCGATACCACAGGAATCTCGCTCAAACGAAGAATGATATAAACCGCTATTGCTTGCCATGCAAGAGTACTTTTTTAAAAAATGAATATATAATTGAGCCGGATCACCCGGTCATATCGCAAGCAACTTCGGAAAATACGAAACGTTTTTTATAGGATGGAAAAAATTGTCAATAATTATCCACAGAAGCCTATCCCTCATTCCCTTTCCTAAGGAAAGGGAGGCCAAACTTTAGTTCATCTGTCATCTTAAGCATTAAGCATTTCATCTTCACAACTTTATCTCACTCCTCCTATACCTAACCATCAAGTCCTTCCCGTAAGGAAGGATTTAGGACGGGCCTATACCAGATAGCCAAACATTTTGTCATCCTTATTGATCTCAGAAAAATCAATGTGATGACTTCGCATTTTCTCCATCAAATGAATATAGTCCTTCTTGTATTTCAACTCGATCCCGATCAATGCCGGGCCACTTTCTTTATTTGTCTTTTGCATGTATTCAAACCTCGTGATATCATCATGAGGTCCTAAAACATGATTCACAAACTCCTTCAACGCGCCGGGTCTTTGTGCAAAATTCACCAGGAAGTAATGCTTCAATCCTTCATATTGTAAACTGCGCTCTTTTATTTCCGGCATCCGGTCGATATCATTGTTACTGCCGCTCACAATACAGACAACATTCTTTCCTTTTATCTCATCTGCATAGTCTCCCAGCGCAGCGATCGACAACGCTCCGGCTGGTTCCACTACAATCGCATCTTCATTATATAATTGCAAAATGGTTGAACATGCCTTTCCTTCCGGAACCAAATGCATATCATCCAACACATCTTTGCATATAGAAAAAGTAAGGTCCCCCACTCTTTTCACGGCAGCACCGTCTACAAACCGATCAATACTTTCTAACGTAACAGGCTGGCCCGCTTTCAATGCCTCAAACATGGCAGGAGCGCCTTCAGGTTCCAAACCAATGATCTTTGTTTTTGGTGAGTACGTTTTAAAATAAGTCCCCACCCCAGAACTAAGGCCACCGCCACCCACAGGAACAAACAAATAGTCAATATCAGCTTTATCTTCTAAAATTTCCACGGCGACGGTTCCCTGCCCTTCAATGATCCGCCGATCATCGAATGGTGGGATAAATGTCATCCCATTTTTCTCGGTAAAAATTTTCGCTGCCACCGCACAATCGTCAAAAGTATCCCCGACCAATTTTACTTCCACATATTCCTCACCAAACATTTTTGTTTGATTTACCTTTTGTTTGGGAGTAATAATTGGCATGAACACTACGCCTTTTACATTCAACTTTCGGCAACTATAGGCAAAGCCTTGCGCATGATTGCCTGCACTTGCACAAACCACGCCTTTTTGCAATTGTTCATTCGGCAAGCTGCTCATCATGTTATAAGCTCCACGCAATTTATATGAACGAACAATCTGCAGATCTTCCCGCTTTAAAAACACATGACACTTGTATTTGCGTGAAAGATTGTGATTGAACTGCAATGGAGTTCTGTTCACAATTTCTTTTAATCGCAAAGCAGCCTGCTGGAAATGAAAAGTCATTTGCTCATTTTCCTGCAGACCACTTACGTCCTGCACTTGCTCTTTATCGATCGTCTTGGTTTCCATTATTATATTTCTGACTTCAACGCTTGTTTCCTAAATGATTCTTTTGTCGACAGGTGTGATCCTGCTTGTGCTGCCGCAGGCTGATTTTCCGGCCTCAAACTTCTAACGGTCTTTCCTGCCTGCCATAGTTCACTTTCGCGCAGGTCTTTTAATTCTTCTTCCAATTTCTCGCGATAATCAGCTTGAGAATTAGAATCAATTGAGCGTTGCGATTCTTTTCCTGCAGCTACACTTTCATATAATTCGTTAAACACCGGTAAGGTCGCATCGCGAAATCTTTTCCACCAATCAAGCGCACCTCTCTGTGCAGTTGTGGAACAATTCGCATACATCCAGTCCATTCCATTCTCTGCAACCAATGGCATTAGCGATTGTGTCAATTCTTCTACCGTTTCATTGAAAGCCTCTGACGGAGTATGTCCCTTTGAACGTAATACTTCATACTGCGCGGCAAAAATTCCCTGTATTGCTCCCATTAATGTTCCTCTCTCACCCGTTAAGTCTGAATATACTTCTTTCTTGAAATCTGTCTCAAACAGGTACCCGCTGCCGATGGCAATTCCCAACGCAACCACTCTTTCAAATGCTCTTCCCGTTGCGTCCTGGAAAATTGCATATGAACTATTTAATCCACGCCCCTGCAAAAACATTCTGCGCAAAGAAGTGCCTGAGCCTTTAGGTGCAACAAGGAACACATCCACATCCTTTGGAGGTAGGATACCGGTTTGCTGATTAAATGTGATTCCGAAGCCATGCGAAAAATATAAAGCTTTGCCCTTCGTAAGATACTTTTGGACAGTTGGCCACAATTTTATTTGTGCCGCATCACTCAGCAGATAACAAATAATAGTTCCTTTCTGCAAAGCCTCCTCAATTTCAAACAAACTCACGCCGGGAATAAACCCATCACGAAGTGCCTTATCCCAGCTTTTTGAATCTTTTCTTTGACCCACAATAACGCTGATCCCATTATCACGCTGATTCAGCGCCTGGCCGGGACCTTGCACGCCATACCCTATCACAGCTATCGTTTCGTTTTTCAAAACTTCTTGAGCTTTGGCGAGCGGAAACTCTTCACGAGTTACTACGTTTTCTTCCACTCCCCCGAAATTTAACTTTGCCATGTTGTATTGTTTTAGTTTGTTTGGATATTTATTTTTTCAACGAGCTAAAGCCCGCTTCTATTTACATTTTGCTCCTCCAAAGCAAATCCCCACTCATCGCTCACCATTCACCACTCACTCCTTAACTCCACAATTCAGATATCTGCTTGGCGCAATCCTCCAAAAATTTTACATCTTTCTCACTGAAGGCATTTACCTTTTCACCTTCCACATCGATTGTTCCAACTATTTGTTTACCGTTTTTATCAAAAACCGGCACAACTATTTCCGATTTTGTGTTCGTGAATGTCAGTAAATAGTCCTCGTCTTTATCAATATCATTTACAATAACCGTCTTACCCTGCATCACCGCTCTTCCATTCAGGCCTTTATCCTTAGGGAATGATGGAATAAGAGGCTCCGCTCGCCCTGCGCATGAAATGATTTTTATTTCATTTTCCTTTACATCGTAGATACCTGCCCAGGGATATCCTTTCGACAAGCGAATTTTATCGGCAATCAATCTCGCTTTCTCATCGCGGGAATTATTCGATCTGAGTATCTCAGTAAATGATGCTTCCATATTACATACTGAAAATTTTATCGTTTTCGCTTAAATATTCGTTTTCTATCACTTCTTCATGGGGTTGACGGTCTTCAAATTCTTTCAGCTTCTCGTGAAAACCATGGCTCGATTTGATAATGGCAACCCTTGCGCTCCTGACAAATTCGATCAATCCGTAAGGCTCCAGCGCCTTTATCAGTGCGTCTATTTCTTCGCGGTGACCGCTTGTCTCAAAAACAATATAATCTGTGCGGATCGCAACAGCCCTGGCGCCGTATTCCCGTAATAATCGTTCAACTTTTACTTTTTCAGCGATCACATCCGTGGGCACCTTATACATCGCCAGTTCCTGCCATACAATTTCTTCATTCGTGTTATAATAAGCCTTCAATACCTCGACTTGTTTTTCGATCTGGCGACAAAGCTTTCGCACGACATCCTCCGTCTCATTAATGACAATCGTAAAGCGGTGAACGCTGTCTATTTCGGAAGGAGAAGTATTCAAACTTTCAATATTGATCTTCCTTCTCGAAAAGATAATAGCGATCCGATTGAGCAGACCAATCTGGTTCTCCGTGTAAACCGTTATCGTATATTCCTGCTTATTCATTGTTTTCCAATTTAATCTTAGTTACAATAATGATCCCTGTGGACCAGTTTAATTTTGTAAGTAGTATGTCATTTCTTCTCTGCAGCTCCGTTATGAACCCTTCAACTTTTTCCGGGTGTCCCTCTGGCCAATTGGGTTGTGGTAACATGTCATCAATAATATAGAATCCGCCCTCCTTAACCAGTCCTATCGTTTCCTCAAACAGTTCATATTTTCCCGGCATCGCATCTGCAAAAATCAGGTCAAACTTCTCTCCCAAATAGTTTTGTATCCATTCATATCCATCAGCCAATACAAACTCGACCCTCGTATCTCGTAATGCTTTTCGGGCAATATCGAGAAGCAGCCTGTTATTCTCTATCGTGATCAACTTCGCTCTATTATCCATGCCATCAATGATCCACGAGGTAGCTAACCCAGTCCCAGTCCCTAATTCCAGTATTCGTCCGGATGGCTTTGAAGCGACCAAAGTTTTGAGCAGACTCCCGGTTTGCATATCAGAGGCCATGTTGAATTCCATTGCTCTTGTCGCTTCCGCAATACTTTCATATTGCATCGGTATATCTGGAAAAATACTGTCTGTCATCTTAAATTTTATTTCAGTCTTATTTCTGCTACACTGCAACCCTGGGGTACCATTGGAAAAACATTATTTTCCTTTCCAACCATTACCTCTAATAAATATGAACCTTTATGACCAATCATTTCTTCTAACGCTTTTTGCAACTCATTTCTTTTTGAAACACTCCTGCCCTCAATATGATATCCCCTGGCTACCTGTACAAAATCAGGACTGGTAATGTCAACGAAAGAATATCTTTTTTCATGGAAGA
>Ga0310813_10001274_pt1 | contig 15275 bp, 14 predicted proteins | sample YN3metagenome_FD_203086 | JGI IMG/M metagenome (GOLD analysis project Ga0310813, IMG submission 203086) | Soil microbial communities from experimental microcosm in Duke University, North Carolina, United States - YN3 | ecosystem: Engineered > Artificial ecosystem > Soil microcosm > Unclassified...
GCTGCGGCACCAGCGAGTAGAGGGTCTCCGGCGTTATGAATCGCAGGTTCAGCCCGATGCCGACCTTGCGCAGATCCTCCTGATATGTCGTAAGCGCGCCTTCGTACGGCTTATAGAAATAAAGCAGCTCCATCGTCAGCGGCTGGCCGTTCTTCGTCAGCCGCCCCTGCGCGTCGCGATCCTTCCAACCGGCATCGTTCAAAAGCTTCACGGCGAGCGCGGGGTCGTACTCGTTCTTTGGATTGTTCGGATTTGCGTAAGCGGTTCCGGCGAAATAAGAGTTGAGCGGTTGATACTCGTTGTAGAACAGCTTCTCGATCATCAGCGGACGGTTGAGCAGGTGCTGCAGCGCTTCGCGCAGCCGCACATCGTTGAATGGCGGCTTGAGCGTGTTGATGGCGAGTCCCATTGTTCCCTGCGGGTTCTCGTTCCATACCTTGCGCTTCTGAATCAGACCGCGATCGACCCTGTCGAATTTCCCCAGCTCTTCGACCCAGTCCTGGGCAGTCACCGGCGCGAAGACGTCCAGATCGCCCTTCTTGAACATTTCGGTAGCCAGCTTGCGATCGCGCACGACGATTTCGGTGATGTTGTCGAAGTTGTTCTCGCCGATGTTGCGGCGAATGTTCTCCGCCCAGTAGCCGTTGCGGCGTCGAATCGTGAGCGACTTGCCCTTGATCACGTCCGCGTCGCGCACTTCGTATGGGCCGGTCCCGGGCAGCATCTTGAAGTTGTACTCCTTGATGTACGCGGCGCCGTTAACGTTCTTCAGGACATGCGCAGGGAAAAGCGGCATCGCCTGGCTGAAATAGAGGAAGTTGCGCCAGTTCAGATCCTTCGCCTTCACGCGGACGATGTACTTGCTCTCGGCGACCGGCTTTTCGAACTTGCCGAAGACGAGCACGTTCGACGGGTCCTGCAGCGTCGGATCCATCATGAACGACCACGTGGCGACAACGTCGTCGGCGACCACCGGCTGACCGTCGGACCAGCGTGCGTTCGGATCGAGACGGAAGCGGAACGTCATCTTGTCCGGCGAGATCTGCCAGTGCGTCGCCAGCGCCGGGATGTAGTCAAACGTGTTGGGCTGCAGCACCAGCAGCGTCTCGTACACCATGCCCGCCACCATGTAGTTCAGCTGGGAGCTGGCTTCCGGTCCATAGCGCCGCAGCGTGTTCGGGAAGTCAGGCTGATACTCGCGATAGGTGCCGCCGCGCACCGCATGCGGATCACCGATCAACTCGTAATCGGTATTGGTCTGCCATCCCTCACCCTTGAAGCCTTTGCCACCCTGCTCCGCGGGGACAGATGGATCCGCGCCGGCATCGGCATTCGGAAACACCGGATAGTCGGCCTTGTTGGTCGACACATTGCCGCGGTTCGCTGCGGGTGCCGAGGTGTTGGAAGCCGTGGTCTGCTGGTTGTTGCTCGTGCCGCCGCCGCAGGCAAACGCCGCCAGCGTACCGAACAGGGCCAGTGGGCGCAGAAGAGAGTGGCGCATATACGTCAATTCTAGGCCGATCGGATAGCTGAACCGGGATTCGGGATTCGGGATTCGAAAGAGATCCCAAGCTGCCGAAGCAGCTTGGAATTTGGAATGTGGAGCTTGGAACTTTAAAACCGATAGCCCAGCCCGAACGCCAGCCCCTGCGCATGCAGCGGAGTCGAGGCTGAGATCCGCGAGACCCGATACTCCGTGTCCACCGCCCAATGCGGAGCGACGGCAAGCTCCACGCCGCCGCCGCCGGTGAGCCTCAGTGCATTTGACGACGGGGGCGGCGTGAAGACACCAAGCGTCGACAACTCGGTCGTCACGTCGTCGCCGGCGTTCGGTTGCGCGGCCGACGGATCGGTGATCGGCAACAAGCCGTCGCTGAACGTAAACCGCGCCGATGGCGTGAGGTGCGCCACTCCGATTCCGCCGAGCGCGAACGGGGCGAGACGGTGCGGCGTGCGCGACTGCCAGCGAAGTCCGCCGACGGCGTATCGCGCAGGCATGCGCGTTGTTCCGACCACGTCGACCGCATCGGTCGACGACAGCGTCGTCACCGTCGACACAACCGTCGATTCCGACGTTGACGGAGTGAGATCGTTGATGCGGCCCACATCTCCGAACCAGGCCGGGCGCGATGCGCGCACCGGCGTCAAAGGACCAGTCTCCAGAGGTGACGCGCGGCGACGTGGATGCGGCGCTCACCGCGAACCCACCAACGCCGTATCGGGTACCACGCGCGAGCGTGGAATCGCCGATGAATCGCAGTCAGTGAACGAGAGGATGTGTGGCGAGAGTGATCGAGGTGACTAACGCGCCTCAAGCCCCAAGCCGCCTAGTGACGACTTGGGACTTGAGTTTGGAATTTTGAGCTTCTCTCTTGGATCTTGGATCTTGGATCTTACCAACGCGGCTCCTGCCGTCGGCCTCCGCCGCCGCCACCACGTCCACCGCGTCCGCCGCCGCCCCCACCGAATCCACCGCCGCCTCCGCTGCGCGGCTGCATCGGCCGCGCTTCGTTCACGGTCAACGTCCGTCCGCCGAAACTCTGCTCGTGCAGCGTGGCGATCGCATTCTGCGCGTCCTTATCTGTGGCCATTTCGACGAAGGCGAAGCCACGCGCCCGTCCCGTTTCACGGTCGCGCATGACGTTGACGGACGAAACGTTGCCAGCCTTGGCAAAGAGCGCCGTCAGGTCGTCTTCGTTGGTGTCGTACGGGAGATTGCCGACGTACAGTTTGTTACCCATTCTGCACTCTGCGCATCGAATCGATGCTCTATGGGAAACGCGGCGCTCGGAGCGGGATGCTCAGGCATGGCTGGCGCGGGAGTGTGCGTCGGTCAGCTGGCGGGGCGTCTGCTTCCTTTTGACGTGTCGAGTATATCGACCTTCAGTCGAATTGAAGCTCTGGCATGGGCCGGCCCGCAAATAACTTCCTGCACGGACGTGCCATCCACCGGGCCCACTGCGCGGAGCGGTTGACGCGGGCGCTGTCGGTCGCAATCCCTGTATTTGCATACATCTGGCGGTAAATCTTCGAGATCAGGACGAACGCCAGGCGTCCTTTCAGCGACACACACGACGCGCACGCCCGCCGCCAGATGCTGGGCAGGCTGTAAAACCGATCCCATACCTCCTGCGTGCGCCGGCGGATCTCCTCGGCCGTCATCACCGGATGCGACATGTAGATTTTTGGCCGCTCCGCCTGCGGGATGAGCCAGTGGCGATTAATCGGAATGCCGCCGACGCGCTCCGGTTCCGCACCGAGCGATTTCTCCCACGCCGCGAAATCAAGCGTGCCGGGAAACGGCGTCAGCATGACGAACTGTGCGAAGGTCAGGTTCGCGTCCTCCGCCACCTGCAGGGTGGCGTCGAAGGAGTCCGGACGGTCGCCCGGCAGTCCGAAGATGAACGAGCCGAGCACATGCACGCCGTGCTCGCGGAAGACGCGCAGCCGCGCCACGAGCGACGCGCCGCTCTCGTTGAAGTTCTTGTAGATCGACTTGAGGCCGGCCTCGGTGACGGATTCGACGCCGACGAGCGCGCCCTTGATGTGCGCGCGATTCATAGCGCGAAGGAACTCGACGTCCTCGGCGGCTTCCATGGTGATCTGCGTGAAGAACACCGTATCTTCGGGGAGCTTGGCCAGTTGCTCCATGAGCGCGAACCGTTCGGCGCGCAGTTCCTGCAGCCGCTGCAACTGCGATTTGTCCTCGCGGCGATCGGCCATGCGCAGGTCCTCGAGCGTCACCGGATAGAAATTGTCATCGGCGAGCGCAATGAAGCGAAACCCGATGCGGCGCAGCTGCACAATTTCATCGATGACCTGCTGATGGGCGCGCTGTCGAGGCCGCTGGCCATCGGTGCGCCACACCGAGCAGAAGGAACAGTGCTTCGGGCAGCCGCGCACCGTTTGAACCGACGCCCACATGTAGCGCCCCTCGGGAAGCAGTTCCCACCGCGCCGGCAGAAAATCGGTTCCTTCAACGCGACCCCCAAGGTAGTACGGGCGCAATGTGCCGGAAGCCGCATCCGCGAGGACCTGTGCCCACACATGGTCGCCGTCGCCCGTCACCACGGCATGCGCGCCGCCGAGCTCGCGTGCTTCGTTCGGGTAGAGCGTTGCGTGGATGCCGCCATAGACCACTGACGCGCCGGCATCGCGTGCCGCCCGTCCTACTTCGTAGCCGCGCAGCGCGTTGCCGGTGTGGATCCCTATGCCGACAACATCGCCCCGCTGAATGGTGGAGATGTCAATTTGCTCGAGCGTCTCGTCCACGATCACGGGCCGACCGTAACGTTCCGGCGTCGCAGCTGCGAGTACATAGAGCCAACGCGGGGTAATGACGCCGATGCCGAACGAGACGTGACTGGGATTGACGAGGTGAATAGACACTACGGGACCATAACATAATGCCGGCAAATTATCCTCGCTGGAAATCGATGAATCCGCGTGACGGGTCGGTGTGCACAAGTTTGACGCGCACACGATCGCCGACTTCCAGGCCCTCCCAGCCCCGTTCGAGCCGACCTTCGACGGGTGGACGACGAATGCGCACCCAGGTGCCTTTCTCGGATGCACCGGTGACAATCGCATCGAATCGCTCGCCAACGCGGTTCTGCAGCAGCAGCGCCGCGGCCGCCTTCCGCACGAGCCGCTCTACCTTGTTGGCAGCATCTTCGCGTTCGGTGCATCGCTGCGCGATCGACTCGAGCTCGCCGTCGGTGTAGGGCGGCTTCCTCGATTGCAGCGCAGACTTGACGATTCGCTGTGCGACCAGGTCGGGGAAGCGGCGATTCGGGGCGGTCGAATGCGTGTAGTCCTGCACCGCGAGGCCGAAATGACCTGTTGCCGCCTCGCCCGGTTCCTCGACGACGTATTCGCCGCGACCGAGAAGCTTGATGACCGACAGCGAGAGGTCGGGAAAATGCTGTGGATCCTCGGCGCGCTGCCGCAGCAGCCATTCCTCGAGTGCCACCGCGTCCGGATCGTCGGGCAGGTGAGATCCGTGCTGCGCCGCGAGGTCCACGATACGCGGCCATTTCTGCGGCACACGCACGACGCGCCGCAGCGATGCAAAGCCGCGATCGGCGAGGAAACGCGCGACGACACCGTTGCAGGCAATCATCAGGTCCTCGATTAATTCGGTCGCCCGGTTCTGCTGCTGCTCGGCGAGATCGCGCAGCGTGTCGTCCTCGAAGACGGGACGCGCCTCGATGGTTTTCAGCGTCAGGGCGCCCAGCTGATGACGTCGCTTTCTGAGAATCTGCGCGGCGCGATCCTGCTGCCGCAGGTTGGCCTCCAGGCCCGCTACCTTGCCGATCTTCGGCGGCATCGGCCCTGTCCCTTCCAGCCATGCACCGACGCTCGGATACGCCAGCTTGGCATGGTTGCGGACTACCGCCGCGTAGACATCGGACGCGGCTGGCGTTCCGTCCTCCGCAACCGCGCATTCGATGACAATCGCGTTGCGGTCCTCGTCTTCGTTCAAGGAGGTCAGGTCCGTGGAGAGCCGCTCCGGCAGCATCGGAAAGATCTGCGCACCGGTATAGACCGACGTCGTGTTGTGCGCGGCGTGCCCATCGATGGGCGTGTCGCGCTCGACGAGTGAATCGACGTCGGCGATGGCAACGAGAATCTTCACGCTGCCTGTGGGCGATGCCGCTGCCACAGACAGCTGATCGAGGTCTTTCGAATCATCGTTATCGATCGAGCACCAGAGAAGGTTGCGCAAATCCTTGCTGTGGTTGGAGCTTGGATCTTGGATCTTGGATCTTGGAGCTTTATCGATGGCCGCGACTTGTTCCCGCGCGGCCGGGGAGAAATCAGGCTCGAAGCCGCGTTCGCGCATGGCGTCGCGGGCGATCTCTTGTAGAAAGTGGCGAGAGCTGGACATTCGGATAATGTAGTTCACCGGCACGCGCGTTGCGTCAAACCCGGGAGGTTTCGGTATGTCTCGCGCCAAGCTCGATCAAACGGGTGTCCTCGTAGCTTGCCCCTCGTGCGGAAAGATGAACCGGTTGCGCTACGAGACGCTCGGCCAGGCGACACGGTGCGGCGCCTGCCATACTGCACTTGGTGCACCACCCGAGCCGATCGAAGTGGCGAATGTAGCGACCTTTGACGCAGTGATGGCAGCATCGCCGCTGCCGGTGGTCGTGGATTTCTGGGCGCCCTGGTGCGGGCCGTGTCGCGTGATGGCGCCGGAGCTGGACAAGGTGGCGAAAAGCGCCGCGGGAGAATGGCTGATCCTGAAGGTGAACACCGACGCCGTTCCAGAGCTGGCCGCACGGTTCCGCATCCAATCTATCCCGACGCTAGGGATCTTCCAGCGTGGCCGTTTGGTGCACAGCGCCGCCGGCACCCGATCGGCCAACGATATTCGTGCGCTTGTTTCGACGAATCTGAACCGACCATCCGCAGCCTGACCGAACCCGAAACTGAACACGAACCGGGAACTAGGAAGGGTGGACTGCGAGATACTCCTTCACCGTCTCCTTCACGTCGCGATGCTCGACGTCAACGGCAGCGTTCATCGCGCGCATGTCTGTTTCCGAAATTTTTCCCGCCAGCCGCATGAGCGCGTCGCGCACCTCCGGATGCGCGAGCAGCGCCGCGCTTCTCACCACGGGCACCGCGTAATACGGCGGGAAGTACCGCCGGTTGTCGTCGAGCATCGTCAGATCCAGCGCTTTGATCAACCCACTCGTGGCATCGCCGGCGATGACGTCCACCTGCTTCGTCGCAAGTGCGCGGTAAACCAGGTCAAGGTCCATCACACGTGGCGGTGCGGTGAAGTGCAAGCCATACGCGGTTGCGAGGCCGGAATAGCCGTCGCTCCGTTCCGCGAACTCGTAGCCGAAGCCCGGACGCCACGCCGCATCGACGCGGCGGAGGTCCTCGATTGTTTTCAGTCCGAGCGCATCAGCATCGGTGCGGCGGACGACAATGGCGAAGGTGTTGTTGAAGCCGAGCGGCGGCAGGATGCTGAGACCGGCGCGCGCGTAGGCGTCTCGCACAGCGGCAAACGCAACGTCCGGCTCCTTGACGATCGGTTGCTTCAGAATCGCGGCAAGCGCGGTGCCCGTGTACTCGACGTAGATGTCGATGTCGCCGGATCGAATGGCGCGATCGCAGATGAACGAGCCGCCGAGGTTCAGGCGTCTCGTCACCGCGATGCCACGTCGCTCGAGTGTCTGGGCCAACAGTTCGCCGAGCACGACCTGCTCGGTGAAGTTCTTCGATCCGATCACAATCGTGCCGCGCGCTGGAGAGCCGATTCCACTGGTCGCGGCGACGAGGATGATCACGCCTGCGGCAATGGCGACAGGCGCGGCACGTGATGGCCGCCTGCGTCCGGGGGCGAGCCGCTTTTCGACCCACGTCAAGACGCCATCCGCGAGCAGCGCCAGCACCGCGGCAGGGATCGCGCCCGCCAGAATGACGGTGGAGTCGACCATCGAGAGGCCGCGGAAGATGTATTCGCCGAGTCCGCCGGCGCCGATCGCGGCAGCGATGGTCGCGGTGCCGATGCCGACGATGGTGGCGATGCGGATGCCGGCTACGATCGACGGCAGCGCCAGCGGCAGCTCCACCAGCCAGAGCAGCTGACGCGGCGTCATCCCCATGGCGACGCCCGCATCGATCACCGCGCGATCGATGCTCGTCAGTCCTGCCGCCGTTGAACGGACGATCGGCAGCAGCGCGTAGAGAATGAGCGCCACAATCGCGATGCGCGGACCGATGCCGCCGATGAACGGGAGCGGGAGCAGAAAGCCGAGCAGCGCGAGGCTCGGAATGGTCTGGGCGATGCTCGCCGCGGCAAGCAGCGGGCGTCCGAGGCGCGGGCGGTGGGCGGCTGCGATGCCCGCGGGCAACCCGATCGCGGTTGCAATGAGCGTGGACAACAGCACGAGAAACAGGTGGCGCTCGACCATTGCGCCGAGCTCCGACGCGTGTGTTGCCCAGAAGTTCAGGAGGCGCATGATGAAAATGTCAAGCGTCCGCCGTCCAGTACGCCAACGCGGTCGCCAAGCGCGAACGCTTCGTCCATGTCGTGGGTGACGAAGATGACGGTCTGTCGCAGCTGCCGGCGGATGCGCTGGAACTCGCCGCGAAGCTCCTGCCGCGTCATCGCGTCGAGCGCGCCGAACGGTTCGTCCATCAGGACGAGCGGGGGATCGACGGCGAGGGCGCGTGCGACGCCGACGCGCTGACGCTGCCCGCCCGAGAGCTCGTACGGCCAACGCGCGGCGTACAACGCCGGCGGCAGCCCTACGAGATCGAGCAGTTCATGCGCACGTGCGCGTCGCCGTTCGTCGGTCCATCCTTCCAGTCGCGGTACGAGCGCGACGTTTTCCGCGATCGTCAGGTGGGGAAACAGGCCGATGTCCTGCAGCACGTATCCCGTTCGTCGCCGCAGCGCGATTGGATCCCACTCGCGCGTGTCGCGCCCCTGCACGTACACGTGACCCGCATCGGGCAGCAGCAGGCGATTGATCAGTTTGAGCACTGTGCTCTTGCCGGCTCCGCTGCGGCCGACCACCGCCACCGACTCAGCAGCGGCCACCGAGAAATTCAGGTTATCGAGAACGAGCTGGGAGCCGTAGGAGAAGCGAACGTCTTTGAGCGAGACGATGGAGTCGGCCTGATCCGCCTGAGCGTTGCGCTCAATACTCGGCGAAGACATCGTCGGGGTAGCAGTACAGCCACCGTTCGCCGGGTTCCGCCGACGCGATCACCGGGTGCGTCGTCGCTCGTGCGTGTTTCGTTGCGTGCCGGTTGGGCGAGTTGTCGCAGCAGAGCGTGACACCGCACGTCTGGCACGTACGCAGATGCACCCAGCTCGATCCGATCTTCACGCACTCGTCGCATTCGCGCCGGCGGGCGCGCTTGACATCATCGATCGCTTCGATGTGCGTGCAGGAATCGGCCATGGCGAAGGAGCGTATCATGGGGCGCCGTGTGGCCTGACCTGCCGCGAAGCTGGACGGATACGTATGCAACACTGCACGCGTGGGCGCAAATCGTGGGCAAGATTTCGCTCGCCCAGGCGCCGCCGCTGAATCACTGCTGGTCCGTCGCGCTGCAGCTAACGGCACGTGGTCTGACGACGCGACCGCTGCCTCACGGCGATCGGACCTTTACAATCGAGTTCGATTTCGCCGGCCATCGACTCGTCGTGACGACGTCCGACGGTATGCAACGGTCGCTGCCGCTGGCGCCGCGCACCGTTGCTGATTTCTACGGGGAGGTGATGACAACGTTAGAGCAGATGCACCTGCCGGTTCGCATCTGGACGATGCCAGTTGAGGTGCCGAATCCGATTCGCTTCACCGACGACACGATTCACGCCAGCTACGAACCGCGGCACGTCGAAGCGTTCTGGCAGATTCTCGTCCACTGCGAGCGCGTCTTCTCGCAGTCGCGCTGTCATTTCGTCGGCAAGGCAAGCCCTGTGCACTTCTTCTGGGGCAGCTTCGATCTGGCGGTGACGCGCTTTTCGGGACGTCCGGCGCCGCCGCGCGAAGGTCCTGCGTTCATGCGCGACGCGTACTCGCACGAAGTGATCAGCCACGGCTTCTGGCCGGGCAGCGGCCGTGGCACGCTCTTTGGTCCCGGACCTGTGGATGAACCTGCCTTCTACGCCTACGCGGTGCCGCCGCCACCGGGCTTTGAGCAGACTCACGTCGAGCCGGCCGGTGCGTTCTATCACCGTGAGCTTGGTGAGTTCATCCTCCCGTATCGAATCGTTCGCGGCTCCAGCGATCCCGATCGGGCGCTGCTCGCGTTCATCGACAGCACCTATACCAATGCCGCGGATCTCGCGGGGTGGGATCGCACCTCACTGGAACGCCGCGCCCTGTCTGCATGAAGCTGATCGTCGAGCCCGATGAGGGCCTGAGGCCGCTCATCGCGGCCGTGAAACGCGCCAGGCGGCGGATCCACATCGTCATCTTCCGGTTCGATCTCGAGGAGCTCGAGGAGGCGCTGGCGAAGGCCGTGAAGCGCGGCATCGACGTGGTGGCGCTCATCGCGCACACGAACAAGGGTGGAGAGCTGAGCCTGCGCAAGCTCGAGCAGCGGATGCTGAAAAAAGGCGTCACCGTCAATCGTACGGATGACGACATGGTGCGTTACCACGGCAAGCTCCTCATCGTCGACCGCAGCGCCGCCTACCTGCTCGGCTTCAATTACACGGAGCAGGATCTCGAGAGCCGCAGCTTCGGCGTCATCACGCGCTCGACACGGATCGTCAAGGAGCTGCTGCGGCTGTTCGAGTCCGATGCGTGCCGCACCGAGTACACACCGCGCGTACGCGACCTGGTGATCAGCCCCGAAAACGCGCGCTCACGCCTGTACACATTTCTGCGGAAGGCGCGTCAGACGCTCGACATCTACGATCCAAAAGTCGCCGATGACGAGATGCTGCAGCTGCTCGAGAAAAAGGCGTCGCAGGGTGTGCGCATCCGCATCATCGGCACGCTCGAAAAGAAGTGGGAGCGAGCGGGCTTCGCCGCCGTGCAGAAGCTGCGCAACCATCGGCTGCACGTGCGCGCCATCGTGCGCGACGGTCGCCGCGCGTTCATCGGCAGCCAGAGTCTGCGCAAGCTCGAGCTGGATGAGCGTCGCGAAGTCGGCATCGTCATTCGCGACCGGAAGGTCGTTCGAAAAGTGGAAAAGGTTTTCAACGACGATTGGAAGCGCGCAGTTCGCAAGAAGAAATGAGCGCGAGAAGCGGCCTTGCTATTGCTCCTTGAACAGCAGCGATGCTGTTCAGCTCGACCAACGTTCCCGCAGACTTTCTCGGCGCCCGTAGCGAGGGCGAACGCCGCAAAGGCGAGCGGCGCAAGAAGGCAAGGTCCGGCGGAGACCGGCGCGGCGGCGATCGCCGCAAGGCGGTGCTTCGCGGCACGCTGCTCGCGGCCGCAACCATGGCGATGCCGCATCAGGTGAAGCCCGAGTCGCTCAATCCGTTGTGGCTGCGCCCGCCGATTCCATCGGTGACGACGACGATTGAGAAGGCTGTACCCGTGCCTGCTGCGCATGCGTACGACGATTTGATACGCGAAGCCTCGAGTCGTTATGCGGTCGACGCGACCTTGATTCGATCGGTGATGCAGACCGAATCGGCATTCGACGCACTCGCCGTGTCGCGCGCCGGCGCAATCGGGTTGATGCAGTTGATGCCTGACGTCGCGGAGGAACTCGGCGTCGAGGATCCATTCGATCCGCGGCAGAACGTGATGGGTGGCGTGAAATATCTGCGGCGTCTCCTGGATCTGTATCGCGGTAACGTGCGGCTGGCGCTGGCAAGCTACAACGCCGGGGCGACCAACGTGGCGGAGTACGGCGGCGTGCCGCCGTTCCCCGAGACACAAAAGTACGTGAAGCAGATCACGAGAATGGTCGATTCGTCGCGCCGCGCGCACCGCGAGTAGTGCCACTGTCGCTCATCGCACTCCTTCTGCTCGTGCCGCTGTCGGTAGCGCTCGCGCTGCTGCATGCATCGCCGATGTGGGTGTTTGCTGCTGCCGCTGCCGCCATCGTTCCACTCGGTGGATGGATTCGCCGCGCAACCGAACAGGTGGCGGAACGCGCCGGGCCGGCAATCGGCGGGCTGCTGAACGTCACCTTCGGCAACGCCGCCGAATTCATCCTCGCGCTGTTTGTGCTGCGCTCCGGCAACACCGCGGTCGTGAAAGCAACGATTACCGGCTCGATCATCGGCAACAGCCTGCTCGGGCTCGGCCTGGCGATCATCGTTGGGTCCATGGGGCGGGAGAAGCAGACGTTTCAGCGCCAACGTGCGGGGCTGCTCGCCAGCCTGCTCATCCTGTCCGTGATTGCGCTGCTGCTGCCTGCGATGTTCGATTACGCGGAGCGCGGTCTCGTCGGCGTCGCGCGCGAACATCTGCTCGACGAGCGTCTGAGCCTTGGCGTGTCGGTGGTGTTGATTTTCGTCTACCTTGCGAACCTGTTCTACACGCTCGTGACGCATCGCGACATCTTTGCCAGCACCGACGAACAAGGCGAGGCGTCGTGGTCGCTCGCCAGAGCGTTGACGGTGCTTGCCGCGGCAACCGCCGCCGTCGCGGTCGAAGCGGAGCTGGTGTCGAGCGCGCTCGAGGCAACCGCGCAGCGGCTCGGCCTGTCGTTGTTCTTTCTTGGTGTCATCGTGCTGCCGCTGGTGGGCAACGCGGCCGAGTACGCTTCGGCGCTCTACTTCGCGCGGCGGAATCGCATGGGGCTGGTCATGACGATCAGCGTCGGATCGAGTATCCAGATTGCGTTGATGACGGCGCCGGCGTTGGTCCTCGGATCGTATGCGCTGGGACATCCGATGGATCTCGTCTTCTCGCATCCGCTCGAGTTGATGGCGATTGCCGGCTCGGCATTCGTCGTCAATGCCATCGCGCTGGACGGCGAGACGACGTGGTTCGAAGGCGTGATGCTGGTCGCGGTCTATGTGCTGCTGGCGCTCGCCTTCTTCTTCGCTACCGCGGCGTAGCGGCGAGGTCCGCTTCCGCTACACTATGCCCGTTCCATGGTGGACCGCTACGCAGTCCGCTCGCTTCTGACGGCGGTTGTCATGACGCTTGCCGTGGCCGCAAGCGCGCAGACCACCAGTCCGGCTTTGCCGCGCACTCCGGACGGCAAGCCTGATTTCAGCGGCATCTGGCAGGTGATGAACACCGCCGCGTGGGACATTCAAGATCACAGCGCCCAGAGCGGCGTCCCCGCCGGCATCGGCGTCGTCGTTGGCAACGAGATCCCCTACAAGCCGGAGGCGCTGGCGAAGAAGCGCAGGAATTACGACGACCGTGCGACCGCGGATCCCGAGACCAAGTGTTATCTCCCCGGCGTGCCGCGGGTCATGTACATGCCGTACCCGTTTCAGATATTTCAGAAGCCCGGACAGATGACAATGCTGTTCGAGTACGTGCATGCGACGCGCTACATCTACACGGACGGCACGCAGCATCCCGACGGGCATATCGACTGGTGGATGGGCGATTCACGCGGCCGCTGGGAAGGCGACACGCTGGTGGTCGACGTCGTCGATTTCAACGAGGACACCTGGTTCGATCGCGCCGGCAACTTCCACAGCGATGAACTGCACCTGGTCGAGCGGTTCACCGCCCTCGATCGCGATCACATCACCTACGAAGTGACCGTCGAGGACTCGAAGGTGTTTACCAGGCCGTGGCGAATGAGCATGATTCTCTACCGTCATCGCGAGCCGAATCTTCAGCTGCTCGAATACGATTGCTTCGGATTCGACAACGCGTTTCATCCGCCGGTTCCGCAATCGCAATAACCTCGGAGGGCGATACATGACGAGGCTGCTCGCCGGGATCGTGATCGGTTTGGTGCTCGCGGACGCGGTGTCGGCGCAGCAGGCGCCGCCTCCGCCGCCGAAGGCCGCTCCGCCGCCCGGCTGGATCGATCCGCGGAATCCACCGAAGGAAGATTCCGCCTTCACGCCTGCGCGAACGCCCGATGGGCAGCCCAACTTCGAAGGCGAGTGGGCGCAGGCGAGCGACATCATCACCTACAGCATCGAGGATCCGGAGTTGGAGCGCGCCGAACACACGGCCATCAGCGGTCAGCGTCCGATGGTGGGCCGGCCGATCATCGATCCGATCGACGGGAAGATCCCGTATCAACCATGGGCGGCGAAGTACGCGGCGTTCCTGCATGAGCAGCATCGCAAGCCATCGAGCGTCAAGTACCTCGATCCGGTCAGCCGCGGGTTCCAGGAGGGGATTCCGCGCATCAACTACCAGGGGACATTCGTGATCCAGCAGTTCCCCGGAACGGTGCTGATGACCTACGACTACCATCACACCTACCGCGTGATTCCGCTCGACGGGCGTCCGCATATCGGCAAGGACATCAAGCTGTGGATGGGCGATTCGCGCGGGCGTTGGGAAGGCAACACGCTGGTCGTCGACGTGGCCAACAACAACGATCAAACGTGGCTGCAGATCGTCGGCGGCTTCCATTCCGATGTGTTCCACGTCGTCGAGCGTTGGACGCTCACCGCGCCCGATCACATCGTCTACCTTGCGACAATCGACGACGCGAAGGTGTACTCGCGCCCATGGACGCTGCGCGTTGACTTCCGCCGGCAGAAGGTGGAAGAGCAGTGGGAGAGCGCGATCTGGGAAGGAAACAAGACGCCGGAAATCGTGTCCGGCGGCGGCGAGAAATAACGGAGAGAAGTGGAGGAGACGATGCGCAGGATAGCGCTGTCAATCGCGGCGGCGGTGGCACTGGCTGGAGCGGCTGCTCACGGGCAGACCCAGACTGCGCCGGTCGTGCGGACACCGGTGGCGGCACCGGGCACGATGGAGATCTATTTCATCGACACCGAGGGCGGGCAGTCCGTGCTCATCGTGTCGCCGTCGAACGGAATTCTCGGTGCGCGCGAAACGCTGCTCATCGACGCAGGCAATCTGACGAATCCACCGGGGCGCGATCCCGACCGCATCGTTGCCGCGATGAAGGACGCAGGTGTCGATCGCATCGACTATATGGTGGTCAGCCACTACCACGGCGATCACGTCGGCGGCGTAGCCTCGCTTGCTGACAAGGTTCCGATCCGGCGTGTTTACGATCCGGGTCCGTTTGCCGACGAGCTCGCGGGCAACCGCGCGGCTGGCTTCAACTCGTATCTGCCCGTGCGCGCGAAGATGCACGTCACAGTTCCGAAGCCTGGCATGAAGATTCCCGTCGCCGGTCTGGACGTCAACATCGTCTCGTCCGCCGGAGACCTGACGACGACCCCCGTCCCAGGAGTGCGCGGCGCGGCGAATCCGTTGTGCGCCACGGCGCAGCAACGGGAGCAGGACAACACGCCGAACAACTACGAGAGCATCGGCATGACCATCGACTTCGGCAAGTTCCGCTATCTCGATCTGGCCGACCTGACGTGGAACCAGGAGATTCAGCTCGTGTGCCCGCGAAACCTGCTGGGCACGTTCCAGCTCTATCGCACGACGCGGCACGGCGGCGACTGGTCGGGCGCGGACGCGATGGTGCACGCGGTGCGGCCGCGAGTCGCCGTCATGAACAACAACCCGACGAAGGGCGGAACGCCCGGGACATTTCAGATCGTGAAGAGCTCACCCGGACTCGAGGACTTCTGGCAGCTTCATTTTTCGGAGTTCGTGCCGAAGGACATGCAGTCGCCGGACAACTTCATCGCCAACTTCACGAAGGACGATGGCGGCAATTACATCAAGGCGACGGCGCGCAGCGACGGCAGCTTCACG
>Ga0310813_10001276_pt1 | contig 15268 bp, 10 predicted proteins | sample YN3metagenome_FD_203086 | JGI IMG/M metagenome (GOLD analysis project Ga0310813, IMG submission 203086) | Soil microbial communities from experimental microcosm in Duke University, North Carolina, United States - YN3 | ecosystem: Engineered > Artificial ecosystem > Soil microcosm > Unclassified...
CTCGACCTGGCTGCGGTCCGAGACATCGCAGGGGACGAAGATCGCCTCGCCGCCGGCGGCCTTGATGCGCTCCACGATGTCGTTCATGGCGTGCTCGCTGCGGGCGGCGAGCACCAGTCGCGCGCCCTTGCGGGCGGCGGCCTCGGCGGTGGCCAGGCCGATGCCGCTGGACGCGCCGAGGATCACGAGGACCTGGTCTTCGAGATGCTTCAGCTTGGGAGCCATGGGGTTACCTCCATGTCAGCAAAGCCCTCTCCCCGGATGCTGAGCCCGGGAGGGGACCCGGGGTTACGACGCTCCCGGCTCCCGGGGTTCCGTCAATTCTTTTTTTCACTATCAATTCATTTTTCATGGGATGGTCGAACGGGGCGTCCGTACGGGGGACGGAAACACGGAGGGTATATGATCCAGCGTCTCCTCGGCGCCCTTCTCGCCGCGGCCCTGTGGACCGGCTGCGGCTCGGACGGCGGCACCCAGCTCCTCTTCGACGTCGACCTCGTCGTCGCCACCAACACCCCCGACTCCTTCTCCATCGCCGGCGTCAGCACCTCTCTCAGCACCACCCGCACCTACACCTGGTCCTGCAGCAAAGGCCAGGCGAACGTCTCCCTCGGCTCCACCCTGACCCACGGCTACATCCGCCTCGAGGTCTGGGACGGCACCCATACCCTTGTCCACGACAACACCTACGAGGCCGTTCTGATCGGCGGCGTCGACACCTTCACGCGCGCCGGCGGCGCGGCCGGCACCTGGACCCTGCGCTTCACGTTCCACGACGCCCTCTTCACGGGCGCCCTTACGGTCCACGCCGATACGCTCGACCAGGACGACGCCATCAGCATCGGCGGCACCGGCTCCCTCGACGTCTCCTGGATCTTCGAGCCGGGCTGGGACGCGACCCCCGTCCACGTCAGCGCCGGCGGCATGTCCGCGGGCACGGTCCGGGTCCGCCTCTGGGACGGCAACGGGACCCTCGTGCTCGACCAGACCGTGTCCACCGTGAGCGCGTTCACGACCGACGTCAGCGGCGCCGCGGGCATCTGGACCGTCCAGCTCGATTTCTCGGCCGCGGCCGTCGCGGGAGGCGTGACCCTGTCCCAGACCTGAGCGCGCCGCCCCGGCGGGTATAATCCTTTTGTGAATTCCGCCGCGGGCCCCGGGTGAGCGACCCCTCCAACCAGGACGACGTCCGGCGCATCCGGGAACTGCTCGAGACGGATGCGACCGGCGGCGAGACCTCGTCCGATGAGGACCTCTCCCTCGGGCGGATCGCCCTGGACCGGAACATCATTACCCCGGAGCAGCTGATCCAGGCGGGCCGCGAGCTCCGCGAGGCCCGCGCCCGCGGGGACAAGTCTTCGCTCGGCACGATCTTCCTCAAGCACGGATGGGTCCCCGCCGACGACCTCCTCCGCCTGGCCGCCGAACACGCGCGGCTGGCCGCGTCCGCCCCGAAGCTCACCCGCTACGAGATCCGCGAATGCCTCGGCGAAGGCGCCAGCGCCGTCGTCTACCGCTCCTGGGATCGCGAGCTCAAGCGCCTCGTCGCCGTCAAGGCCCTGCGGGCCGCCGCCGGCATGAGCGGCGTCGCCCGCAGCCGCTTCAAGCGCGAGGCCAGCGCGGCCGCCGCCCTCGTCCACCCCAACGTCGTCGCCGTCTACGACGCCGCCGAGGAGGAGGGACGCCCCTACCTCGTCATGGAGCTGATCGAGGGCCGTACCCTCCAGTCGGTCCTCAAGGACGGCGGCACCCCGAAGAAGACCCTGATCGCCCTCCTCGAGCAGGCGGCCCGCGGCGTCGCGGCCGCCCACGAGAAGGGCATCGTGCATCGCGACCTCAAACCGGCCAACATCCTCGTCACCGCCGGCGGGACCGCCAAGGTCGCCGACTTCGGCCTCGCCCACCTGATGGATTCCGACTCCGCCCTGACGCGCAGCGGCGCCGAGCTCGGCACGCCGTACTACATGAGCCCCGAGCAGGTCGACGGCCGTTCCCGGGAGTCGACGCCGGCCACGGACGTCTACGCCCTGGGCGCGATCCTCTACGAGGTGCTGGCGGGAGCGCCGCCCCACGCCCGGCCGAGCCTGCAGGAGACCTTCGCGGCGATCCTGTCGCAGGACCCCGCCCCGCTGCGGTCGAGCGACCCGAAGATCCACGCCGACCTGGAGACGATCTGCCTGAAGGCCCTCGAGAAGGATCCCGGACGGCGATATCCCGGCGCCCGCGAGTTCGCGGAGGACCTCCGCGCCTACCTCGCCGGGGATTTCATCTCCGCGATCCCCGTCCCTCCCTGGAAACGCCGGCTGCACCGCGCGCTCAAGAATCGCGTCCTGGTCGTCGCCACGCTGCTGCTCCTCCTGGTCAGCGCGGGCGCCGTCGCGACGCTGCTTCGCCAGTCGATCGCGTCGCAGCGCCGCCTCGCCGACGAACGGGAGCTGGCGAAGCGCCGCGAAGCGTCCCTGCAGAAGCTGGGCACCATCCAGTCCACGCTCCTGGAGCGCGATCGCGAACTCCGGCTGCAGCGCGTCCCCGCCCAGCAGGCCCGCCGCGATCTCGAGGCCGCGCTGGCCGAGGTCGACCGCATCGTGAACGACTGGCCCGACTTCCCGCAGGGCTACTACGTCCGCGCCCGCGGAAGGATGCTGCTGGGGGACCTCGACGGCGCCGAGCGCGATCTGAAGGTCGCGGTCGCGAAGGAGCCGGAGTTCCGTCCCGGCTGGTCGGTGCTGGGCATCCTCCGGGTCGGCGACTACCAGTCGAAACTGGAAGGCCCCAAGCATACCCGCGAGGATCGCATCAAGTCGCTGGCGCCGCTCCTCGAGGAGGCGAAATCCCATTTCGGGCGCGGCTGGCAGCTCGGAAAGGAGCTCGAAGAGTCGTTCCGCTGGGGACTTCCCTGGACCCGCGAGGACCAGGTCATGCAGCGCCTCGCCCGGGCGTTTCAGCTCGCCTACAACGATGACAACGCGCCCGCGTCGCGGGCCCTGCTCGAGGAAGGCGACAAGGAGTACCAGGCCGAAGAGTACTCGTTATGGCTCGGGCTCTTCGCGACGACGGCCGAGGAACGGGCGCGGCGGCTCAACCAGGCGATCCAGCGGGCCCCCGGCTACCTTCCCCCCTACTACTACCGTGCGATGTACGCGCTGAATGCGGGCGCCTTCCGCGCGGCCCTGCCGGACCTGGATCTCATTCTCGCCCGCCAAACGACGTTCGCGTGGGCCTACAGCAAGCGGTCGGAAGCGAGACGCAACCTCGGCGACCTCGACGGAGCGCTCGCGGACTGCCTGCGAGCCATCGAGCTCGACCCGAAGCTCCATGAGGCGTGGCTGCATCGCGGAGCGATCTATGCCCAACTGGGCAAGAAGTCCGAGTCCCTGGAGGCTTTCGATCAGGCGATCGCGCTGGCCCCGGACTCTCCGGAGGCGCTCGCCAACCGGGCCATCGCCCGGCTGATGTTCGACGAGCCGGACGGGGCGTTCAAGGATTTCGACCGAGCCATCCAGCTCGACCCGAAGCTGGGCCCGGCCTGGCGCAGTCGCGGTGTCGCGCTCATCCGAAAAGGAACGTTCCCGGAAGCTCTCGCCGACCTCGACCGCGCGGTCCAGCTGGAGCCCCGCAGTTTCCTCTCCCTCGAGGCCCGCGGGGTGGCCAGGAACGCGGTCGGAGACATTTCCGGCGGGATCAAGGACTGGGAAGAGGCGTTACGCCTGGCCCCGGCGGAATGGCCGAAGCGAAAGCAGATCGAGGGAATGCTGGAACGGGCGAAGGCTCGACTGAAGGACAAGAACGAATAGGGATCAGGGCCGATAGGTCCGCTTCGTCCCCTTCGCGGGGATCTCGATCGTGTAGGTGCCGCCGGGCTCGACGCTCATCTTGATCCACTCCCCTTTGCAGTCCTCGTCGTCGTTGGCGACGAACTCCGGGGCCGTGTTGTCGGCGGGCGTCGTCTCCACGTTCCGGTGGACCTGGAAGATGTCCTTGAGGCTCGGGGTCGCCTTCAAGGTCCGGAAGACCTTCGCAGTTCCGCCCTTCTTCGCGCCGTTGTTGATCACCGCGACTGTCGGGGTGATGGCGCCGACGAGCGCTGGATTATTGCTGGGGTCCCACCCGTGGTGCGTCACCTGGTAGACGTCCACGTGCCCGATCAAGTTCTTGGGACACACCAGGCGGTGCTCCACGTTCCAGGTGAGGTCTCCCAGGTCCAGGAAGCGGAACTTGCCGTAGCTCAGCAGAAAACCGACGCTGCGGGCGTTCTCGCCCGGGTCGATCGGCGCCGCGGGATGCCGCTCGCACTCGCGAATCGGCGGGACCCCCGCGGGTTCACCCTCGACCGCCCCGTTCGACGTGAGGAAGCGGACCTCGAGGTCCTGGCCCCCCTGCAGCGGGAGCCGATCGCCGGCCCGGACCCAGACGCGCTTCTTCCCCTCGCTCGCCTTCAGCCAGGCCTCCTTCATCTTCGCCACGATGTCCTCCTGGACGTCCGGCGGGAACTCGTGACCGTAGAAGGCCTCGACCGGGAGCAGCTCCGCCACCCGGCCGATGGCTCCCCAGTGGTCGAGATGCCAGTGCGTGGTGATGTAGTGGTCGATCCGACGGACGCCCGCGAGCTCCAGGACGCCGCGGCGGATCCGCTGGGCGTCCCGTTCCTCGGGCCAGCCGGCGTCGACCAGGATCGACTCCCCGCCCGGGGTGACGATCAGCGTCGCCGCGCCGCCTTCCACGTCGATCCAGAAGACCTCGAGCTTCCGGGCCGACTGCGGTGCGGCGGCGAGAACCAGGAGCAGAGAGAGAGACCAGACTCGTTTCATGAAGCCCTTTCGGTCTGAAGAAAGACCCAGACGTTCGCTGACGCTCGCGGCCCCGCCTAGATCTCGGAGAGGCGCTCTTTCGAGTCGCCGAACTCGTCGACGTGCACGCCCATCTTGTCGAGCATCGACAGGTAGAGGCTGCACATCTTGCGGTTCGGCTTTCCGAGATAGTCGAGCACCCGGCCGCCTGCGACGCGACCGCCGCCGCGGCCCACCATCACGAGGGGCAGCTGCGAACAGTCGTGCGTGCTTCCCTGGGCCATGCTCGACAGGAAGAGGATCATCGAGTTGTCCAGCGCGGTCCGCTCGCCTTCCTGGATCGCGTCCAGCTTCCCGGCGATGTAAGCCACCTGCTGGGCGAAGAACTGGTTCACCTTGAGCCAGTCGGCGTTGTCGTTGTGCGAGAGGAGGTGGTGGATCATGTAGTCGACGCCGAGGTGCGGGAAGCGCAGCGACGAGTGGTCGTTGTTGAGCTTCAGGGTGCAGATCCGCGTCGTGTCCGTCTGGAACGCCAGCACGAGCAGGTCGCACATCAGCTTCATGTGCACGTCGATGTCCTGCGGCACGCCGTCGGCCGGGCGCGGCAGGTTGGGCTTCTCGAGCGTCGGGCGCCAGCCCTGGAGGCGGCCCTGCTTGCCCGAGTCCTGGATCCGCTGCTCGACCTCGCGGACGGAGTTCAGGTACTCCTCGAGCTTCGCCTTGTCGGTCCGGCTGACCTTGCCGCCGAGGCTCTTGGCCTCCTCGCGCACCTGGTCGAGCACGCTCTCGTCGCCCTTCCCCACGTCGTCGCGGAACAGGCGGTCAAAGGCGAGCGCCGGGTACAGTTCCAGCGGCGTCGGCGTCGTCGGCGAGCTCCAGGAAATGTGCGAGCTGTAGATCATCGAGTAGCCCTTGTGCAGGGCGGACATCGACGCCTCGCAGCCCAGCACGAGGCTGGGGACTTTGGTGGCGCCGGCGGTCTTCTGGGCCGCCAGCTGGTCGAAGCTGATCCCCGAGCGGATCCCGCCGCCGCCCTCGAGGACGGCGCCCGTCAGCAGGTCGCCGGTCATGGCGCTATGGATGCCGCCCTTCCCGGAATGCTGGTTGTAGAGGCCCCGGATGAAGGTGAGCTTCTCCTTGAAGCGGTCCAGGGGCTCCAGGACCTTGCCGAGCTGCATCCCCTTGCCTTCGCCGCGCGCCCACCACTCGGTGCGGTGGAAGCCGTTGCCCGCGAAGAGGACCGCCAGCCGCACCGGCGCTTCGTTCTTCGCCGTATCCTGGCCCCAGACCCGGAGGGACTCCATCCACGGCAGCGCCATCGAAACCCCGGCGCCCCTCAGGAATGCGCGTCGTGTCAGCATCGTTCTCTCCTATTCTACTCCTCTTTCGTGGCGTCGAGCGCCCGATGGAAGAGGAACTGCCGGCTCCCCACGACCGCCCGCAGGGCGCCGGACAAGGGGCCTTCCCGCTCGAGGCCCGAGACCATCTCGTCGATCAGCGGCTGGTCCGACAGCATCACCGAGCGGCCCAGCGCGTAGCCCAGCAGCTTCTGGCAGAACGTCCGCTCGACGTCCTTCCGCCGCTTCTCCAGCAGCCAGGCCCGGAGCCCGTCCAGCCCCTCAAAGCGCGTCCCGTCCTTGAGCTCCACGCTCACGTCGACCGGGCGTCCGGCCAGGTCTTTCGAGCGGAAGCGGCCGATCGGGTCGTACTTCTCCAGGGCGAATCCGAACGGGTCGATGCGCACGTGGCAGGTCGCGCACTCCGGCACGCGCGTGTGCTTCGCGACCATTTCCCGCACCGTTCCCTCGGCGGCGTTTTCATCCTCCGGGAGCCGCGGCACGTTCGCGGGCGGCTTCGGCAGCCTCTCGCCCAGCAGCGTGTCGATGAGCCAGTTGCCGCGGAGGACGGGGCTCGTCCGCGACGCGCCCGACTCCGTGGTCAGCACGCTGCCCAGCGCGAGCACGCCGCCGCGGCCGTGCTTCTTGACCCCCTCGACGCGGCGCCACGCGCTGCCCTGGACTCCCGGGATGCCGTAGTGCTGCGCCAGCCGCTCGTTGAGCCAGGTGTAGTCCGCGTCGATCAGGTGGCTCGCGGGCCGCCCGTTCTGGAAGAGGTCCTTGAAGAGCAGGACGGTCTCCTCAAAGAGCGCTTCGCGCAGGGCGTCGTCGAAGGTCGGGAACAGCTTCTCGTTCTTCTCCCGGTTCTGGCGAAGGGTGCGCACGTGCAGCCACTGCGTGGCGAACTCCGTCGCCAGGCCGCGGATCTTCGGGTCCTTCAGCATCCGGTCGACCTGCGCCGACAGGATAGCGGGCTCGCGCAGCTTCCCTTCCGCGGCGACCCGCAGGAGCTCCTCGTCGGGCGTGCTGGCCCAGAGGAAGTAGCTGAGCCGGGTGGCCAGCTCGGCGTCGGACACCGGCCGCGCCTCCGCGCCCGGCGACGTCTCCTCGAGACGGAACAGGAAGCTCGGCGAAACCAGGATCCGCGCCAGCGTGGCCCGGACCGCCTCGGCGTGCGACATCTCCTTCTTCCGCAGATCGCCGTAGAGCGCGCGGACGCCGCGGAGCTCGGCTTCCGTGAGCGGCCGGCGGTACGCCTTCGCGGCAAACCCCACGAGGGCGTCGACGTGCCGCGGCTCGCTGTCGACGAGCTCCTTCTCGAACGCCTCGGCCCGCTTGCGGAACGGCTCCCGCAAGCCCTCGAAGAACTTCACCGCCTCCGCGCCGCCGTCCTGCGTGACATAGCCGATGAACTGCGGCAGGTTGGTGCGCTCGGTCACGGGCCACTGCGAGATATAGCGCAGCTCCTCCCAGAGGCGGTCGAGGCGCTTCGCCTGCGCGTCGTCGAGGAAGAGCCGCGTGAGCGGCTCGTCGTCGCGGTGGTACATCTTGAGGCAGACGCCCTCGTCCGTCGGGACGATGTTCGAGAACAGGATGAAGGGTGGGAAGCAGCGGCGGAACTCGTCGAGCCCCCGCGCCAGCTGCTTCGCCGCCTCGCCGCGGGCGACGCAGGGCTGCTTGCCGAGGAGGGCCCGGATCTTCTGCGGAGGATCGCTCGACAGGTGGAACTGGACGGCCCGCTCGCCCTCGACGTTCCCGTCGACGACAAGCTCGTGCTCGCGGAAGAGCGCCGAGGGGAGCCGAAGCTCGATCGTAGTGCCCGCGGGCGCGACGACGTCGCCGGCCTCATTGAAGCGCGCGGCCTCGAGGCCGTAGGGCCCCTTGGGCGCCGCCTTGCCGATCTTCGAGAAGTCGAGTCCCAGGAAGAAGGGGCTGTCCACGACGGCCAGCGCGCGGTAGAGCTGCGCGTCGGGGCTCTTGTCGTCCGCGGGCTTGCCCCCGACGAGCAGGGCCTGCACCTTCTGGGCAAGCTCCTCGGACGGCGCCGCGCGCCACTTCCCGAGGACCGAGTCGTTCGGGATCTTGATCGTCGCGGCGGTCGAACTGGCGACGCGCTTGGTCGAGCCCATGACGAAGCGCCAGTTCGGATTCGGGTCGAGGATGCTGTCGGCCCGGTCCTTCGCGAGATCCCACGTGCGGTGTTCTCCGTCGATCTCCGTCAGCGTCAGGTCGATCTGAGTCAGATCGCACGTGTGTTGGCCGTCGCGCGGGTCGACCGCGACGAGAATCATGTCGCCGGCCGCGATCTGGAGCTCCTTTGTGGGGACCTGGGCAGACTGACTGATGTTCACCACGCCCTCGGCGAGGAACGCCGAGCGATCGCCACGCCGCGCCTCGACCCACCAGAGAGTCCCGTTGCCGCAGCCCGCGTGGACGTGGCGAATCTTCGCGTCGACCCGGACTTTTCCGGCGAAGGGGCTCGTCCACGCCGCCGCGACGAAGCGGTCGGGCGACGGGTGGACAACGATCTTGTGGGCGGACGCCAGTCCGGGGATGTACTGGTTCATGTCGGAGGCGTTGGAGAGCAGGACGGGCAGCTCGCCCGCGCGCGAGCGCCAGCCTTTGATGGCCGGGAACTTCGCGCTTCGTTCGATGACGTCGAGGGGCTCCAGCGCGACGGCCGGCACCATCTTGGCCGGATCGATCTCGGTCGCGCCGGCAGGCGTCAGCGCCAGGACGTCCCTCCAGCGCTTCAGCAGCGTCGGGTCGAGGCCGTCCGGGGTCTTGTTCTCCGCGACGGCCGTGAGATACGCCGCCGCGTCCGAGAAGACCGCCTTGAGGTCGATCTCATACGCCGCGCCGTAGCGCGCGTAGTCCTTCAGGAGGAGCGGCGGCTGCTTGCCGACCGCGAAGCGCGGGCGCCGCCACACGACGTCGCCGCTTCCCGAGGCTTCGAGGGTCGACAGATAGACAATCACGTCGCCCTGCCCGGCCACCGGCTTGGGCTGCAGCTTCAGCGTCTGGGCCTCGACGAACTCGGGAGTGGCCCCCTCCTGCTGGCTGGTCTTGTTCCCGGCGTAGCTGCCGAACTTGTTGAACTTCCAGAGGGCGTCCTGCCACACCGAGATCTCGGCGGCGATGCCGTCGACCTGGGCGACCGTCGCGTTCCGCCAGCGGGCGCGGATCCGGTCGAGCGGGAACGAGGGCTCGGCGCCGTTCAGCGTCGTCCAGAGGATTCCCAGGTACTTGGCGTTCAGCTTCTCCGAGGCCGCCACCTCCTCGAGCTTCCCGGCGGCGAGCTCGTCGCGGCGCCGGACCGTCGCCGAGAGGTACGGCTTGAAGGGGAGCTTGCCGTCCTTGCTGTACGGGGCGAAGAACGCGCGCAGCCCGGCCAGCACTTCGTCGGTCCAGTCGCGCGGGGTCTTGGCCGGAGAAAAGCGGAGGCCGTCCGGCAGGAGCAGCGCATGCGCCGAGATCTCCTTGGCCGCATTCAGATACTTATTGAGCAGCGTGGGGGACATGACGAGCGCGTCGCCCGTGTTCGCGAAGCCCTCCCCCGCCGCCCCGTCCGCGGGAAAGTCGCGCGCGGGCTGGAGATCGACGCCGGTCAGGTCGCGGATCGTGTTGTTGTACTCGGCATTGCTGAGGCGCCTCACGACGACGCGGCCCGGGTCGCCGGCGCGGGCGCGCGCTTCGGCGTCGAGCATCGCGCGGGTCCAGGCGGTGATCGTCTTGCGGTCCTCGGCGCCCGGCTGCGCGCTCTTCTTCGGCGGCATCTCGCCGTTTTCCAGGTTCTCGATGACGAGGGGCCACGGCTTGAGGTCCTTGCGGATGGCGTCGAGGGACGAGAAGCGCTCGAGGTCGAGATCGCCCTTCTTCTTCTGGGTGGAGTGGCAGTCCAGGCAGTACTTCGCGAGGACCGGCCTCACCTTCTCGGCGTAGTCTCGGCCGAGGTCCGGGTCCGCGGGGCGGAACGCCGGGAGAAGGAGAATGGGGAGGAGCAGCGTGCGTCGCACGGAGTCACCTCTATTTGAAATCCTTCCAGTTGCAGTGCCGCTCCATGAGGTCGGCCGCAAGCTCCGGCTTGCGGGTCGCCAGGGTATCGATCATCTCCCGATGGGAGGAGAGGGTCGCTTCGTGGACGTCGTGCTGCTTGCGTTCCCGGCGGTGGTGGAGTCGCGCGAGCCAGAGCTCGATCTGGGCGCGGAGGTCGGCCCAGATCCGCTGCAGGCGCCGGTGCCGGGCAATGACGACGATCTCGTCGTGGAACGCGCTGTCGAGGCGGCTGAACTCCGTCAGGTCCTTCGTCTTGGAGGCCTTCGCGAGGATCGCCTCGAGCCGCGCGATGTCGTCGTCGGTCAGTTTCGAGGCGGCCAGCCGCGCGGCCATGACCTGCAGCGAACAGCGCAGGCTGAGGATCTCCTGGAAGTCCTCTTCGGTGAAGGCGCGCACGCAGGCGCGGCCGTTGGGGTCGAACTCGACGAGGCCCTGGCGTTCGAGCTCGACGAGGGCCTCGCGGACCGGGACGCGGCTGACGCCGAGCTTGGTGGCGGTCGTGGACTCGGGAAGCGAGCTGCCTTCGCCGAGCTCGCCGGAGAGGATGGCCTTGCGGAGGCGGTCGACGACTTCCTTGGTCAGGCTCGTGGTTCGCCGGATCGGGCTCAGGGCCGCTTCCGCCATCGAAGGTCTCCGCAAATCGGTATACCGTATACCATACACTCCGGCCCCGCCGGAATTTCATGAATTCTATATATAGTGAGTGATACACCCTTTCGGGAGCGGCCGCCGGATTGTCTTTGACCTTCGAGATGGACCATCGTCCAAGCCAGGGACGAACCATCACGGAGGTCTTATGCGCCGCGCCCTCGCCGCTCTGCTGGTCCTGCTGGCCGCCTGCTCGGATGCCCCCTCCCCTGCGCCATCCGGAGAGACCGTTCGGGAAGTCGACTCTCCGCCCCCTGCCGACCTGGAAGGCTACCGATTCTCGGCTCCCGCCGAGCACGGCAACCTCAGCGTGATCCTGCTCCTGAAGAAGGGAGTGCCGCAGGGCGACCTGGGCTGCCTGACGCTGGAGGACGCCCTCAAATCGGGAGCGGTCCGGATCACGGAAAAATCGGACGGCGCCGAAGTGAACGCGCTCGAAGTCGAGAACGCCGGCGACCGACCGGTCTACCTCCAGGCCGGCGATGCGGTCAAGGGCGGGCAACAGGACCGGACCATCGCCGTCGACTTCATCCTGCCGGCCAGGTCCGGCAAGCGGGGCGTCGAGGCGTTCTGCGTCGAGCCGGGCCGCTGGAGCGTCCGGAGCCCGCAGGCCGGCGCCCTGACCGGCGCCACCTTTGCGCTCGCCGAAGCTCCGCTCGCCACAAATGAGCAGAAGCTCGCCGTCCGCCTCGAGAAGAGCCAGAATAAAGTCTGGGCCGCCGGCGAGAAGGTAAACCGCGACCTCGTCTCCCCACAAGGCAGCGGCGGCCAGCCCCTGACCGGCGCCGCCCTGACACTGGAGGAGCCCAAGAACTCCTACGTCGAAGCGGCCGAGGATCCGGCGGTGCAGAAGAAGCTCCTCGACCGCCTGAAGGCACTCGAGGGGGCCCCGGCGGATCAGGCGGAAGCGGTGGGCGCCGCGTTCTGCGTCAACGGAAAGATTCAGACCGTGGAGATCTACTCCAACGCCGGTCTGTTCCGGAAACTGTGGCCGAAGCTGCTCCGCAGCGCCGCCCTGCAAGCGCTCTCGATGGAGTCCGAGTCGGAGTCGACCCGGACGCCGGCCGAGACCGAGCTCCGGGCGCTGCTCCGCTACGTTGCCGGACAGAAGGGCAAGGCGGAGCTTCGGACCGGCAACCAGCTCGTCCGAGTCTTTGAGCGCGAACACGCGGTCCTTTTTGACACGGAGGCGGACGGCAAGCTCCTCCACCGACAGCTGATCACGAGGTAGTCTACGTGCGTCCCGCGGCCCCCAGGCTCGTCGTGGGGTCGGCCCCCGTCCAGCTCACGTCCGCGGTCGGCCCGTAGGTGGGCGGCACGGGTTTGTTCAGCATGCGCAGATAGACGGTCAGCTGCGTCCGGTGATGGGCCGTGTGCAGCACCCGACGCCAGAAGATCCAGATCCGCTCGCGCAGCACGTCGAAGAACGGCGCCCGCTCCAGCCACCAGTCCTGGGTCCGATCCGCGATCCGCGCGAGCCGCGCCAGCGCCAGCTCGCAGAGCCGGCGGCGGAACGCCTCCAGCGTCTCCTCCTTCGGAAGCAGCTCCGCGGGTGGCGGCTCGGGAAAACCGAGGAACTCCGCGAAGAAGCGCCGCTCCGAGAGCAGCTGGTGCTTCATCACGTCCTTCACGGTGCCGGAGCGCGGATGGATCCGGAACGCCAGATCCTCCGGCGCGAAGCAGGACCAGACCGTCGCCACCTTGCTGATCTCGCCCGCGTAGGTGTCGAGCAGATGCTGGAAGATCGGCGCCGACGCCCGGGGCACCGAAGACTCCGGGATCGCCGTCACGGCGTAACTCATCGCCATCGAAAGATTCCTCGCACAGAACAGTTCACGCTGCCACGGAAAGTCCGTATCATAACCGGCCCATGATGATGCTCGCACGACGGATTCGACTTCTCCCCGCGCTCCTCCTCATGGCCGCTGCCTCGACGGCGAGCGCCGACGACTGGCCCCAGTGGCGCGGCCCTTCGCGCAACGGCATCTCCGCCGAAAAGGCCCAGCCCTGGTCCGCGACCGCGTGGACCGCCGAGGTCGGCCTTGGCTTCTCCTCGATGGTGGTCGCCAAGGGCCGCGTGGTGACGCTCGGCCACGCCAACGACAACGATACCGTCTACTGCCTCGACACCGAGAAAGGCAGCGTCCTCTGGAAGCATTCCTACGAATCGGAGATCGGCAACAACTTCTTCGAAGGCGGCACGACGCACACGCCGACCATCGACGGCGATCGAGTCTACACCGTCGGCCGCTGGGGAGATGCGTTCTGCTTCGACCTGGCGACCGGCAAGGTCCTCTGGTCCGCCCAGCTCCAGAAGGACCTCGGCTTCCCGGCGCCGACCTGGGGCTTCGGCGGCTCGCCGCTCGTTCATGGCGACCTGCTCATCCTCAATGTGGGCGATGCGGGCCTCGCGCTCGAGAAAAACACCGGGAAGGTCGTCTGGAAATCCTCGGCCCAGGAATGCGCCTACTCGACCCCCCTGCCCGTCGGTCAGGGTGACGACGCCCTCGTCCTCATGGGCTCCTCGAAGTCCTATGTCGCGGTGAAAGCCCGGACGGGCGCCGAGGCCTGGCGGGTGAAGTGGGTGACCCAGTACGGCGTCAACGCGGCCGACCCCATCGTGGACGGCGACCGGATGTTCGTCTCCACCGGCTACAACAAGGGCGGGGCGCTGTACAAGCTCGGCAAGGGAGAACCCGAGCTCGTCTGGCAGAATCGCCTCCTGCGCTGCCAGATGAACCCGCCCGTCCTGATCGGCGGCCACCTCTACGGCGTCGACGGCGACAACACGGACAAAGCGGGGACGCACCTCAAGTGCGTCGAGTTCGCCACGGGCACCGAGAAGTGGTCCCAGCCGATCGCCGGCTCCGGCTCCGTCACGGCCGCGGGCGGCGATCTCGTCGTCCTGAGCGGCGCCGGCGAGCTGATCCTCGCGCCCGCGTCCCCGGAAGGATTCAAGCCGACGCATCGCACCAAGGTGGCGGACGGCAAATGGTGGACGGTTCCGGTCATCGCCAACGGCCGTCTCTATTGCCGCAACGCCGCGGGCCAAGTCGTCTGCCTGGACGCCCCTAAACGCTGAAGGGATCCATCATGGACTTCACTCGACGCCAGTTCATCGCCGGCGGCTCCGCGCTGGCCGCGGCTCCGTTCCTCGGGATCCACAACCCGCACCGTGCCTACCGCACCGCGCTCATCGGCTCGGGCTGGTGGGGCAAGAACATCCTGAAGGAAGCGGTCGAGGCCGGGAAGTCGAAGGTCGTCGCGCTCTGCGATGTCGACCGGAACGCCCTCGAGGTCGCCGCCGAGCAGGTCAAGGGCTGGAACGGCGACCAGCCGAAGACCTACGGCGATTACCGGGAACTGCTCGAGAAGGAGAAGCCCGAAATCGTCATCATCGCGACGCCCGACCACTGGCACGCGCTGATCTCGATCGCCGCCGTGAAGGCGGGCGCCCACGTCTTCGTCGAGAAGCCCACCGGCCACACGGTCCACGAGAGCAGCGCGATGCTGAAGGCCGCGAAGGAGAGCGGCAAGGTGGTGCAGGTCGGCCTGCACCGCCGGATCGGACCGCACCACGTGAGCGCGCTCAAGTTCCTGAAGGACGGCGGCGCCGGCCAGGTCGGCATGGTCCGCCTCTTCGCCCACTACGGCGGCGGCCCCGAGAAACCGTCGGCGAACGCCGCGCCGCCCGAGGGCATGAACTGGGACATGTACTGCGGCCCGTCGCAGCTCCGCCCGTTCACGCGGAAGATCCACCCGGGCGGCTGGCGCCAGTTCCTCGACTTCGGCAACGGCCAGCTCGGCGACTGGGGCGTCCACTGGATCGACCAGGTCCTCGCCTGGACCGACGAGACCGCCCCGCGCCGCATCTACAGCAGCGGCGGCCGTCAGATCAAGGGCGCGCCGGTCCTGAACGACAAGGAGCAGACCACCGACGCGCCCGACCACCAGGTCGCCGTCTACGAGTTCGAATCGTTCACCTGCACCTGGGAGCACCGCCAGTTCGCGGACAACACGGCCGAGAAGCACCAGATCGGCGCCTACTTCTACGGCACCAAGGGCACGCTCCACATCGGCTGGCGCGACGGCTGGACCTTCCACCCCGCGAACGCGAAGGAAAAGGTCCTGCACGAGGATTCGCAGCTGCAGGAGCCGGACGGCCACAACATCAAGCTCCTCTGGGCGGATTTCCTCGCGGCCATCGACGGCGGCCACACGCCGGTCGCCGGCATCGAGCGGGCGCACCGCTCGTCGGTGCTGCCCCTCCTGGGAATGCTCTCCTGGAGGGTCGGCCGCAGCATCACGTGGGACGGCGCGAAGGAGCAGATCGTCGGCGATCCCGACGCGAACGCGATGCTCAAACGCGCCTACCGCGGGCCCTGGGTCTATCCTACTTAGGCTTCAGCGGATCCTGGATTCCGAGCTTCGGCCCCAGCT
>Ga0310813_10001277_pt1 | contig 15264 bp, 15 predicted proteins | sample YN3metagenome_FD_203086 | JGI IMG/M metagenome (GOLD analysis project Ga0310813, IMG submission 203086) | Soil microbial communities from experimental microcosm in Duke University, North Carolina, United States - YN3 | ecosystem: Engineered > Artificial ecosystem > Soil microcosm > Unclassified...
GCCCTCCACGGTGATGCGGTGCTGGTTGCGCGCCAGCCCGGGCACCGCGTAGATCTTGATGCGGGTCCGGTCCGGGCCGAGGCCGGCGAGCGACAGGGCGGCCACCACGTTGACGTTGGCGGGGAAGCCCCGGACCGCCTCGGTGGCGGGGCCCTCGAAGATGAGCGTCTCCCTCGTGATCGCGTCGAGATCGATGCGCTGCTGCTCGATGTAGGGCGCGCCGGCCAGGCCCCGCGGCGGCTTGCGGGTCTCCATGGTGACGGCGGTGATCGTGCCCTCGCGCGCCCCCTTGACCCCGTCGAGGCCGGCGATCGCGCCGGAGGGCACCAGGATGCGGGCCTCGTGCTTCTCGGCCAGCGCGGCCCACCCGTCCAGGACGCCGACGAGGGCGCCCACCGACAGGACCATCAGGTCCCGGCCCGCGGAGAGCACCGCGGGGCCGAACTCGCGCAGCGCGGCCTGGGTGGCCGCCTCCACGATCAGGTCCGACCGCTCGATCAGCTCGTCGAGCGGCAGGACGGGATAGCCGGGCGCGCTCTCCGGCCGCCGCACGCTCACCCCCGCCAGCGCGGTGCCGGGAATGCCCCGCGTGATCGCCTCCGCGATCCGGTGCCCGATCACGCCCATCCCCACGATGCCGACCTTCAGCATGACCGTGTATCCTTTCCGCCGCGCGCCGCGGCGCGGCGATGATAGCAGCCGCCGCCGGGACCTCACAAGGGACCGTGCTAGAATCAGCCGCGAGGATGACTGGAACGCCCCGGCTCCAGGAGCCGCTCGAGCAGCTCTACCGCGAGTTCGACTGGGCCGCCCGCGCCGACCTGGACGCGATTCGCTTTCCCCTCCGCTACGCCGCGCCCGCCGATCGCGAGGTCGTGGCCCTGCTCGCCTCGTGCATGGCCTACGGGCGCGTGGACCTCTTCGCGCCGTGGGTGGACTGGATCCTGTCCCGCATGGGCGACTCGCCCGAGCGGTTCGTGCTGGGCTTCGATCCGGCCAAGCCCGTCGCGCGCTTCGAGGGCTTCCGCTACCGGTTCAACCGCCCGCGGGACGTGGCCGCCTTCTGCCTCGCGACCCAGGGGGTGCTGATCCGCCACGGCTCGCTCGGCGCCGCCTTCGCGGCCGGCTACTCACCCGGCGATGGAGACGTGGGCCCCGCCCTGGAGCGCTTCGTGGACCTGTTCCTCGCCCAGGACCTCTCCGCGGTATTCCCGCGCAACCGGCTCTCCTACGGCTATCGCCACTGGTTCCCGCGACCCTCCACCGGGGGGGCCTGCAAGCGCATGCTGCTCTTCCTGCGCTGGATGATCCGGCGCGAGGCCCCCGACTTCGGCCTCTGGACCGCGGTGCCGCCCGCGGCGCTCCTTATCCCGGTGGACACCCACATCGAGAACATGGCGCGCGCGCTGGGGCTCACCCGGCGGCGCAGCCGCAACTGGAAGATGACCGAGGAGATCACCCGGGGGCTACGGCGGCTCGATCCGACCGACCCGGTGAAGTACGACTTCTCCCTCTGCCACACCCGCATGTCCGGCCAGTGCCTGGACCGGCGCGACGCGGTGGTGTGCGGGCCCTGCCGGCTCCGGTCGGTGTGCCGCCACTGGCGCGGCCGGCGCGGAGGCCGTGCGTGAGCTGGCTCTGGCCGATCGTCGTGGTCCTCGCGCTGCTCCTCGGGCTCACCGGGTGGGCCCTCTGGCGCGCGGTGAGCCGCCTGGGCGCGCTCGAGGCGGCCCGCCAGCAGCCGGACCAGGCGCTGCTGCTGCTCCAGCGCGACATCCAGACCGCACGGAGCGAGGCCCACCAGGCCCGCAGCGAGACGCTGGCCACCGTCAAGGAGGAGCTGCACCAGTTCGCGGGCCACATGACCCAGCAGATGGGCCAGGTGGGCAGCGGCGTCCAGCAACAGCTCCAGCACGTGGGGCAGGTGGTGGGGGCGGTCCAGGGCAGTCTCGGCAAGCTCGGCGAGGTCACCCAGCGGGTGTTCGACGTGGGGCGCGACATCGCGGGGCTCGAGCAGCTGCTGAAGTCCCCCAAGATTCGCGGCGGGGTCGGGGAGACCCTGCTCGAGAACCTGCTCGGCCAGATGCTGCCGCGCGAGCAGTACATCCTCCAGCATGCCTTCGCCACCGGCGACCGGGTCGACGCCGCGATCCGGCTCGGCGAGCGCCTGGTGCCGGTCGACGCCAAGTTTCCCCTGGAGAACTTCCGCCGGGTGCTGGACGAGCCCGACGAGGACAAGCGGCCCGCCTTGCGGCGCGCGTTTCTCCGGGACGTCAAGAACCGGGTGGACGAGATCGCCAAGAAGTACATCCTGCCGGACGAGGGCACCTTCGACTTCGCCCTCATGTACATCCCGGCCGAGAACATCTACTACGAGATCATCGTGAAGGAGGACTCCGAGGACGACCCGCCCGCCGCCTACGCCCTGGGCCGGCGCGTGGTCCCGGTGTCGCCCAACACCTTCTACGCGTACCTGCGGGTCATCGTGCTGGGCCTCCGCGGACTCCGCATCGAGCGTGACGCGCAGGAGATCCAGGCTCGCCTGGGACGGTTGCGCGGCGACCTGGACAAGTTCCGCGAGGCCTTCGACGTGGTGGGCCGTCACCTGACCAACGCGCGGAACAAGTACGACGACGCGGCGTCCGGCCTGGGGCGCCTCGAGGGCAAGCTCGAGGGCATCGAGCGGCACGGCGATCAGGGCGCGCTGCCCGGCGTCTGATCCGCGAGGGAGAATCGGGCCTCGCCCCGGTTCGGAAACTAGCGGTTGTGGTATGATCGAGGAAATCCACCATCAGAGGGTCCCATGGCCGATATTCAGTTCCAGGTCTACGGCATCAACCTCCTCGTCCGACTGATGGCCGAGCCGCCCGCGGACGTGCGCGTGCACTGCCCCAAGGGCTCGCCGATCCGTTACGGTGAGGTGGTGGGCCGTGGCGACGGCTTCGACGAGGGCGCCAACGCCTTCCGCGACATGCCGCCGGTCCGCTCGGTGGTGGCGTTCGAGGAGAATCCCGAGGAGGTGGAGGGGCACTACTTCTACATCTCGGGCGAGGAGCATCGCGTCATCCGGCTCGACGCCATCATCCTGTCCTTCCCGCTGGAATAGTCCGCCTTCCCGCTGTGACCGCGCTGTCGCAGGTCCTCCGCAAGATCGACGCGGACGAGGTCATCGAGCTCACCCGCGCGCTCGTCCGCATCCCCAGCGTGTACCGCCCCGGCGACCCCGAGGCCACCGAGGCCCGGGTGGCCGCCTTCGTGGAGAGCTGGTTCCGTCGCGAGGGCTTCGACGTCCTAGTGCAGGACGTCGCGCCCGGCCGGCCCAACGTCATCGGCTCGCTCGGCGAGAAGCGCCCGGGACAGCGGAGCCTGCTGCTCGAGGGGCACACCGACGTCGTGACCGAGGGCGACCCCGCGGAGTGGTCGCGGCCGCCCTTCGGCGCGGAGCTGGTCGACGGCCGCATCTACGGGCGCGGCACCGCGGATATGAAGAGCGGCCTGGCCGCCGCGATGGTGGCCGCGGCCGCGTTCCGCCGCGCCGGCGTCGGGTTGAAGGGCAAGCTGGTGGTCGGCGCGCTGGTGGACGAGGAGGACGGGATGATCGGCGTCCGGCACCTCTGCCAGACCGCGGTCGGACGCGAGCTCGACGCCGCCATCATCTGCGAGCCGGAGGAGAACGAGCTCTGCCTCGAGCAGCGCGGCGTGGTGTGGGCGCGGTTCCGGGTGCGCGGCAAGATGGCGCACGGGGCCATGCCGGAGACCGGCGTGAACCCGATCGCCTGCCTCGGCCGTCTGCTCGCCGCGGCCCCGGGGCTCGAGCGGCGGCTGCGGAAGGTCTGTGAGAAGAGCCGCTATCTGCGGCCGCCGACCGTGACCCCGACGATCGTCCAGGGCCCGCCCGCGCGGGTGGGGGTGCCGCAGTCGAACGTGATCCCGGCCGTCGCGGAGGCCACCTTCGACATCCGCCTCACTCCCGGCATCGGCGAGGACGGGGTGCGGGCCGAGCTGGAGGAGATCTGCCGGCAGGCCGCGGCGGCGCAGCCCGGGGTCAAGATCGAGTGGGAGCCGGTGAACGCCTTCCGCCTCGCCACCAAGGTCGACCGCGCCGAGGCCCTCGTCGAGGCCATGGTCCGGGGCGTGAAGCAGGCCGCCCGGCGGGCGCCCCGCTACGGGGGGGTGCCCGGCTCCACCGACGGCACCATCTTGCGGATGCAGCTCGGCATCCCAATCGTGACCTGCGGGCCCGGTGACCGTCTGATCCCGCACCAGGTCGACGAGTTCGTCTCGACCGACGAGATCGTCGAAGCCGCGAAGATCTACGTCGCCTCCGCGCTGAACTACCTCGAAGTCGAGTGACCTCACCCGGCAATCCGCGCCTGCGGGCTGTCGAGGCCTTCCCGGTCGAGCACGAGGGGCAGCGCTGCATCGCCCTGCGCGATCCCGCCGGCTTCACCGACCAGATCGCGGTCCTGCCGGGGCCGCTCCTCGACCTGGTCTCGCTGTTCGACGGCGAGCATCCGCTGGAGGCGATCCAGGAGATCGTCCGCCGACGCCACGGCCAGGCGCCGTCCCTCGAGCAGATCAGGGACCTGGCCGAGCGACTCGACGACGCCGGCTTCCTCGATAGCGCGCGCTTCGAGGCGCGGCGCCACGCGACCGAGAACGCCTTCCGGCAGAGTCCGGTGCGCCCCGCCGCCCACGCCGGCGGCGCCTACGCCGGGCAGGCCGACGCCCTCCATGCCCAGATCGCCGGCTTCTTCGCCCATCCCGACGGGCCGCGCGCGGGGACGACCCCGTCTCCCGCGGTGGGAGCCCCGCTCGCGGGCCTGATCGCGCCGCACATCGATTTCCACCGCGGCGGGCCTACTTACGGCTGGGCGTATCAGGATCTGCTCGATCGTGCTGCCGCCGACCTGTTCGTGATCCTGGGCACCTGCCACGCCGGCATGGCCGACCCCTTCGCGGTGACCCTCAAGCCGTACGACACCCCGATGGGCGCGGTGGCGGTGGACCGCGATTTCTACGAGGCGCTCCACGCCCGCACCGGACAGGACCTGCTCGCCTCCGAGCCCGCGCACCGGTCCGAGCACTCCATCGAGTTCCAGGCCGTCATGCTGCAGGCGGTGCTCGGCCCGCGGCGGCCCTTCACGATCCTGCCGGTGCTCGCCTCGTACCTGCACGAGGCGGTCTGGCTCGGCACCGAGCCCGAGGCCGACCCGCGGGTGCCGCGCTTCCTGGACGGTCTCCGCGAGACCATCGCGGCCTCCGGCCGGCGAGTCTGCGTGATCGCCGGCGTGGACCTGGCCCACGTGGGGCCACGCTTCGGCGACGCCACGCCGAACAGCGAGGCGTCGCTGGCGGCGGTGGAGCGCGCGGATCGCGCGATGCTCGAGTCGGTGCTGGCCGTCGACGCGCGCGGCTTCTACGACCAGGTGGCGGCCGATCAGGACGCGCGCCGCATCTGCGGGCTCTCGCCGATCCACGCGCTGCTGCGCGTGCTGCCGGCCGCGCCGGGCCGCCTCCTGCAGTACCGGCAGTGGCCGGACCCCGAGGGGGCGGTGACCTTCTGCGCGGTGGGCTTCCCGTGACCGCCCCTCCGCCCTCGGATCCCTCCACCTGGAAGCTGCCGCGCCTGCGCATTGACCGCGACGGGGCGTGGTTCCACGAGGACGAGGAAGTCACGCACGAGGGCATTCTCGCGAACCTGCGCGAGAACCTCCAGATCGACGAGCAGGGCCACCACCTCCGCGTCGGGCCGGTCCGGGTGCCGGTGGAGGTGGAGGACACCCCGTTCGTGATCGTGCGGGTGGAGCGAGAGGGCGACGCGCTGTTCGTCACCCGCAACGATCTCGGGCGAGAGCCGCTCGCCGTCGACACGCTGACCATCGACGCGCGCGGCGTCCCGCGCTGCCGCGTGCAGGACGGCCGCTTCACCGCGCGCCTCGATCGGGCCGCGACGTACCAGCTCCTGCAGCACGTGGAGCCGGCGGAGGGCCCGCGGCCCGCCGCCCTGGTGCTGGGCGACCGGCGCTACCCGGTGCCGGGGCTCTAGCCCGGGGCCTCCGGGTCCGGCGGGAAGGCGGAGAGCGCGCGCAGCCCCGCCTCGTCGCCGACCTGGATCAGGCGGTGGAGCGGCCCGTCCTCGCGCCACGCCTGGCAGGTGTTGACGAACCACTGATCGCTCGGCGAAGGCCGCGGCCGATCCGCGAACGCGACCCCCGTGCCCTGCCGCACCGCGGGCGCCAGGGCGTGGATCAGGGCCGTGAAGTGCGCGCAGCCGCGCTGGCGCCCGAAGCGCTCGTTGACCTCGCGGGTGAACCCGCGCGCGATCGAGAGCCCGACAAGCTGCTCGAGCGGCGGCAGCGCGTCGGGACAGATCGTGTAGGGGTGCGAGGCCATCTCGCTCCGCACCGCGGTGATCACGAGGTCGGGGTGGCGGATGCGCAGGGCCAGGCGCATGTCGTGGATCACCCGCGGCGGGGTGGCGCCGAACCACTTCGGGTTGCCGGCCGGGCGCTCGTCGACGAGGGTGGCGGTGACGTCGAGCTCGTGATCCCCGGCCTCCGCCACCTCGACGCGAATCGTTCGCACGTGCACCGGCCGGGACGTCGGGGCGTCGCTCATCGGGGGAACGCGACCTCCTCGAGGGCGGAGAGGATCTCGGCCTGCACGAGGCCGTTCGACGCGGCGATGGACGGGGCCTCCAGGTCGAGCGGCCCGCCGGAGACGGACGTGACGGCGCCTCCCGCCTCGCGGATCAGGAGCGCGCCCGCGGCCACGTCCCAGGCGCCGAGACGCTGCTCCCAGTAGCCGTCGAGGCGCCCCGCCGCGACCGACGCCAGGCCCAGCACCGCGGAGCCGATCGTGCGCACGCCGTGACAGCGGAGGATGAGCGCGCCGTGCTCGGCGCGGTTGTCGCGGGCCGCGCCGCGGATGTCGTTGGGATAGCTGGTGCCGAGGAGGCTCTCCGCCATGCGGGCGGTGGGGGACACCCGGATCGGAGCGCCGTTGAGGGTCGCTCCGCGGCCGCGCTCGGCCACGAACAGCTCGTCGCGGCTCGGATCGTAGACCACTCCCAGCGCGAGGGCGCCCTCGATCTCGAGGCCGATCGCGACTCCGTAGATGGGGAGCCCGTGCGCATAGTTGGTGGTGCCGTCGAGCGGGTCGACGATCCAGCGGTGGGCCGCCGCGCCGGGCAGGGCCCCGCTCTCCTCGGCGAGGATCGCGTGGTCGGGGAAGCGTCCGCGGAGCGCCTCCACGATGATCGCCTCCGCCCCCTTGTCCATCTCGGTCACCAGGTTGGTGGGGCTGCCCTTGAGCGCGAAGGCGGGACGGCCGCCGAAGCGGGAGCGGAGGAACGCGCCGGCCCGTCGGGCCGCGTCGACCGCCACCTCGCGGAAGGCTGGGCTCACGGAATTCGAGGATAGCACGCCGGCGCTTGACAACCCGGCGGCCCTCTCGCAGCATGACGCGCATGCGCATCGTGGTGATGGGATCGGGGGGGACCGGCGGCTACTTCGGCGCGAAGCTGGCGCGGGCGGGCGAGGACGTGACGTTCGTGGCCCGCGGCGCGCACCGCGCCGCGATCGAGGCGGACGGGGTGCGGATCCGCTCCGCGGTCGAGGGCGACTGGGCGGTGCGCGCCCCGGCGGTGGAGCGGCTCGACGGCCGCCCGCCCGCGGACGTGGTGCTCTTCTGCGTGAAGTCGTTCGACACCGAGGAGGCCGCGCAGCTCATCCGCCCGGTGGTGGGCCCGGACACCGGCGTGCTCTCCATCCAGAACGGGGTCGACAACGAGGAGAAGCTCGCGCGGGTGCTGGGCGCGGGCCACGTGCTGGGCGGGGCGGTGCGGGTCTTCGCCACCATCGAGGCGCCGGGCGTCATCCGCCACACCTTCGGCGGGCACCTCACGTTCGGCGAGATGGACGGGCGCGAGACCGAGCGCGCGCGGGCCTTTCTCGCCGCCTGTCGCAAGGCCCAGATCCCGACCGAGCTGGTGCCGGATGTGGAGCGGGCGCTCTGGGACAAGTACGTCTTCCTCACCACCCACGCCGGGATCACCGCGCTGACCCGCTGCCCGGCCGGGGTGCTGCGGGCGGTGCCCGAGGTACGGGAGCTGTATCGCCGCGTCGGGACCGAGATCCTCGCGGTGGGCCGCGCGGCGGGCGCCCCGGTGGACGAGACCCAGATCACCCAGGGCATGAAGATGCTCGACGCGGTCGCGCCCAGCGCCGCCTCCTCGCTGCAGCACGATGTGGTCAACGGCAAGCGGCTCGAGCTGGAGGCCCTCCACGGCCACGTGGTGCGCCTCGCCGAGCGTCACGGGGTCGCCGCGCCGACCGTGTTCACGATCTACGCCGCGCTGCGCCCGTTCCGCGACGGCGCGCCGGGCGCGCCCGCGAGCTAGGGCTCCCGCTCACGAGCCGCGTCCGGCGCTCGCGGCGTCGGACCGTGTTCTATACTGGCTCGGTGTCTTCGTTCAGACGTCTTCTGCCGTACCTGATCCGCTACCGCCTGCGCTATCTCGGCGGCGCGTTGTGCCTGCTCCTGGCCACCGCGGCCTCGGTCTCGGTGCCGTGGACGGTGAAGCGCGCCGTCGACGCGCTCGAGCGCGACGGCGTCGCCGCCCACATCGGGCCGTTCGTGCTGCTGATCCTGGGCCTCGCGGCCGCGCACGGCGTGGCGCGGCTCGGCTCGCGCTTCGCGATGCTGGGCGCCGGCCAGTGGGTGGAGCACGACCTCCGCACCGCGCTCTACGCGCGTCTCCTGACCCTGCCGCCCGCGTTCTACCACGCCCATCGCACCGGCGACCTGATGTCGCGCGCCTCCAACGACATCTCGACGCTGCGGGCGCTGTCGGGCTTCGGCAGCGTGATGATGATCGGGACGCTGCTCGCCTTCGCGGGGGCCCTCGGGGCGATGTGGACGATCGACCCGTGGCTGACCCTCTTCGCGATGGCTCCGTTCCCGGGCCTGGTGGTGATCGCCAAGCGCTTCAACCACGACGTGGAGGCGCGCTCCACCGCGGTGCAGGAGCAGCTCGGGGTGCTGTCGGCCAAGGCACAGGAGAACATCACCGGCATGGCGGTGGTGCGCGCCTATACCATGGAGGAGCGGGAGATCGCGGAGTTCGGGCGCCTGAACGCGGAGTACTACGCGCGCAACCTGGCTCTCGCCCGCATCCAGTCCGTGTCGTGGCCCCTGATGGGCCTGATCTCCGGGGTCGGAGCCCTGATCGTGCTCTGGCTCGGCGGCAAGGCGGTCGTCGGCGGGCGCATCTCGCTCGGCTCGTTCGTGGCCTTCAACGGCTACCTCGCCCAGCTCGCGTGGCCGAGCATCGCGCTCGGCTGGACCCTGGCCAGCATCCAGCGCGGGCTGGCCGCCATGTCACGGGTGACGGAGATTCTGGACGCCCCGGGCAAGCATGCGGAGGACGCGAGCCACGACGGGTCGTCCACGGCCTGGGGGCGTGCGGGGGCCATGTCTGGGCCCCCGCAGATGAAGAAGAACGCGTCAAAGCAACCATCCCCCGACCTGTCCGGCGGACCGGTTGCTCTGGCGAGCGAGCCGGACAACCGTCCCGGAGTCGCGGACAACCGTTCCGACGCGGACGACCGGTCACGGCCGCTCCCCGGGGGCCCAGTCGAGTTCCGGCACCTCACCTTCGCCTACGACGACCGAGGTCCGGCGCTGCGCGACGTCTCCTTCGTGGTGCCCGCGGGCGCGGTGGTGGCGGTGGTGGGGCCGACGGGTAGCGGCAAGTCGACGCTCGGCACGCTGCTATGCCGCCTCTACGAGCCGCCGCGGGGCACGGTCTGGGTCGGGGGCCGCGACGTGCTGGACCTGCCGCTCGGCCGACTTCGCCGCTCGGTCGGCTACGTGCCGCAGGAGTCGTTCCTGTTCTCCCGCCCGCTGCGGGACAACGTGCGCCTCGCCGACGAGGCCGCGCCGCCGGAGCGCCTCGACGCCGCCGCGCGCACCGCGGGCCTGGTGGACGACCTGGGGGCGCTGCCCGCGGGCTGGGACACCGTGGTCGGCGAGCGCGGCCTCACCCTCTCGGGCGGTCAGCGGCAGCGGGTGGCCCTGGCGCGCGCGCTGCTGGCCGACCCGCCGTTCCTGGTGCTGGACGACGTGCTGGCGTCGGTCGACGCGGCCAAGGAGTGGGAGATCACGCGCGCCCTGCGCGCGGCCGCGAGCGGCCGCACCACGCTCCTGATGACCCATCGGCTGAAGGCCGCCGCGGAGGCGGACCGCATCGTGGTTCTCGACGAGGGGCGGCTGGTGGAGGAGGGACGCCACGCGGAGCTGGTGGCCGCGGGCGGCCTCTACGCCCGGCTCTGGCGCGTGCAGCAGCTGGAGGACGAGCTTGCCAGTGCGTGAGGTCGAGCCGGAAGACGAGGTCCTGGGTCGCGCCTACGACGCGCGCCTCATGCGCCGGATGTGGGCCTTCACCCGGCCGCACGTCCGCCTCGTGCTCGCCACCTGCGCCCTCTTCCCCCTGGTCTCGCTCCTGGAGCTGGCCCAGCCCTACCTGGTCAAGATCGCGATCGACGGGCACATCCTCCGGCGCGACTGGGCCGGCCTCGGCCGGATCGCGGCGCTCTTCCTCCTGCTGCTGATCGTGCTCTACGTGCTGCGGGCCGTGCAGGCCTACCTCACGCAGCTCACCGGCCAGCGGGTGATCCGCGACCTGCGCGCGACCCTGTTCGCGCACCTGCAGCGCCTGGACGCACGCTTCTACGACCGGAGCCCGGCCGGGCGCCTCATGACGCGTCTCCTCAACGACGGCGAGGCGCTCCAGGAGCTGTTCACCAGCGGTTTCGTGTCGCTCCTGGGCGACGTGGTCACGCTCACCGGCGTGGTGGTCATCATGCTCGGCATGAACTGGAAGCTGGCCCTGGTGACGTTCGCCCTGGTGCCGGTGCTGGTGATCGCGGCGGGCTACTTCCGCCTGCGGGCCCGCGACAGCTACCGGGTGGTGCGCACGCGGCTGGCCCGGCTGAACGCGTTCCTCCAGGAGTCGCTCCAGGGCATGAGCGTGATCCAGCTCTTCGCCCGCGAGGCGCGCGAGCGGCGGACCTTCGAGGGGCTGTCGGGCGACCTGCGGCGGGGACAGTTCCGCTCCACCTTCTACGACGCGTCGCTCTACGCCACCGTGGAGGCGCTCGGCTCCGCCGCGGTGGCCCTGCTCCTCTGGTACGGCGGCGGGCAGGTGGTGATCGGCGCGCTGACCTTCGGAGGCCTGGTGGCCTTCCTCGAGTACACCGGGCGCTTCTTCCTCCCCATCCGCGACCTGGGCGCCAAGTACACGGTGATGCAGGCGGCCATGGTCTCGGCCGAGCGGGTGTTCGGGCTGCTCGACACCCGGCCCGCGATCGTCGGCCCGCCCGCGACGGATGGAAGACCGGCCGGTGGGGTGCCGACCCCCGTCGACGAGCCCGCGCCCGCCCCCGAGGTGCCGGCCGCGCGCCCCGCCGGAGCGCCCGCGGTGGAGCTGCGCCACGTGTGGTTCGCGTACGACGCCGAGCAGTGGGTGCTGCGCGACTGCTCGCTGACCATCGCCCCCGGCGAGCAGGTGGCGCTGGTCGGCCCGACCGGCGAGGGCAAGACCACCATCGCGCGCCTGCTGATCCGGGCCTACGACGTGGGGCGCGGTCAGGTGCTGGTGGACGGGGTGGACGTGCGCGAGTGGGACCTGCGCACCCTGCGGCGCCACGTGGGGCTGATCCCGCAGGAAGTGTTCCTGTTCTCGGGGACGGTGGAGGACAACCTGCGCCTGGCCGGCGACGGGGTGGTCGATCACGCGGCGGTGGAGCAAGCCCTCGCGGCGGCGAGCGCGGACCGCTTCGTGGCCACGCTGCCGCGCGGGCTCGGCGAGGAGCTGCGCGAGCGCGGCCTCAATCTCTCGCACGGGCAGCGGCAGCTGCTGGCCATCGCCCGCGCCATCATCTATAATCCACGCGTTCTCGCGCTCGACGAGGCGACGTCGAGCATCGATCCGGAATCGGAGGCGCTGGTGCGCGTCGGGATCGCGCGCCTGCTGGAGGGACGGACCAGCCTGGTGATCGCCCACCGGCTCTCGACGATCCAGCGCGCCGATCGCATCCTCGTGCTGCACCGCGGGCAGATCCGCGAGGCGGGTCGCCACGCGGAGCTGCTCGCGCTCGGAGGACTCTACTCACGGCTCTACGAGCTCCAGTTCGGCCTGGAACGAACATGAAGCGCTTCCACTCCGCGGTATACCGGCTGGTGGAGCGGATCCCGCGGGGCCAGGTGGCGACCTACGGCCAGATCGCGGCGCTGCTCGGCTACCCGCGGGCGGCCCGCGCGGTGGGGCGGGCCATGAAGCACGTGCCCGGGCACCTGCCGTGGCACCGGGTGGTGAACGCCCAGGGCGGCATCAGCCTGCGGCGCAACGTGGGCAGCATGCTCACCCAGCGCGTGCTGCTGGAACAGGAGGGAGTGCGGGTGCGGCGCGGACGGATCCGGCTGCGCGAGCATCGGTGGGCCGGACCCCGGGGCGCCCGCCCGCCCCTCGCCATCGCCGCGCTCGCGCGGCTCTGATCGGAGAGAACATGCGACTCGGACTGAACGTCGGCTACTCGCGCTCGTCGCTCGGCATCGACCTCGCGCTGGTCCAGCACGCGGAGCGGCTCGGCTTCCACTCGGTGTGGTCGGCGGAGGCCTACGGCTCCGACGCGGTCACCCCGCTCTGCTGGATCGCGGCGCGCACCGAGAAGATCCGGGTCGGCACCGCGATCATGCAGATCCCGGCCCGCACCCCGACGCTGACCGCCACCACCGCGCTCACCATCGACCAGCTCTCGGGCGGGCGCTTCATCCTGGGCCTGGGCGTCTCGGGCCCGCAGGTGGTCGAGGGCTGGCACGGGGTGGCCTTCGGCAAGCCGCTGGCCAAGACCCGCGAGTACGTCGACATCGTCCGGATGGTCTGGAAGCGCGAGCGTCCGGTGGAGCACAAGGGCGAGTACTACCAGATCCCCTACGCGGGCCCCGACGCCACCGGGCTCGGCAAGCCGCTCAAGTCGATCCTGCACGGCCGTGCCGACATCCCGATCTATCTTGCGGCGATCGGGCCTCGGAACGTCGCCCTCGCGGCCGAGATCGCGGACGGGCTCCTGCCGGTGTTCTTCTCGCCCGAGCGCACGAGCGTGTTCGCTCCCAGCCTGGAGGCGGGCTTCAAGGCCGCGGGGGGCGGCAAGTCGCTGGCCCGCTTCGACGTCGCGCCCACCGTGCCGATCGTGCTGGGGCCGGACGCGGCGGCGTGCCGCGCGATGGTGAAGCCGCGCCTGGCCCTCTACGTGGGCGGCATGGGCGCCCGGGGGAAGAACTTCTACAACGAGCTCGTGAGCCGTTACGGCTACGAGGCGGAGGCCAGGCGCATCCAGGACCTCTACCTCGGGGGCAAGAAGGACGAGGCGGCCGCCGCGGTGCCCGACGCGCTGGTCGACGAGGTCGCGCTGTGCGGGCCGCCGGAGCGCATCAAGGAGCGCCTCCCGCGCTGGAAGAGCTCCGGCATCACCACGTTGATCTGCGGCGCCACCCAGCCGGAGGCGCTGGAGCTGATGGCGGAGCTGGTGCTCTAGTGGCGGAGAACGGTCCGAAGCCGGCGGTGGAGAAGGTCCAGGCCGCCATCACCGAGCACGGGCTCGATCGGCGAGTGATCGAGCTGCCGGTGCACGCGCGGACGTCGGAGCAGGCGGCCGACGCGCTCGGGGTCACGGTGGGGCAGATCGTGAAGTCGCTCGTGTTCACCGCGGACGACCGGCCGGTGCTGGTGGCCGCCTCGGGCGCCAACCGGGTGGACGAGCGGCGCCTCGGCGAGCTGGCCGGCGGCAAGATCCGGCGCGCGGACCCCGCCACCGTGAAGCGCGCCACCGGCTACACCATCGGCGGGGTGCCGCCGATCGCGCTGGCGAGCGCGCTACCGGTGTACGTGGACCGCGACCTTCTCGGCTACGAGCTGGTCTACGCCGCGGCCGGCCTGCCGGAGTGCGTGTTCCCGATCGCGCCCCAGGAGCTGGTGCGAGCGACCGGGGGCACGGTGGTCGACATCAAGGAAGCCGGGGGCAACTCCGGAGGAGGACGGGCATGAGGCTCGAGGGCAAGGTGGCGCTGATCACGGGCGCGGGGTCGGGGATCGGGCAGGCGACCGCGGTGCTCTTTGCGCGCGAGGGCGCGAAGGTCGCGGCGGTGGATCTGAGGGAGGACGCGGCGAAGGCCACCGCGGAGCAGATCGAGAAGAGCGGCGGCCAGGCGCTGCCGATCCGGGCCGACGTCTCGAAATCGGCCGACAATCAGGCCGCGATCCAGCAGGCGGTGGCCCGCTGGGGTCGGCTCGACGTGTTCTACGCCAACGCGGGTGTGCCGCAGTTCCCGACGTCGGTCGAGAGCGTGGACGAGGCGGTGTTCGACCAGATCATGGCCGTGAACGTCAAGGGCGTGTTCCTGGCCGCCAAGCACGTGATGCCGGTCTTCCGGAAGCAGAAGGGCGGCGTGCTCCTGATCACGGGCTCCACCTCCGGGGTGCGGCCGCGTCCGGGCGTGCAGTGCTACTCGGCCTCCAAGGGCGCCGTCCACACCATGGCCGCGAGCCTGGCGCTCGAATTCGCCGCCTTCGGAGGCCGGGTGGTGGCGATCGCGCCGGTGGCCACCGAGACCCCGATGCTGCCGACGTTCATGGGCAAGAAGCAGGTGGACGAGGAGGGCATGACGCGCTACCGCGCCACCGTGCCGCTCGGCCGCTTGAATCAGCCCGAGGATCTGGCCCGCGCCGCGCTCTTCCTCGCCTCCGACGAGGCCGCGATGGTCACCGGCAGCGTGTTCCCGGTCGACGGCGGCCGGTGCATCTAGCCCGGTCGTCTATCTCCCTCTCCCTTTCCTCCCTCTCCCCCCTGGGGAGAGGGCAGGGTGAGGGGCCAAACGGTGAGGGCCCCGCAAATGGTAGGGGGCTCGCGAGATGATCGTCACCCCCCTCGCCGCGGAGTCACTCGGCGTCCGCTCGATGGCGACCTACGTGGAGTGCGGCGAGACCCGCATCCTGATCGACCCCGGCGCCATGCTCGCGGCCAGCCGCTTCAACCTGCCGCCGGCCGATGAGGAGTGGGAGGCGCTCCGTCGCGCGAACGATCGCATCTCTGCCTACGCGGGCCGGGCCTCGCTGATCTTCGTCAGCCACTACCACGAGGACCACTTTCGCCACGATCCCGCCTTCTACGCCGGCCACCGACTGTGGGCCAAGGATCCGAA
>Ga0310813_10001278_pt1 | contig 15264 bp, 26 predicted proteins | sample YN3metagenome_FD_203086 | JGI IMG/M metagenome (GOLD analysis project Ga0310813, IMG submission 203086) | Soil microbial communities from experimental microcosm in Duke University, North Carolina, United States - YN3 | ecosystem: Engineered > Artificial ecosystem > Soil microcosm > Unclassified...
CGCACACGTGGAAGCGGAAGAACGCGAAGCCTTCGCCAATCGAAACAACCTCATTGGGGATGTTGTGGGCGCTCATGCGATTTGCTTCCACTCTTCGCTAGAGACATTCCCGCCGCCAACGCCGCCGTAGAAATAGCGGTCCCATGGCCATGACAAGCTGCCACCGTAGTACCCGTTCGATTCGTTGCGGTACTCAAGCAGCACATCACCCTTAGCGGTTCGCATTCGGAAGCCGTATGACTGGATCAGCCCATAGTCGTCCGGTTGCGCTGGTTCCGGCATCGGGACGTCCTCGGCAAGCTGGATTGGACTACCGATGAGAAACTCAGGGTTCTCGATGTGCTCGATCCACGTATGCGAGCAGCAGTCGGCGTCGCACTTCGCGACCACAGACGAGCCGTCCGTGAGGTCGAACTTGATAGCCATCTTGTCCTCGGCCAGATGTACGGCCATGATCGTTTTGCCGACTAGTGACTTCTGTTCGTCAGCCAGAGTGCGGTCGCTCACGATGGCGTATCCAGAATCCGCTGACGGTCCCGCTCGTCCAGCAGGATCTCCGCCGCCTTCACCTGCGCAGTCAGCGCGGCGTGGCGGGCCAAAAGCCGGTCCATGCGATCCTTGGCGGCCTGCATGTCGATCGCCGCTTGCTGGGCGTCTGCGAAGACTTCGACGCGAGCGCGCTTCAGCGCTTCATAGTCGAGCTCCGCGTCGCTCATTCGGGCATAGCGGCCGGACGTCTCGGCGCTTTCCTTGCGGAAGCTCAGGACCGTCGCCAGGGGGAATATGCGTGGCATTACCCAATCCTCAGTGTGTTGGCCAGCTCGTGCCGGCGGCTTTCTGCGTAGTCCCATTGCGCAAGACAGAAGCTCAGAAACTCGCCCTCGTAGTGCTCGCCGGCGTTCCACCACGCGAGCAGCGCTTCGTGGTTGTCCCTGATCCAGTAGTCGGCGAACGCGACGTTCTCGTTGTTGTAGACGGGGCGTTCGGCTGCGAGCTCGACGGGTTTCAGTTGAGCGTTCACGATGCGTCCTCGTGGGGAGCGACCGCCTTGATGATGTCGGCCCGTGCCGAACACACTGCCGCCGCAGCGACCGAATGCACGGCGACCGTGGAATTTTCGCGAGTCCATGCAAGGTGGCTGAGTGCACCCGCATACGCATCGAGAAGCTGTTCGAGTTCGGTGAGCGTGATCACTTGAGCTGATCCTCATCCGACAGGACACCAATCAGGTCTTCGAGAAACAGCCGGCCGCATTTGATCTGCAGCGCGATCGTGCGAAGCTCCTGGATCGGCGCCTTGTGCTTGCCGTGGTAGACGTAGCCCTTGACCATGTCGCTGAGCTCGAACTCGCTGGAGTTCAGCTTCTCGAGCACTGCCGCGAGCTTCGATTGCAGCGTCGGCATGTCGGGCGTGCCGTCGTTCAGCTTTGGCAGGAGCGGTTCCTGCACGCTGGCTTCTACGGATGTAGTCATGGCTGCTGCAGCTCCAGCGCCTTGCGTCCCACAGGCGTGATCTGGCACATGCTCGGGATGCCGGTCACGTAGCCACGCTCGGCAAGGATGCGAAGCGTGTACATGGACGCGGAGGTGAGCCGACCTTCCGAAATGGTCTTCAGGACCAGTGCCTGAATCTTCGTGAGGCGCTTGCGGCTCCGTGAGCTGGCCCTTTCTTGGGATGTCTCGCTTTTCATGAGCGCACTCCGTTTGGCTGGTCAGGATCGAAACCAGCCCGAGCCAGCTTTTCACGCATCGCAGGCGTGTCTGGTAGGAGCGAGGTCGCTACGCATTGGATGACTCGTTCTTTGCGTTCGCGACCACGCGGAGCGCAGCGCACATCAACGAATATGCTTAGGCCGTCGCGAGCAGTGCACAGCGACTCGTGTATGACGACTCCCGCGCGCCACCTATCAACATGGCCCACGTAAAAGTCCTGCCCGATGATTACTTTCATCGGCTCGACCGGCGCAGTGGTTGCCTGCCTTGTGTCGGTGCTCACGACCGAGCCCCTTCCTTGCCAACCGGCAGAATGACCCACGCATCCTCGTCCTCAGCGGCGAACAGCTCAGCATCTTTCCGCCTCGAGAACTGGAGCGCCTCATCAAGGTCGATGGTCCACTTAGGGACGCCTTGATCCAGCGTGCGGAACATATGCTCGCCACGGCTGCCGCCATCGCCTACAACGAAGGGGCCACGCTCTTCGGTCGGCAAAGCATCGAGCAGCCACTTCATCGTGGGGCGTGGCAGGTAGTAGCCCTGCGCGCCTGCTTCGTATTCCGCGCGGATGTCCGCGATGAGTTGCTTTGTAACGTCCGTCTGCGGCGGTTTGTGCATGACGTCGATCACGTGATCGACCAATGCAATCGGATCGGCTATCTGCATCCGTTCAGTGAGCTGATTCATTAGCTCCGTAAGAGCGGCTTGCTTGGTCGGGCCACGGCCAACGACCTCTTCGCTACCGCCTTCCACCCATGCGCCCCACTGCTGGTTTGCGGGAGCGTGAACCGAATGCTCGTAGTGGACTGGCTTGCTCACTGGATCACCCGATAGGTTGTGACGGTCAGGCCGCGAATCTTTCGGCCGATGAGCGCCTTGGCCTGCTCAAGCGTCAGGTTTCTGCGCAGGGGATTGAAGGCGGAGCCAAAGGGTCCATCGCTCAGGATGCAGCCCGCCTCTACGTTGGCCTTCAGGAACTTTTCTGAGAAAAGCGAGGTGCTCTTCTCTTCGGAGCGGGTATCGCTGGTCTGCTGGGTCGCCATCTGGACTTCCTCCGCGCTGGTGCGTCAGCGTGCGGGAGGCAGTATGGGGACAATGCGTCCCCGATGTCAAGGACTAATTGTCCCCACAATGACGAAATAAAACCCCGGTCGCGAAATTGCCGGGGTTTCAGGAAGCTAGAAGGGAAGGCGGGATTCTACGTGCCAGTGCGTTTTGCGGCCAGCTCCTTGGACTGGATGCCGTAGAAGTAATTCGGGTCCTTGCCGGTCAGCTCGCAAACCTGGGTTAGGTACTCGTGCTGGATCGGCGTCCGGCCGCTCTCCCATTTCTTATAGCGTTCCAACTCAATGCCCAGCGCCTTGGCGAACGGCGGCTGGGTGTCATAGCCGGCGGCGATCCTGGCGGCCTTCAGTCGCATCGCCAGTTCTTTATTGAATTGTATCGGCGTCCGAGCTCGTCCCATGCCGCTAATTGTCTGGCCGGCCTGCAAATCGGTCACGGGAACAATAGCCGCCACTTGACGGGACAATCCGTCCCTAGTATTAAGGTGGGTCATATGAAGACCCTTGGGGACGTTTTCGACTGCTGGGACTCTCTCACCGAGATGGCGAGCGATACCGGCTTCCCGCCGGAGCGGGTCAAGAAGTGGTGGCAGCGCGAGCGGATTCCCAACAAGCACTGGCCGGAGGTGATGTCGGCCCTTCGACGGAAAGGCAAGAAGCTGTCCGCGGACGACCTTCTCGTCATGCACACAAGGCGGTCGAGCGGAAGCGGCATGCGCGCGAGTCGGTAGCTGGATGACATTGCTCGTTTGGCGGCGCGATGGCCGCGCTGTTCTTTTCAACATGTTGGCGCCCCTGAGTTTTTTTGCCTAGCAACAAGACGTACAAATGACTTCCGAAGCTCGGAAACAACTTGAACTACTGCCCGGTGCCGAGCCGCACGTGGAGCAGATGACTCCCGAGCTCATCCGATCGATCAAGCGACGCCCGACGTTCCTCGCTGCCTGGAACTTCGCTCACGATTTCTCGGCCCTCGAGGACAAGCAGGTTTACGGCCCGCTCGATATCGATGCGTCCCACTGGAGCAAGATCCGTTCGGGTCGCGCATTCCCCCCGGCCGACGAACGCTTTGTCCGATTCTTCGACGTGGTCCGCAACGAGATCCCGTTGGTGTGGCTCGCAGAAGTTCGCGGCTACGACTGGACCACGATTCGAAAGCATCGATCCGCCGAGCAGCGCCAGATAACCGAGCTGCAGGACGAACTGCGCGACGTAAAGCGGACGCTGGCCCTTGTGCTTGAGAGCAAGGGGGCGCGGTGAACGCGAAGCCATATCTCTCCTGCGGAACAGGATTCGTGAGCCACGAACGGTTGCGATTGGCTAGAGGATCAGGGTGGACCGGAAAGACGCTTCAGGCGGTGAGTAGCGCGCCAGCGGTCGTTGGTTCCCCGAGTCTGTTCGAAAACATGCATCGGCATCTCTCCGTGAAAGAGTCTCACAGACCCATCCGTCGGGATCGCATCGTAATTCTGGCCGGCAGAGGCGTCAGGTTTCCTCACGCGGCGTTTTTGTTGTTCTGGAACGGTGCAAAAACTAGCACAGATGACGTTCGTATGAATGCACAATTTACCCGTACGTCGTCAAAACAAGCTGTACCAAAGCTGCGCCGTTCCAAACTCAGTACCACTGCGCGCAGGGCACTGGATATCTCAGGCGTTCAGCACGATTTTTCGTGTGCGCGTCCCTCGATAGGTGAAACCGATTGCAGGGCGAGCCTATGAAGTGGCTGCCGTGGCAATCATTCCGGCACTGCGCGATCAGCGTGAACGTCACTCGCCAGGTTTTAGCAGCATGCGAGTCGTCTGCCGTACCCACGCATCGTGAAACTCGGCTGCCAGGAGATCCGCTTCTTCCGGCGACCCAGCGTCTCGAAACGGTACCAATCGATATTCTTCAGTCTTCTGATCTACCACCTCGCGAAACGATTTTGCGAAGGCTGGATTCCATCGTTGGAGGGCTCTGACGGTGGCAGTGACAAGTATTTCTAGCGCGAGAAATTCCGCCCGATCGCGGACGCGTTCGATATCCATGTTGTTCTCCGTGTCTGCGGTCGCCCGAATCTGTGAGAGGAGGAGGGCGGCCGTGGACTTCAGTATCGCTTGAACTAGAACGCCACGCAGCTCCTCGATGAGCGCGGGCATACGGGTGGTTTTATGGCGTCTGACAGCGCATCGGTTTCGCACGACCTGAGAGAGCCCAGCCAAGCTGAGCTCGATGCCGCGCTCGAGAGGATGATTGAGACCGCGCGGCTGGCGACACTGTGCACCGCTGACCCAGAGTTCCAAGCGGCCGGAGTCGCGGCTATGTCGCGACTCATCGCGCAGCGTTCGCCTCAGCAGATCCAACGGATGGAACGCGAACGCAGGTTGCGCTGAAGTGAAAGACTACGGTCGCATCTACGGCGTCTTCTGGACCAGTGGTGATATCAAGCCGCTGGGCGACCAGCCGAAGCTCCTTGCCGCCTACCTGCTTACCTGCACTCACAGCACGATCGCAGGCACCTTCTATTTGCCCGAGGCCTACGTCGCTGAAGACTTGTCGTGGGGTTCGGAAACCGTTTCGCAAGCGTTCGCTGAGCTTGACGATATCGGGTTCGCCACGCTTTGCCCGGAGACGAAATGGGTCTGGGTCAGGAAGTTTCTGGAGTGGAACGCACCTGAGAACCCGAACCAGTGGAAGGCAGTTCGCAAGATGGTCGAAAAGGTGCCGTCGCGCTGCCTTTGGATCGGCGAGTTCGAACGGTCTCTTAACCCTTCCGAAACCCTTTCGGAACCAGTTGGACACCCCGTGGAACCGTTCCAGCAACCTGTGGGAACCGTTTCGAAATCTGTATCTGTATCTGTAACTGGAACTGTATTGGAGAGCGCGCCTGCGGCGCTGCCACCGACAGACGCGACTGAGGTGAAGTCGAAGCGGAGAGGAAAGGCGCAGTGCCAGCTCGTCCAGCTTCCCAGTGACTTCGCGCTCACGGATCGAATGCGGGAGCAGGCCGTAAAGAAACACTTCGACTGCGATGTTGAGTCGTGGTTCGAGTCGTTCTGCGCCTACCACCGAGCCAATGGGAATGCCATGAAAGACTGGCACGCCGCATGGGTGACGTGGATAGGCAACGGCTCTCGGTTCGGCTACCCCAAAAAATCAAACGGAAGGGCCGACGGATGGAGATAGATCTACTGCTTTCGCGTCTCGAGAAAGTCCGCGGCCGTAACGGCTCGTGGATGGCGAAATGCCCGGCGCATGCGGACGGTTCGCCGTCGCTGAGCATCAAGTACCTGGCCGACGGCCGAATCCTGCTGCACGACTTTGGTGGCTGTGACACGGGCGATGTGCTTGCGGCCGTCGGCCTAACGGTGAGCGATCTTTTCCCCGAGCGGCCGCATGAGATGCCGCAGCGGCGCGGTGATTTTACGGCGATGGATGCACTGCGCGCGCTGACTCGCGAAGGGACGATCGTCGCCCTAGTGGCATCAGATCTCGCTGAAGGCAAGCCGATATCCGAAATCGACGCGCAGCGTGCGCGGCAGAGCGTCGGGCGAATCGCCACCGCACTGGAGTTCGTCAGTGGCCGCTAACCCGACGGACGAAGCGATTGCGCGGATCGACGTGGTGCGCGCGCGGCGCGTGGCGCAGATGCTCGCTCCAGCCGAAGCGCCGGAGTTCGACAAAGACCCAGACGACTGCCTGATGAATCTCGCGAAGCTCGATGGCAAGCAGCTGCTCGCCGAGTACGAGCAGGAAATGGCCTGCTACGCGACAACGCCCTTCGACGAGCACGGCGAGCGCCTGCGGCTGTATCCCTGCGGCGTCACGATCTGGTCAGGCTTTCCGGGCGCCGGCAAGACGACGCTGCTGCGGCAGCTCGCGTGCCATCTGCTGCAGCGGGAGCAGGGCGTGTTCTTCGCAAGCCTCGAAGAGCACCCGAAGCACCTGTTGGTGCGATTGGCGATGACGGCGGCGGGAACCGAGAAGCCGAACGCGCATCAGGTGCAATGGTTCATCGACGCATACGGAGACCGGCTGCGTATCTGGTCGAAGGTTGGGCTCGCGAAGCATCGCAGCCTTCTCGCGGTGATCCGCAAGCTTGCGACGTCCGGCATGAAACACGCGATCATCGACTCGGTGATGAAGCTCGACATCCCGACGCAGGACTGGGAAGGGCAGCGCAACTTCGCGAATCTCGTGGCCGCGACCGCGCAGCTCACGAACACGCACATCCACATCGTGGCGCACCCGAAGAAGCCGCCCGCGAAGGACGAAGACCCCGATACGAACGATGTCGGCGGCGCGCGCGAGCTCGCCGGCATCGCGGACAACGTGCTCTTCGTGCGGCGGAACAAGCGCGAGGGCGAGAACCCGCTTGCGCCGGAGACGGGCATGCGCATCACGATTGCGAAGCAGCGCCACGGATTCGGGTCGCTCGGCGATATCACGGGCTGGTTCAACAGGCCCTATCGCCAGTTCGCAATCGAGCAGTTTTCGAAGCCTATTCGCTACCTGCCAGCCGATGCTTATGTGAGCTACCTATGAGCCTCGAATGGGCCAAGAACCACCCGGACGCGTTGGGCTATCACAGCACCTGCAAGCGCTATAGCGTCTGCGTGACGCGCGACGCGAACGGAGAGCACTGGGAAGCATGGAAGCTCGTTCCCGGTGGAGTTTGGTTTGCGCCGCTCGCCATCAATCTACCTAGTGAGGAGGCGGCTAAAGCGCGCGCGCAACAGGATGCAAATGCATGAGGCGCCACACCCGCCGCGACCGCAACGAACCCGAGCTCGTAAAGCTCGCAACGGCTCTCGGTGTCTGGTTGATCCCCACGAACTGGCCGACCGACTTTCTCGCATGGTTCCGCGATCGCTGGGACCTCGTCGAGATAAAGCGGCCGGACAAGGAGGGCTGGGCCAGCGAGTACACGCCGAAGCAACTGAAGTTCCGCGAGAAGGCTCAACGCATTGGAGCCCGACTCGTCACCTGGCGTACGGATGCCGACGTCTATGCGCACGTGGGCGCGCGGAGGACTGCTTGAGGCAATCGGCTTTGACTCCTGAAGACGTCCATCTCATCCGCACGAGTGGACTGCCAGATTCGCATTGGGAACAGCTGCTCGGTATCACGCGGACATGTGTGCAGAAGGCCCGCGTAGGGGTGACGTGGACTACCCATCCGACTCCGCCTGACAAGGCCCGGCGCGCGACCAGTAACCGCAAGGGCGGGCGGCCACAGGTGGATCGCCTGCCGCAGATGTCCATAGCTGAAATCGAAACGAGTCGGTTGCTGGCCAGATGGCCCGCACCCAATGCTGACGCGCTGAATTGTTCCACGCTTGGGACTGGTCCGCTCGAACCGGAGAGTATTCCTTGAAGCTACGACAGCTTACAGACGGGTCGAGCATGCGCGAGAGCGCATGTTCCACGGTCGATGAAATTGCCGAAAGAGTTCGGATAGACGATTACGCGCGGCTTTTGGATCCCACCTCCTTGCCCAAGGAGCTTCGTGGTTTTAAGCGCAGACCGCCGCCTAACACTGGATTGCTAAGCGCAATCGCGTTCGAATCCTTTAAGGCGCGCATGTGGGCTGATGGACACAATCTGACCGATGAGCAGGCCATGCGAATGTTTAGAGGAACGTTTGTATGAGCAGTGAGGTCCCCGATTGGATCCGCCGGGCAAATAGCGTATGGGGTCGGCAGAAGCGCCGCATTTGGTGCGGTCACGACTGGCACGGCAACGTCGACGGGTATGCGCAAAGCCTGCTCGGCCGAATCCGCGAAGAGCGAGACGGCGCAGGGCAGGGAACGCCTGCACAACGGTGGCCCGAGGTGTATTGGGGCGATGGCCTGGACGTCCAGCGCTCACTCGTCGGCATGCCAGAGGTGCCTTGCGCGGTCCTGCACTTGCACTATGTGTGGGACCCGGAATGGAACGTGAAGGCGACGCAGAAAGCGAGGGCCATCAGCGTCACGAAAGACGTGTACTACGACAGCCTCGATCGCGCGGAGTACTGGATTTGGTCTCGTCTCGAAGTGAAGTCGGATCGTCGCGACACGCAAATCGTTGAGGAGATTGGCAAACTCATTCGACAGGCCTTGCAAACTGGCGAGAGCGAGGCTATAAATTCCCAGACTCGCGAGCAGTGTCCCCGCGAGCTCAATCTCTCGGCACTGAATCGACCCAAGATTTCCATGAAAGCCCGCTAGCTACGCGGGCTTTTTTCATTTCAAAGCCACGAGTCCCCCCTCGCTGGTTCCTTTCGCCCGGCCCTCAAAAGCCGGGCGCTTTCACATCTGGAGCCTTCGCATTGCGCCCACTGCTCGCATTGGTATGCCTGCTGCTCGCCGCTCCGTGCTGGGCACAAATCGCCTACAACACACCCACCTCCGCGACGTACAAGCCACTGGACGGCGCGACGGTCTCCGGCAAGATCCACGTGCAGCTTCAGCAGACGACTGGAGCACCGTGGACTTTCTCGCTGGACGATGTCGACAAGAAGCCTGAGAACACCGCCCCGTATGTCATGGCGAACGAAGCGGCCGACTCCGGCGACACGAACCTCTGGGACACGACCACGAGCGCCGACGGCAAGCACGTCGTCACGGCGAAGAATGCCACCCAGACGCTGATGGCGAGCTTCACGATCACGAACGCGCCCGCTCCTTCACCGCCGACGAATCCCACGCCAACCGGTAGTGGCGCGACGGTCGTGGTCAGCTGGAAGCCGCCCACCACGAACGTCGATGGGTCAGTAATCACTGACCTCGCAGGCTTCCGCATCTACTTTGGCATGGCGCCGGATGCGCTGAACGCATCGATCCCAGTGACTGGCGCAGGCGCGACAAGCGGCCCCGTCTCCCCGCTCAGCGCCGGCACGTGGTACTTCGCGGTTACAGCCATTGAGGCTGACGGAGCGGAAAGCGACAAGTCCGCCATCGTCTCGCGAGTCATTGCGGGCGATACCACGCCGCCGCCTTCAACCTGCCCGTCGCAACCGGTATCGGATACGCAGGTCGTCGCCTGTCCCGCTGGCACTACGGGCACATGGACGCAAACGCTCAGCTACTCAAGCGTTCCCTATCCGCAGTGCTGGAGCGCTGGCATGTGGACTCCAGCTGTTCCCCCTGCCGGCGCCTGCAAACAGCTCTGGGTGACCGCCAAGAATGGCACGCAACTGACTCGGCCTGTGTATGAGGCCGTGCTGCCTGCGACCGGAACGACGCTCGTGCGCGGCAATCAAGAGGGCGTCGCCAAGATTGGCGCACCTTGCGGGGACGAGGTCTTCAAGTCGGGCACGAGCAGCTACCGCGCAATTGCCGACGATGACGCAGGACTGACGAGCCCCACGTATCGCGGGCGCAAGCATGTCGCGATCTGCGTCCTTCAGTAAGCAACCCATTTGCCCGCGCTGCAAGGCTCGCAGGCACATCGAAAAAGGCAGCTCGGTTTGTTTTTCGTGCGAGGAGACGGAGCTTCGCTCCACAAGCCTCATCGCGCGTGAGTACGTCGCTGACTACTTCGCCAAGCATCCTATCCGCCTACCTGGCGTGCTGAATCTTCAGCTGCAGGACTGGCTTTAATTCCCATCAGGGGCACGACGCATCTATGACGCTTGTCACGACGATCAAGGGTCTGATTGAGCGCGATCGTCTGGAGATGCGACCGCTGATCTCCGAAACGACCACCTCGGTAGAGGTCGGCATCGAGTGGTATCTGGAAGGCGAACTCGTACGTCGCGACGTGTGGATCAATCTTCTGCGTGGTCTTGATACGACCGCAGTTCAAGAGGGCCTCTAAATGTCCAATACGCAAGCCGTTGCCACCTCGTTCAAGGTGGAACTGTTCAACGGCATTCATGCCTTCGGCACCACGGTGACGCGCGGCGCCACGACCGCAGATGTGTTCAAGGCTGCGTTGTTCCTGGCCTCAGCGACTATCGGTGCCGCGACAACCGCCTACAGCGCAACCGGCGAAGTCAGTGGCACGAACTACACCGCAGGCGGTGTGACCTTCACGTGGGTGGCACCAACATCGAGCGGCACGACGGCCTACAGCACTCCATCTGCGTCGCTCGCATGGACGACCGTCACGCTCTCGACGGCATTCGATTGCGTGCTGCTCTACAACTCGACCCAGAGCAACAAAGCGGTTGCGGCATACACCTTCGGTAGCCAAACCGTTACCGCCGGCAATTTCACGCTGACGATGCCCACGAACGATTCGACCAACGCACTTCTGCGATTGGCCTGAGGTAACGACATGTCGAGCAATTCCTGGAACCAGACACTCATCACGGCCCAGGGCGATGGCTCTGCGCTCACGAGCAGCACGTCGGCGACCAGCATCCTGCCGGCTGCGGCAAAGTTCACCTTCCCGGCGAACCTGCTGCAGATCGGTACCGCTTTGCGGCTCAAGGCGTCGGGGCGAATCTCCACGGCCGCGTCGACGCCTGGCACGATCACGTTCGATGCGCGCTTCGGTTCGGTGGTGGTCTTCAATGGCGGCGCTTCGGGCACGGTTGCCACATCGGCGACTAACCTGACGTGGGATCTCGAGATGCTTCTGACGTGCCGGTCCATCGGCGCCAGCACTTCGGCAACGATGCTCGGCACAGGGAGGCTTTTGACAGCGGCATTGTCGGCGACGACTCCGATCATGCTGCTGCCTGCCAGTGCGCCAGCGGCTGGAACCGGCTTCGACAGCACGAGCTCTTTCGTGGTGGATCTCTTCGCGACGTGGTCGGTATCGAGTGCATCGAACACGATCACCTTGCACAGCTACGAGCTTGCGCTGCTCAACTAATGTGGCTGGGGGCGCGTAATCGGTCGAGCGCGCTTCCGCAGTTTCCGTTATCTGCGCACGCCAGCGGGCGCTACCTCGTCACTCCGCAGGGCATTCCGCGTCCTGTTCTCGGGCGGGCGGTGTGGGGAATCATTGGTCGGACGGTGTCTGAGTACCAGTCAGTTCTCGATGACACGGTCTCCAAGGGTTTCAACGCGATCGAGCTGCAGATCCCGAACAAGGATCCGCTGCAGTATCAGATCCCGTTCGCGAATAACGGCACGCTGCTTCCGTTCCTGAAGACGCTCGCCGGAAGTAACTGGAGTGGCACGCTCAGCTACGGCGGCGACACTGAAGTGCCGGACTTCACGACGCCGAACGAGAGTTACTGGTCGTACGTCGACACGTTTCTCGATTACTGCGCCCAGAAGAATCTCCTCGTCATCCTGGCGTGTTGCTACAACGGCTGGGACGGTGCGACGGGTGCTGCAAATGCCGGATGGATGCACGAAATGGTGCCGAACGGCGCCACGAAGATGCAGACCTACGGCGCGTTCATCGGCAATCGGTTCGCGGCACGCAAGAATATTCTGTGGCTGCTGGCAGGCGACTATGGGGCTGGCATCGAAGCCTATACGACTGCGGAGGCGGCCGTGATGGACGCCTACACCACAGGACTGACTGGCGTCACGAAGCAAGCGAACCTGTACTCGGCAGACCCGGCGCTAGAACATATCTCGACCGACATCACGGCGACGGGGACTAGGGCGGCCATCAACGTCTGCGGTGGCTACTCGTTCAACTCAGGCACGATCACGCAGCAGTGTCGTGCCGCGTGGGATACGGGCCTTCCTTCGATCCTGCTGGAATGCCCGTACGACCAGGAAGGATCGGACGGCACTAACGCAAACCCCGCGGCCACGCAGCCTTGCCGGCGCTTCGTGTGGTGGGGCTGGCTTTCCGCGGTGGGTGGATTCATCCACGGCAACGGCTATATCTGGCCGTTCCAGCCTGGATATTCCTCGCACCTGTCGACGACGGGCACGCTGGATATTCAGCGGCTAAACGGATTCATCGGCTCGATTCCCTGGCAGCGATTGATCCCAGACGGGAAGACCGGCGTCGGAACGCTGGTTACCGCAGGCGGTGGCACGATCGACACCACGAACTCCGTTGTCGCTGCGGCAACGACGGTAGGCGACTTGCTGGTCGCGTACGTGAGCCATGCTCATACCGGATCGGTGACGATCGACATGACGAAGATGCGAGGCTCGACAACGGCAAGCTGGTTCGATCCCACGAACGCAACGTACACGGCTATCGGAACGATCTCCAATTCCGGGACGCATGCGTTCACCACGCCTGGCAACAACAGTGCCGGCGAGGGCGACTGGGTTTTGAGGCTGGATGCGTAAATGGCCATCACCCGGATCGGAGCATGGACCGGCGCGGCCAACACGACGGGTAATACCTCGTGGCCGACTGGCACGCTCGATACGACGGGCGGCAATTTCATTGTCGCGGTCGTCACCTCGAACAACGCTCTCACGAGCGTTACGGACAACAAGAGCAATGCCTATACGCTGCTCGGTCCGTTCAATGGAGCGGGTGGCGATAACGTCTATATCGCCTATACGAACAATTCGGTTGCGGCGACCTGTGGCACAGGCCACATCATTACCGCCAATGCGACCGGCTCGACGTTCTTCACGATCAGCGCCGCGGCATACGCGGGGCTTGCGACGTCGGCCGTGCTTGACAAGAGCGCGCACGCCAACGGTACCGGGACGGCTCTCGCCAGTGGTAGCACGACCACGACGAGTCAGGCCAACCTTCTTTTGGTTGGCGGTGGAACGGTCGCCGCTGGATCGAACTTCTCGTGGACCGCCGGTTCCGGTTACACGCTCCAGTCCTCAGTCGGCACTGCGGCAACCACAGGAACGGGTTTCCTCGAGGACCAGCTCGTTTCTGTCGCGGGCGCCTACAGCGCAACAGCGACGAGTGGTGTAAGCGGCGGCTGGGATTGCGCCGTTGCGGCGTTCAAGGATGCCAATCCCGGGTCTTCTGCAGTCGCGGTAGGTGTCGATCCGCGCGAGGGAACGGGCCCTGGAGTTCAGCCGGTCAGGCTGAATCAGTTCACGTCGGCGCCACGATCGAATTTCCTTGCGCCGAACGTGACTCTCAGTGGGCAAGGTGTAACGAGTAGTGCTGGCTCACTGGCCGTTGCGACATCGATCGCGCTCACGGGGCAGGTCACAAGCACGGCGCAGGGTACGGCCGGCGTAAGTGTCTCCATATCCCTGAGCGGGACATCGATTGGTTTCACGCAGGGCAGCCTGGCTGTCCCCGTGAATGCAAGCACGGGATTCGTCCGGCAGCCCGGCCCCGGAATCGGACCGTTCAGCAACGGACAGTTCCTTGCATCTCAACGCGGATTTACTACCGCGGGCGGCGACGTCAGTGTCGCCTTGTCTGGACAAGCCGCTTCCTTTGCGCAGGGAACGCTGAGCCCGGTCATCTCGATCTCCGTCACGGGAAGCTCGGCTACCTTATCGCAGGGAACTGCGATACCTGCGGGGGCGAAAGCTCTTTCGGGCGCATCCATTGCAAGTGCCGCCGGAACTCAGGCGCCCACGCTTGCCGTAGCTCTTAGCGGTCAAGCGGCAACGTTTGCCCAAGGGTTCGTGACGACGGGCTCAGATGTAACCCGAGCTCTTACTGGGCTCGCTGTTACGAGTGCGCAGGGATCGCTTGTAACGGATCGTTCGTCGTCTATCTCGGGACAGTCTGGCACCGCGTCCGCTGGTTCACTTTCCCCAGGAGCGTCCAGGTCCCTGAGCGGGACTGCCATAACGGCAGGCCAAGGATTTGTTGGAGCTGCCGGTGACGTCACTCGAGCGCTTTCCGGTCAATCGATTACCGTCCTTCAGGGAACGCCAATCGTGGGACTGCCTGTGCCGATTTCATCCCAGACAGCGACTGTGAGTGGTGCGGGTTCAGCTACGGTGAATGCATGAGCGGGATATTGCTGAAGAATCCCGGAGATTCAACCTCATACCGCGTGTATGTGGACAACATCGGGGATGCAACCATCAGCAGTGCCTCATTCGCTGCAACCGGGCTCACCTTCGGCAGTGCCACGCCCGACAACACCACAACGCCCAAGAGTGTGGTGGTTCCCGTGAGCGGCGGCACACATGGCCAGCTATTCCAGGGAGTTGGTACGTTCAGCCTGAGTAGCGGTGGACCGCTTGTCCGTCCCGTCACACTCAGGATCTACGCAAGCTGATGCCTAAGGCTGCGCCGACTCACAAGCCACTCGGGTACAGGCCACGAGAGCAAAGGCGTAACCAAGCAGACGCGCGCAGGGGAAGCGCATGGAAGCGCGGCTATGACAAGGATTGGCAAGATCTGCGCCTAGCGTTCCTGGCTGAGCATCCATACTGCGAATGCGACGAGCATCAAGGCAAGGATGGCCGTGCACTCGCGCAGGTAGTCGACCACAGGTTCAGCATCGAAGAGCGCCCAGACCTGCGACTCGAATGGAGCAACCTCAGGGCGATGACCAAGCGCTGCCATGATCGACACACAGTGCGCACGCAAGGCTTCGCACAGAGGCACGTAAGAGGCGATGAGTGATGGCCGCATCATGCTTAGGGTCGAGAGAGATAGGCCGCCTGAGGGGGCGGGGTCTCACGCTACAGCCTTTCGCTCGCAGAC
>Ga0310813_10001280_pt1 | contig 15257 bp, 12 predicted proteins | sample YN3metagenome_FD_203086 | JGI IMG/M metagenome (GOLD analysis project Ga0310813, IMG submission 203086) | Soil microbial communities from experimental microcosm in Duke University, North Carolina, United States - YN3 | ecosystem: Engineered > Artificial ecosystem > Soil microcosm > Unclassified...
GTGAGCCCGGAGCGGCGGGAAAGCCCAAAACTGCGGATACGCCCGAAAATCCGGCAGGGCACGAGACAGCGAGAAAAACGAAACGGCGACGAGGACTTCGCTCCTCATCGCCGTTCCGTGATCCCCCGCCGTATCGGGCTCCCCCCGCCGTATCGGGCTCCCCCGCCGTATCGGGCTTTCCCGCCGTTTCGGGCTTTCCCGCCGTATTCGGGTTTTACTTACCGTCCCGCCACACGCGGTGGCGGCGGTAGGCTCCTCACTCGTGCCTTGAAATCCTGGAACGCGCGCGTATCCGACGTGAGCGTCCGAATGATCGCCGGATTGACCTTCGCGACCTGATCGCGCGTGGCAGTGATGCGGGCTTCTTCGAGCGGGTGGTCTGAGAACCACGCGTCGAGCGCGCCGGGCTGCGATTGGCGTTCCGCGAGGAGCTTCTCGAACATTTCGGGCATGCCGTTCGGGTTAATGCCCGCGCGGACCATTTCATCGACGCCAGCCGCGTCCGCCTGCGCTTCGTCATCGCGGCTGAACTTGGCGAACACCGCACTACCGGCGATCTGGATGCCGGCCTGGCCCAGGCCGGAGTTGCAGACACTCGTCAACGCGCAGAGCACGCCGGCGCCGACGTTGGCGCCCTGCATCTGTTCCATCTGCTTCACCGAGTGTCGAAGCACGACGTGTCCAATTTCGTGGGCAACGACCGACGCAAATTGATCCAAACGGTCCGAGCGTTCGACCACGCCGCGGTTCACGTAGATGTAGCCGCCTGGCAGCGCGAACGCGTTGAAATCGTTTGTATTGACCAGGTAAAAATGCCAATCGAGATCGCTGCGAGACGTCACGCGCGCGATCGAATCGCCGACAGTGTTCAGGTACCGGTTGATCGCCGGATCCTGAATGATTGGCAGCTGCGCGTTCACCTGCTGCGCCTGTTGCGCGCCAATCTCGACTTCCTGCTGTTGCGAGATGCCGCACGCCGCCGACATCCCCCCCAAAGCGGCCATTGCCGCCCCCGCAACGAATCGTCTCATGGTTAGTATCCGTCCGACTGAAGTATTCGACCGACCCAAAAGCAAGACATATTCCCGATGAAGCTCTTAACCGTTGCTCGCGACCTGCGTCGGCGGAAAGCTCGAGAGCGTCAACAGCTCTTCGTCGCCGAAGGGATGCGCTCGGTTGAGGAGCTACTCCGATCGCCGCTCCGAGTGTCTGGCGTCCTCATCGGCCCACAGTTCGACGAACACTCGCGCGCGCCGGCACTTAAAGCCTTGATCGCCGAGCGCTCCATTCCCGAGCAACGCGTCGATTTTCGCGAGTTTGCGTCCGCGGCTGAGACCGATTCCCCACAAGGTATTCTGGCCGTCGCCGAAGTGCCCGGGTGGTCGCTTGCTGCGCTGGATCCCCCGTCGAAAATCCGGCTTCTCGTGCTCGACGGCGTGCAGGATCCGGGGAACGTTGGTACCATCGTTCGGACGGCCGAAGCCCTAGGCGTCACAGCAACATACGCCCTGCCTGGAACGGTTGACCTCTGGAACCCCAAGGTCGTCCGTAGCGGGATGGGCTCCCACTTCAGACACCCCTGCATAGTCGGTACCTGGGACGAGCTCGACTCGTTCCGGGACGGTCGGGCTTTTTCCATTTGGGGGGCCGACGCGTCCGGCACGCCGCTGCCCGTGGCCGAAGCCCCGGACCGCCTCGCGCTGATCGTGGGGAACGAGGGGGCCGGCCTGTCCGCCGAATCGCGTGCCCGGCTCGACCGCACGGTCGCGCTGCCCATCTCATCCACGGTTGAATCCCTCAACGTCGCTGTGGCGACGGGAATCCTCCTTTACGAGTTGCGAGCGTGAACGCGTCGACTTACCTGCTGGTCTATACGTTCGTGCTCGGGGCCTGCATCGGCTCCTTCCTCAATGTCTGCATCGTCCGCTGGCCCGAAGAGCGATCGATTCTTCGGCCGCGCTCGCGCTGTCCCCGATGCGGAAATCAACTGAGCTGGATCGAAAACGTCCCGATCATCAGTTGGCTGCTGTTGCGGGGTAAATGCCGTTGCTGCGAAGAGCGCATTTCGGTCATGTATCCGCTGGTCGAGCTGACCGTGGCGCTCGGCTGGATGGCGGCGGCATGGCACTTCGGATTCACCTTTACCGCGCTTCGCGTGGCCGTGTTCGGCACCACACTCCTCGGCGTTGCCATCACCGACGCAAAGCACTACCTGATCCCGGACGGCTTCACCCTGTTCGGATTGATTTTCGCCCTGGTCACGTCGGTCATTTCGTTCTTCCAAAGCGAAACCCAACTGTTCGCGACGCCGTATGAAGCACTAGTCGGCGCGTGCGCCGGCGCGGGGATGATCGCGATCGTCGGGTGGCTCGGCGAGGTCGTCACCAGGCGTGAGGCAATGGGCTTGGGCGACGTGACGCTGATGGCGTTCGTCGGTGCGGCTCTTGGCCCGGCACGCGCGCTCATCACGGTGTTCTTCGGCGCCACCCTCGGGGCGCTCACGTTCGTCGGAGTCGTCATTCCCGTGGCGTTGATGCGGCGCGGACACGCGCGCGAGCAAACGGAGCTCGCGCTCGGTTCCGCTCCCTTCGAGACGCCGCTGGTGCCATTCGGAGTCTTCCTTGCGCCTGCCGCGTTGCTCACGTTGTTTTTCGGAGACGCGTTATTGGCATGGCTGACTCGAGGGTAGCCGTCTGGGCCTGCTGCATGGCGCAATACAATTGTCATCCTGAGGAGCGCAGCGACGAAGGACCTACTCTCCCGCCTCTGGTTACTAGCTATGGACAGTAGGTCCTTCACGTAGCCTGCCGTCGAGGAGCGACAGCGACGAACGGCTCAGGATGACAAATGATTGGTGAATATCTGAGAAACGAATCTTCCGGCGGCGTGCTCGCGCGGTTTACGCGCGACCTCACCGCCGACGCGCGAGCCGGGCGCTTGGAGCCCGTGCGCTGCCGTGAGCAGGAAGTCTCGCGGGTAATCGACATCCTTCTTCGCCACGGGAAGAACAACCCGACCCTCGTCGGGCCGGCCGGTGTCGGCAAGACGGCCATCGCCGAGGGCTTGGCGCAGCGCATCGCCGCCGAGCAGGTGCCGATCGTCCTCAAGCCCGTGCGACTCCTCTCCCTCGATCACGTTGCCCTGCTCGCCGGGACCACGTACCGCGGTCAATACGAGGAGCGGATCCGCGCGATCGTCGCCGAGACGACCGCCGCGACGGACGTCATTCTGTTCATCGACGAGCTGCACAACTTGATCGGCCAGGGCACGGCGATCGGCGCGGCGATGGACGCGGCGAACATGCTGAAGCCGGCGCTCGTCCGCGGCGACTTCCGCGTCATCGGTGCGACGACGAGCGACGAGTACGAGCGATGGGTCGAGGGCGACCCGGCGCTCGAGCGGCGCTTTCAGAAAGTCGTCGTGCGCGAGCTCGGCGAGCTCGAGACGTTGGAAATTCTTCAAGCGCGCAAGGAACGGCTCGAGCGCCATCACAACGTGCTGATCTCCGACGAAGCGCTCCGCGCGGCCGTGAAGCTGACGGACGCGTACGTGACCGACCGCATGCGCCCCGACAAGGCGATCGACGCGATCGACGAAGCGTGCGCGCACATGCAAGCCGTGATGCAATACACCGAGCGAACCGAAGCGCTCATTCAGCAGCGCATGCTGCTGCTCAAGGAACTGGCTCGCGTCGAGCGCGAGGAAGAGAAACGGAGGCCGGCGGACAGGACGTCGCGCGAGTCGCCGAGTGCATTCGAGCGGTTCGGCGCCGAGCTCGAGGCACTGTTCGTCGGCGCGCCGGCCGGCCCCGGCCAGACGAACGGGGCCGAGACGCAACCGGCTCCGGTGCCCGAACGTCCCCGCCCCTCGATGCTCGCGCCGCTCGAAGCGGATTTGGCGCGGCAGTTGATGGAGGAGGGCGTGGTCATTCGCGGACACGACATTGCGCGTGTGGTCGGCCTCATGGCCGGCGCCGACGTTGAATGGCGCGAAACCGACAATACATGAAACGAACGCTCACGCTGTTGTTCCTCGCGACGGCCGCCTGTCGCGGAACGGAAGCGGCCGGCAAAGGCCCCTATGCCGATAAAGTCGACGCTGACGTCCCGAAGATCGAGCAAGCGCTCGGCGTGAAGTTCAAGACACCCCCCAAACTCGAAGTCCGGTCCCGAGATCAGGTTCGCGATTTTCTCCTGCGACGTTTACGCGAGCCCGACGTCCAGAAGCAGCTCGCGAATCAGGAAGCGATCTACAAGCTGCTCGGCATGATCAAGGACACGATGCACCTCGGCGATTTTTACGTGAAGGTGCTGACCGAGCAGATCATGGGGTTCTACGATCCCAAGACGAAAGTGTTGTACGTCGTGGATGGCGCGCCCGAGGAGTACGTCGGCATCACGATCATGCACGAGCTCGTGCACGCCTTGCAGGACCAGTACGTCAACCTCGATTCACTCGAGCAGCCGACCGACAACGACGACCGCTCACTCGCCGCTCAGGCGATCGTCGAAGGGCAGGCGACGTACGAGCAGGCGTACATCATGGCCGGCGGGGCGGGGAACATCGCCGCGCAGCTGCCCGGCGGCTGGGAGTCGATGCGTCAGACGATTCGTGAGATGCAGGCGACGCAGCCCATCTTCGCCTCGGCGCCGATGGTGATTCAGGAAACCCTCCTCTTCCCGTACATCAACGGCGCGGACTTCGTTCGGCGATTCAAGGCCCACAATCCGGGCAAGCTGCCGCTCACCGACATGCCGATTTCGTCGAAGCAGCTGATGCACGACTCGGCATTCTTCGCGAAGAATCGCGATGTGCCGAGTGAGGTGAACCTCCCGCCGATTTCCGGCACGGTGGATCAGAACGAGTTCGGCGAATTCGGAACGCGGCTCTACATCTATCAGCACACGAAGGATCAGGACGCATCCATTCGCGCGTCCAACGGCTGGGATGGTGACCGCTACGCCCTCGTGAAAACGCCGAGCGGCTACGCCCTCGTTTGGGCGACGGCGTGGGAAACGCCGGGCGACGCGGCGGAATTCATGTCGGCGATCGACCAAGTGATGCGCGAGCGGTTCAACGTTCGCCCGCGCGTGAACGGCGAGCGACGGCACTTCGAGACCGACAAGCGGGTCATCGAAGTCGACGTGCGCGAAGTCCAGGGCCGACCCGTCGTGCTGTACGTCGACGCGCCGACCGGCGTGAGTCCGGCGTCGCTCATCGACTTCGCCAAGGTCAAGGTGACGCCGCGGTGACCCAACCCGCGGAGTCGGCAGGTCGAGTCGTGCCTGTGCGACCAGCCGGTCCCCCCCAGTTGGCGGCGCCGGCGATTCCGCACGACGAAGCGGTTCGTCAGAAGCAGCTCGACACGATGAAACGCCGGGCGACGTTGCTGCTCGCCGGCGCCACCGTCCTCTTCGTCATCACGCGGGCGTTCGAATCGCGCTATCCGTGGCTCGGCTACATCCGCGCGACGATGGAAGCGGGGATGGTCGGCGGCCTGGCCGATTGGTTCGCCGTCACAGCGCTGTTCCGGCATCCGCTCGGTATTCCCATCCCGCACACGGCGATCGTACCGTCCAAAAAAGACCGCGTGGGTCGCACGCTCGGCGCGTTCGTCCAGCGCAATTTCTTGACGCGCGAAGTCATCGAGTTTCGTCTGCGATCGCTCCAGATCGGCAAGCGCCTCGCCGAATGGCTGGCCGATCCGGTGAACGCGCGCACGATCTCGCGCAACGCGGCGGTAGCGTTGAGCTCCGCCGCTCAGATGCTCCGCGACGACGACGTGCAGGAAGTGATCGACCGGAGCCTCGCCAAGCGCGTCCGGTCGATGCACCTCGCGCCGCTTCTCGGCAAGGTGCTGTCGGTGATGACGGAAGACGATCGCCACCAGGAAGTGCTCGACGAAGTGATCACGCTGGCGTCGCGGACGGTGAACGACAACAGCGATCTGATTCGCCAGCGCATCGAGCAGGAGACACCGTGGTGGATCCCCTCGGCGGTGGACGAGAAGATCTTCAAGCGGGTGCTCGGCGCGATTCAGCGCCTGCTCTCCGAGCTCAGCGCGGACAAGGACCATCCGCTGCGCGGGCGATTCGACGACGCGCTGCATCGGTTCATCGACCGACTCAACACGTCGCCGGAATTCGCCGAGCGCGTGGACGCTTGGAAGGAAGAGTTCCTCGACAATGAGGCCGCGCGCCGCTTCTCGCTGTCGATGTGGGAGGAAGCGAAAGACGCCCTCGCGCGCTACGCCGCGCATCCCGGACCGGCGACGCCGAACGCAATCGAGGGCGCGCTGGTCACGTTCGGCCAGAAGGCAATGGAAGACCCGGAGCTCATGGCGAAAATCGACAACTTCGCCGTGGATGTCGCGGTGTTTCTCGTCGCGCGCTATCAGGACGAAGTCGCCGATTTGATCTCGTCGACGGTCGCGGCGTGGGACCCCGAGCTGACGTCGCGCCGCGTCGAGCTCGCGATCGGGCGCGACCTTCAGTTCATTCGCATCAACGGGACGATTGTCGGCGGGTTGGCCGGGCTCCTCATCTACCTCTTATCAAAGTTGGCGAGCTGAAGGGAGAGCGGCGCGCTTGTGAGAAGCGCCGTTCATTCCCCTGGCGCCGTCCGGTCGAAACGGAATATTTCAGCGGATGCCGCCAATGAGCCCCACCAAGATCGGCAAATATGACGTCGAAGAGCGCGTCGGCGAAGGCGCGATGGGCGTCGTGTATCGCGCGCTCGATCCCGTGCTCAAGCGACGCGTCGCGATCAAGGTGATGGGGGAGGCCTTCGCGCAGAACGACGATCTGCGCGAGCGCTTCTTGCGCGAGGCACAAGCGGCGGGATCGCTCCAGCACCCCAACGTCATTACGATCTACGACTTCGGCGAGGTCAACGGACACCTCTACATCGCGATGGAGTTCGTCGAGGGCCAGGATGTCGCCGAGCTGCTGTCGCATCAGGTGCCGCTCAGCCTCGTCGCCAAGCTCGACATCGCGATCGGCGTGCTGCAAGGGCTCGCGTTCGCGCACAAGCGCGGGATCATCCACCGCGACATCAAGCCGGCGAACATTCGCGTCGACGCCGATGGCAATGCGCGAATCATGGATTTCGGGGTCGCGCACTTCGCGTCGTCGAACATGACCCGCACGGGGGTGATGATCGGTACACCCAGCTACATGGCGCCCGAGCAGATCACCAGCGGGTCCGTCGGTCCCCACAGTGACATCTTCTCGGTCGGCGCCGTGATCTACGAGCTCGTCACGGGGACGAGCCCATTTGGCGGCGGATCGCTTCAGGCGGTGATGTATCGCGTGCTGAGCGAGAAGCCGGCGTCGCCGGGGACGCTCGTTCCGGGACTGCCGCCGAAGCTCAGCGAGATCGTGCTGCGGGCATTGGCCAAGGAACCGTCGCAGCGATACGCGTCCGCGCTCGACATGGCGAACGACCTCCTCGCCGTGCGCGCGTCGCTGGACGAGCGATCGTCGCCCGGCACGTTGTCGCTGCGCGCAACGATCGAATCGGCGCTCGATGAGCGGCGGACGAGCGCGTTCAAAGCCGTGCGCCGGCGCCGCTTCGCGCTGGCCGGCGGCGGAATCGTCGCCGCCGTTGTTCTCGTGCTCAGTGGATGGCTGCTCGCGCGTCGCACGTCGACGTCTTCGCCGACTTCGGTCGTCACCGCCGCCGATCAGCACCGCAGCGACTCGGCGGTTGCATCGTCGACGGCCGGTTCGGCCACACCCGCCACCGTGCCTACGGTGGAGCAGCCGGGCGAGTCTCAGCGTCCCGAAACGCGACCGTCGCCTCGGGATCGTGCTCCCGCTTCCGCGCCGGACTCAAAGACGGCGCGCAAGCAGCTCGCGGCCTCCGACACCGCAGCGACGGTGAGGTCCATCGCGAACGCGCCGCAACCACAGCCGCAATCGTCGGTGAAGACGGCACAGGGTACGCCGCCCGCCGGAACGAGCGGTCGCGGCGATGTCATTCCGGCCGGCACGGCGCTACCGGTCACGGTGAATCCGCCCGCCGCGAGTCCGATACCGAATTCACCGCCGGCCGCATCGCCGCCGGCGAATAGCTCGACGGATCCAGCGCCGGCCAACGCCACGGCGAACACCAACGCTGCTATGGCCGAGATCAGCAGCGTCATCGATGCGTACGCACGCGCCATCGAGTCGCGAGATGTCGCCGAATTGCGGCGCGTCTACCCGGCGATCACCGCCGACCAATCGGTGGCGTTCGGCGACTTCTTCAAGTCGACGAGGTCGCTACGAGCGGCCCTCGTCGTGAAGTCGTCGCGTGTCGATGGAAACCGAGGCACGGCGCGCGTCGCCGGGACCTACGAATTCACTACGACCGCCGGACGCAACCAGCAGCAGCAAGTGACCTTCGACGCCGACCTGCGGCGAGAAGGGGGAATCTGGAAACTCGTCGCGGTGCGTTGAACCTCAGAAACTGAACTCGAGAGAGCTCGTGTAGCTGATGTTCGGACGCATGCCGCCGCGGTTCAGCGGCACGAGGACGTTGGCGACGACCGTGAAGCCGTTCGGCAGTTGATACTTCCCGCCGAATGAGCCGTTCACCAGGTCATCGCGCTCGTCCGGGATCGTCGTGGGTTGAATGACGCGGTGGAACGGAGCGTCATAGGTCACGGGACCGGGAATACGCAGGTTCGAGCGGCCCACCTGCAGTGCGCTGACGAGATCGACGGCGAGCGTGACGCGCGGAGCGATGAGATCATCGAAACCGCCCACTGCAATCACCGCGTCGTTCGACGGAAGATCGTGCTTCCCCGAATGAAAGGCATAACCGACGTTGGCGTGAGGCGAGAATCCGTTCACCTCGCCCGAGATCACCGCCATGCCGCGCGCCGAGAATACGCCGGCGCCCAGCAGATCGTCGGAGGCGCCGGTGGCGAAACGCGCTTCGCCCAGCAATGCCACCCGGCTCCGATCCGATTCGTGGATCTTGAGCTGAGACCGCACCGCGACGTCGCCGAGTCCGAATGCCGATCCATCGACGGCGCGCGTGGCGGCCAACACGGGATTGGTCGGTGTGCCCGCGAAAAAATGCGCGGCGGACGGACCGCCGAACGGAACGATCTGGGCGTCGCTCTGACCGTGCATGTGGGTCGACACCAGCGGCACGACGAGCCCGACGTCGAGACGGTCGGTGAGTCCGTAGGTCGCGTAGAGATTCGTCACCGAGACGTTCACGTCGAGATTGAGCCGGAACTGCATGATGTCGTTCTCGAGATTGGGAATCCCCATCTTCGAGCAGTCGCCGCCCGCGATCGAATCGCAACCGGGGGTGTTCTGATTGGTGACGTTCTCGTGCGTGAAGATCAGTTCCACGTCGTTCAACGGGACGCCGCGCAGCGACGCGAAATGGAAGCTGTTGCGACTGATCCCGATCAGCGTGCGGCCCTTGCCAAGTGTCTGCGCGCGCTCGGCGAAGATCGGCCCCGCGGATGTCGAGGTCTTGACCGGCACGCCGGCCTCGAAGCGAAACGTCGTGCCGCCCGATGTGGCGCCGATCGGGAGATTGCCGATGCTGGTCGCCACCGCACCGGTGATGAACGCGATCAGGCTCCCGTTCTCGGAGACCGCGGCTGGAACGAAATGCGTTCCGTGGACGCGAACGGAGGCCGGGTTATTGGGATCCGCTGTGCCGGCGAGAAAGAGCGGATCCTCGCCCGAGCCGAAAATGAACAGCTGCGAGATCTTGCCACGCAGGGATTGATCGGTCTGCGCGTGGACCGCGGGGGGCAGCGAAGAAGCGAGAAGCGCGGCGGCCGTTGCCGGCAGGATGCGGAGCGAGCGGCGAGCCATGAATCACCATGAGTGAGAAGGGAAAAACCTAGCACTGGCGGGTGGCTCGTCAACGCGTCGGCGGCGCTATATTCTGCGTCCTTCCCGGAGCCGTCACTTCCTCTCCTCGATGCACGCCGCACACATTCTTCTTCCGCGCGCCGCGCTCGTCGCGGCTGCGCTCGCATTTGGCGGCGCCGGCGAGGGGCAGCCCGCCCACGGCGAGCGCGAGCTGCGTTGGGGCGGCGACGCGGAGGGCGGTGCGCCGTTCGTTGAAGCCGATCCGGCCGATCCGTCGCGGGTTCGCGGCTTCGACGTCGATATCGCCGGGATGATCGCGCGCGGCCTCGGTCGCACCCCGCGATTCGTGCAGGTCGCGTGGGCGTCGATCGAGGCGTCGGTCGAGCGAGGGGACTTCGAGGTCGGACTGTCCGGGGTCGAGGACCGTCCCGAGCTGCGAGCCCGTCACGCCGTCAGCATCCCGTATTACGAGTTTCATGAAGTGCTCGCCGTGCGGCCGGGCGACACGACGCGATACCGTACGCTGCGTGATCTGGCGGGCCGGCGCGTGGCCACGCTCGGCTCGACGCAGGCGTACGCGATCTTGATCGGGGCGCGCGATAGCCTCGGCGTCGTGCCCGTGTCGTACGACGACGACGTGCACCCGTACGCCGATCTCGTCGCCGGCCGGGTCGACGCCGTGCTCCTCGACAACATCATCGCCGAGCGGTCGCTGCGCCGCGCCGGCGGGTTCGTCATTCAGCCCAATCCAGTCGCTACCGGGCACTACGTGGCGGTGTTCGCCCGACGAGACAGCGCGTTGCGCGACTCAGCCGACGTCATCCTGCGCCAGCGGATGCGCGACGGATCGCTGGAGAAGAGCTTTCGCGCGTGGAACGTCTGGAACGATGCGCAGGCGCGATACGTCGCCGGCGCTTCAGCGCCCCGGCCCACCGCCGGTGGGACGCCGGTGCAGCGCCCGGAGTCGCCGGCCGCGTACCTGCCGTCGCTGCTTCGCGCGGCAGTCGTGACCTTGGCGCTCTCGATGTTGGCAATGGCGCTCGCGGTGGCGACGGGCGTGGGGATCGCCGCGGGGCGCGTATACGGCGCGGGCCTCATACGCGGCGCGCTGGCGACTTACGTCGAGGTCGTGCGTGGCACGCCGGTCCTCCTCCAATTGTTCGTCATCTACTACGGGTTGTCGAACGTCGTGCGGCTGCCGGCGTTTCTCGCGGCAGTGCTCGGCCTGGGTCTCAACTACGCCGCCTACGAGTCGGAGATCTATCGTGGCGCACTGCAGGCGATCCCGCGGTCGCAGCTCGAAGCCGCTCGAACGCTTGGACTCTCTGAGTGGCAGATCTTTCGTCTCGTCCGCGCGCCGCAGGCGCTTCGGTTGGCGCTTGCCCCGATGACGAATGACTTCGTCGCCCTACTCAAGGACTCGTCGCTCGTTTCGGTGATCACCGTTGTCGAGCTCACGAAGCAGACCGCGATTTACGCGACGAATATCGGAAGCTGGGTGCTGCCCGGCGCACTGTGCGCCATCGCCTACCTCGCGTTCTCGTTGCCGCTGGCGCGGTTCGCCCGCCGGCTCGAGCGGCGCTGGAGCGGCGCATGACGAACCCACTCGTCGTCCGCGATCTCGGCTTGAAGCGCGGCGCGCGAACCATCCTCGAAGGAGTGAGCTTCGACGTGGCGCGCGGCGAGCTGTGCGCGTTGATGGGCGCCTCTGGTGCGGGGAAATCGACGATTCTGCGGGCCGTCGCGGCGCTCGAAGCGTTTGACGCGGGAACCGTGAGCTTCGACGGCGCGGCGCTCCATCCCGGGCCGGTGCCACCGCAGTCGCAACTCACGGAGCTGCGCCGGTCCGTGGGGTTCGTTTTCCAGGCGCCGTCGCTGTTCGAGCATTTGACGGCGATCGACAACGTGACGCTCGCGCTCGTTCACGCGCTCGGCTGGCCGCGCGGGCGCGCCGAGAAAACAGCGTCCGATTTGCTCGAGTCGCTCGGAGTGGGCGCGCGCGCGAAAGCGTTTCCACGCGAGCTCTCGGGCGGCGAAGCCCAGCGTGTGGCAATCGCCCGCGCACTCGCGCCCGACCCGGCGCTGTTGCTCATGGACGAACCGACCTCCGCGCTCGATCCGGCGCGCCGCGGAGTCCTTGGCGAGTTGTTGCGCGCTCTCGTAGGCCAGGGCCGCGCGCTTCTCATCGCGACGCACGACGTCGAGTTTGCGCGAAGCTATGCCGACCGCGTGTTGGAGCTCGCGAACCAGCGCATTGTCGTCCCGTCCTGAGCCGCGTCGTACAGGTTCCCCCTACAAACCGCTCCCCGCCTCCCGACTGTAACGCCATTCGCTCAGGTCTAGCCTTCTCCCATCAGCGGAACTCGTACGGGAGAGGCTCGCCATGGGTTTGTCGACCGCAACGCTCGCCGACGAAACGACGGCGATTCGTCCACCCAGCGTCATCCGTCTTCCCGAGCACACGCTGGAGATCGTCTCCGACTCCGGCGAAGGCGCGCAGAAGTGTGGTCAGATCTTCGGCGCCGTGTCGGCGAAGATGGGGAACGGCGTCTGGACGGTGGAGATCATCCCGGCGGAGATCCAGCCGCCGCCGCGTACACCCGAAGGCGCCAGCGGAAACCGAATCCGCATCGGGTCGGGGGCCGTCACGAATTGGGGCGATCAGGTTCAGTTGGTCGTCGCGTTCAACGAACAAGTCCTGCTCTCGCGTCACCGCCTCGGCGCGCTGGCGGACGACGCGATCATTCTTGTCGAGAATCTGTGGGGATCGCATCCCAACCCGGACATCCAAAAGGCCTGGCAGCAGGCGTTGGTCGAGCTCGCGACGCGGAACTACCGCGTCATCGAAGTGCCGATGGAGGAGCAGTGCCTCACCATCGATGAGAATCCGCGGAAGGGCAAGAACATGTTCGCCCTCGGGCTTCTCGCCTACATATATGATCGAAGCCTCGAGCGTATAGAGGATCAGATCGCGTACGCCTTCCGCAAGAAATCGGAAGACGTCTATCAGCGAAACGTCGGGCTGCTTCACCTCGGATACGAGTGGGCGAAAGCAAATCTCGATTTCCGAATCGAGGTCGCCACCTCGACGTCCGAGAAGCCGCTCGTCGTCATGAACGGCAACGAAGCGCTTGCCTTGGGCGCGCTGGCGTCGGGAATGGAGTTGTGCGCCATGTACCCGATTACCCCGGCGACGTCGGTCTCGCACTTTCTCGCCGAGGTGTTCGAGAAGTTCGGCGGCATCCTGCATCAGGCCGAGGACGAGATCGCCGCGGCCGGTGTGGCGATCGGCGCGTCGTACGCGGGGAAAGTCGCGTTCACGGTGACCTCCGGTCCTGGGCTCGCGCTCAAAACGGAATTCATAGGCCTCGCCGTGATGACGGAGACGCCGCTCGTCGTAATCGACGTGCAACGCGGCGGCCCGAGCACGGGGCTCCCCACAAAGGTCGAGCAGTCCGATTTGCTCGCGGCACTCTTTGCCCAACCGGGAGACGCCCCACGGATCGTGATCGCTCCTTCCACCATCGAGGAGTGCTTCCACTCCGTCATCACGGCGCGTCGCCTGGCCGAGGTATTCAGAACGGTGGTCATGGTCTTGAGCGACGCGAACCTCGCCACCGGCGTGCAACCCTTTCCGCGCCCAGAGCTTCTCGCCGAGTGGCAAGCGAGCGAGCCGGATCTTGCGCCCGTGCCCCAAGACACTCGCCCGTACGAATGGGATTCGCGGACCGGATTGGCTCCGCGGATCATTCCCGGACAACCGAACGGAATGTTCACGGTGACCGGCCTCGCGCACGACGAGCGCAGCAAGGTTGCCTACGGCTCCGGTGTGCATCAGCGAAGCTCGACGATGCGCAGTCGCAAGCTCGCGGTGCTTCAGCAAATGCTCACGCCGCCATCGATCAAGGGAGATCCGAGCGGCGGCGAGCTGCTGATCGTGGGGTGGGGGAGCACGCGCGGCGCGATCGAAGAAGCGGTCGACCGTGCGCGGGCACAGGGACTGTCGGTGTCGTCGCTCCACCTCACCTTCCTGTCGCCGCTCGAGCCCGGGCTCGCCGAGATCTTCAAGCGCTTCAAGAAAGTGGCGACGGTCGAGATCAACTACAGCGACGAGCCCACCGATCCCTTCATCACGCCGGAGAATCGGCGGCGTGGCCAGCTCGCCTGGCTGCTGCGCGCCGAGACGCTCGTCGACGTCGACTGCTGGACGCGCGTGCCCGGCGAGCCGCTCCGCCCCGGCGCCATCGTCGACGCCATCTCCAGTCTGATCGATGGTCAGAGGAGGCTCGTGTCATGACCGACTTCTCGTGTGCGACGCTCGGCTGCGCCGTTCCGGTTGACGATGACCACGAATACGTCCTCGGCGACTACGAGGGGCCGGTTGCCCGATGGTGCCCTGGCTGCGGTGATCACTCGATCCTCACGTCGGTCGAAAAACTGCTCGTTGCCGAACAGCTCAAACCGGAGCAGACGATGTTCGTCTCGGGCATCGGCTGCTCGAGCCGGTTCCCCCACTACCTCAAGACGTACGGCTTTCACGGCGTCCACGGCCGCGCTCTTCCGGTCGCCACCGGCATCAAGCTCCACCGCCCCGACCTGAACGTCTTCGTCGTGATGGGCGACGGCGACTGCTGTTCGATCGGCGCCGCGCACTGGGTGCATGCGATCCGCTACAACATGAACATGGTCGCGCTGCTGCTCGACAACAGCATCTATGGCCTGACGAAGAAGCAGACCTCGCCGACGACGCCGCAGGGCTTCAAGACGAACACACAGCCGTTCGGCAGCTTCCTGCCGCCGCTCAATCCACTGACGACGATGCTCGGCACGACGAATGTGTCGTTCGTGGCGCAGACGGCCGAGTGGATCCCGGCGCATCTATATGCCACCCTACGGGCGGCGTACCGACATCGGGGCCTGGCTTTCGTCCGCATCCTCCAGCGCTGCCCGATGTACACGGTCTCGCTGTACGAGCGCGCGGTGAAGGATCCGAGCCTCACCGAGCTGTTGGTCCACGACGACGGCGTGCTGACGCCGGAGCTCGATGCGATCTACCGCGAGCGTCGTGCGCACGATCCGGCCGACATCAACGCCGCGCGACAGCTCGCCGACGACACCGATCGTATCCGCCTCGGCGTCTTCTTCCGTGACGAACGCCGCCCCTGCTACGACGAGATTCGTCGGCCGACGAAGATCACCGCGAGCGAGCGCATCGCTCTCCTCGACAAGGAGCTCGACCGCTATGCCGTCTGACGACCGCGTCCAACGCGCGCTCGCGGCTGTTGCGCCGCAGATTGCCGCGTTTCGTTCCCTCGTCGCGAGCACGCTCGAGCACGCGCGTGCCATCCTGTCACTCGACGAAGGCGCGAATCACGCGAAGCTGGAGCTGGGCGGGCTCGGATCGCGGATCGATCCGATCCGTTTCGCGGC
>Ga0310813_10001281_pt1 | contig 15256 bp, 14 predicted proteins | sample YN3metagenome_FD_203086 | JGI IMG/M metagenome (GOLD analysis project Ga0310813, IMG submission 203086) | Soil microbial communities from experimental microcosm in Duke University, North Carolina, United States - YN3 | ecosystem: Engineered > Artificial ecosystem > Soil microcosm > Unclassified...
GAAGTGCACTGGTGTTGTCAGCATCATTTCCTTCGAGGGTGAGCCTGCACCGATTCCCGAACACGAGATCGAAGGCATCCGCGCGCTCATCGAGAGCGAGCTCGCCTACGATCCGTGTCCGATGATCCGCGAGGGGATGATGGTGGAGGTCGTGCACGGACCGCTCAAGGGTGTAATTGGCCGCTTGATTCGCAAGGGCGCGCACGCGCGTCTCGTGCTTTCGGTTGATCTGATTGGTCAGGCGGTCAGTGTCGAAGTCGATGCTGCTGATGTGCGCGCCTATTAGCGCTGCCGCGACGAAGTTCCCGTCTCAATGAAGATCGCCAGCGTCCAACTCGATTCTCCGTTCGTCGTGGCCCCGATGGCAGGCATGACCGACTCCGCCTTCCGTCGCCTTGTGAAGCGGCAGGGCGGCTGCGGCCTGGTCGTCACAGAAATGGTGTCATCCGAGGGGCTCGTCCGTGGTATCGATCGCACGCTCGAGTACGCCGAGTACACGGAAGAGGAGCGCCCCGTTTCCATTCAGATCTTTGGCGGCGATCCCGAGAAGATGGCTGCGGCCGCGCAGATCGTCGAATCGCTCGGCGCCGATATCGTGGATGTCAACATGGGATGTCCCGTCCCGAAGATTGCGAAGCACAACGCCGGCTGCAGCCTGATGCGCGAGCCCGGACATGCGGCAACGGTCATCAACGCAATGGCGAAGGCGGTCAGGATCCCGGTGACGGTGAAGATGCGTGCCGGCTGGAACGACAGGTCCAGAAACGCGCCCGAGCTCGCACGCAGAGTTCAGGATGCCGGCGCAGCGGCGGTGACGATTCACGGCCGTACGGCGGAACAGTCGTACAGTGGATCCGCGGACTGGGATCTCGTCTCCGGAGTCGCACGCGATCTTTCAATCCCGGTGCTTGGCAGCGGTGATTGTATCGAGCCGGAGGACATAATCGGCCGGATGAATTGCGGCGTCAGCGGTGTCCTCGTCGGCCGCGGGGTCCTTCGGAATCCGTGGATACTTTCGCAGGCGGCGGACGTTGCCGCGGGCCGGACGCCACGAGTCGTCACGCTCGTGGAACGCGGTCGGTTCCTGCTGGAGTACATCGACATGCTGCTCGACGAAGGCATCAACGAGCGCGAAGGGTTTCGCCACGTGGCCGGCAGCGGATCCCGAATCCCGCATCCCGGATCCCGGTCCAGTTCCTCTAGAGAACGCTGGGTGATCAACAAGCTGCGCGCGCTTTGTGCCTGGTATTCGAAGGGAATCGATTGCGGTTCGCGCCTGCGCGTGCGCGTGAACAGCGCCACGAGCATCCAGCAACTGCGCGACATCGTCGACGAATTCTTCTTTCAGGCAGAGACGGCGGCCTAGCCTCGCATGCGCGAACGGGTCGCGTTCATCACTGGAGCCGCCGGGTTCATTGGCAGTCACCTCGTGGATAGGCTGCTCGCCGAGAACTGGCAGGTCATCGCGTTCGACAATTTCGACCCGTTCTACGAGCCGTCGATTAAGGAACGAAACATAGCGACGCACCTGCGGCATGCAGGTTACCGGCTGGTGCGCGGCGATATCCGGAATGAACGTGCGCTGCAAGAGGCGCTCGCCACCCACGTCGACGTCATCGTCCACCTCGCAGCACGCGCCGGCGTCCGACCGTCGATCGCGGATCCGATCGGGTACCAGGATGTGAACGTGCGCGGCACGCAGAACCTGCTGGAGGCCGCACGGCGAGCTGGTGTCTCGCAATTCCTCTTTGCTTCGTCCAGCAGCGTCTACGGTGTGAACCCACGAGTGCCATGGAGCGAAGACGATCACGTGTTGCTGCCGATCAGCCCATATGCGAGCACGAAAGTCAGCGGCGAACTGCTCGGACACGTGTACAGCCATTTGTACGGGATGCGCTTCGTGGCGCTTCGGTTTTTCACTGCGTACGGTCCACGGCAGCGTCCGGACCTCGCCATTCACGCGTTTGCCCGCAGAATCGCCGCAGACCAGGCGCTGCCTGTTTTCGGTGATGGTTCCACGAGACGCGACTACACCTACATCGACGACATCATCGACGGTGTGCGAGCGGCGATGTCGTATAGAAGCAGCCCTTACGAAGTGATCAATCTCGGAAACAACCGCACAGTCACATTGTCCGAGATGATTGCGGAGCTGGAGGCCGCTCTCGGAAAGCGGGCGCGCATCGAACGACTGCCGGAGCAGCCTGGAGATGTTCCGCAGACGTGGGCGTCAACCGAGAAGGCTCACCGCCTGCTTGGATATACGCCCACTACCTCGTACGTGGAGGGGGTTCGCCGATTTGTCGAGTGGTTTACGAGCGAAGCTCAGGAAGCCTGATGCGCCGCGAGCACGCAGAAAAATGCGATGGTAGGAGCGCGGTTCGCCGGCCAGCTCCATATGCGGAATGGACTGCGAATGGCGAATCGCAAGAACCTTCGAAGACGACGGCTGCGCTTCATACAGCCGCGGTCTGCTCCAAGTTGCGTACCACGTGGATACGCGCGTTCGCACCAGTAGGGCGCGGGCATCCGGCATAAAAAGGAAAAAAATTACCGCCGAATCAACGCATCGGCGTTCGCTTCCATCTCGAAGTCGTAGATCAGCGCCTCTTCAATTGTGGCGAACAATTGCGTCGCGACGGGTTCGTGAGCGGCGTGATCGAGATAGGCGCGCAAACCCTCGACATCATCGAATTCCAGAATGGCTGCGTAAGGAAGATCGGTAGTGGTCAAGCCTTCGTACGAGCGTCCGATACGGATGCGCCGCCCAACGCGCGCGCGTTTGATCGCGGGAATCTGGGCGAGCGCCGTACTCCACGCGTCGACGAGCGCGCGCCGTTCTTCGTCCGACAGGTTCGGACGAGGACGAAACAGGACGACGTGCGCGATCACCGACGCGGGCCTTTGCGAAGGCGGCCGCGAGGTTGAAACCGGCGCTGCGGTCGACGGCCGCGTTCCGGCGGGCCCAGTGGCGGCGTAACCGGCACGTCAGGCTGTGGTGGCGGCGTTGGTTCGGGATTTTCGTCCGGGCGTGGCTCTCGATTCGGACCGCGAGGCCGCGGCGGCTCCCTCGGTTCTTCCGTTTCTTGTCCGCGCACCCACGGTTTGCGCGGCGTGGTGTTCTTCCGCTGCCACCGCTCCGCTCGAATGCGCGCGTTGCGCTGTTTCTTGGCGTCGACGAACTTCTGTCGCGGATCCCGGTGGTCCCCGCCGGGTCGCCAGTTCCGGTCGCGGCTCTTCTGACGTTCGGTCCCCGAGTGCCGGGCTTCCTCCTGCGACTCCCAGAGCCTGCCGCGCGCGAACCATTTCATCGCGGCATCGGGATGCTTCTCTTTGATCCGCTGAAAGGTCGGCAGCAACTCTTCACGATCCGCTGCTCTGAAAGCCGTCGGCAATCCACCGGCGATGATGGTCCAGTACGCGTAACGAGGCGGCACACACAGATTCTCGCCTGAATCGTGCGCCGTCGTTCGGATTATCGGATGAGCTACTGTTCGACCTCTGGAAGCCGCTTCAGTTTTTCGACCAACGTGGTTCGCTTGATGCGCAGCAGCTCCGCCGCCTTGTTCCGGTTGCCGCCGGTCCTCTCGAGCGAGCGTTTGATCAGATCGCGCTCGATCGAGGAGAGATACGCCGGCAAGTCGAGGCCGTCTTCCGGAAAGTCGACAAACGGCGTCGCGGTGGGCTGCGGCAGCGACTGAATCTCCGGCGGTAGATCTGTGATGTCGATCTCGCTGCGTCCGGAGCTCAGCGCGACCGCCCGCTCGATGGCGTTTTCGAGCTGGCGCACGTTGCCCGGCCACGAATACGCCATCAATGCCCGCATCGCGGCCTGCGACGTGTGCATCGGCTGACCTGGCGAGAACTTCTCCAGGAAATGCGTGACGAGCAGCGGAATATCGTCCCTGCGATCGCGCAGCGGCGGCAGGCAGATCGGAATGACGTTCAACCGGTAATACAAATCCTCGCGAAACGCTCCGTCAGCCACCATCTTCGCCAGATCCGAATTGGTGGCGGCGATGAACCTCACGTCCACCTTGATTGTGTGGTTGTCGCCGACGCGCTCGAACTCGCGTTCCTGCAGTGCACGCAGCAGCTTCATCTGCAGCGCTGTACTCATTGTGCCAACTTCATCAAGGAACAGAGTGCCCTTGTGCGCCTGCTCCATGCGCCCCTGACGTGTGCCCACCGCGCCGGTGAACGCGCCGCGTACATGCCCGAAGAGCTCTGCTTCGAGCAGCGTTTCGGGAATCGCGCTGCAGTTGAGCGCGACAAAGCGATGCGCCTTTCGCGGACTGCTATGGTGAATCGCACGCGCCACGACCTCTTTACCCGTTCCGGTTTCGCCGGTGATGAGAATCGTGCTCGCCGATCGCGACACCGTCTCCAGCAGCTGAAACAGCTCGCGCATCGCTCGGCTGCGACCGAGAATGCCTTCAAATTGATACCGCTCTTCGAGCTGCGAGCGCAGATACGCGTTCTCGGACTTGAGCTGGCGCTGCTCCAGCGCCTTCTGCAGCACATGCATCAGCTCGTCGAACTGAAACGGCTTGGCGATGAAATCCGACGCGCCCCTTTTAATGGCGTTCACCGCGTCCTTCATCGTCCCGTAACCGGTAATGACGATGGCGACGATACCGGGGTAGCGCTCGAGCGCAGCCTCGATCACGCGCGTTCCGTCGATGCCCGGTAGGCGCAGGTCAGTGATGACGACGTCGAAGGCAAACTGCTCGAGTAGCTGAATTGCCTTTTCACCGCTGTCGCACTCCTGGACCTCGAATCCCCGCTCACCCAGCCGCTCGGCCATCAGCGAGCGCAGAGCCGTTTCGTCGTCCACGAATAGAAGATGAAACACCGCCAATAGTTTGACACAGCCGGGAGCTGTTCCCAGGATCACGCCTTAGAAATCAGCGAGATACAGGGACTAACGGACAGTGCAGAACCTTCCGATAACAGGTTTGCTTATGGATCGCCAGACACTTTCAATCATGAAGGCGTGCGAAGCGGTTGGCGTCAGCCGGCGCACCATCTATAACTGGATCTCCGCTGGCAAAGTGGAGTACGTGCGGACCGCGGGTGGTTCGATTCGCATCTTCGCCGACTCGCTCTGGCGGGACGCGAACTCGCGCCCGAATACGGCGTCTGCGGCCACGAACGTGGCGCACGCGACAACGACGGGCCCCACGGCCTAGTTGCAGCCGCGTTCGGCACGCGAGACCCGAATGGACGCTCCAATCACGGATCCACAGCTCCGTCTGCTCTTTCACCAGCTGAATAATCAACTCGGCATCGTGCTGGCGCATGCGGAGCTGCTCGAAGCCAAAGCGCCAGACATTTCGCATCGGGCGCGCGCCGAGCAGGTCGTCAAGAGCGTGCTCGACGCCATGGGTACTGCTCGAGAGATTCGTCGTCATTCTGAACCACAAGCGGCTGCGTAAGTCCCATCACGAAACACAAGGGAACTGATTACCCCGACCTTGTTTCAATCGGGAACCACCCCCAACATCTGTAATTCAATTCGTCAACTAATTGGCGATAGCAACATCTAAAATCGCCGAATTATTGACGATGTCGCGGGTTGAGCGCGTCCGTGGGCGCCGGCAGCCCTTCACAGAAAATATCGATAAAGCCCAATCCTTCCAGCGCATTACGGACGCACCTCTTCGGCAAGAGGATGCCACGTTGGGCGCGGCTGAGCTTCTTGGTATACCCGTTGCCTATTGCGGGCGCCGGAGGTCACTTAAATGCGCTCGCGTCAGCGTTCGAACAAAGAGAATTCTCGCGTCGTAGCCCACCTGCCTTTTGTCGAGCAGCTCGCTCGCCGGGTCGCGGCCACGATGCCCCATTCGATCGATATCGGTGACCTCGTCCAGGACGGCGTGATCGGGTTGATCGACGCGGCGCATCGATTCGACGAGTCACGCGGGATCAAGTTCGAGACGTTCGCAGAGCGCCGCATTCGCGGCGCGATGATCGACGCGCTCCGCAAGGATGCATGGCCGCGCGGCGTTCGTCGTCAGCGCCGCGAGCTGGAAGCCGCGCGCGAGCAGCTGCGCCGCGAGCTGGGATGCGAGCCGTCGCTCGCGGATCTTGCTGCGAAGATGGGTTCCGACGAAAAGCGCCTCGGCCGCACCATCGTTCGCATCAACGCGATCGAATCGACCTCTCCATTAGCAAACGCCGACAATCACGATGAATCGACGCTGCCGGCCGCACTCATCCCATCCGAGCCCGAGCAGCCCGACACCGCCTACGAGAAATCAGAAACAAAAGACCGCATCCGCGCGGCGATTGAATCGCTTCCCGCGCGCGAGCAGAAGGTCATCGGGCTTTACTACTACCAGGAAGCCACGATGAAGCAGATCGGCGCCGAAATCGGCGTCAACGAGTCTCGAGTATCGCAGCTTCATGCGCGTGCGATTAAGAGGCTTCGCGATGCGCTGGCCGGAACGATGCCGGCGGCTGAAGTCGCGAAGGCGATGCGCACGGCGATACTTGAGTTCCAGCAGAAGCCGCGAATGGCAAAGGCAACGTTGGACAGCGCAAAGCCGGCTGTCGTCGTCGACCTCTCCGCAGCTTCAGCGAAAGTGGACTACGCGAGCGTCTCGCGCACCGCGCGCAGCAACTCGGACAGCCTGAACGGCTTGGACAGCCAGCGACAGCCGCTTTCTTCGAGGAACCGCTCGGCGTCGGTACCTGCGACGTCGCCGGTGACGAAGATCACGCGCCGCGCGAGCTCCGGAGTCGCGGCAGCAATCGCGCGGTAAAGGGTCATTCCGTCCACGCGCGGCATTTTCAGGTCGCAGATCACCACGTCGTAGTTCGCATTCCTCACGCAGGCGAGGGCCTCCTGGCCGTCGCCTGCATGCTCCACCTGCAATCCAGCATCGGTCAATGCTTCAGCCACCGCTGACGCCAGCGCGCGCTCGTCTTCGACGATCAGGACGGATGCACCGCGAACGGCATCCATTGGCGGCAGCGTGTAGCGCGGAGTCTTTGATGGCGCTTCGACACCGCTCACAGGCAGTTCGACGATGAACGTCGCGCCTCCGCCAGGCGAGGACATCACGCGGATGCGTCCGCCATGTTCCTGCAGAATCGCGTAGGCGACCGTCAGACCCAGTCCCGTGCCTTTACCGACCTCTTTCGTCGTAAAGAACGGATCGAAGATGCGCGTCTGGACATCGGATGGCACGCCGGGTCCATCGTCGGCGACCTCGAGGATGGCGGTGTCGTGGTCGCGGTCGTACCGGGTTCGGATCGTGAGTATGCCGCGGTTGTTCGCTGCGAACATCGCTTGCTCGGCATTGATCACCAGGTTCAGCAGTACCTGTTGAATTTGGTGCGAATCCGCGAATACGCGCGGTACGTCTTCGGCCAGCTCAGTCTTCACCGTCAATGTCGGCATCCGCTCGTAGGCGCGCAGCGCAAGCGTTTCGTTGACGAGGAAATTGAGGTCGATGAGAGCCCGTGTTGATTGTCGCTTGCGAGCGAATGTCAACAGATTCCGCACGATACGGGCGGCCCGTTCCGCCTCGCTGAGAATGACGGATACGCCGCGTTTTGATGTGTCGTCCAGCGGCCGTTCCGACAGCCGCTCCGCCCAGCTCAGGATGGTGGCGAGGGGGTTGTTCAATTCGTGGGCGACGCCGGAAATGGTTTGCCCGAGCGCTGCCATCTTCTCCGACTGGAGAATCTGCTGATAGATGTCCTTTGCCTGGTCATCGAGCCGCTTCCGCTCGCTTACGTCACGCAGCAGCGCTTCGACACGCAGCAGTCCACCGCGACGTGCCGGGCGTGCTCGGGCGGTGATCTCGACCCACACAGGCGAGCCGTTGATGCGCCGCATCCGCAGGAGGTGGTCGTTCAGCGCTCCTTCCTCGACAAGGCGGGTGACGAGCGACAGTCTGCCGTCCGGATCGACGAAACGGTCGGGGGCGAACGGCGCGACCTCCATTTCGCTGGTATCAGCGGCGTAGCCGAGGATCTGCTTCAGGTGAGGATTGGCTGCGAGCGTCGTGTCCGCCGCTTCGACGCCGGGCGGGGCGATGGCGCCCATAAAGACGCCTTCACGGACAGCTTCGAACAGCCGTGAGAACGCCTCTGCACGAGTTTGCGCAGTTGCTGAGCGGGACGGTTTGTCGATACGCAATGGTAAGCCGCCGACAGGGGACACACAAGAAAAGGCGTCGAGAGCCCGATAACAAAGAAGACCTCGGACCTGATTTCAGATGCGAATCTTCGGACGTCACGACGTCTTCCTGCTTGGTGGCCTTGCCACGGCCATCTGGGTTGTGTCGTCGCGTCAGCTTGGAACGCTGCTCGACCACGCGCGTGAAATCGACCACAGCCGCGGATTGCAGTTGGTTCCAGCGCTCTTCATCCTGGCGGTCGTATTCTTTGTCCATCAGGTGCGTAAGCGCGAGGAGATGCGCCTCGAAGCGGCGCAGGCGACATCGCGCGCAGCCGAGATGGAGCGACTCGTTTCCTTCGGCCAGTCGCTCGCGCGCGCGCTCGACGGCGATTCGATTCGCGCCGCGACGACCGAACATCTGCCGGTGCTGGCTTCTGGCCGCGCTGTGTGGGCAATGGTTCGAACCGCCGGCGATTGGATTCCGCTGACGTCGATCGCCGACGAATCACGTACGGCGCTCGAACGCATCGCCAAATGCGCGCTGGCGGATCCAAGTGCTTCTCCGACGACGCATAGTGACGGCGCGCACTGCTTTCCGATGGTGGTGGGCGGCAGCGCCATCGGCATCATCGGGATTGCATCGGAACCGCCGCTTACCGAGGCACAACGCAGCGTGCTCACAGCCGCGGCCGCGCTGCTCGGCGCGAGCGTCAAGAACGCCGAGCTTTTCAACGAGGTGCACGAGAACAGCGTTCGCGACGCGCTGACGGGCTGCTTTAATCGTCGTCATTCCATGGACGTGCTCGATGCGGAGCTTCGGCGAGCGCGCCGCTCGCGCGGCACGTTCTCGCTGTTGATGTTCGACCTCGACCGTTTCAAGGAAATCAACGATCGGCATGGCCACCTGTGCGGCGACGCGGTACTCGCGCAGGTCGCGCATCGCATGAAGGCCGTTTTGCGTGGCAGCGATCTCAAGTGCCGGTGGGGTGGCGAAGAGTTTCTCGTGTTGCTGCCGGATACGCGCCTCGAGCCGGGTGCGCGACACGTTGCGGAAATGCTGCGGCGCGACCTGGAAGAGCACCCGATCTATTGGAACGACCAAATGGTCGTGATTACCGCGAGCTTCGGGATCGCCGAGGTTCTCCTCGGCGAGGACGACTCAACCGCCATTATCGCGCGCGCGGATGCCGCGCTCTATCAGGCGAAACAGCTTGGACGGAACCGCGTCATCGCCGCTGAGATGTCAGCAGCACAAGCTGTCTAGCATTCTCGGGTAGCCTGTACGGGTGACGCCGGGCAACGACGCACAGCATCGACGAACCGCATATCTGTCGTGGATCGCAGTGTGCGTCCTGTGGGGCACCACCTACCTCGGAATCCGCATCGCGCTCGAAACGATTCCCCCCGCATTACTCGGCGGCATTCGCTACACGATCGCGGGCATTCTGCTGTCGTCGATTCTCGCGGCCCGCGGTGAGCCTCTTCTCCCCCGGTCGCAGTGGAGCGGCCTGGCGCTGATTGGCCTCCTGACGATCTGCATCGGCAACGGCGGCGTGATCTGGGCGGAGCAATGGGTGCCAAGCGGTATCGCGGCGGTAACCGTTGCCACGATTCCCTTCTGGATGATCGGTGCCGAGGCGTTGACGAGCGACGGTGATTCGCTCTCGCTTCAGCTGATCGCGGGCCTCCTGGTCGGCTTTTCCGGAATTCTGCTGCTCGTCTGGCCGGACGTAGCGTCTGGTGACGCCCGCGGCCATCAGTATCTCTTCGGCATCATCGCGCTGCAGGTCGCGTGCATCGGATGGGCGGTTGGTTCCGCCGTCTCGCGCCGCCATGCACGAAACGAGAACGTCCTCTCCGCGGCGGCGATGCAAATGACGTTCGGCGGCCTATTCATGCTCGCGGCGGGAACGGCGCGTGGCGAATGGAGTCACCTCTCGTTCAGTATGCGGAGCACGGTCGCTGAGATCTATCTGATCCTCGCGGGTTCAATCATCGGCTACACGGCTTACACGTACGCGCTGCGCTACCTGCCGACTGCGACGGTGTCGCTCTATGCGTATGCCAACCCCGTAATCGCGGTCGCGCTCGGGGCCCTCGTTGCCAGCGAGCCGTTCGGCGTACGAGTCATACTCGCATCCGTGATGGTGCTGACCGGCTCCGCGCTCGTACAGTGGAGGGAGAAAAAGGAAGCGGCGGTGGCCGCCCGCGGGCGGCACGCCGCCGCATAGGTCTTGCCCGCCTTCACGCACCAGGAGCGCTCAGGCGGGCAGGCGCTCAGCCTCAGACGACCCGACGCCCGCTCACCAGCCGCACCAGGAACAGCACGATGGCGATGACGAGCAGAACCCAGATGAAGTTACCCAGCGTGTAGCCACTGACCATTCCCAGCAACCAGAGAACGATCAGAATAATCGCAATGGTCTCGAGCACGTTCAAACCCTCCTCACAGCAGTTGCTGTGCCTCGATGGTGGAGGCTGCAACATGGGTACCGCGACGCGATTGGCGGCCATAGTCATCGTCGTGCTCTGCAGTAATGCGACGGTCGTCCGCGCGCAAACTGGCGATATCGCGCAGTTCTTCGCCGGTGCTGCGCTTGGGCTCGGTGCGCATGAAGCGGGGCACCTCGTCTTTGACGTCGCCTTCGACGCGCACCCCGGGGTGCGGAAAGTCTCCGCCGGATTCATACCCTTCTTTGCCATCACTCATCAGCAGGTAACGCCGGTGAAGGAGTTCACGATCTCGTCGGCCGGTTTCTGGGTACAGCACGCGGGGGATGAATTCCTGCTTTCACGCCGCCCTAACCTGCGCCAGGAGCATGCGCCGCTCGCGAAGGGTCTGCTGACGTTTAATGTCGTGACGTCGATCGTCTACGCGGGCGCTGCGTTCAGCCGCCACGGACCCGTGGAGCGCGATACGAACGGGATGGCAGTCGCCGCTGATATTGCGGAGCCGTGGATAGGAGCATCGGTACTCGCACCCGCGTTACTCGACGGCGCGCGCTACTTCCGGCCGCGCTCACGCGCCCTCGCATGGGCGAGTCGCGGCGCCAAGCTTGCTGGTGCCCTGCTCGTCCTAAAAGCGGCTACGCGGGAATAGGCCCTAACGCAAAGGTCATCGTCCCCTCGACGACGATGCGGTCGTCTACCCGAGCGACGCCTTCAAGCTGACCCATGCGGCTGCGCAGCCGCTTTACCCGCGCTTCGATTTCGACCACGTCGCCGGGGTGAACGGAATGCCGGTAACGAACGCGGTCGATGCCCATGAAGAAGATCAGCTTTTCCCGATTCTCGGGTTTCGACAGGATGAGGATCGCGCCCACTTGCGCAACGGCTTCGGTCAGAATCGTCGGCGGCAGCGCTGGCCGCTCACCAGGAGGCCGCGAGAGATACCTCTCGTTGAGAGAGACGTTCTTGATCCCCACGATTCGCTTGTCCGGTTCGAGTTCGGTGATGCGATCGACAAGCAGGAAAGGGTAACGGTGGGGAATGATCCGCTCGATAGCACTGTAGTCGAGCGGCAGCGAAAGCGATTCCATTGGGGACCGTTCAGTATAATCCGCGTCCAAACAGCAGATGAGCAGCGATCAACCACTGCGGCCTCAGACCGCCGCGTCGCCTCGACCCGCGACCGACACCGAGCTTCTGTCCACGCTCTTCGAGCTCGGACGCGAAGTTACGTCGGTGCTGGATCTTGCGGACCTGCTCGAAAAGATCCCGCAACTGATTGCGCGGCTCACGCGATTCAGCGCGTTTGCCGTATACCTGCTCGACGAGGCGCGGCAGGAGCTGCACATTGCGTACGCCGTTGGATATCCACAGGACGTCGTGCGCACGCTGCGCTTGAAAGTCGGTCAGGGTGTCGTCGGCGCGTCGGTGGAACAGGGCCGGCCGATCCTCGTCAATGACATCTCGAAGGAGCCGCGGTTTGTCGGTCCGCTGAGGAACATGGTGTCGCAGCTCGCCGTGCCGATGCGCCGCAAAGGGCGCGTCATCGGTGCATTGAATCTGCTCAGCGAACACAGCGGCGCCTTTACAGATCAGGACGAAGCGCTGCTCCGCCAGTTTGCCGCGCACGTTGCGGTGGCCATCGAGAACGCGCGCCTGTTCCGCTCGGAACGCCATTACGCGGAGACGCTGGAGACGCTCGCCGAGATCGGCCGCGAGATGTCGTCGATTCTCGATCTCGACGTCCTCCTGACGCGCATCGCCAGCCTAACCAAGCGTGTGGTCGACTACCGCACCTTCGGTATCCTGCTGCTCAACGAGCAGACCAACATGCTGGAGATGAAGCTGGCGGTCCGCTACGGCGAGGAGAACGCCGCAAAGAACATCAAGCTTGGCGAAGGGCTCGTCGGATGGGCGGCGCTGCACAAGGAACCGCTCCTCGTGTCGGACGTCTCGAAGGACCCGCGCTACATCAACCTAGTCGAGGATGTGCGCTCCGAGCTTGTCATCCCCATGCTGATCAAGGATCGATGCATCGGCGTGTTCGACCTGGAGAGTCCGGAACTGAATGCGTTCACGAAGGACAACAAGGAGCTGCTGACGCTGCTCGCAAGTCAGGCGGCGGTGGCGATCGAGAACGCCCGACTCTACGAGCAGGTGCGGCGCAACGAGGAGCGCATCGAAAAAGAGCTTCGCTTCGCGCAACGGGTGCAGGCCGCGCTGCTGCCGACCGAGCTACCGACGCGGCTTCGCAACGCTGACGTGTACGGCCGCTTCGCGCCTGCGCACGAACTCGGAGGAGACCTCCACGACTTCATTGCGCCGGAGCCGAACAGCCTTGTGGTCGCCGTCGGCGACGTCTCGGGGAAGGGTGCGCCCGCGGCGCTTTACAGCGCGTTTGCCGCAGAACTCGTGCGCTCGCGCACGGTGCGTCGGCGCTACACCCCAGACAAGTTCAGCGTTGCCGGCGTTCTGCAGTCGATGAACACGATCCTCCACGACCGTCAACTCGAGGAGTACTACTGCACCCTTTGTTACGCGTTCTTCGATTTCAAGCGGCGCGCGCTGACGATATCGAATTCGGGCTTGCCGTATCCCATTCGATGTTCGGGAGAGGAGTGCGGTCAAATCGAGCTGCCGGGCGTGCCGCTCGGGTCGTTTGCGGGCGTGTCCTACGACGAGATGACGATACCGCTGCACGCGGCAGACGTCTTCGTTTTTTGTACCGATGGGATCTTCGAGGCCGCGAATGAAGAGGGCCAGGAGTTCGGCTCGAAGCGGCTGTGCGACGTGGTGAACGCGAACCGGAAGGGCACCGCGCGCGAGATTGTCGATGCGATCTTCGACGCCGTCATCACGTTTAGAGGAACCGAGGCGCAGGCGGACGACATGACCGCGGTCGCGGTGAAGGTCACTGCATAAGCTCCAATTCCAAGCTCCAAACGATTTGCTTGGAACTTGGAACTTGGAGCTTGGAACTTAGTACTTGATCTTCCGCTTCTGCTCGTCGAGATGCAGGCCGAGCGACTGTCCACCGAACGCGGCGACCTCCTGCACGCGGCCCTTTACATTGACGCGTGTTCCGGTTGACGGCACGCGGCCCGAGTGGCCGATGACCGTAATCTGTCCCGTTCCGTCATCGACGCTGTAGAACTGGAAGGGCACGAGCGGCACCCCCCAGCTGCGGGTAACGACGCCGTTCACGGAGACGCTCTTGTTGTAATAGCGGCCCGGTTGATCTTTCAGCTGCGCGACATGAACGGTGCGCGCCGCGCAACCGGAAATGAGAACTGCGCCAAGAAGTGCGAGCACGAGACGCGGGGTTTTCGTCATAGGTAAACTCCCAATGCCCAACTGCCAACTACCAACTCGGAACGTTGGCGTTGGAAGTCGGAAGTTTCCAAAGGTCGCGCGCGGATCGTGAACTTGCGCCGGAATGCGGCGATGCCAGCGCCTGCCTGAAATTACGCATCCCGGTGACCCGGCGCGACCACTCAGGCATTGTTCAAAACGTATGCCCGGACGAAATCGGTGAGATCGTGCGAAAACAATCGATCCGAGAGGACCGTCCACGGCAGGGGTCAGTAGGTGTTCAGGTAGCGATCGATCTCCCACGGGGACACGTGCCGGATGTAGCTGTCCCACTCGGCCCGCTTCGCCGCCACGAAGTGATCGAAGATGTGATCGCCCAGCGCATCCCGCATCAGCGCGCTTTTCTGCAGCTCATCCAGCGCTTCGCTCAGATTGCCTGGCAGCTCGTCGATCCGCAGATGGCGCCGCTCGCGATGGCTCATTTTGTAAATGTTCTTGTTGACGGGTGGCCCCGGGTCGAACTGCTTGTCGATGCCGTCGAGGCCGGCGCGGAGAATTGCGGTGAACGCCAGATACGGATTGCAGGAGGGATCCGGCATCCGCAGTTCGACGCGCGTATTGGCCCCGCGCGAGACGGGCACTCGAATCAGCGGGCTGCGGTTGTGTTCGGACCACGCGATCGCAGTCGGCGCCTCGTACCCCGGTACGAGCCGCTTGTACGAGTTCACTAGCGGATTCGTAATTGCGCAGAAGCTTTTGGCGTGGCGTAACAGACCGCCGATGTAGTGAAGACACGTCTTGCTCAGCTGCCATTTGCCTGCCGCGTCGAAGAATAGATTCTTGCTCCCCTGGTAGAGCGCCTGATGCGTGTGCATGCCGCTGCCGTTGATGCCGAAGATCGGCTTCGGCATGAACGTGGCGTGCAGCCCGTTGCGATTCGCAACGTTCTTGACGATGAAGCGGAAGGTGCTGACGTTGTCGGCGGTATTCAGCGCGTTGTCGTAGCGGAAGTCCACTTCATGCTGACCCGGCGCCACCTCGTGATGTGCCGCTTCGACATGAAATCCCATCTGCTCAAGAGCGAGGATGATCTCGCGCCGCACGTCCTCGCCGAGATCGACCGGTGTCAGATCAAAGTAACCGCCCGAGTCGTGCGTCTCCGTCGTCGGTTCGCCAGTACTGCGGCGTTGAAACAGGAAGAACTCCGCTTCCGGTCCCGCCTGCATCACGAATCCCTTGTCGGCGGCGAGTGCGATGGTCCGCTTCAGCGTCGAGCGGGGGCAGCCGGCAAACGGAGTCCCGTCCGGGTTGGCGATATCACAGATGATGCGGCCGACACGCTCCGAGCCCGCATAGCTCCAC
>Ga0310813_10001283_pt1 | contig 15239 bp, 7 predicted proteins | sample YN3metagenome_FD_203086 | JGI IMG/M metagenome (GOLD analysis project Ga0310813, IMG submission 203086) | Soil microbial communities from experimental microcosm in Duke University, North Carolina, United States - YN3 | ecosystem: Engineered > Artificial ecosystem > Soil microcosm > Unclassified ...
GGCCGCGATGTTCCCGGTCCGGAGGTAACCTTCGGCCGCGAGGAGGTCGTTTTCGGCCTTGAGGAATTCCGGGAATGGGCCGCTGTTGCTGTTCACCTTGATGTATCGCCAGCGGAAGTAATCGTAGAACGAAACGCCCCAACCGTCTCCGACGACGTCGTTCGTGACCAGGCGGTTCGAGATGTACGGCTTGGACGTCACGGACGTCGGCTGCACGGACGCGGTGTTCTGCGCGGCGCGGGTCGTCCCTTGCGGCCACCGTTGGTCCGGCGTAACGACGAGGAACCAGCCGTTCTTGTGGCTGTAGTCCTGCGCGATGAAGTTCGCGTATCCGCCCGACACGTCGGCCATGCCCATGTACATCATCGTCATCTCGCTCCAGGTCGGGTCCTGATAGCGGGTGACCTCGTAGCCGACGCTCCACCCGGTGGAGCTGCCGGTGTTCACCATGAGATTGAAGTTGATTCCGCTCTCGGCGTCGGCGATCACCTTCGCCCATTCGACCTGCGCGGCCTGTGCCGGGGTGCGCGAGACGCCCGCGCGGAAACGCGCGCGGTACGAACGGATGAGACGCTGATACTGATCGAGTGAGAGGCCGGTGGCGTTGCTCATCCACGCCGCCTCGAGCGGAAACGCGCTCGCCGCAGCCGGGTTGCTCGCGATCGCCAGCGCGCTGTCGAGCAGCGCGAGCGCTGCCTTCATCACATCCTGCGCGCCACTGAGCGGAGGAACCTCATCCGAGGGCATACCCGGGCGGACGATTCCCGCGGAATCGTACATGATCGCGAGCCAGCCGAGAGACGTTCCGGCAACGAACATACCGAACGAGCGGGCGCGAAGATCTTTCGCCGGAGTGCCGATCGTCTTTCCCGACTTTATGAGGTCGCTGAGCGCGTTCATCGCGTTGATGACGAGTCGCGCTTCCTTCGACAGGGCGGTGAACTCGCCGAAGATCGATGGCGCGTTGATGACGTTGTTGATCGGCAGCCGCGGGATCGCCGAGCGGGTTCCGAGATTGAAGTTGTTCAACGACGAGTAGCTCTCCAGGCCCCAGACCTCCACGCCCGGCTCGTCGTTGGTGTTCGCCATCGCGTTGTGCACCGTCTGATACCCGGCGCCGATGGTGGATTCGATCGACTGACCCGTCGCGAACACGCGAGAGATGTCGGGATCGCTCAGATCTTCCACCGGGAGGCGCTGATCGCACGCCGTGGCTCCGAGGACGAGCAGCGCCGCCGCTGTAGTAAGATGAATCGCCTTCATCATTTCTCCTGGATTCTCGAGCGTGGCGTCGCGCGCGCGGCGCCACCGACGTGGGATTAGAACTTGGAGGAGAGGGTCATCGTGAAGTTGCGGATCGGCGGATAGCTCGATGACTGTTGTCCGAGCAGCGCGCCCGACTGAACTTGGTTTGTACTCCCTCCCCCGGCCGCGTCGGTGTCCGGGTCCCAACCCGTGTACTTCGTCCAGGTGTACAGATTCCGGCCGACCGCCGTCAGGCTCCAGTTACCGATGAGATGCGGGATGTGGCCGACGTTGTATGAGAAGGAGAACTCGCGAATCTTCACGAACGAGCCGTCCTCGTACGAGATGTTGTTCGGGCCAAGCTGATCGTAGTAGCCGCCCACGCCCGTCGACGCTTCGGGCGCGGCGGAGCGCCAGTAATAGCCGATCGGCTTCGCCGTCTCGACCGACTTGCCGTTCTGCTGGATGTCGTTGGTCATGAAGTCGCCCCACGACCAGTGACGATCGGTGTTGTAGATGTGATTGCCGAACGTCTTGTCGAGAAGGACGTACGCGTTGAGGCGCTTGTACTGGAGATTGTGCGACCAGCCGATCTTCCAGGCCGGCATCGCATTGCCGAGCATCTGGTTGATCTCCGAGCCGTTCGAGTCGCGAACCGCGGTCAGCATGCCCCAGTGCACCTGGCGCTGGCCCCACGGGGTATTGACCGTGCCGCCGGCCGCGACGCAGTTCTTGATCCCCTGGATGTCGCCGCGGACGACGCCCTTCACCACGCATCCGCCGGTCATCGACTGCCACAGGTTCTTCGCAATGCCGTCCTGATAATTGTTGCCCTGCCCGACCCAGACGATGAAGCCTTCGTCGTTCGGCTGCCATTCCTTGCCCGTCCCACAACGCGACTGGAAGTCGCCGGGGAGCTCGGAGCAGCTGGTGACGAACTTGTGGCCCCAGACGTTGCCGTACCGCTCGCCGACCGCGAAACGGGCGTTAGAGTTGTTGTATTCGGGCACATCGAGCCGCGTGATGTAGGCGCGGTTCTGGTCCCAGTTGAGGCGGCTCGTCCAGGCGAGGCTCTTTCTCGTGTAGACCGGGATGTTCAGCGACACTTCCCAGGTGCGTCCGTCCATCGTGCCGGCGTTGCGCCACTGGTTCGAGAAGCCCGACGACACGGACGCCGGAACGAGGAGCAGTTCGTCGGTCGTGATATCGCGCGCGTAGGTGATGTTCAGCCCGTACTTGTGGAACAGCTCCGCGTCGATCCCGTACTCGGTCTCGAGCGTATTCTCCGGGCGAAGATCCTTGTTGCCGAGCGTGTTGGCGGTGATCGAGCCGCCGGTGCCGATCGTCAACACTTCGTATTGCGCGCTGAAGCTGGGGCGCGCGCCGGCGGTGCCGACCGCCGACCGTAGCTTGAACTGATCGAAGATCTTCGTAGCGGGGAACCACGGCTCGTCGCTGAGCAGCCAGGCAACCGACGCGCGATAGTAGTTGTGGTACCGCTGGTCTTCGCCGAAGAGCGAGCTGCCGTCCTTGCGCAGTGATCCGTCGAAGAAATAGCGATCTTTGAACCCGAGGCCCGAAGCAACCGATACCGCGTTCGACCGCTGGGTCGTTCGCGAGTAGCCGGGGTTCAAGGAGGTCGTCGCGTTACTCAAGTCCGCGAGGCCGCCGAGGGTCAGCGTGTTTCCCGACCCCGAAACGCTGTTGGCTTCCTGATCTTCGTAGGTGTAGCGGAAGTCGAAGCGAGTCGTGAGATCCTTGCCGATGTCCTTATTGATCGAAGAGCTGAGCATCAGGTTGTACGAAACGCCGTTGTTCTCGCGCGCCGACATCGAGCCGAGGCTCGCCGCGTCGCCGGGCGTGATCGACCGGAAACCAACGTCCCGCAGCGACCACGTGTTGCTGCGACGGTCGTCGATCGCCGCCATTCCCTCGAAGGCCAACCAATCCATCGCCGTGTATTTCGTGTCGAACGATCCGAGGAAACGATCGGCATCGGTGCGCCCGTCGGTCGCCTTGGCGAAGTAGAGGGGGTTGTTGTTCGTCGTCTGCGTACCGGTCACTGAGGTAATGTCCGGTCGATAATAAATGCGGCCCTGCGAGTCCGTACCGAGCAGGTTCGCCGCGGCGTGATTTCGCGTCAGGCCGAACCAGCCGAAGTTGTCCGGATACTGTTGGCTGCGCGTGAAGCCCATCTGGAGTGAGGCATTCAGATTCGTGCCGACCGTCTGGTCGATGTTCGCGCGGGCGTTCTGTCGCCCGTAGCCGTTCAGGTTCTTGACCGGTCCCTGCTGAATGAAGTTGGTGAAGCTCATGTAGTAGCCGGTCGCGCCGTTTCGGCCCGTGAGATCCACGGTCGACTGCACGTGCGGCTGATTGGTCTTGATGCGATCGATGGGGTTGTACCACTTCGCGAACTGCCCGACCTCGAACAATCCCTTGAGCTCCGTCTTCGACGGATTGCTGCTCAAACCGTAGTCACGCTCGAGCGCATTCGAGTTCAACGTGTTCGCCGTCTGGACGTCGTTGATGCGGAGCGCTTCGGTGTCCCAGTCGAGCGTGCGCGAGCACGACGGGAAGCCGGAGCTCTTCACGCAGTAGCGCGTCCCGGTTTCGTCCATCAGCAGGATGGTCCGCGTCGGGAACGGATACGACCCCTGGATGTCGTCGGTACCGGTCTCCTGGCGCGCTTCGATGCGAAGCCCCGCCGACGCGTCGGAGGAGCGCTTGGTCTTGATGGAGATGACGCCGTTCTGGGCGCGCGAGCCGTAGATCGATGCGCCCGCCGCTCCCTTCACGACCTCGATGCTCTCGATGTCTTCGGGATTGATGTCGGTGCTGTTGCCGTTGAGCAGGATGCCGTCGACGATGATGAGCGGACCCTGATCGCGGTTCGCCGCGTTGATCGAGTGCGCGCCGCGCAGCACGATCGACGGCGCCGTTCCCGGGCGCCCGTTCGCGCCAACCACCGTCGCGCCGGGCACTTTCGCCTCGATCGACGCGAGCGCGTTCGACTGCTTGACCTGTAGGTCTTGCTCGGAGTTGAGCTGCGTGACGGCGAACGTCGTCTTCTTTTGCTCGGTCGCTCCCGTGACACCCGTGACGACGACTTCCTGAAGCCGATTGATATCGCGCCTCAGCTCGAAGTCGATGGTTTGCGCGCCCTGGCGAAGAACCACCTCCTTCGTCTGCGCCAGGTGACCAATCGCGCGCACGCGCAGCACGACCGTTTGGCCGCGAATGCGCTCGGCGGGGATGACGATGTTGTAACGTCCCTGCGCGTTCGTGGCCACCGAGATGTTCATCTCGGTGATGAACGCGTTTCCGTTCTCGATCGCTTGGCCCGATTCTGACGTGACTCGTCCGGTCAGCGTCGCGCCTTGGGCGAAGGCGACCGGCACACGTAACAGCACGAGTGCGACGACCGCAGTGAGAAGAAGAACAACGCGGGACGAGGGGATGCGCTCCATGTTCACCTCGGATCGGGTGGACGCCGACGGTGTCATGCTGCCGCCAATCGGTTGTGGGTTGAGCCGCTGTCTGGCTTCCGCGACCCGGCTTGATCATGTGACCGGACCCGGCGGCTCGCAAGCGGCGGCCGGAACGTGCCCGTTCGTCCCTCAGGTGGGACGGTCCGGCTTGAGCCGCCCCGCCCAATCCGGCGAGCTTTAGGACCCAAGGCTACGCACCCCGCGACCGGAGGAAGAACCGATGTCGATTGGCCAGTCGATGATCGCCGAGTTTGACCAGGAGATGGTGACGACGCGGCGAGTGCTCGAGCGAATTCCGAGCGACAAGGGCACGTGGAAGCCGCACGAGAAGTCCTTTTCGGTCGGACACCTCGCGCAACTCGTCGCCCGCATGCCGGGTTGGATCCCGCTCACGGTGAATCACCCGAAGCTCGATCTCTCGCAAGCCACGCCGTACAGCTATGAGACGACCGCCGCACTGCTCGAGGACTTCGACCGCAACGTCCGCGAGGCGCGTGACGCGCTGGCGAATGTGACCGACGAGCAAATGCATCAGCCCTGGGCGCTGACGATGGGCGACAAGACGCTGATGACACTGCCGCGCGGCGCCGTAGTTCGGCAGAACATCAATCATCTGGTGCATCACCGCGGTCAGCTTACCGTGTACTTGCGCCTGCTCGATATCCCGGTGCCGTCAGTGTATGGTCCGACAGCCGACGAACGCTGGGCATGACACCGAACGAGGGGGAGGTGCATATGGAACGGCGTGATTTTCTCGGCGCGCTGGCCGTGGCGACCCTTTGGCGCCCGTCCTGCTCGAACGAAGACGTCACGATCGTCGACTTCGCCGACAACGGCGAACGCCGCGGCACCGTGCGTGTACCGAAGGTGGTGAAGTCCGAGGGCGAATGGCGGAAGCAACTGTCGCCGCTCGCGTTCGCGATCGCGCGCGAACGCGGCACGGAGCGGCCGTTCACCGGGGCGTACTGGGATCTGCACGACAAAGGCATCTTCCGGTGCATCTGCTGCGACACGGCGCTGTTCAACTCGAAGGCCAAGTTCGATTCCGGTACCGGCTGGCCGAGCTTCTGGGAGCCGATCGCCGAGGAGAACGTGAAACACGGAAAGCCGAGCAGCGGCTACACGGAAAGTGAAGTCACCTGCCGCCGCTGCGACGCGCACCTCGGTGATTTGTTCAACGACGGTCCGAAACCGACCGGCCTGCGCTACTGCATCGATTCGGTGGCGCTCCGATTTGTGAAGTAGGCGGGCGGCTCGGCGACTCGGCGGCTCGGCGACTCGCCATGGAGAGACGATGGGATTTCTTTCGCGATTGCGGGCGGCGTTGGGGGGCGAGGGGCAGCCGGAGGAGTCGGACCTGCGAGAACTGCATGAGGTTCGCGGATTCGAGGTGATCGTCGAGAACTCGCGCCCTGATATCGCGACGAGCGATGTGCTGGCGCGACTCGGCGAGGCGTTGGAGCTGATCGAGCGCGTGCAGCCATGGCGGATGGCGCACTTGCGACGCGATCTCGCCGGTTTTCTCGTGACCCGATATCCCTGTCGCGGGGCGTATTTCCCCGACTCGCGCGCTTGCATGACGGAACTGACCTTCCTCGCACGGCGCGACATCACCGCGGCGCCGGTTGCGTCGTCGATCATTCACGAGGGGATGCACGCGCGCGTTCACAACTGCGGCGTCCGTGAGGAGTCTCGCGACATCGCGCGCGAGGAACGCATCTGCCGTCACGCCGAATTGGCCTTTGGCTTGAGCCTGCCCCCCGAACTGGGCGCACCCGTCGTCGAGCGCGCGCGCGCCAGTCTCGAGTTGGAAGACGCGGAAGTGGCGCCGAGCATCGATTGGTCGGTCGCGCTCGCGCGACAGGAAGCCATCGACCGGGCGGCGCGGAACAAGTGAGCGACGAGTTCGCGGGACGCGTCGTTCTCGTCACCGGCGCGGCTCGCGGACTCGGACGCGCGACTGCCCAAGAGTTTCTCGCCCGCGGCGCGTCGGTCGCCGTCAACGTGCGAACGGCCGACCGCGCCGAGGCGGTGGCGCGCGAGCTAGGCGACGGCACGTTCGGCGTCGCCGGCGACCTGAGCGACGCCGCTCAAGCGGGCGCCATCGTGCGACGCACGACCGATCATTTCGGACGGCTCGATATTCTCGTGAACAATGCCGCGGTCGCGTACTCCACGAAGATTCCCGAGATCGTCGATCGCGAATGGCGCGAGACGCTCGACGTCAACCTCACGGCCGCGTTCTTCTGCCTTCAATCGGCGCTTCCCGCGATGACGGCGCAGAAGTATGGTCGGATCATCAATGTGTCGTCGACCGCGGGCCGAAGCGTGAGCACACTGGCCGGCGCGCACTACACCGCATCGAAGGCCGGTTTGATCGGACTCACGCGACACGCCGCGCGCGAGCTCGGCCCGCTCGGCATCACCGTGAACGCGATCTGTCCGGGGCTGTTCGACACGGATCTCGCACGCGCGAACGCGACCGATGAGCGGCTCGAGGCACTGCGACGAAATTTTCCGGTGCAACGCCTGGGACGCCCCGAAGAAGTCGCGGCGTTGATCTGCTTTGTGGCGTCGGAGATGGCTGGCTACATCAACGGTGCGGCGCTCGATATCAATGGCGGGAGCCTGATGTTGTGAGACTCGGGATCATCGAACCACGGCAAAAGAGATTGAGACACAGAGGACACAGAGGAAATAGAGGACACAGAGGACTGCTAAAAAAAAGTGCCCCGAGGTTGTTCCCAATGATTGTCCGGGCTCGTACAAAGAGGGGATCCGTCTCAAAGACGAATCCCCTCTGTGTCCTCCGTGCCCTCCGTGTCCTCTGTGCTAAAAAGCAGTCAACAGAGCCGGCCCGACAGAGTGGCCGACGCGGCGAACAACTATTTCGTGGCGGGCGGCACGTTGAGCGTGATGTCGTACTTCTTGAGCGTCTGACTCAATGACGCCGCGCGAGTGAGCAAAGCGTTGGCGTCCGACACCGCCTTGGGAAGCGTGAGCTTCACCTCGTTGTACTGACGCACCATCGACGCGCTGGGAGCCTCCCACACGCCCATCAGCGCTTGCTTCAGGCCCGACTCGCGCGCGAGGACGTTCTCCGGATCGACCGCGCCACCACGCCCACCTCCGCCGCCGCCGCCGCGACCGCCGGCGTTCTGGTTCAACGGAACGCCGAACTTCTTGCGCATCGCGTCCATGTCCTTGGTGAACGTCTCGAACTGCGTCTTCACGTTCGCCGGGATGTCGGCCTTGTCTTTCACCTTTGCGCCGACGTCGGCCAGCTGGCCGTAGACCGAGTTGAGCGCGGTCGCCGCGGCCGTCGCTTTCCGCTGCATCTCGTGCAGGTCGGTGACGACGACGTTGTAGTGCTCGTGTTCGCCCGTCGCGAAGTGGACGTCGGGGTCGAAGCCGATCTTGAGCGACTTCGAGTCGAGGACCTTGCCACCGCTCGTCAACGCGACGGTGTACATCCCTGGCAGGACGTATGGTCCGGGGCCGCCGAGTCCACCGCCGCCCCCGAAGCCGCCACCGCCGCCGCCACGTCCGGCCGTCGCGCTGTCGCCCGGAACGGCGCACGGATTCATCGCCGTGTACGCGGTGGGGACCGGCGCCGGAACGCCGGGCACCGCTGGCCCGCCACGTCCACCTCGACCACCACCGCCGCCTGCGCCCCCGCGTCCTCCACGACCGCCGCCTGCGGCCGAGTCGGCCGGCGGTGCCGCGATCGGCTCGACGCGCATATCCCAACACGCCGTCTGAATGCCCGTTTGTGTTTTCGCGGGCGGAATTGAGACTTCTCTAACCGTCTTCCCCGCCGCGTCGGTCACGCGGAGCTTGAGGTCGTTGACCGGTTTTTTCACGAAATAGTTCACGACCGCTTCGTTCGGCGGATTCTCGCCGACGAAATACTGGTGGCCCCAGAACTCGTCGTTGCGGTCGTCTTTCGTCTTCCACTCGAGCGCCGTGGGAACCGTGAACAGCTTTACGTCGGCGTTCGCCGCCTGCGTCGCCGCGTATTCCTGAATCGGCTCGAGGTGATCGAGCACCCAGATCGCGCGTCCATGCGTCGCGACGAGCATCGCGTTGTCGCGCGGATGGAGCGTGATCTCGTCGACGCGCACGTTCGGGAAGTTTGCCTTGAGGCGCTGCCACGACTTGCCGCGGTCGAGCGACAGGAAGATGCCCGTCTCCGTGCCGATGTAGAGCACGTCGCGGTTCTTCTGGTCTTCGGTCAGCGTCTTCACGCTCTCGCCCGACAGGTTGTTGGCGATCGATTGGAACGTCTGGCCGAAGTCGGTGCTGACCCAGATGTACGTCTTGAAGTCGTTCTCGCGGTGACCGTCCACCGTCACATAGACGGTGCCCGCGTCGTACGCCGACGGCGCGACCTTGCTCACCCAGCCGCCCGCCGGGAAGCCCGGGAGATTCTTGGTGATGTTCTGCCAGCTCTTCCCGCCGTCGCGCGACACGTACACGAGACCGTCGTCGCTGCCCGTGTAGTACACGCCTTTCATCTTCGGCGACTCGGCGAGCGTGACGATCGCCGGCCATTGTGAGACGCCGTCGTTGCGCGAATTTTTGATGTCAGAGCCCTTAACCCCCATGGTGACGATGGTGTCGCGGTTCGCGTTCGTCGTGAGGTCACCGCTCAGCATCGTCCACGAATCGCCGCGGTCGTGGGAGATGAAGACATGGTTCGCGGCGACGATCAGCGCGCCCGGATCGTTGGGCGAGATGATCATCGGCGTGTCCCACTCCCAGCGGAAATTCTCGCCCGGCTTCGGCGCGGGAGTCACGTTCTGCGCGTTCGGCCGGATCTGCTTCGATTCGCCGGTGATTTTGTTGCGGCGGATGATGTTGCCGTCCTGCGTCTCGCTGTAGATCCACCGCGAGTCGCGCCGATCGGGAATCGCGACGAATCCGTCGCCGCCTTGGATCTGAAACCAGTCGTGGTTGAGGATGCCGGTGGTCTGCCGCACCTGGCTTGGCCCGCACCAATCGTAGTTGTCCTGCATCCCGCCGCAGATGTTGAACGGCACCTGCATGTCGTAGCCGAGGTGGTAGAACAGGCCGACCGGCAGGTTGGCGAAGAAGTTCCAGGTCTTGGCGCCGTCGTACGACACGCTCACGCCGCCGTCGTCGCCGATCATGATGTGATCCGAATTGGCCGGATCGAACCAGATGGCGTGGACGTCGTCGTGCGCGGCGAGCGATGCGCTGGTTTCCGTCGTTTTGCCGGCGTCGATCGTCATCTGCATTTTCACGCCGCCCTGGAGGACGCGGTCGGCGTTGTTCGGGTCGACGCGCACCTGGCTGAAGTAGAGCGGGCGCGGATTGGTGTTGCCCATCTTCTTCCACGTCGCGCCGCCGTCGTCGGAGCGATAGAGCCCGCTCTCCGCGCCGCCGCCGCCGAAACCGCCGCCCGCACCGCCGCCGCCGGCACCGCCCCCGCGTCCACCCGCCGGAGCTGCGGGCTCACCCGTCTCCGGATTCACCGCACCGCGGCCCGCGCTCGGTCCCTCGATCGAGGCGTAGACGATGTTTCCGTTCTTGCGGTAGGTATCGATTCCGATGCGACCCAACGGGCCGGCGGGAAGACCGTTCGTGAGGCGTGTCCACGTGTCGCCGCCATCGATCGACTTCCAGATGCCACTGCCCGGACCGCCGCCGTTCACGCAGCACCCGGTGCGGCGGCGCTGATACGTGGACGCGTAGATCGTCTTCGGGTCGGTATAGGACATCGCGAGATCGCTGGCGCCCGTCTCGTCGTCGACGAACAGCACGCGCTTCCACGTCGCGCCGCCGTCGGTCGTCTTGTAGACGCCTCGCTCCCCGCCCGGTCCGAAAATCGATCCGCCCGCCGCGACCAGAACGATGTTGTCGTTCGTCGGATCGATCAGGATGCGGCCGATGTGCTTCGAGTCCTTGAGCCCGATGTTCTGGAAGGTTTTTCCGCCGTCGGTGGTCTTCCAGACGCCGCTGCCCCACGACGTCGTCTGCCGGTTGTTCGCCTCGCCGGTGCCGACGTAGAGGACGTCGGGGTTCTGTTGCGACACCGTGACGTCGCCGATCGACATCAGGCCCTTGTCCTCGAAGATCGGCGTCATCACCGCGCCATTGCTCGTCGTCTTCCAGACGCCGCCGTGGGCGGTGCCGATATACCAGATCGACGTGTTCTTCTCGTACACGGCGAGATCGGCGATGCGCCCCGACATGATCGCCGGGCCGATCGAGCGGAAGTGGAGCTTGTCGAACTGTGTCGCTATGGGAGCGCCTTGGGCGAGCAACTGGCTTCCAACGGCGAGCAAAGCGGCGAGCGCTGCGGAACGCGCGAGCGCGGGCATGGGGCCTCCGGAGGGGGCGGGTTGGTTGTCGAGCGGGATTCTAACTCGCCGCCCCCGGACCCGCGAGGAACCACTCCTCGCGGGCCACTCTCTACTCCCTCAGCAACCGCTTTCGATTTCCGCGCCTCACGGGAACGTGACGAGTGTCGGCAGCGACCGGTTCGTGGTCGTTCCGTCGCCAAGCTCGCCCGCCGAGTTGGATCCCCAGCAATAGAGACTGCCTCCAGTGGCAATTCCACAGGTGTGCCCCACTCCGGCGCTGATCTGCGTGAAGCCGAACAACGCCGACACCGGCGACGGAGTGGAGAGCACTGACGGCACGGTGGTTCCGTTGCCGAGTTGACCCAGGTTATTCGTGCCCCAGCAGTAGGCTTTGGCGTCGGCTATCAGGCCGCACGTGTGCTGATCCCCGATTGAGATCTGAGAGAAGACCAAGCCCCCGGACACCGCAACAGGTGCGAACCACAGATTGTTCGTATTGCCAGGAGGTCCAGTGCCGGAAGTGCCATTGCCTAGCTGACCAAAAAACGCCGAGCCCCAGCAGTACGCCGCGCCGCCGGTCGTAAGGCCGCAGCTTGCTGAACCGCCCGTAGCGATCGATGCGAACACCAGCCCGCCGCTCACTGCCTTCGGCGTCGTTATCGCTCTTGGGTCATCCAGTGGGCCCGTGAGGCTTCCGAGCTGGGCAGCCTCGTTGTCGCCCCAACAGTACGCGTCGCCGGCGAGCGTCAGCCCGCATGAATGAAAAGCCGCGGCGGCGATCGATTTGAACCGCAAGCCGCCGAGGACTGCCGTGGGCGTCGAACGATTCGTTGTCGTTCCATCACCGAGCTGGCCGTGGCCGTTCCAGCCCCAGCAGTACGCGGTACCGTCCGACGTGATTCCGCACGCGTGGGCGTTGCCGATCGCGATGCTGGTGAACGCCGGGCCGTTGACGTTTTGGGGTGGAAGCGCCGCCGCGACAGGGTTGCCGTTGCCAAGCTGACCAAACGTGTTCGACCCCCAACATTCGGCTGTGCCGCTTATGTCAAAGGCGCACTCGAAGCCCATGCCCTGCGCGAGCCTGACCCAAGCCTGCAGTCCCGGCACTTCGATCGTCGGCGTCAGAGTGTGATTTGGCGGATTGGGGAACACGCCCCAGCAATACAGAGCAGCGGTCGCGCTCAGACTGCACGAGAAGCTCCCACCGGCATTCACCGCGATCATACCGGACAACGGCGGAGCGGTCACGACAACCTGTTGAGATGACGCATCCGAAAGCCCACCGCCGTCTTCGACGTGCAGCGTGACGGTATACGTGCCGGCCGATGCGAACGTGTGCTGTGGCGCAACGACGACATCGCCGGGAGTCGCGTCCCCAAAATCCCAGGTCCGGCTCGTAATCCCGACGTCGTCGGTGGAGCCGCCGGAATCGAAAGTGCACGTCAGGTCGGTGCAGTTGAACGTGAACGCCGCGTGCGGGGGCAGATTACCGGCCGTCTCGAGCCGGAAGGTGATCGCTAGCGTCGTTCCCGCGATGACGCTCACGAACTGCGTCGGGTCGACGCTCTTTCTTCCGCTGCCGCTCGCGAGCACCACAACATCGGCGAACCCCAACGTCTGACCGTTCACGACCACTACGATACGGTAAGTATTCGCCGGATCGAGATTCGCGTTGTTTGTATGCCAGATCGCCTGATACGTCTCTGCCACGGGATCCATCTGCACGGCGCCTGGACCAAACGTCGCGACCTGATTTCCGCATATCGATCCAGCGAGCACACAGACATAAACCTGATCCGACGAGTTTGGCCCGAACGCCGTGGCGTCGAACGTTCCCGAGTACGTCGGATGGGGAACGAGCGGTGGCAGGAAATAGACGCGCGAGCTTCCCCCGTGCGCGCCGTCGGAAATGGTATGACTCGCCACACTCGGCCCAATCGATCGAGTCGGCTCGACGCTCCGCTCGCCGCAGGCCACCATGAGAAAGAACGCGATCGTCGCGGCGCATCCGTGGACGGCCTGACCGGTGACTCGGTTCTGGGCTATGGGAAATGAGGTCGTGCGATTCCACATGATAGGAGCCTCGTAACAACTCGGTGAACGCCGGCAAGCCTCCGGCGTGAGCGCTTGCTGGCGCCCTCGTCGAGCACTAGAATCGGCGGGCATCGTCGCGATGCCGCGTCATGCCGCTATCAAGCGCATTTCATCCGAGCGTCATCGAGGTGGATGTTGTTGCGGCTCAGGACGTTCGGCGGATTGTGGATCGAGAGTCCACAGGCTGAAGTGACGACTGGACCCAGGCCCCGATCGCTCGCGCTCCTGGCGATTTGCGCGGCGGCCGGCGCCAAAGGTGTGAGCCGCGAACGTGCGCTCGGCGTGCTCTGGCCCAACTCCCATCCTGAACGCGCGCGACACGCACTGTCCCAAACGCTGTACTACGTCCGTCGCGAGGTGGGCGCCGACGTGATCGTCTCGTCGCCAGACCTTCGGCTCGACCCGCGCCTCATCACGAGCGACGTCGATGATTTCCTCGCGGCGATACGCGTGAAAAACTGGGCGGACGCCGCCGCCCTCTATACCGGGACGTTCCTCGACGGGTTCTATCTGTCGGACGCCCCCGAGTTCGAGCGCTGGGTCGATAACGAGCGCTCGTCACTTGCCGCTGACGCCACGCGAGCATTCGAATCGGCGGCAAAGACTTCGCTCGAGGCCCGGCGCCACGATGAGGCGATCGACGCACTGCGGCGGCTGACGCGGATCGATCCAGCGAACTCGCGCTTTGCGGCCAAGTACATGGAAGCGCTGGCCGACGCGGGTGATCGTGCCGGCGCAGTGGCGCATGGCAAGGCGCACTTGGAGCTTCTCCAGCGAGAGTTCGAGCTCGATCCGGACGCGGAGCTGGAACAGCTGCTCGGCAGGCTTCGTGAATCGCCACCGTCGACTCCGAGACAGCGCGACACTGTAGACCGAGAACCGAGCGAGATGTCGGAGGCGCAACCAGTACCGATCGCGACGGAAGCCGCAGCGCCTTCGGTCTCGCGGGAAAATGTCGCGACGGTCGCCGCTCCTCCGCCGATTCGGCGCGCCGGACGCTTTCGAGCGCGACGGGGTTTGATCGTCGTCGCGACCGCGGCCGTTGCCCTGGCCGCAATCGCCGCCGTCGTGCGAGCGCCAATGCGGGCCGCGGCGCGTCCGGTGCTGGCGGTGGGATGGTTTCAGGACCGCGGCGATCCGGACTCCGTGGCGACGGGACGAGTGTCCGGCGACATGCTTGCAACGAGCTTGGCACGCTCGAGTGACCTGCGTGTCGTGGCCACGTCTCGAATGTTGGAGCTTGCTCCGGGTAACGCCGACACGTCGCGCGCTGGGCTAACGGCTGCCGCGCGTCGCGCGGGCGCGACAGAAATCATCGAAGGCGAGTTCGTATCACTCCCGAACCGCCGACTCGAGCTCGACGTGCGGCGCGTCGATCTTGCGAGAGGGCTCGTGCACAGCGGGTATCGCGTCGCGGGGAGTGATCGGGTCGCGCTGCTCGACAGTGTAACGACGCTGATCGCGACGGATCTTGGCGTTCGCGCGCCGCGTGGCTCAGTGATTCAGGTCAGCACCCGATCCGCCTTGGCTTTCCGGTTGTACGAAGAAGGCCTTCGCTCACTCTTTCAGGCCAACGCGCCCGCCGCCGGTCGACTTTTTCGCGCCGCACTCCGCGAGGATTCGACTTTCGCGCTCGCGGCCTACTACGCTTGGCGCGCCGCATCCGCCGCCAGCGACCCTTCGGAAGACCGGCTCGCCGGGCAGGCTATGGCACTCGCGCAGTCGGCGCCGCCCGCCGATCGGCTGCTGATTGTGACTCACGTTGGGTATGGGCGGAGCGATGTACGGGCTCTTGCTTCGGCCGAGACGCTCGCGACACGGTATCCACAAGATCCGGAAGCGCTCATTCGAGCGGCCGAGGTTCTGCCGGAGCTGTCACGAGCCGTGCGCCTACTCAATGAGTCGATCGCGCTCGACTCCCTCGCGGGGGCCGGCGATGGCGCGATTTGTCGACTTTGCGACGCGTTCACCATTCTCTCGTATCGGTATGCGTGGGCAGACTCGGACGCGGCGTTCCGGCGGACGATCGACCGGTGGCGGGCACTCCGCCCCAACGACGCCCAGCCTTGGGCGATCCTCA
>Ga0310813_10001284_pt1 | contig 15230 bp, 14 predicted proteins | sample YN3metagenome_FD_203086 | JGI IMG/M metagenome (GOLD analysis project Ga0310813, IMG submission 203086) | Soil microbial communities from experimental microcosm in Duke University, North Carolina, United States - YN3 | ecosystem: Engineered > Artificial ecosystem > Soil microcosm > Unclassified...
GTTGCCGACATTGGCCGGGCTGATGTTGAACCGGCTGATCTCTGCATCGGTGTAGGTCGCGCCGGCCGAAAGGCTGAACGGACCCATCCGGTACGCGCCTTCCAGTTCGATGCCGCGCGCCTTGTAGGCCCGGCTGAACACCGTCTGCGTGGTGGCTTCGTAATTCTCTTCCTCGGTGCGCGCGTCGAAGGCCGTCGCATAAAGGGAGAGCCCGCCGGCGCGGTATTTGACGCCGATCTCCGCCTGCTTGACGAAATCGACCGCGACGGCCGAATTCCGCAACGCGCCCGTCGCCGGATTGACGTTGTTTGAATTGAACAGAATCCGGTCGGCGTTGGCGCGACCGCCTTTGCTGTATCGTCCGAACACCGACAGCGAATTGGTGAGGAGATAATTCGCACCGATCGAATAGGACAGGTAATCGGTGTCGTAATCGACCAGCGCGGCGCCGGTCGTCGGCAGCACGCTGACCAGCGTTTCCGCCCGATTGATGACGCCGTTGCCGTTGATGTCGCGGGTCGTCACCGGGCCATCGCCGAACGTGCGTCCCTCGGCGCGGCTGAAATCAAAGCGCACGCTGCCGTCGAGGGAAAGGCCGCCGAATTCCAGGCCGAGCGAGGCGAAGGGCGCCTTGGTGGTATATTGGAGATCATAGGATCGCCGGCAGCAATTGCCGAAAAAGGTCGCCCCGTAGCCGACGGTGCCATTCTGCGTCTGAGCGACGCCGGCCGCATTGCGGACATCGAGCAGCACGGCGTTGCCGTTGCCTTCGACACTCATCAGGTGCGAAGTCCACAGCCAGGCGGTGTCGATGTCCTGCCGCGAGTAATAGAGGCCGCCGGTCAGCGTTGCCTTGCCGCCGCCGACGTCGAAATCCGCTGTCGCACGCAAGTCGTTGGTCAGATTGTCGAGGCTGTTGAGGCGGGTGTTGAAGGTGACGATGTTGGCGATCAGGCCGTTCCCGCCCAGCGCCGCGGGATTGGCGACGGCCTGGCCGGCAAGCGGTCCGCTGGCGTAGAACAGCCGCGAGCCAGCGCCGCCGATCGCATCGGCCGCGGCCTGCGCGCCGGTCACGCTGCCGGGGAACGGCGACACGAACGCACCGCTGATGTCGGAATAGCGGAAGCGGTTGGTGACACTGAACGGGCCGACCCCGAATTGCGCTTCGATACCGCCGGCGAGCACCTTGGGGTGCATGCCTTCATCGATATTGTAGGTCCGGACCTGGTTGTTCTGATCAAGCGTGGTAATCGGTGCGAAGTTGCGTGAATGCAGCGAGTCCGAGTTGATCGAGAAATTCGCGATGCTGGAATAGTCCGGGTCCGAATTGGTGCCGGTGACGCGGACGGGATTGGGCAGGTAACCGACCGAATGGTCGTTCAGATATTTGCCATAAAAGCGGATATAGCCGCCATCGAATTTCTGGGTGATGTTGGCCTTGATCTGGCCGCCGCGCGCGCCGTCGTAGCCGACGCTGCGGGGACCATCCCCGATGTGGGTGAACCCGCCCAGATGAAACGTGGTGTTGGGTCCGAGGCGACCGCCATAGTCGAAGTCCGCACGATATTCGCGGTAGTCGAGACCGGCCGTGACGCCGACCGATCCGCCTTCGCGTTCCCCTGTCTTCGAGATGAAGTTGATGACACCGCCGGGCGAATTTGACGCAAAGGTCGATGCCGAGCCGCCGCGCACCGCTTCGACGCGGGAAATGTTGTAATCGGTGCGCAGAAAGATGTCGGCATTGCCGAAGGTGATGTCGCCAAATTCCAGGATCGGCAGGCCGTCTTCCTGAAGCTGAAGGAATTTCGCACCGCCCGAGGCCACCGGAAGGCCGCGCACGGCGATGTTGGCATTGCCTTCGCCGCCCGAGCTTTCCGAGCGGATACCGGGGATCTGCCGGATCAATTCCGCCGACGAGCGCGGCGCGAGATCGACGATTGCTTCGCTGTTGATCGAGCTGACCGACACCGAACTGTCGAGCACATTCTGGCCGCGGGCGACGGCGGTGATCACGATATCGGCTTGATCAGAGGCCGGAGGCACGTCGTCCGTCGTGGTAGCATCCTGCGCAAAAGCAGGCGTGGCGAGCGCCGATAGTGCAGCGCCGGCAATCAGGGCATGACGAATTTTCATGAACCTCTCCTCCAGAAACCACGTCGTGACGTCGATTCGATCCTAGGACTAATCCGCCTGCAATCGTTTGCAACAATTTTCTTGCAAACGATTGCAGGAAAAGTCTTTTGGTGGCACGTATCGATTTCCGTTGTTGTGTTCGGGCAACGGAACGGAGGAGCAGGGTTGATGGAAGCTGCTGGAAAACCGCGCCTTTCACTGGCGCGGATCATCGAGATGAACATTGGCTTTTTCGGCCTTCAGTTCAGTTTCGGGCTCCAGCAAGCCAATATGGAGCCGATCTACGGGTTTCTGGGGGCTGACGAAGCCACCATGCCGCTGCTTTGGCTCGCCGGGCCGATGACCGGGCTGCTCGTGCAGCCGATCGTTGGCGCACTGAGCGACCGGACCAACAGCCGCCTCGGGCGGCGCACGCCCTACTTCTTGATCGGCGCGATCATCTGCTCGTTGTCGCTGTTCGCCATGCCTTATTCGCCGTCGCTATGGGTCGCGGCCTCGCTGCTGTGGATCCTCGATGCCGGCAACAATATCACCATGGAGCCCTATCGCGCTTATGTTTCCGACCGGCTTGCGCCAGACCAGCGGCCGGTCGGCTTTTTGACGCAAAGCGCCTTCACCGGCCTTGCCCAAACACTTAGTTACCTCGCCCCGACACTCTTGACGGCCTTCGTCGCGAGGGACGTGCTCGACGCAAACGGCGTGCCGGTGATCGTGCGGGTGGCATTCGTCATCGGCGCGATCCTGTCGATCAGCACGATCATATGGTCGGTCTGGCGAGTGCCCGAACTGCCGCTCTCCCGAGACGAGCAAGCGGAGCTCGCGGCCAGACCTCTGTCCGCGCGATCTGCCTTTGCCGATATCGTGGACGCGATCCGCGAGATGCCAGCGCCGATGCGCCAGCTCGCAATCCCGATGCTGTGCCAATGGTATGCGATGTTCGTCTACTGGCAGTACGTGGCCTTTGCGGTAGGTCGCTCGCTCTACGGCACCACCGATCCGCAAAGCGCCGCCTTCCGCGAGGCGACGCTCACCGCGCAACAGATCGGCGCTTTTTACAACTCCATCGCTTTTGTCTCGGCGCTGGTGCTGATTCCGATCGTTCGCCGCCTCGGCGCCCGCCCGGTTCACGCCGCGTGCCTCGCGGCCTCCGGAGCGGCGATGCTGCTGATCCCCGGCATGGACAGCAAGGCGGGGCTGTTCGCGCTAATGCTCGGGATCGGAATCGGCTGGGCAGGCATGATGGGCAATACCTACGTGATGCTGGCAGACGCCATTCCGCCCGCGCGGACGGGCATCTACATGGGCATCTTCAACATGTTCATCGTGATCCCGATGCTGATCGAAACGGTGACGATGCCGCTGATCTATCAGCCGGTCCTGGGCGGCGACCCGCGCAATGCGCTGATGATGGGCGGCGCCTTGATGCTGATGGGGGCGATCGCGACCTTGTTCGTGCAGGCCGGCGGCAGGCCTGAACGTGCGTCCGGGTCAGGCAATCTCGCTTCGGCTATTCCCAGCCGCTGACGGCATGGTATCGCCGCCGCGATGAGCGCGAAACCCGATACGACCGGCCGCCCGGCAGTCCGTACGCTCAGCGATCTGGCGCGAATTGCCGGTGTGTCGGCGGGAACCGTCAGCCGGGCGCTGGCTGGCAACAGCCTCGTCAATACCGACACTCGGGAGCGGATCGTTAGCTTGGCCCGCGAGCACGGATTTCGCCCCAACCAGATGGCGAGCAGTTTGCGCCGGCAGAAGACCGACGTCATCGGCATCGCCATTCCGCTCGGCCACGACCAGCGTCAGCAGATTTCCGACACCTTTTTCATGACGCTCCTGGGGCATCTCGCGGATGCGCTGACGGAGCGGGGCTATGATCTTCGCCTGCGCCGGGTCATTCCGGAGCGTGATGCCGATTGGCTCGACCGGTTCATCGGATCGGGGATGATCGATGGCATCCTGGTTATCGGCCAATCGGACCAGTTCGACCGCATCGAGGATGTCGCGGACGGCTATCTGCCCATGGTCGTGTGGGGCAATCATTCAGAGGGCCAGCGCCATTGCGTCGTCGGTTCGGACAACAGGCTGGGCGGCAGACTTGCTGCCGAGCGATTGATTGCCGGGGGCGCGCGGCACATCTATTTTCTGGGCGACACGTCGGCGGTCGAATTCGCCGCCCGCTATGCGGGCGCGGTTGATGCGGCGGAACGGATGGGGGTCGCCATCACCCCGCTGATGAGCCATCTGTCCAGCGATCGCCTCGAAGCCGAAGTGGCCGCGAACCTCGAACGTAACTTCGCACCCGGCGATGCCATCTTTGCGGCGACCGACAGTATCGCGATGGCCTGCCTGGCACGGCTCAAGGCCAATGGCATCGTCGTGCCTGACCAGATGCCCGTGCTGGGGTTCGACGATCTTCCAATAGCGAGCCAGACGTCGCCACCCCTCACGACCATCAAGCAGGACATCCGCGCTGGCGCCTTCGCCATGGTCGACCTGCTCATCCGTCGTCTTGGAGGCGAAGTTACCGAAAGCGTGGTCATGCCTCCGCGCCTGATCGTCCGTGGGACGGCCTGAGATTAATTGATAGCGCCCAAGTCTAAGCGAGCGTCAGCCACCCCTACAAATTCACGCGACGCCACAGCGTTGCGCATCGTTGCCGCAACCATGGTCCTTGGGCCACGGTCCGGAACAACACCCGCAAGGGGGCCGTTCGGGTCAGATACACTTCTCCTATCAGCAGGCGACCCCAACATGGCTACCCGTTTCCGTTCGACCCTGTCGGGATCGCAATTTTTCAATGACGTCTTTCAGCGCGCGCTTAGTCAGTGGAACCACGACCGGCTCGCGCCGCAGTTTCCGGGTGAGCGCGCCGCTGGTCGGATCGATCGCGATGCGCGGATGATGCGGCTCGAACTTGGCTTTCTGGAGGATCTTCGGGCCGAGGTGATGGATGAGGCGGCCGCGGCGCCGACCGATGCCGACGGGTTCATCGAATGGTTCGAAGCGCTCGAAGAGCAAGGGCCGGGGCAACACGATCGCCTGTTCGATTGGATGGAAACCGACGCCACCGTCGACGATCTCAAGCTCTACCTCACGCAGGAAGCGGCGGGGGAGGCGGGGTTCGACGATCTGGTGGCGATGACCCAGGTCCGCTTGCCGACGCGGCCCAAGATGGAGCTTGCCCGCAATTATTGGGACGAGATGGGACGTGGCAATCCCAAGGGGATGCACGGCCCGATGCTCGATTATGTGGTCGAGGCGCTCGAATTGACGCCCGCGATCGAGACTACCTGCTGGGAAAGCCTGGCGCTCGCCAATGCGATGACCGCGATGGCCTCGAACCGCAGCTATGCCTGGCATAGTGTCGGCGCACTCGGTGCGATCGAATTGACCGCGCCGGCACGGTCGGCGGCGGTGTCGCGGACGATGCGGCGGCTGGGCTTCGACGCGAAGCTGCGGCGCTATTTCGATCTCCACGCCGTGCTCGACATCAAGCATAGCGAGGAATGGAACAAGGAAGCGATCCGACCGGCGGTCGAGGACGCGGCCGAAGGCCCGGCACGGGCGCGGGCGATGGCCGAGGGAGCGTTGATGCGCCTGAAGTGCGGCGAGCGCTGCTTCGAACGCTATCGGGAGATGCTGGGCGTCGCCTGACGGCGGGACCGGGGCGCTTGTCTTGCGGCGCGCCCCTGCTACCCGCGTGCCCATGACCTTTTCCCCCGAACCGCTGGCCGCCCTGCTCCAGGAACTCGATCAGGAGGGCTATGCCTTCACCACCGTGACGCCCGCCACCCACGCGCGCGTACTGGCGCGGAGGAAGAGGCAGGCGGCAAGCGATCTGCGCGACATTTTCGGGTGGAGCATGCCCTTCACGCGCGACATGCTGTCGGGCGATCTTCTCGACCTTCTTCGCGAAGGCGGCGCGCTGGATGAGAGCAGTGGCACCTACCGCAGCCTGGTGCGAGTGTCGTCGCTGTCGGGGCGGCTGTTTCTGCATTCGGCCTTTCCGACCGATGACGAGGACAGCGTGTTCTTCGGACCCGATACCTATCGCTTCGCCCGGTTCGTCGAGGCCAGCGCGGAGGATCTCGATACCCCGCGGCACCTCGTCGACCTCGGCGCCGGGGCGGGGCCGGGCGGGATCAGCGCCGCGGGACTGCTAGAACCCGAGGCGATCAGCCTGGTCGACATCAACCCCCGCGCCCTGGCGCTGGCCTGCGCCAACGCGATGGCGGCGGGGCTCGAGGTCGAGACCGTCGAGGGCGGCCTCACAAACGTGGAGGGCGAGATCGATCTGATCATCGCCAACCCGCCGTTTATCGCCGACCCCCAGGGCCGCAATTATCGCGACGGCGGCGAGATGCTGGGCGCGGGCGTGTCGCTGGACTGGGCGCGCCAGTCGCTGGGCCGGCTGAGCGAGGGCGGCACCATGCTGCTCTACACCGGCAGCCCGATCATCGCCGGCGAGGACCGCTTGCTCGGCGCTCTGTCCGAACTCGCCGACGACGCGGGCGCGAGCCTTCGCTACGAGGAGCTGGACCCCGACATCTTCGGCGAAGAGCTCGAGCAGCCGGTGTATGCCGACGCCGGCGCCGAGCGGATCGCGGCGGTGGGGGCCATCCTCCGCAAGGAGTGAGGCCGTTTAGCGGCGGGCGGCGCGGTGCCTGTCGTGAACCTCGACCAGAAAGTCGCGGTATTGGCGAGCAATGTTGCGCCATGAGAAGCGCTCCGCGGCGGCAGGAGCGCGAGCGAGGGCGTCGGGCTTGCCCTGCGCGATGGCCTTGCTGACAGCGGCGGTGATCGCATCGCTGTCGGCGGCATCGACCAGCCCTGGATAGCCATCGCCGAAGATCCAGCGGGTGACCGCATAGTCATGAGCCACGACGGGCACCCCGATGGCGAGCGCTTCGGCATAAACGTTGCCGAAGGATTCGTGGAATGTCGGGTGCAGCATGACGTCGGCGGAGCGATAGAGGTCCGGCATTTCCGCGAGGGGAAGGGTCATGCGGCGGAAGCGGCCGGGCATCAGCTCCTGCCCAAGCGCATCGAACTGATCACGCAAGGGGCCGTCCCCCGCCACCACCAGTTCGGCATCGGGAATCCGGGCCACCGCGCGCATTCCGTCCAGCACCCTTTTGCTGTCGATCAGCGCGCTGACCATCAGGACGACGGGCCGTTCCTCTGGCAGTCCGAAGCGAGCCCGCATTGGTGCCCCGGGTGCAAACCGCTCGGGGTTCATGCCGTTGGGAATAAGAACGGAGGGCCAGCGAGCTTCGTTGCGCTCGAAATAGATCGGATTGGTGCAGACCAATCCGTCGCAGCGGAACAGCTTGTATTCGCTGTTCTCCGCATAAGCCGGCCAGTCGCCGTTCTGGGTGACGAAGACGTGCGCCGGGCGCTTGCCGGCAGGCGGCCAGCGAGTGAGCATCCAGTTCACGAACGGATAGCTACAGGTCAGCGTGATGTCGGCGTCGCGGCTTCGATAGTGTCGCAACGCGTTCAGGACCCAGGTCGCTTCCTCGTCGATCGATTCGGAGCGGAAGGGCGGGAACTTTGGCATCCGCTCGAAGCGTTCGCGCGGGACTAAGCCAACCCGCTGAAAGTCGTAGGGGCGGTCCGGAATGGGGTCCCCCGAGCCGACGAGCTTGACCTCGTCGAGGCCGAGCTTGGCGATTTCGGTGGCGACGGCTTCGAACGCGACTTCGGCGCCGCGATGGACGCGGTGCAGGCCGGGGAGGAGAAAATGGATCCGCATGGGGCCGCTCAGTGTTCCTTGCGGAAACCGGCGGCACCGGCCATCTGGCCGATGCCGGTGGCGAAGCTTGCCACGCCGTAGCGCCATTGCGGGCGGTTCCCGCGCAAGAGACGCGAGATCGGGCGCAGCATCGCCCGTGCGCTGGTCTTGCCGCCGCGCAGGAACAAGCGCAGCTTTCCGGCGCCGAAGTGCGCGTTGGTGACGTACATCGAATTGCCGAGCCAGAAGCGATACAGGACGAGGTGCTTGAAGGTCGCGCGATCGGCCGGCTCGTTACCCCACACGCCCGCATGCTTGGCGAAGCGGATCTCGAGGCCCGCTGCGTGGGCGGTGCGGTAGAACACCATGTCCTCGCCGCCGAGCTTGCCATAGCGCGGCTCGAAGCGGATTTCGGGATGGTCGCGCAGGAATTGGGCGCGGATGATGGAATTGTTGGTCGCGGCAAGATCCATCGGCGCGCGATCTTCGAAGTCGAAGCGGATATCGTCGAAGAACGGCTGGTCGGTCATCCATTTGGGTGAGCCATCGGGAACACGCAGGTTCATCGCCCCGGTGGCGCAATCGGCGCCGGTCGCTTCCAGTACGTCGAGATAGGCATTGAGCCAGTCGGGCGCCGGCTCGCAATCGTCGTCGACCATCGCCACCCAATCGGCATCTTCGAGCGCGGTATTGACCGCCAGATTTCGGGCGATGGAGATGTTGGCCTTGCCCGACGCGCGGTAGCGGATGCCGCAGTCGAAGGCGCTTTCGAAGTCAGCGACCACCGCTTCGGCGCGGCGATCGGGATTGTCGTCGACCACCACCACACCGACCCTGGCCCGTTCGCGCGAGGCCGCCGCGACCTCGACCAAGGCGTCGAGCAGGGTCCGCAGCGGATCGTTGCGTTTGTAGGTGCAGATGGCGACGATGATGCGGGGCAGGGGGATCATGCGGTCCTTGTGAATGAACTTGTGGCTCGCTGCCACCTTAGCCGGGTGAAGTGAACAAATTGATGAGGGGAGAAACGAGAAAAGGCCCCGCATCGCTGCGGGGCCTTTCCTTTTTCAGACAGAAGCGTCCGACTTAGTCGTCGTTGCTGTTGCCGCCGGTCAGGAACGCCGGGGCGAATTCGGGCGCGGGGCCGTTGTCGCTGTCCGAGCGCTCGCGGCGGGGGCCACGATCACCACGATCACCACGATCACCACGATCACCACGGTCGCCACGCGGGCCACGGTCGCCGCCGCCATCACGACCGCCGCGATCGCCGCCGTCACGGCGCGGGCCACGGCCGTCGCGGCGGCGGTCGCCGCCACGATCGCCACGGTCGCCGCGCGGACCACGGTCGCCGCCTTCACGCGGCTCGCGCGGGGGACGGGTGTCTTCGAGCTCGGCGCCGGTTTCCTGGTCGACGACCCGCATCGACAGGCGGACCTTGCCGCGATTGTCGACCTCGAGCAGCTTGACCTTCACTTCCTGGCCTTCGGTCAGGACGTCGCGGACGTTCTCGACGCGCTCGTTCTTGATTTCCGACACGTGCACCAGGCCATCCTTGCCCGGCATGAAGGTCACGAACGCGCCGAAATCGACGATCGAGGCGACCTTGCCGGTATAGATGGTGCCGGGCTCAGGCTCCTGGGTGATGCCCTGGATCCAGGCGCGGGCGGCTTCGATCTGCTTCACGTCGGACGAGCTGATCTTGATCAGGCCCTCGTCGTCGATGTCGACCTTGGCGCCGGTGGTGGCGACGATCTCGCGGATCACCTTGCCGCCGGTGCCGATCACTTCGCGGATCTTGTCCTTGGCGATCTGCATGGTCTCGATGCGCGGCGCGTGCGCCGAAAGCTCGCCGCGGGTGCTGTCGAGCGCCTTGGCCATTTCGCCGAGGATGTGCGCGCGGCCTTCCTTCGCCTGGGCGAGGGCGACCTTCATGATTTCCTCGGTGATGCCGGCGACCTTGATGTCCATCTGCATCGTGGTGATGCCCTGGTCGGTGCCGGCGACCTTGAAGTCCATGTCGCCGAGGTGATCCTCGTCGCCGAGGATGTCGCTGATCACGGCGAACTTCTCACCCTCGAGGATGAGGCCCATGGCGATGCCCGCGACCGGACGCGCCAGCGGCACGCCCGCGTCCATCATGCTGAGCGAGCCGCCGCAAACGGTGGCCATCGACGAGGAGCCGTTGCTCTCGGTGATGTCGCTCAAGACACGGATGGTGTAGGGGAACTCTTCGCTGGTCGGCAGCACCGGATGCAGCGCGCGCCAGGCGAGCTTGCCGTGACCGACTTCGCGGCGGCCCGGCGCACCGAAGCGGCCCACTTCACCGACCGAATAGGGCGGGAAGTTGTAGTGCAGCATGAAGCGCGAGTAGCTGAGCCCGTCGAGCCCGTCGATCATCTGCTCGGAGTCCTTGGTGCCGAGCGTGGTGGTGCAGATCGCCTGCGTTTCGCCGCGGGTGAACAGCGCCGAGCCGTGGGTGCGCGGCAGGAAGCCGACCATCGCCTCGATCGGACGGACGGTCTTGGTGTCGCGGCCGTCGATGCGGCGGCCTTCCTCGATGATGGCGGTGCGGACGATGTCCGCTTCCAGCACCTTGACCAGCTTGGCGGCGACGAGCTGCTCCTGCGCTTCCGCTTCGGCAAAGGCTTCCTTGGCCTTGGCGCGGGCGGCGTTGAGGAGGTCCGAACGCTCGGCCTTCGAAGTGACCTTGTAGGCCGCCGCGATATCGGCGCCGATGAGGTCCTTGAGATTGGCCTTGGTCGCGGCCTTGTCGTCGGCCTGCTTCAGGTCCCACGGCTCCTTGGCGGCCTTTTCGGCGAGGTCGCAGATCGCGTTCACGACCTTCTTGCAGGCATTGTGCGCGAACACGACGGCGCCGAGCATGATGTCTTCCGACAGCTCCTTGGCTTCGGATTCGACCATCATCACGGCCCCGCCGGTCGCGGCGACGACGAGATCGAGATCGCCTTCCTTGACCTGCTCGTTGGTCGGGTTGAGCACATACTCACCGCCGACATAGCCGACGCGGGCAGCGCCGATCGGGCCCATGAAAGGAACGCCCGACAGGGTGAGGGCGGCCGACGCGGCGCACATGGCGACGATGTCGGGCTCGTTCTCGCCGTCGTAGGAGAGGACCTGCGCGATCACGAGGACTTCGTTGTAGAAGCCTTCGGGGAACAGCGGGCGGATCGGGCGGTCGATGAGACGGCTGGTCAGCGTCTCCTTTTCGGTCGCGCCGCGCTCACGCTTGAAGAAGCCGCCCGGGATGCGCCCGGCTGCGGAGAACTTCTCCTGATAGTGGACGGTCAGCGGGAAGAAGTCCTGGCCGGGCTTCACGCTTTTGGCGGCGGTGACGGCGCACAGGACGACGGTTTCGCCCATGGTGGCGAGCACGGCGCCATCGGCCTGGCGGGCGATGCGCCCGGTTTCGAGCTTCAGCGTCTTGCCGCCGAGATCGACTTCCACGGTGTTGATATTGAACATTGGGTATCCTTTGTCCCGCCGCCGGATGCGGACGGGTTCAGCTTTGGCGGACAAACCGGTCTGCCAGCGGCTGGGGCGTTTTCCTTGCCCCTGAACGCCCCGCCGGATGCGGATCGCCCATAAGCGAAGGGCGCCGCTGGGGCGCCCTTCGTGTCTCGTTGTTACTTGCGGAGGCCGAGGCGACCGATCAGATCGGTGTAGCGCTGGGCGTCTTCCTTCTTGAGATAAGCCAAGAGGCTACGGCGCTTGTTGACCATCATCAGCAGCCCGCGGCGGCTGTGATTGTCCTTGGCGTGGCCCTTGAAATGCTCGGTCAGCGTCTGGATGCGGCTGGTCAGGATCGCGACCTGGACCTCGGGCGAACCCGTGTCGTTTTCGTTGCGGCGATATTCCTTGATGACTTCAGCCTTGCGCTCGGCGGTAATCGACATCGTGTTACTCCTATTCCTGAAGGTTGAACCCGCGGACGATGCGGTCTCCGTCGATCAGCGCGACAGGGGTGAGCCCGTCGACGGCGACGTGAAGACCGCTTGCCAGCGGAACCCGGGAAAGCCGCTGTCCGACACGGAGCAGGCGGGCTTCATCGGGGGTGACGGGAAAGGCCGGGATGTCGTCCAGCCCTGCTTGCAATGGCAGAAGTGCCCCGTCGAGCGAGCCGCCCTTAGCGCATTCGCCGAGAAAGTCCAACGATATCGCCTGGGCGAGGGTGAACGGTCCGGCCTTGGTCCGGCGCAGCATGGTGACATGGCCGACGGTGCCGAGCGCCAGCGCCAAGTCACGGGCGAGGCTGCGGATATAGGTGCCTTTGGAGACGGTGGCGGAGAGGGTGATTTCCTCCAGCGGGCCGTCCTCGCCGCCGATCCGCTCGAGCGCGTGAACGGTCACGTCGCGGCTCTTGAGCGTGACCTCTTCGCCGGCGCGGGCGAGGTCGTAGGCGCGGTGGCCATCGATCTTGAGCGCCGAATAAGCCGGCGGAACCTGAGTGATCGGACCGGTGAAGGCTGGGAGGGCGGCGTCGATGTCGGCCAGCGTCGGGCGCTGCGGGCTGGAGGCGATCTCCTTGCCTTCGAGATCGAGGGTGTCGGTCTGACTGCCGAAGCGGATGGTGAAGTCGTAGCTTTTCACCGCGTCGAGCATTCGCCCGGCAAGCTTGGTCGCTTCGCCGAGCGCGATGGGCAGCACGCCGGTCGCGAGGGGATCGAGCGTGCCGCCGTGGCCGACCTTGGTCTTCGCTTCACCCGCGTCACGCAGCGCGCGTTTGACCGCGCTCACCCCTTGGGTGGAGCCGAGGCCGAGGGGCTTGTCGAGGACGATCCAGCCTGAAAGTGGGCGGTTCACGCGTCAGGCTCGGCGGTGTGGGCTTCTTCGGCCGACCGCAGCCGCGCGAAGAAATGGCGGCGGCACAGGGCGACATAGCGGTCGTTGCCGCCGATCTCAGTCTGCTGCCCCTGCGCGACGGCGCGACCTTCGGCATCGACGCGCAGGTTCATGGTCGCCTTGCGCCCGCATTCGCAGACGGCCTTCAATTCGACCAACGCGTCGGCCAGGGCCAGCAACGCCGCGCTTCCTGGGAACAGCGCCCCGCGGAAATCGGTACGCAGGCCATAGCACAGCACCGGCACATCCATCTCGTCTGCCAGCCGGCACAGTTGCAGCACTTGAGGCTCGGTCAGGAACTGGGCCTCGTCGACCAGCACGCAATGGACCCGGCGACGGCTGAGTTCGGCTCCCACGGTTTCAAGCAGATCGGTCGTGCCATCGAAGCTGTGTGCATCCGCCCCGATGTCCAGCCGCGAGGAAATCCGGCCCTCGCCCGCGCGATCGTCGAGCGCGGCGGTCCACAGCATCGTTTCCATGCCGCGTTCGCGATAATTGAAATCGGCTTGCAGCAGGGTCGTCGATTTGCCCGCATTCATCGCGGCATAGTAGAAATAGAGTTTGGCCATGGGCGGCCTTGTACCCCGGCCGAAGCCGGGGTCCAGTTCACTTCTTCGCGGCGGCCTTTCCGCCCTTCTTGCCAAGGTCGGCCTGCGCTGCCGACGATTTGCGGGGGTTGGATTTGCCCTCGTGGCTGGCCTTGGCGTTGGCCTTCTGCGCGGTGGCGCTGCCGTGGCCTTTCTTTTCGGTCATCTTATTTCTCCTCACTGTCGCAGCGGTCAACGCTGGAGCGCGCGAGGGTGCCTTACGGTCCTTCGCCCACCCATTCGTCGCGAAGGATCGAGTAGATCACGGTGTCGCGGATGTGGCCGGTCCAGGTGATGGTGTCGGCCCTCAGCACGCCTTCGCGAACCGCGCCGAGCTTGGCCACCGCCGCCTGCGAGCGATGGTTGCGGGCATCGACGCGAAACTCGATCCGGCGAAAGCCGCAGTCGATGGCGCGGCGGATCATCATGTCCTTGATGCGCCGGTTGAAGCCAGTCCCGCGCAGGGCAGGCCGGTAATAGGTGAAGCCGATTTCCAGCACGCGATGGCGCGGGTCGATGCGCAGAAAGCTCGACATTCCGGCCAGGACGTCGCCATCGAACAGCACGAAGGTTTCGGCGTCCGGCCGGGCAAGCAAGACGTTAATCGTGCTGTCGAACTGGTCCGGTCCGCAATTGACCGAATAGATCGACCAGATGTCAGGGTCTTTGGCGCAGGCGGCTTTGAGCGCCGCGCGATATTTCTCGGCGAAGGGGAGGGCACTGCAGCCGTCGCCCGTCATCGGCGCGGCGAGCTCGCTCATTGCTCGTCGGTGAGATCCTGCTTGACGTGCGGGGTGCGCAGGATCTGGTCGATCTTGCCACCTTCGTCGAAGCTATCGTCCGCCAAGAACTTGAGCTTCGCCGCATATTTGGTGTTCACCCGCCGTGCGACCTCGCCCTGGAGGTAGGCGGTGTTGGTGCGCAGCGCTTTCAGCACGACGTCCTCGTCCTGCCCGAGCAGTGGCTTCACAAACACGGTGGCGTGCCTGAGGTCCGGACTCATCCGCACCTCGGTGACGCTGACCAGATGACTCTGCAACGTGGCATCATGCACGTCGCCACGTGCGAGCACTTCGCTCAGCACGTGGCGCACCTGCTCGCCGACCCGCAGCAAGCGGACGGAGCGGCCTTCGGTGGTTTCAGCTTTGCGCATCAGGCGGCCGTCCCTTCGATCGGCGAGAAAAAGGTCAGGCGATTGGACGCGGGGTCGGCAATCGTGATCTCCCGCGTTCCCCAAGGCGTTTCCTGGGGGACGCCGGGGCGCGAATTGCCATACTCCTTGGCGCGCAGGGCGGCGGCGAACGCTACGACATCATCGACCGGAATGCGGAAAGCCGCGCCCGGGCACCCGTCGCCATAATGCTCCGACAGGTGCAGCACGCAATCGCCGTGACGAACGCCCATGTAGAGCGGCGCCCATTCCTCGAAGCGGTGCTCGAACTCCAGGCTGAACCCGAGGAAGTCGAGATAGAACGCCTTTGCTCGCGCCTCATCGAAGCTGCGCAGGATGGGCGTCGGGTGCCCCAGCATGTTGGCCTCCTAGCCCGCCCGCGCGCCGCTTACAGCGTGCGCGCTCGCTCCTCGACCTCGAACACTTCAAGGTTGTCGCCAGCCTTGATGTCGTTGGTGTCGGCCAGGAGCACGCCGCATTCCAGACCCGCGATGACCTGCGCCACGTCGTCCTTGAAGCGGCGGAGCGAGCTGATCGTGGTCTTGGAGACGATGACGTCCTCGCGGGTGAGACGCGCGTGGAGCCCCTTGCGGATGACGCCTTCGAGTACCAGCAGACCGGCGGCCTTGTCGCGCTTGCCGGCCGGGAAGACCTCCTGCACGCGGGCACGGCCGACCACCGTTTCGATGATCTCGGGCCCAAGCTCGCCCGCCATCGCACCCTTGGCCCAGTCGGTTAGGTGATAGAT
>Ga0310813_10001285_pt1 | contig 15217 bp, 11 predicted proteins | sample YN3metagenome_FD_203086 | JGI IMG/M metagenome (GOLD analysis project Ga0310813, IMG submission 203086) | Soil microbial communities from experimental microcosm in Duke University, North Carolina, United States - YN3 | ecosystem: Engineered > Artificial ecosystem > Soil microcosm > Unclassified...
GACCGGCGTCCTGAAGACGCGCTGTATATCGCTTCCCCGGATGCGCGAGAACGCGGCCATGAGGAGCAGCGCCGCGGACACCTTGCCCAGGTACAAATGCGTGAGGTAGGGGACGACCTCGTGGATACGGCTGATCGTGACGGCGAGATATGCCGCCAGAACGACGCCGAAGAATCCGGGCTTTGCGTCGCTGACCGCCTGACTGGACGCCAAGCCCAACGCCCGAACCCGCCCGACGGGGGCTCCGGCTTTCAGCGGCGGCGCGCCGCGACGCCCTACTACACCAGGAACTCCTTGAGGCAACGTCACTTAAGAGACCGCGCCCTTCGTCGATGGTCGAGGATCAAGTCAATATCGGCAGACGCGCGCGGAGGGACAACCGTCACCCAATCGCATACGCGTTCGCGCGCTTCGAACTGCACCCGTCGTGCGCGGCGCGCCTGTCAGCTAATAAGTGGTATAAGTGCTTATATTGCAGTCACTTACCAGACGGGGCGCGCGTGCTGCTTCCTGGCATTTCCGGCCAGTGTGTTGCGGCGACGCCACGCCCCTTGCGTCCGAATGGCTCAAAGATGGTCACACAAGTGGAATGCCGTATTCCCGGCGCAATTGCTCCACGGCGGGCTGCATACGCAGTTCATCCCCTGTATGCGCATACCTCGGAATCGATTTCCACTGCAGCGGCGCAATGTCACTCGTCCACGGCAGCCCCGCGCCAAGACAGTACGAGCGCAGCTGCTCGTTGAGACGCCGCGACGATTCGTAGCACGTGATGTGGTCGAGCGCCCAGCGTCGAGGCGCCAATCCCGCGGGACGCTCGAGCAGCCGCGACAGGTCGCCGGCGATATGGCGACGCGTCGTTATCACGCCGGTCGCACCGTTGATGTATGCCTTCGATCCGACGTGCGCATCTCGCATCATGGCCACCGGCGTGTCGGCGAACAGGCACTCGGCGACGGCGACGCACGAGCCTTCGCGCCGGCTGAAGATCGCCGCGACCTTCGCGTTGCACTGATGCGCATACACTTCGTCGATTCCAACGTCGGTGAGCAACTCGACGTCTTGCTTGACCCCGAACGCGCGCAGTTCCTCGCGGATCGACTGCTCCGTGCGTCCTTCGCCATTTCGCCCAATCAGAACCACGCGGAGGCGTCGATCCATCTGGCGAAGCGCCTCGAAGAGCAGCCAGTGTCGCTTGAACCGCAACCAGTTCGCGACCATCAGGATGTCGATCGTTCGATCGGCGACGGGCTTCGGAGAAAACTGCTCCGGCATGATCCAGTCCGACGCGAGGAGCGGGACGGCGCGAACGTACGGCTCGAACAATCGATAATGCTCGATGTCCGCGGTGTTCGAGATTCCGATGAACACCGGATCGGGTGAGAGACCAGCCAGGCTGCCAAAGGCGGCGTAGTCGGGCGGAGACCACGACGACGCGCCGACCAGAAAGTAGTCCTTGAAGAAGCGCTTCGCGTCGTAGTTCGCGACCAGTCGCATCCAGTTGTACTCGAACGACGAGTACAGCACTCCCTTCTCACCGTTCGGACCAGGGGCTTTCAGCACCAGGCTGCACGTCAGTCCCGGCGAGGACAATCCTCCAAAATCATTGCGATAGTAGTTCCAGCCGAGTTGCCGCGCACGGAAGGTGTCGACGCGTTCAGGCTCGAGCCACGGCCCGAGGAATCGGCGCGCGATGGAGCGCAGCGGCCGGCTCCGCAGGCGACGGCCCGCGACGAGAAGGTCGGTGAGCCGCGCGCTGTCGCCGCGGCCCGGCATCTTCGATCGGAACAACAACGCCGAGCCGACGATGTCAGAGAGCAGATTGCTACGTGCCAAGCGCTGATACGACCGCGCCGCGGCGCGCGTCCGCATCGCCTGCCACGCCGTCAGCTCCGGCGCGTTGGACTCGCCACTCTCCGCGGTCGGACGCGATGTTACAGCCATCGTTGAGCCCAGAGCTCGAACAGGTAGAGAATCCAAAGGCGGTCGCCGTGCTGCGCCGTGCGATGTCGCTCGGCGACAACTCGGTCCACGACCGTTGGGTTGAAGTGCGAGCCGACCCAGCTCGACGGCTTCTTGAGCGCATGGCCCATCTCTTCGCCGAACGAGCCGGCCACCCAGTCTCGCACCGGGTTCGGAAAGCCTTCCTTGCTTCGTTGAATGACTTCGGGCGGAACGCGACCTTCGGCGAAGCGGCGCAACAGGTACTTCGTGACGAGTTTCCCGCTCGCGTCGCGGCGCACCTTCGCGGTGGCAGGACGCGACGCGAGCCACTCGACGAGCCGAAAATCCAGAAATGGCACTCGCAACTCGATCGAGTTGGCCATCGTCATCTTGTCCGCCTTCATCAAGAGATCTTCCACTAGCCAGTCCTGACAGTAGGCGTACAGCGTCTGGTTCAATGGATCGCGCGTTGGAGCGCGGCGGTAATAGTCGCGCACCAGGTCATCCGAATCTCGCGCGGCTTGCGGTGCGTTCGGCCACAACTCGCGTTTCTCGGCGCTCGAGAAGAAACGGGTCATGTAGGGCGCCGTCGCGATATTGTGATCGGGAAGCGGCAGGTTGCGACGATGGATTCGATCCACGAGGTCGCGTCGGCCCGCGGCGTGGAAGGCGGCGGCAGGCAGCGTTGAGCGCAGAAGACTCGGGACTCTCAGAAAGCGCTGCCGTCGTTCCCAACCGGCGACGACGTTCTCAAAATCGTAGCCGGCCATGACTTCATCGGCGCCTTCACCGGAAAGCACCACCTTCACGTGCTGGGCCGCCAACCGCGATACGTAGTACAGTGGAATGCAGGCGCGGTCGGCGAGCGGTTCGTCCGTGTAGTAGACCAGCTCGGGCAGGAAGTCCATGTACTCCTGCCGCCCGATGCGAATCTCGTGATGGTCGGTGCCGAGCTTCTCGGCGACCTTGCGGGCAAACGGCGTCTCGTCGTACCGGCCGCCTTCGTGGAACGCGATCGAAAATGTCTTGAGCGGCGTGTTGTGGACCTCGTTCACCGCCGCCGCGACGGCGCTCGAGTCGAGACCGCCGCTCAGGAAAATGCCGACCGGTACGTCGGCGATGAGGCGCAGGCGCACCGAGTCGAGGAAAAGATCCGTGAACTGACGAACCTCGTCGTCCGCGCTCAGAGCGGGGCCGGGCTTGCCGTAGGGAATGTCCCAATACCGCTCGACACACAGCGCCGCCGTCGCGGGCTCGAACATCAGCCGGTGTCCCGGCGGAAGCTTTCGCACGTTGCGCCACATGGTCATGGGCGCCGGCACGTACCCGAACGTCAGATAGTGCCAGAGCGCTTCGTCATCCAGCTCGCGCGCGACGAAGCCCGACGCGAGGAGGGCCTTGATTTCCGAGCCGAAGACGAGGCGACGTCCGTCCCAGGCGTAGTAGAGTGGCTTTACTCCCATGCGGTCGCGCGCGATGAACAGCTTGCGTTCGCGCGAATCCCAGATGGCGAAGCCGAACATGCCGTTGAGATGATGGACGCAGTCGGGACCGTACTGCTCGAACGCGTGAACGATCGTCTCGGTATCGCTGTGCGTACGGAAGACGTGTCCCGCGTCCTCGAGCGGCGGGCGCACCGACTGGAAATTGTAAATCTCGCCGTTGAACACGATCCATCGCTCACCCGACTCGTCGCTCAACGGCTGATGACCACCGGAGAGATCGATGATGCTCAAGCGCCGCATACCGATCGCCGCGCCACGATCGTAGTGGAACCCGTCGTCGTCGGGCCCCCGGTGCACGATCGTCGCGGCCATCCGCTCGAGCGTGCCTCCCCCCCGGAGATCTTCGTCCGAACAGCTACAAATTCCTACGATTCCACACATGGACCGGTGAGTTCGAGTTCGTCACGAAAGTGTCGCGAGCGCATCGAGCAGAATCTGGGACTGACGATCGCGGTCGAACCTTCCATTCGCGTTGACCGGCGATGGCCGCTCGCCCCGAGCGTGCTGCAAGAACCGGCAACGAAGTCGCTCGGCGATCCCGTCCACGTCCCCGGGATCGAGGACGTCGGCCGCGGAGTCGCGAAGCAGCAGCTCCGTCGCGCTCCCCGTCTCCGCCAACACCAGCAACCACGACGGCATCTGCACGTATTCGAAGACCTTGGCGGGGATGGCGAGATGGTGATGTTGGGGAAGATTGAGCAGCATCGGCGCGCGCGAAAGAAAGGCCAGCGCCTCGCGGTGCGTTTGACGCGGCGTATGCGTCACGAACGGCGCGATTCCCGCCTCGCTCGCGGCCGACAGCACGATGTCCCGCGCATAGTCGCCGCCCCCCAAGAAATCGGCGCCGATCTGTTCCGGCGTCAGCGAAAGGTCGCGGACGACGCGGGCGAGGGCCGTGAAGAACACCGTTGGATCGCGTCCGACGTAAATGTTGCCGGCATACGCAATCGTGAAACGAGGCGATCGCGAGACGGGGAGCTCGAGTCGCAACGGATCCGCCCCGTTCATCACAGTGATGAATCGACCGGCCCGATCCGGATACCGCGACGCAAGCTCGCGCCTGGCAGCCTCCGTATTGAGCAGCACGAGCTTCGCCTCCTCGACACATCGGCGCTCGAGCATTCCCGTAACGCGCGTCCACGCCGGACCGGCGAAATCCGCCGGCGTATTTTCCGGCGCACCCCAAGGGTCTCGCATATCCATGACCCACGGGATCCCGGTGCGCGTGGCGATTTGACGCGCGGCCTCGTGCGCCGAATGCGGCGGCCCCGAGCTCGCGATGATGTCGGGGCGTCGCTCGTGAAGGATGCGCGTGGCGACGCGCGCGGCGTCACGAGCCCAACGCCGGAACTCCCCGTAGTGCAGTCGTGTGAGGTAAGCAGCTCGACGCGGGCTGCGACCTTCCCCGTCGTCCTCCGCCTCGCCCTTTGTCTCCCGCCCTGGACCGCCGGATGAGAGTGTCGTGCGGAGCTCGGTCGAAGGCGCGCTCCGCCGGCGAACGATTGGGCGGAGCAGCTGCCAGATCGATCGTTGGGCTTCGTAGAGCCAGGACGTCCGATCGGAGACTTGATAGATGTTCACGCCGCGAGGAAGCTCGGCGAGCTTGTCCATGTCGACCGACATGGTGCTCGCCGGATCGACGGATGACCCGGCCGTGGGGTGTACCATCACGACGTCGAACGACCACCCGCGCTCCGCGGCGTACTGCGCGATGCGAAGCCAGCGGTGTGACCCGACGACGTTGACCGGCGGAAAGAAGTAGCTGACGAGTAGCAAATGCTTCGTCGCGCGGACGGCCTCGCCGCTCGTGTAGACGGGTCGCAATGATTTGCCGGCGACGCTCATGCCGGCCGCCGCAGCGCGCAAATGAGCGTATGCCGGTACTCCGCCAGTGCCGGCCGACGCTGGAGCTGGCGAATCCAGAGGAGCTCCGGAATCAGGAGCGGCGGAACGACATGGAAAGCCGGCGTGGACGGCACGAACTCTATCTCGGCGAGCTCGAGCCCCGACCGCTTCGCGGCGGCGGTGATGGCCGTCGCTTCATTCGCACGGTAGAAGGTCGGGTACACGTCCACCGCGTCGCGTCCCTCCATCAGCTTGACCAGGACTTTCTTCACCTGCTCCGGCAGCATCCTGGCGAGCGCAATGACGTAGGAGCGCAGGTTCGGAGTATGAAACACGAACGTGCCGCCGGGAGCGAGAACGCGAGCCACTTCGGCGAATTGATGTTCGGGTTCGGGTAGGTGCTCGACCACCATGTTCGCCGTGACCAGGTCGAAGCTTTCGTCGCGAAAGGGGAGACGGGTGATGTCGCCCAGACAGAGGTTCCGAATGGATCGATGGCGTTGAAGCGCCTGCGCGTCGGAGTCCAGTCCGACGACGAACGGCGACTGGGCGACGAGTCGGTCCTCCGATTCGCCTCGCCATTCCGGGAGAATGCGATGCCCACATCCGAGATCCAGCCACGAGCGGGCCCGAGCGACGTGCGAAAAGAGCCGTTGCTCGAAGACGGTCTGCGAGTACGGCAATCCCGGCGTGATTCGGTGCTGCAGCTTGCCGGACCAATCGTAGAGCCGTTCGCGGAGATGCATAGCTCGCGGGTCGTCTGCCGCCGTCAGGTCGATACCGGGCGACGCCCTCTCGCCTCGACGCCGTTGCCCCCTCGCTCACACCAGATGTCGGCAAATCCAAGTTGCTCCAGCGTGCCCTGGATCTGCCCGCGCGTGCGAAAGTGTTTATACCAATCCGTCAACGAATCGTGCGTGTCGAGCAGCGCCCATTCGTGCTGAAGCCGATCGTCGAGCTCCGGATACAAAACGTAGAACGAGAGAACCGGCGAAAGCCGGTGCACGATCGATCGCGCGATTGGGATGTTCGCGACTCGTTTGTGCCACGGAAGCAGAACGTCCACGAGACGTTCGGTGATTCGCGCCGCGCGCTCGGCGGGCAGCCGCTTGAGCCACGCCCTGAAGAGCGGCGCCGTCTTGGTGTACCAGCCCAGCGTGTAGGTGTAATGATCGATGATCAGCCATCCGCCCGGCGCGACGAATCGCGACAACGCCTCGATCGTCGCCTCGGAGCTCGGCGTATGCTGGATGACCCCGAGGCAGAACACGATGTCGAACGACTGGCGCGCGAACGGCAGCTTCATGATGTCCGCCTGAGCGATGCGGTGGCGCGGACCGATCGGGAAATTCCGCGCGTTCGCGTCCACCGCCGAGCTCAGATCGATCGACGTCACATATGCGCCTTCGGCCAGCAAGATCTCCGTGAACCGGCCGGCGCCGCATCCGCACTCGAGCACCTGCTTGCCGGCAAGCGATCGCCACAACGTTTCGCCGAGGCAGCGGCGAACGCGATCACGCGTTATCGGCTTGCCCGTGTACGAATCGAGCTGCGTTTTCGGGAAGCGATTCCACTGCGCGCCGAACAAGTCAGCGTAAGTTTCGCCGGATACGAATCGCGGGATTCCGCGCACGCAGGGAATCACGTGACCGGCGGCACATGTCAGCCCGTTCCCGTCTCCCTCGGGCTGTGCGGTCAGCGCTCCGGCATGCTCGGGGCAATGCCATTGCGGCCATCGGGCGGGAGAGGGGACTCTGGATTCCTGCGTGGATGCTTCCACTATCATCGGTCGTCTACTCAAGCGTGCGACAGATATCGTCGGAAAGGCCAGCGGGCGCGTCGAACACGACGGCTGAGCCGGAGATAACTCCCTCGAACCACGGACCTCGTGCGGCTGGTGCCGTCGAGCGCCCGGTACCTGTATTGCTGATGGTTCGCGAGCTCGGAATCGGCGGTTGCGAGGCCGACCTGACCAAGATAGCCAAAGGCCTCGACCGAAGACGATTCGCACCCCATGTCGGTTGCTTTCGGCCGGAGGGTATACGCCAGGCCGAAATTCGCGCGGCCGGAGTATCCATCTTCCACCTTCCCGTGCGCGGCATGCTTTCGCCCACGTGGGCTTCAGGGGCATGGAGCTTGGCTCGGTATATTCGGCGCCATCGCATTCGGGTGGTCCATAGCTTCGACGCACCAATGGACATCTTCGCGATTCCCGTTGCCTGGGCCTGCCGAACACCAGCCGTCGTCAAGTCGCACTTGTGGTATCGGCACATGGTTGCCCACCACCGGATCATGGCGATGACCGACCGAATGGCCGACGCGATCATCGTCAACTCGAACGCGGTTCGTCGTGACTTGGCGACGCGGTGGGATGTGCCGGACGGCCGCATGAATCTGTGCTACAACGGCGTCGAGACGAGCATCTTCAACCCCGGAACGATTGACGCCCGGTCAACGCCTCAACGCGAGATCGTCGTCGGAGCCGTCTGCGCGCTCAGACCGGAGAAGCGCCTCGATACCTTGATTGCCGCGTTCGCCACGCTCGATCGAAGCGCATATCCGGCCAAGCTGCTCATCGTCGGCAGCGGTCCAATGCTGGAGTCACTGCGCGCACAAGCACGCGACCTCGGACTCGAAGACGCCGTTCGCTTCGAGCCGACATCGTCTCGCGTAGCCGATTGGATGCGCCAAATCGACATTTTTGTGTTGAGCTCGGAATCGGAGAGCTTTCCGAACGCGCTCTTGGAAGCCATGGCCTGCGGGTGTTGCCCAGTCGCCTCAGCGGTCGGGGGCGTGCCCGAGTTGATCACCGACGGCCAGAACGGACTCCTCTGCCCTCCCAACGACGTAGATCGGTTTTCGACGGCGCTGCGGCGCGTCGTAGCCGATGCGCAGCTGCGCGACCGGCTGCGCTCCGCCGCCGCGCGCACCGCGCGCGACGATTTTTCCGCCGAGCGCTACGTTGCTTGCACAACGGAGCTTTACGGACGCCTCCTCGCAACTGCCGGATGAGTTCCCGATTGCCGAGTAAAGTCGACTCCCCCTCCCCCGCCCCCTCCCCCTCCTTCCAACCGCGCGCCGTATTGCGGATCGCGCGCGATGCGCGCGTATGGCGCCCATCAGCGGCGTCGCTGGTCTTTCACAATCTGATCGGCCGACGACGCGGCGAGTTGCTCGAGCGGAGAGACACCGACCATCTGCGCGAAGCGGCCGGGTGGTTGTCGCGCGCGCAAGATGCGACTGGCGACGGCGGGGTGGCAGGGAGGTACACGCTCGGCCGCGGTTGGTCGTCATCCTATCCCGAGACGACCGGCTACATCATTCCGACGTTCCTTGCCCTCGAAGCAGAATCAGGATTTACGGGGTTTCGCGAACGGGCACGTCGGTGCGTGGACTTTTTGCTGGGCGTTCAACTTCCGTCGGGCGCGTTCCCCGGCCTCGAGATCGCCGACAATCGCGAGAAACCGTCGATCTTCAACACGGCGCAGATCCTCAACGGGCTCACTGCCTGGCATCGCGCCGAACGAGACGAATCGACACTCGAGGCAGCGCGTCGCGCGGCTGACTGGCTGACGGAGACGCAGGACGCCGACGGCGCCTGGCGCGTCCATCTCTACGGATCGGGGCGCACCTACACCTATATGGCACACGCGGCCTGTTGGCTCGCGGAATTCGGTGCGCATGTTGGAGACAAGCGTCACCTCGATGCTGCGCGCCGCCACCTCGAGTGGGTTCTTCGACATGTCGATGCCGGAACGGGATGGATCGACGACTGCGGCTTTGGCGAGGAAGACCAGCGTCTGCGGCAGGCCGTGACGCATACGATTGCCTACACGATCTGGGGCATTCTCTTCATCGCCGACACGATCGGACACGAGGCTGGTCTCGACGTCGCGCGCCGGGCCGCGCGCGCGGTCGCGCGGCGACTCGAGCTCTCGCGCTGGCTTCCGGGGAAACTCGACGCGAGTTGGAAGCCCGCCGCGCGTTACACCTGCCTGACAGGCAACGCGCAAATGGCGCTCATCTGGCTCAAGCTGCACGAGCTGGATGGTGATCCCACGCTCGTCAGCGCGGCGTGCAAAGCAATTGATCTCGTGAAGCAAGCGCAGTCGATGACGTCCAACGATCCGGGCATTCGCGGAGGCATCGCCGGATCGGATCCTGTCTGGGGCGATTACATAACGCTCGCCTTTCCAAACTGGGCGGCGAAGTTCTTCATCGACGCGCTGCACGCCAAGGCTCGCGCGCTCGCGTCACTCGACGCGCTCCCGACAGGCTCGCGCAACGCGCCGGTGATCGTGCATGACGTTCCCACGGCACTCCCCGAAGCGTCGCCGGCGATCGACGCACCGCGGCCACGCGTCGTGTTCCTCGCCGGAGAGTCGAGCCCGAAGGTGCACCAGTTCTGTGAAGCTTGGGGGTCATGGGGCTTCCGGCCGGACGCCGTCGTCATTCAGCGCTCGGTGCAGCCGTCGGCACTGGCTCGGCTTGGTGTGTACGCTCGAGACTACGGCCCGGCGATGCTCGCGAGGCGGGTGATGGGAGGAGGAGGTCCGCCGTCTGCGTCCGCCCATGCCTCCGGTGCATCGCCGGCGGAGCCGTGGAAATCGCCGGCGGAGTACTGCGAATCCGCGGGGATTCCGACCGAGCTCGTTGCATCGCTCACCGACCGCGACGATTTGGCGCGCGTCGCGGACCTACGCGGCGACGTATTCGTGTACGCGGGTTGTGGTATCCTGCGCGCGCAGATCCTGGCCCTACCGCGCCTGGGAACATTGAACGCGCACATGGGACTCCTCCCGCCGATGCGCGGAATGAACGTCGCCGAATGGAGCGCGATGCTCGGCGTCCAGACCGGCGCCACGGTTCATCTCATCGACACCGGTATCGACACCGGCGACATCCTGCTGTTCACCGCGGTCTCGATCGAGACCGCGCGAAGCGTCGAAGAGCTCCGCGACCAAATCGACGTCGAACAAGTGAAGGCGTTGGGCCGCACGCTTCGCTGGATCCTCGAGGCCTGCTCGCTTCCGCCGCGGCGCGTTCAGCGCGCCGACGAGGGGCGTCAGTATTTCACGATGCACTCGGACGTCCGCGCAAAACTGGATGCAGCGCTTCGGACGGGACGCATCGCGGAGACGACACGCAGCCTTTGACGATCGGGCCCTTCAGTACTCCAACGGCAGCGCCACGCGTCGCGAATCACGCGCCGAGAGGTAGATGGCGATCAGTATCTCCAGCGACTTGAGCCCTTCACGCCCATCGGTTTCTGGCACTGCTTCGCCGCGGAGCGAGCCGATGACGTTGTCATAATACAGCGGGTGGCCGAACCCATAGACCGACGAGGTCTCATAGCTCGCCTGCTTGACCAGCTCGTCGTCCGGATCCGGCTCGGCGAACTCCCAATGCTCGAACTGGTTCACAGCCACGCCGCCGAGCTTTACGGTCCCTTTCTCCCCGAGAATCGTGATCGAACCCTCGAGGTTCTTTGGGTACGCGAGCATTGTCACGTTCATCGACCCGAGTGCGCCGGTGCGCCACTTGATCGAGACGACGCCCGTGTCCTCGACCTCGATGTTGCGGGCAAGCGTCGCCGTGTAGGCCTGCAGGCTTTCCACGGGGCCGATGAGCCAATCGAGCAGGTCGACGTAGTGACTCGCCTGGTTCATGAAAGCGCCGCCGTCGAACTCCCAGGTGCCGCGCCACGCCGCGCTGTCGTAGTAGGACTGGGGGCGGGTCCAGAAGACGTTGACGTTGACCATGTAAATACGGCCAAAGCGCTTTTTTTCAATCGCGCGCTTCACGAGCTGGAGCGTCGAATTGCGGCGGTTCTGCTTGACGACGAAGAGGAGCACCCCGGCCCGGTCGCAGGCCGCGACCATGTCCTTCCCATCCTCCCACCGCGTCGCCATCGGCTTCTCGGTCACGACGTGGCGTCCGGCCTCGGCACAGAGAATTGCCTGATTCGGATGAAGTCCGCTTGGCGTCGCCAGGACGACGGCGTCGGCGTCGGAGCCGGCCAGAAGCTGTTCGATCGATTCGAACGGGGTGGCGCCGGTCCGTGCCGCGGCCGCAGCCAGTCGTTGGGGGTCAATATCACAGACGGCGACGAGCTCCGCGCGCTCGCGGTGCCGTTCAATCGCGTCGATATGGTTCCCCGAGATCCGCCCGCAACCCACGAGGGCGAACCGGATCCGTCGTCCGGAGATAAGTGGAGCGTGTGGGAAGAGAGTGTCGGCCAAGTAGGGAAGGTATGGACGGCGCTCAATTTGCACGGATGAGGCGCCGAACGACAGGGATTGAGCCGGCGGCGGTCCCGAGCGGTGACTTGAATCACCATCTCTTGCGTTTTGCTGCGGCGTAGACGCAACGGTGTTGTGTCGGGTTCGCTCTCTCGCATCGCCGCTCGCCGCGTCTTAGCTTCTGTCGTTCACCGCAGGCCAACCGCACGCTCGACAGGTCACCACCCGGACTTGCCGCTCGCGGGGCGCCACGGAACCCTCGTGCAGGTTCCTGGCGTACCGGGGCCGAGCCATCGACCGCCGTTGCTGAGACAACTAAAGCTCCTGACGCTGGGCGCGGCCGACAACGCGGGACTGTTCGCCTTGATGGCGAACAGTCGCTGGCGACAGAACCGTCTCTTGATTCTGTGCTATCACGGGGTGTCGCTCCGAGACGAGCACGAATGGTCCGACGTACACATCACCGAAGAGCGGTTGACTCGGCGGTTCGAGACGCTGCGCGAGCTCGGATGCGCTGTCCTGCCGCTCGGTGAGGCGATCGAACGTCTCAAAGTCGGAGAGCTCGAGGAACCGAGCGTCGTCGTCACCTTCGACGAGGGATTGTACGACTTCTACGCGAAGGCATATCCGCTGCTGCAGACCTTCGCGATCCCCTCCACGCTGTACGTGCCGACGTACTATTCGACCTTTCAGCGTCCGATCTTCGACCTGGCGTGCTCGTACTTCCTCTGGCGCGGGCGCGGACGCATGATCGAGTCCGGACGCCTGCTTCCCAGTTCCTCACGAGTCCGGATTCCACTTTCCGCCGGGCCGCGCAGCGAGATGCATCTCAACATGCGCGCGCACGTCTACACGCTCGGCTTCAGCGCGGTCGAAAAGGATCAGATGCTGGCCGAATTGGCCGAGCAGGTCGGAGTGGATTGGGACGACTTCCTCGCCAGCCGTTCGCTGCAGCTCATGTCGCCGACGGAGCTTTCGACGCTCGATCCGAATCTCGTCGACGTCCAGCTTCACACGCATCGCCACCGTACGCCGCGAAGCGAGCCGATGTTCGCGCGAGAGGTCAACGACAACATCGACGCGCTGGCCGCGATGGGCTTCCCACGCGCCGGCCGAAGGCATTTCTGCTATCCGAGCGGCGACGCCGACCCGGCGTTTTTCCCGTGGCTCGAGGCGTTGGGGATCGAAAGCGCTACGACCTGCGAGCCCGCGTACGTCACCCGCAAAACGCCGCTGCTCAATCTTCCTCGTGTCGTCGACACCATGGCCGTAACGGATGTGGAGTTTCGCGCCTGGATCACCGGCGTCGCGCGGCTATTGCCGCGCCGGCGCTACCGCCGACACTCGGACGTCGAGCTGGGAACCGACGTGTGGACGAGGAGTCCGGAGCGCGATGCGAAGGTGATTCCAATCCGTGACCACGTTCGGCCGCAGGGCGCCGCGATTACCGATCGCGAAGTGCCGCTATCACTCTCTCCCCGGCTCGACCGTCCCACCCCTCGGGCCGCTTCGGATGGGCTGGCCTTTCGGCAGCGCGAACCGCGCCGGGCAGATCCTCCGGGTTAGGCACGAGCCGGTTCGTTCCCTCGGTGATCGTCACGGGGCGCTCGGTGTTCTCTCGAACGGTGAAACAGGGAATTCCGAGCGCTGTCGTTTCCTCCTGCAGGCCGCCGGAATCTGTGACGACGGCGAACGCCCCGTCGACGAGATCGAGCATCTCGATGTAGCGAACCGGCGGAAGCATTCGAACGTTGCCGAGCGATATCCCGGCCGCGTTGAGACGCTGTGTCGTCCGCGGATGAACCGCGAAAATCACGGGTCGATGCGCGGCGATTTCGCGAAGCGCGCCCGCGATAGCGGCGAGACGGCCGGGCTCGTCCACGTTGGATGGCCGGTGGAGCGTCACGACGACCGCGTCGCGGCCGACGCCGAGCGAATCGCGGAAGCCCGTCTTGCGCGCTTCCTCCAGGCTGTGACAGAGCGTGTCGATCATGACGTTTCCGACGAAGGCAATCTCGTCGTCCGGCTCTCCCTCGCGCTTGAGGTTTTCGATCGCGTCGCGGGAAGGGGCGAGCAGCAGATTGGCCAAGCGATCGGTGACGAGGCGATTGATCTCCTCCGGCATCGATCGGTCGTTGCTGCGCAGCCCCGCCTCGACGTGGGCAATCCGAACCGAAAGCTTCGCCGCGACCAGCGCGGCGGCGGCCGTCGAGTTGACGTCGCCGTAGACCACGACCCAGTCGGGTGCTTGCTTGATCAGAACAGGCTCGAACCGCTCCATGATTCGCGCCGTCTGCACAGCATGCGACAAGGAGCCGACCTCGAGATTGATTTCCGGTTCCCGAAGGCCGAGATCCCGGAAAAAGGACGCCGACAACGCGTCATCGTAGTGCTGGCCCGTGTGCACCACGGCCTGTTCGAGACCGGCCGCGATCCCCGCCCGGAAGACCGGCGCCACCTTGGGGAAGTTTGGGCGAGCGCCAACGACGTGCAGAAGCTTCATGCGTGAAGTCGTGTTCCTCGATGGAGATAGGCGACCCCGCGGGGGCCGTCTCAGTGACGATCCAACGCAATATCCCGGAACGGATGCTGCGTAACCAGTCCGCCGAGTTCCGGCTGCGGCACCCCGTGCCACAGGCTATGATGCCAGTTGCCACTCGCCCGCACAGAGCGTCTGATTTCGATATGGGAGCGCAACTCGATGAAGTGCAGGAACTTGGGACACGAGTGACCAACGTCTTCAGTGTCGACGTGGAAGACTACTTCCATGTCGAAGCGTTCTCGGACATCGTGCCACGCGAGCGCTGGGACAGCTACCCGTTGCGGGTGGAAGACAACACCCGTCGCGTCCTCGATCTGCTGGACGACCAGGGGGTGGAGGCCACCTTCTTCGTCCTCGGTTGGGTCGCCGACCGGCGGCCGGCGCTCGTGCGCGAAATCGCCGACCGGGGCCACGAGATCGCCTGTCACTCCTACTGGCACCGGCTGATCTATAAGCTGACGCCGGCGGAGTTCGCGGAAGACACGCGGCGCGCCAAGGGCGTCATCGAACAAGCCGCGGGCCGCGCGGTCGTCGGATACCGGGCGCCGAGCTACTCGATCACGCGATCGTCGTTGTGGGCGCTCGACGTCCTCGCCGACGAGGGGTTCGAGTACGACTCGAGCATCTTCCCTATCCGCCACGACGTGTACGGGATTCCCGACGCGCCGCGCGGTCCATTCCGCGTCGATACACCGTCGGGGAGCCTTCTCGAATGTCCGATTACGACTTTCCGTCTTGGCGGAAGCACGAACTTTCCCGTCGGAGGCGGCGGCTACCTTCGATTGCTTCCCTTCTGGTACACGAAATACGGCTACGCGCGCGCGCGACGACAGCAACTTCCGTTGATCGCGTACATCCATCCGTGGGAGGTCGATCCCGACCAACCGCGACTGCCGGGCCGGGCGCGCTCACGACTCCGGCACTACACCAACCTCTCTCGCACGCACGACCGGCTCGTGGCGTTGCTGGAGCTGGGTGAATTTTCAAGCTTTGAAAAGAGCGGCATCGGTGAAGCCGCGCCAGTAGTCAACACTCTGATGAGAGATGCCCGATGACGACGAAGCAAGACAACATGCCGCAGGTCAAGCAATTCTGGAACGACGTCGCGCATCAGTTCGACGCCATCTACACCGGAAACA
>Ga0310813_10001287_pt1 | contig 15214 bp, 15 predicted proteins | sample YN3metagenome_FD_203086 | JGI IMG/M metagenome (GOLD analysis project Ga0310813, IMG submission 203086) | Soil microbial communities from experimental microcosm in Duke University, North Carolina, United States - YN3 | ecosystem: Engineered > Artificial ecosystem > Soil microcosm > Unclassified...
AACGAGCACGTCGAGCTCGACAAGATCTTCCACTACGAGCAGATGGACTACTACAAGAACGCCGGCCTCTGCTACGCGGAAGGCTGGGCGATCAACTACTTCTTCCAGCAGTCCCCGGTGGCCAAGAAGGCGGGCTATCACGCGATCCCGTCCAAGATGCTCGAGGCCCTCAAGACGGGCGGCGACTGGCAGAAGGCGACCGAGAAGGCCTTCGCGGGCTACGACATCAAGAAGATGGAAGAGGAATGGAAGGCCTTCGTCCTGGGCATTCCCATCCCGAAGAACCTGATGAACAAGGACGACGACAACTAAGCATCGCGAATCAAACGAAACGCGGAGGAGCGGGGCGAGCCCTCCGCGTTTTTTTATTTCACGGAGGTGCCGGCATGGACCACCCCGAAGACCCGAGGCATCCCCTCGCGTTCATCCTGGCGCCGATGCTCCTCACCTTCGCGATCCAGCGCATCTTCCTCCACTTCTTCAGCCACCCGAACTTCCACGTCTACGTCGGCGGCTTTCGCGTCCACCACCTCTTCACGGGCGCCCTGATCCAGATCAGCTCCGCGTTCCTGCTCGCGTTCGGCGCCCGCGCCCGCCGCCTCGTGCTGGTTGCGCTGGGGATCGGCAGCGCCATGGTCCTCGACGAAGTGTTCTTCCTGGTCTTCACCGACGGGAGCAACGAGGCCTATCGCGGCCGCGTGTCGTTTCTCGGCGCCGCGGCGTTGCTGGCCCTGGCGGCGGCCTTCCTCGTGGGCCTCGACGCCCGCGCGAAACGCCGCTGCTGACGTTTTTCTTCAACACTTGAGCAGGCGCTCCCGTCTAGCCATGATCGATGGATGACCGAGCGGACGCCCGCATGACCCTGGACCTAGAGCACCTGACCGAGCATCTGCCCGAACTCCGGGCCCTGGCGGCACGCCTGGCCCGCTCCCGCGAGGAGGTGGAGGACCTGGTCCAGGAAACCCTTCTCTCCGCGGTGGCGTCGATCGGCCAGCTCCGGCAGCCGGAGATGGCGGGCGCCTGGCTCCTCCGGATCCTTCGCCGCAAGTGGTACGACGCGCTTCGGCGCCGCCCGCGCGAACGCGCCGCGACGGCCTCCGAGCCCGCCGCGCCGGACGTTCCTCAGCCACCCGATGACGCCTTGAAGGCGGCCCTGAAAGCGCTTCCCCCCGAGGAGCGCCGCATTCTTCAGCTGCGCTACTTCGAGTCCCGCACGTCCGCCGAAATCGGGCGGATCCTGGGCAAGCCTCCCGGGTCGATCCGCTCCAGCCTGTTCTATGCGCTGCGCCGACTGGAAACCCTTTGCCGCTCCGAGGCCGACCGATGACCTGCCTGACGCCCGACGACTTCATCGAGCTCCTGGAGTCCCGCCGACTGGACGCTCCCGCGCCCGAGGAGGCTCGCCACTTCCAGCAGTGCGCGGTGTGCCGCGACGCTTGGGCGTCGATCGGCGCGGCCGACGAGGTCCTGCCCCGGCTGCGCCCGGCGCGCCGGCGAACCCTGCCGTGGATGACGTCGGCCGCCGCCGTGCTCCTCCTGGGCACCCTGGGATTCCTGCTCTTCAGGGGGGTCGGCATCTCGTCCCCCGGCCGCGAGGCCCAGGAGTTCGAGTCGTCCCTCCATCGCCTGCTCCCGCTGCTGAAGGACGAGTCGCCGCAGGTTCGCGAGCAGGCGGAAGCGGACCTCGAGGGGCTCGTGCGGAAATCGGGACGCTCCGCGCTCCTGAGGCTCCGCGCCGAAGAGAAGCGGGAAGCGGATCCCGAGACCCGGGCACGAATCGCCGACATCCTCCACCGCCTGACGGCGCCGAAGCAGCTCTGGCGCGTTCCCATCGGACACGTCACCATGGGCTGCGTCGCTCCGGCCGTGGGCGCCGGCGTCGCCGTGTTCCCGATCGAGGGTCAGTTCGTGGGGCTCGACGCTGAGACGGGGGCGATCCGATGGAGACTCCCGGGCGACTCCCGCGCCCACGCCGTCGTGGCGGGCAATACCGTGCTGGCGGCGTGTCCGCGCGGCCCGGAGGTGGGGATACAGGCGCTGAATCCCACCAGCGGCGAGCGGTACTGGCATCAGGGCTTTGCCGACCTCTGGGGGGAGCCGAAGCCTTCCGATCAGTCGCTCTACAACGACTCGTCTTTCTTCATCTCCGGGAACCGGCTCTGGTCCGGATCGCGCTCGGGCCGGGTAGTCTGCGTGGACGCGGCTACAGGACGGCGCCTCTGGACCTCGCCCGAGCTTCAGGGACGCGAGCCCGCCCGCAAGGCGGACGTATTCAACCCGGTTCAGCACGATCAGCGGGTGTTCGCCGTCAGCTGGGGCCACTCCCTCGTCGCCCTGGACGCGCAGACCGGCGCGCTGGCGTGGAGCGCCCCGGCGCCCGGCATCGGGGCCCTGACGCCGGTCGTCGACGGGGAGCGCCTCTACGTCGCCACCCACGAACTCGCCGCGAACCAGGAAGACCGCGGGGCCTGCATCGCGTTCTCCGCAAAGGACGGGAGTCGCCTCTGGGAGACCGACCTGAAGGACTACGGCCACGGCGCCCTCGGCCTGATCGGGATCGGGGACGTCCTGGTGGCGCACGGCCGGACCGCCCTCGTCGGCCTCCGGAAGCGCGACGGCGCGATCCTCTGGTCCGTGCCGTGCCGCCGTTTCGGATACTCCACGCTGGCGACCGACGCGCGGGGCCGCGTCTATGCGGCGTCGGAGCGTCACGAACTGATCGTCGTCGCGCCCCTCACGGGCAGGACCCTGCTGCGTCTCGATCTCCGGGAGTCGCCGCCGGCGCGCGTCCGGCAGGTCAAGGTCGAGCGTGAGGACGACCGTAGCTTGTTCGACGGCAAGCCCTACATCACGGGGTGCCCCGCCGTCCTGGGCGACACGGTCTATCTCCTGACCCCCGCCGGCGACGCGCTGGCGCTCCGCCTCTCGTCGTTGATGGAAGAGGACTAGCCGCTACCAGGGCAGCGGCGCGCCGGCCAGCTCCGCCATCCGGGCGTGGATCTCGAGCTGGCACACCGGGCAGAAGCGCGTCGGGGCCGGACGGTTGGCGAGGTGGCAGTCCCCCGACGGGATGAAGAACGTCTTGTCCCGCCGCAGCGGCTCGGGAAGCGTCGACGCGCGGACCAGGCGCTCCCAGGGCGCGGGCATCTGTCGGACCACGTTCGCGGCGTCGAAGCTGCTGCCGTCGGGATACTCGTCCGCCAGGCGCGCGAACGCATGGCCGAACTCGTGGAGCATCGAGACGTCGCTCACGACCGCCTCGCAGCCCTTCGTGTAGCCGAGCACGCCGGGCTCGAACAACTTCGGGTCCCGGTAGCGCAGGAAGACGCTGCCGTCGAGGTCGTCGTAGGGGACGTCGCCCGCGACGGCCCCGAAGGAATCGTAGGACCGGGGCGACGGAAACTCCTCCGCGCGCCGGAAGCGGAACCAGTCGCGGTAGCGATCGAGCGGCGCCGCGGCGAAGATCCGCGCGGCGACCTCCGGCAGCGTCACGGTGGGGCCGGTTTCGACGATGATGCCGATGCGGCGCGCGCCCGGCGGATGCGGGATCGCAGGCTGGCCGGGCTCGAAGAAGGACCGTGGCCAGTCGCGCTCGTAGCGGGAGTCGTCGCGCGCCCGACGGCGATCCTGGATGAGGGCGAGCAGCGCGGGCCGATCGACGATCGCCCGGATGATCTCCTCGCGTCGCGCCTCCCCGCCGGCCACCCAGGCGCCGATCGCGAACTCCGCCTGCACGCGGGGGTCCGGCTCGCCCGAGAGCGCCCAGAGGAGGCGGTCGACGGTTTCGCGCGACGGCAGGCGCGCGAGCGCCGCCGCCGCGGCCGAGCGCACGATGGAGCTCGGGTCCCGCAGCGCGGCCGAGAGGACCGCGTAGGCCTCCGGCCCCGCGAAGCCGCCCATCGCGGCGGCCGCCCGCGCCCGGAGCCCCTCATCGGCATCGTTCCGCACCACGCCGATCAGCGCCGCCGCGGCTCCGTCCCCGCCCAGCGACCCCAGAGCATCGATGACGACGTCCTTGAGGAGCGGCGACGCCGCGCCGGACAGCACGGCCGCCAGATCTCCCACCGCATCCTGCCGCCCGAAGGCCGCGATCAGCTCCGCCGCCCCGGCGGCGCCCATGAGCTCTCCGCGCAGGCGCGAGCGGATCCACTCGAAATCCTCTTCGAAGATCGGGGGGCAGCGCCGCCGCAGCTCCTCCTGGGTCCGCCGATCCCGCACGAGTCGCGCGCGCCCCAGCGCTTCGAGGAAGGGGAGCAGGCGCTCCGGGCTCGCCGCGGCGCGACCCGGCTCCGCGATCCGCGGCTTCTCGGCGGGCGCCGGGGGAGGCGCGGGCGCCGGAAGCTCGAGCGGCACGTCGCGTCGCGACGGCGGCGGCGCTCCCCGGAACGAGTGCAGCAGGATCGCCGCGAAAAGCAGCACCGCTCCGGCGGCCGCCACGCGCAGCAAGGTCTTGTTCATGGCCTCCGGGATTATCCCCTCCCCGCCCTCCCGCGGGAAGCGGAACTCTCTGGCGTTGAAAGTGAGTAAACACTCACTTTTGTGGGAACGTCTTCGTCTCCTCCGGCGTCAGAGGGATGTACGAACTTTTTAGGAGCAAGCCATGAAGACCTTCCTGACGGCCGCGATCCTGGGAGTGACGGGTTTGGCCGGCGTGGCCGGCGCCGAAGCGCAGGATGTCCACAAGTACCGGGGCGGGAACGAGCCGCGCCACGAGCGCCGCGGCGAGCACCGGGGCTTCTTCCGCAACCGCCACCGCGAAGCCGTCCGCACCGAGCGGGTCTGGATCGCCCCACGCTTCGAGACCCGGATCACCGGCTACGACCATTGCGGCAAGCCGATCTACGGGCAGGTCTGCATCAGCGCGGGCTACTGGACCATGCGGCCCTGCAATTAGCGCGTCGCCCTCCTCCCCAAAGAAGCCCGGCGCACCGCACGGTGCGCCGGGTTTTTTTTCGGCCGCGGGCCCGCGGCATTGATTCACAAAAAAAATTGTGATATCACACACAGCAGGGAGTTAGGAGAACGCGATCGAAGTGGACGAGCTCGACGTAACCCTGCGCGGCGTAACGAAGACCTTCGGCGGACGGCGCGCGGTGGACGATGTGACCCTCAGCATCCGCCGGGGCGAATTCTTCAGCCTCCTCGGACCCTCCGGCTGCGGCAAGACCACCCTGATGCGCATGATCGCCGGCTTCGAGTCCCACGACTCGGGCACGGTCACGCTGGGCGGCGCCGACATGGCCGGCGTCCCCCCGCACAAGCGCGACGTCAACATGGTCTTCCAGAGCTACGCGCTCTTCCCGCACCTCAGCGTCGCCGAGAACGTCGCCTTCGGGCTGCGCATCGCGAAGAGCGACGACGTCGACGGCCGCGTCGCCCGCGCGCTCGCGAAGGTCAACCTCGCGGGCTACGAGAAGCGCTCTCCGACGACGCTGTCCGGCGGCGAGCAGCAGCGCGTGGCGCTGGCCCGCGCGATCGTGACGGGCCCCCGCGTCCTGCTCCTGGACGAACCCCTGAGCGCGCTCGACCTCAAGCTGCGCAAGGGCCTCCAGGAGGAGCTGCGCCGGCTCCAGCGCGAGCTTGCGATGACGTTCGTGTTCGTCACCCATGACCAGGAGGAGGCGCTGGCCATGAGCGACCGCATCGCGGTGATGAACCGCGGGCGCGTTGAGCAGGTCGGCAGCCCCGAGGAAATCTACGAGCGGCCCGCCACGCGCTTCACCGCCGAGTTCGTGGGCTCCGGGAACTTCTTCGAGGGAACCGGCGACGGCCGCAACGTGCGGACGACCGACGGCCTCACCATCGAGGTCGCGGCCTCCGGGAACGTCACCCTGCTGGTGCGTCCCGAGAAAATGAGACTCAACGGCGGGACGGGCTTCCCCGCCCGCGTCGAGGAAGTGCTGTACCAGGGCGCGTCGATGTCGATCATCCTCAAGGCGGGCGAGCGACGGCTCCTCGTCGAGGATGCCAACGACGGCGCGCTCGCGCGCGTCCGGGTGGGCGAGACGACGACCGTCTCGTGGCGCCCCGAGGACGTGCTGGTGCTCCCTCGATGAAGGGTCGCTTCCTCGCGCTCCTCCTCCCTCCGACCGCGTGGCTGGCGGTCTTCCTCCTGCTTCCCACGGCGGTGCTGGCCGCGGCGGCGTTCTCGGCCGACGGCCTGCAGGCGCTGGGCCGGGTGGAGACCTGGCTGCTCTTCTGGCGCTCCTTCTGGATCGCCGCCGTCTCGACCGCGGCCTGCCTCGCGGTCTCCTACCCCGTCGCCTACTTCATCGCGGGTTGCGCGCCCCGTTGGCGCAACCTGCTGCTCTTCGCCGTCGTGCTGCCCTTCTGGACCAACCTGCTCGTGCGAACCTACGCGCTCAAGTTCTGCCTCGACCCCCTGGGCTGGTCCGACACGGGCGCGGTGATCTTCGCCATCGTCCAGAACTTCCTCCCCTTCATGATCCTGCCGCTCTACGGCTCGATCGAGAAGCTCCCCCGGCGCCTCCTCGAGGCCTCGCAGGACCTCGGCGCCTCCCCGGCCCGGACCTTCTGGAAGGTGACCGTGCCGCTGACGATGCCGGGCATCGCGGCGGGCTGCATTCTCGTCTTCATTCCGGTACTGGGGATCTTCGCGCTCCCCGAGTTCATTCACGAGCCCACCCGCATGATCGGCGGGCAGATCAACTTGTACTTCATGAAGCTGAGCAACCCGAAGGCGGGCGCGGCCCTCACGCTCATCCTGATGGCGCTGACCATCACCCTCACCTGGGTCTACTCGCGCTTCAAGAAGTCGGAGGGCCTGGTGTGAGGAAGCTGCTCGGCGCCTTCACGGGCGTGGTGCTCGCGGCCCTCTACGCCCCCATCGTGGTCATGATCGTCTTCTCCTTCAACCAGTCGGCGTACGGGATCCGCTGGACGGGCTTCACGCTCGACTGGTACCGCAAGCTGGCCGAGAACGCCACCCTGCACCGCGAGCTGGGCAACACGCTCGCGATCGCAGCGATCTCAACCGTCGCCTCCACGGTGCTGGGCACCATGGCGGCCCTGGCGGCGCGCTCCACCTTCCGGGGCAAGACCCTCTACACGACCCTCGTGACGCTGCCGGTCATGGTGCCGGACATCGTGCTGGCGATCGCGATGCTCTCGCTCTTCGAGGCCCTGAGCGTCCCGCTCTCGCTCCTCACGGCCGCGATCGCCCACACGACCTTCAACCTGTCCTACGTCGCGGTCGTCGTCTCGGCCCGCCTGCAGGGCATGGACCGCTCGATCGAGCTCGCCGCCCAGGACCTGGGCGCGACGCCCTGGCGCGCCTTCCGGAAGGTCACGCTGCCGGCGATCCTGCCGGGCGTGCTCTCCGGCGCGGTGCTCGCGTTTACTTTATCGTTCGACGACTTCGTGATAACGTACTTCACGACCGGGCCCGGGAACGGGACGCTGCCGATGCGCATCTACTCGATGGTGCGCTTCGCGGTGACGCCCGAGATCAACGCCATGTCGACGGTGATCCTCGCGGCGTCGCTCGCGCTGATCGTGGCGGCGCTGAAGATCTCGCGCGTGCCGGTCGCAGGGGGAGGGCGATGAAGAAATTCCTGCTGGCGTTCCTGGTGCTGTCGGGCTGCTCGCCGGCCAAGCCCGAGCTCCACGTCTTCAACTGGGCGGACTACTTCGCGCCCGACACGATCAAGGCTTTCGAGAAGGAGTTCGACTGCCGCGTCGTGCTCGACTACTTCGAGTCCGCCGAGACCCTGCGGGCGAAGCTGGCGAACGGCCGCTCGGGCTTCGACGTCGTGTTCCCCAGCGACGAGGTGATGCGCGCCTTCGTCGCCAAGGGGCTGATCGAGAAGATCGACCTCGCCAAGCTGCCGAACTTCAAGAACATCGGCCCGCGCTTCCGGGGCCTCGACTACGACCCCAAGAACGAGTACTCCGTCCCCTACATGTGGGGCACGACCGGCATCGCCTACAACAAGAAGAAGGTCGACCCGGCCCCCGACTCCTGGGCGGCCCTCTGGGACCCGAAGGTCGCGGGGCACGTGACGATCCTCGACGACCCCCGCGAGGCCTTCGCGGCCGCCATCTGGGTGGAGGGCGGCTCCGGGTTCGCGCCCAGCGAGGACGCGATCGAGAAGGGAAAGAAGCGGCTCATCGCCGCGAAGGTGAAGGCCTTCGACGGCCAGCCGAAGCTGCGCCTCATCAAGGGCGAAGCGTGGATGGCGCAGTGCTACAGCGGCGACGCCCTGCAGGCGCAGGCCGCGAAGGAGCGCGACGGCGACATCGGCTTCGTGATCCCGAAGGAAGGCGGCACCATCTGGGTGGACAACGTCTGCGTCGCCAAGGGCGCGCCCCAGCGGGAGCTCGCGCACAAGTTCATCGACTACCTTCTGCGCCCCGACGTCTCGGCGGCGATCTCGAACGAGGTCGCGTATGCGAACCCGAACGAGGCCGCGCAGAAGCTGATCAAGAAGGACGTCCTCGACGACCGCGTCGCCAACCCGCCGGAGGAGGAGCTCAAGCGCTGCTCGATCCTCAAGGAGCTCGCGCCGGAGATCAAGAAGAAGCTCGACGACGCCTGGTCGCAGGTGAAGGGGCGCTAGGCGGATCGTGACGATCGCCCCCCTTCCCCCTGTCGAGAGCCCGGTTCCCGCTCCCCGGCCGTTTCGCGCCGGGAAGGCCTTCCTCTCCCTAGGCCTCGTGCTTCTGCTGCAAGTCGTGATCGGCGTGCTGGTCACCATCGTGGGTCTCGCCGTCACCGGGATCAGCCCCCTTCAGAACACCTGGATGCGCGAGCTCGCCGTTCCCCTGCTGCTCAGCATCGGAGTGTCGTCCGTCGCCGGGACGGCGCTCGCCGTCTGGCTCTGGGCGAGGGCGCTGGCCCGCGACCGCGGCCCGGACGGCCTGGGACTCTTTCTTCCCCGGAACGCGACGCTCTTCGCGGGACTTCTCGCGGGAGCCGCGGTCGCGGGCCTCTACATCGTCGTCAGCCTCGTCGCCGGGCCGGAGCCGCCGTCGACGGAGGACAACTTCATGGCCCAGGCGGTCGCCAAAGGGGGTCTTGCCCGGCTGAGCTGGGCGCTGCTCGCCCTCCTCTTTGCCCCGTGTTACGAAGAGGTTCTCTTCCGCGGGCTGCTCTGGAAGGGATTCTCCGCGAGCTGGGGCAAATGGCCCGCGGGCATCCTCGTCACGCTGCTCTTCACCAGTCTGCACTTCAGCGAGGTGAAGAGCTACTGGCCCGCCGCGCTGGGCATCACCACCCTGGCCGTCGTGGCGCTCCTGGCCCGCCTGCGGACGGGCAGTCTCGCGACCGCCATGGCGGTCCACTTCGGCTACAACGGGGTGATCGTCGTCATCGCCTGCCTCCAGAATTGACGGCCTCGTGCTTTTTTGCAGGTCTGGCGCAGGCCGGCGCGCGTAATGTAGTTGCTAACGCGTGTTAGTCACGACCGGAGCGGGTGAGGCAGCGGTCGAGGAAGTCTCCGAATGGGCGCGAATCCCCTCCTGACCCGACGCGACGTCCTCCGTCTGGGAGCGGGCGGCCTATCGATTCCTGCCTTGCTGGCCCTCCAGAACTCCGGCCTGGCCCGCACGCGCCCGGCGTCCGCCGGCTTCGGGAAGGCGAAATCCTGCATCGTCCTCTTCGCCTGGGGCGGGATGAGCCATCTCGACACCTTCGATCTCAAGCCCGATGCGCCGAGCGACATCCGCGGCGAATTCCGGCCGATCCGTACGGCCGTCGCCGGCATGGAGCTGTCGGAGCATCTCCCGCACCTCGCCCGGCAGGCCCGGCGCCTCGCGGTCGTCCGCAGCGTCCACCACGGCGCGCCGGGGCACCGCCCCGCGGCCTACTGGAACCTGACGGGCCACGCGCCGCCTTTCGCGCTGGAGAACTGGCGGGTGTCGCGGAAGGACTGGCCCAGCCTGGGGGCCCAGGTCGCCCGCGCCTGCGGACCGAAGGTTCCCGCCCCCTTCCCCGGCACCGTGTCGCTGCCGTATCCGCTCGGCGACGCCGGCCGGGCCAACGGCCTCGACGGCGGTTTCCTCGGGATCTCCTACGATCCGATCATCTGCCGGCCGCCGGAGGGCCTGCCCTACGATGGCAAGTCTGAGGAGGCTGGAACGATCGAGATCCAGTTAAGTCCCGACGTTTCGCCCGCGCGCTTGCAGTCGCGCCGCGCGCTGCTGCGGGGGCTCGAAGGCGCGTCCCCGGCCGGGCTCTCCGGCAGCGAGACGGCGCCGATGACGGAGTGGCGCGGGCGGGCGCTGGAGCTCATGGCGGATGCGCGCGCGGCCGAGACCTTCGACCTCCGCCGCGAGCCCCGGCAGCTCCGCGAGGCGTATGGCAACCACATCTGCGGGCAAAGCATCTTGCAGGCGCGGAAACTCAGCGAGGCGGGCATTCCGCTGGTGACGGTGTTCTGCGCCGCGGGAGACCTGAACGGGTCGGTCGGGTCCCATTTCGACACGCACGCCGACAACTTCAACCGGCTCAAGAAGGACATGCTGCCACCGCTCGACCAGGCCTCCGCCGCGCTCGTGGCGGACCTCGCCGAGCGCGGCCGCCTGGAAGAGACTCTGGTGGTGTGGCTGACGGAGTTCGGCCGCACGCCGAAGATCAACCGTGGCGGCGGCCGAGACCACTACCCGTCCTGCTACTCGGTCGCCTTCGCCGGCGGCGGGATCCAGGGCGGGCAGGTCTACGGGAAGTCGACGTCGATGGGCACGGAGCCTCTGGAGAATCCCTGCGGTCCCGAGGACCTGCAGGCGACGATCTTCCACGCGCTGGGCATCGACCCGGCCTTCACGGTGCAGGACCAGGACGGGCGCCCGCTCCAGGCCTGCGACGGCAAGCCGCTGCCGCTCTTCTGAGCCGAAGCTTCCCTGAACCCGGGTCCGGCCCTAAGATGCTCCGGATGGACCCCGAGGAAGCTTCGCTGATGGATGCCCGGGAGCAGGCGGTCTGCGACCGGATCGGAAAACGCCTGGAAGCTCTCGGCGAGCGTCATCCCTCGATGAAGGGGTTCCGCCGGGCCGAGCACGTCAACCAGTACGGCGTCCGCTACATCCATGGTCTGACCACGATGGCCAATCCGCACTTTGCGGAGCAGAAGAAGGACGCGGAGGAGAAGGTTCAAAGGGAGAACTTGGGCGGAAAGGCCGCGATGGCCCTCCATCCCGACGAATCCGTTGACGTTTACGCCCCCGACGGCATCTGCGTCATGATCTCCTTCGATCGGAGTGAATTGATGGTCGGTGTTCAGGCCTGCCCGACCACCATCGCCACGTTCGGGCGCTACGAAATTCCATGCCCCATCGTCCAGGGCCCCGACACGCCGGAATTGATCGCGACCCGGCTGGAGATTATCCGGATCATCCAAGAAGAGGGCGACCCGCCGTCCGAACATTTGCGGTAACTTGTGACTCCAGGCGTCGTCGGATAATCTGTTTCGGAACGGGAGGACGACGACGATGACACGCTGGACGCTGCTCGGGCTGCTCTGCATGGCGACCGCCGCCTCGGCGGACTCGATCCGCTTGAAGAACGGCGGGACCCTCGACGGCGTGATCGTGAAGGACGGCGACGGCGCCGTCGTGGTCCGACTGAAGTACGCGACCGTCACGCTCGACCGCGGCGACATCGACTCGATCGAGAAGAAGGCGCCCGAGGCCGCGGCGCCCGTCACGGCCGCGCGGCTGGCCCGCTGGGACCGCTGCATCGAGGTCGTCGCGGCCCGCCCCTGGGCCGGCCAGCTCCGCCAGATCCCCGCCACCGTGATCGACAAGGGCATCCTCAAGAACGTGCCCTACATGTCCCACCGGAGCGGCACCACGGAGTTCAACCTCTACGGCGACCCTGACGACCCCGCGGGCCTCGAGATCGGCGTCACGAAGGAGCTCCTCAAGAGCGACGCCGCGAAGCAGGAGTGCCTCGAGGTGATGGCCGCGCTCCTCGGCGATCCGAAGGACGTCGCCGCGCTGCGCTCGCTCCAGCTCAAGCCCGGCAAGGTCGAGCGCGACGGCGTCACGGTCGAGATCACCCCCGAGACCGCCGAGGACGCCTACGAGGGTTGGTGGATCTCGGTCTACAGCCGGAAGCTCCTGGACGAGGCGCGCGCGACCGACGAGGAGCTCAAGCGGATCGCCGTCACCGAAGAGGAGCTGGAGAAGGAAGAGGCGGCCGAGCGCGAGCGCGCCCGCAAGGAGCTCGCCGAGCGCAAGGCGGAGGACAAGAAGAAGGGCGACGAGAAAAAGAAGGCCGAGCCGAAGCGGGCCGAGCCCCAGGCCTATTTCGGCTTCAACCCCTACCTGTTCCAGAAGCAGGACGTCCAGCACTCGCGGAAGGTGACGAAGCACGGCGGCATTCCGCGCTACTGGGTGCGCGGCTATCACCGCCCCCGCGGCGGCGGCTACGTCCGCGGCCGATAAACGAGCGCCGGCTTTTCGCCCTTGAAAAACTCCCGCCGGATACCTTTGATGCGATTAGCGGTCGGCTCCAATCCGACCGCGGGGCGTACCTCATGGGCATCCTTTCGGAACTTCCGCTCCAGGAAGGCCCCCAGCTCCTGGAACTCCTGGCCGCGTTGACGGCCGACAATCCCGACGGCATCGAGATCAAAGACCGCGAGGGCCGCTACCTCCTGGTCAATCCCGCGGCCGCGCGGATCCTGGGACGGCCCGTCGTGGACGTCCCGGGGCGCGACGTCATGGAGCTCCTGCCGGCCCGGACCGCCTGGCAGGTGATCGAGGTCGACCACCGCGTCATGGAAACGGGCGCCCCGGAACTGCTCACCTTCCAAGCCCCCCCATCCCGCGGAGGACACCTGTACCGCCGGACGTCGTCGCCCTACCGCGACCGCTCCGGGAACATCGCGGGGGTCGTGGGCATCGTGCGGGACATCACGGATCGCGAGGCCGAGGAAGAGCGGCGGCAGAAGGAGGCCGACCGGATCATCCTCCGCCAGAACGCCCTCCTCGAGCTGGCGCGAATCCAGGAGGACGAGTTCGAGTCGATGCTCCGGCGGATCCTCGAGACGGATTCGGAGACGCTGGAGGTCGAACGGGTGAGCTATTGGAGCTTCACCCCCGACCGCCGGGCCATCGTCTGCGACCTGATGTACCGCCGCCACGACCGCGCGTTCGAGAAGGGGTTCCGCCTGGAGGCGAAGGACTACCCCCGCTACTTCCTCGCCCTCGAGGAAAGCCGGGTCGTGGCGGCCGAGCGGAGCTACAGCGATCCCCGCACCTCGGAGTTCACGGCCGGCTATCTGGAGCCGAACGGCATTACTTCCATGATGGATGTCCCGGTCCGGATCCACGGCGTCCTCGCGGGCGTCCTCTGCCACGAGCACGTCGGCGCCACGCGGGAATGGCCGCCGCAGGACCAGGACTTCGCCTCCTCGATCGCCGACCGGATCTCCGTGAGCCTGGAGGCCGAGGAGCGCCGCAAGGCAGAGGAGGTGATCCGCCGCCTGAACGAGACGCTCGAGAACCGCGTCGCGGCCCGGACCGCCGAGCTGCGCGCCGCGAACGAGGAGCTGGAGACGTTCACGTACAGCGTGTCGCACGACCTCCGGGCGCCGCTGCGGGCGGTGTGCGGGCTCAGCCAGGTCCTGCTCGAGGACTATCCCGGGCGTCCCCTGGACCGCGAAGGCGTGGACTGCCTCTCCCGCATCGGCCGCGCCGCCTGCCGGATGGATGGCCTCATCCAGGACCTGCTCCGCTACAGCCGCCTGTCGCACTCCGAGATCACGCTGGAGCCGACGGACGTCAAGGAGGCGTTGACGTCGATCCTGGACGAGATGGACTCGGAGATCCGGTCGCGGAACGCCCGGATCCTCGTCGAGGAGCCGCTGCCCGGGATCCGCGCGGACCGCATCCTCCTGCAGCAGGCCCTGACCAATCTGATTTCCAACGCGATCAAGTTCATGCCGCCGGGCGTGGCTCCGGAGGTCCGGATCCGCGCCGAAGCGGCGGACGGGACGGTGCGCCTGAGCGTGATCGACAACGGCATCGGCATCGCGCCGGAGCACCAGGTCCGGATCTTCCGGATCTTCGAACGTCTCCACGCCGCGACCGATTACCCCGGTGTGGGCATCGGGCTCGCGCTTGTGCGGAAGTCCGTCGACCGCATGGGCGGAAAAGTCGGCGTGGAGTCGTCGCCCGGCCGCGGCAGCTGCTTCTGGATCGAGTTGCCCCCCTCGGACGGGCCTTAGGGAGCCCGCATCCGCCGCACAATCCTTGAATCACCCCCCGCGGTGCGATAGGGTGATGCCCCATGAGTCTCAAGAAAGCCGTCTTCGGCGGGTCCGTCGCCTGGGCCATCTGCATCAGCGTGCTCCATGCGGGGCTGAACCTGGGCGCCTTCAAGAAGGCGGAGTCGACGGAGCAGTCGTTCAAGGTCGGGTTCCTCCCCGTCACCTGACATCTCACCTGCCCCGTCAATCACTTCATTCAGAAGAATCTGAAGGGGGTGGGCGGGTTCGAACCGGTGCGGTTCGGCGGCTGGCCGGAGCTCAAGGAGGCCTTCCTCTCGGGCCACACGGATGCCACCTTCATCCTGGCCCCGCTCGCGATGAAGCTGCGCGAGGACGGCGTCCCGGTGAAAATCGTTTACCTCGGTCACCGCGACGGCACGGCCCTCATGGTCCACAAGGACTCCGGGATCGTCCGGATCCGGGACCTCAAGGGGAAGACCGTCGCGGTGCCCAACCGCTACTCGAACCAGCGCTTCCTGATCTACAAGGTCCTGAAGGACCAAGGCATGAGCCTGAGCGACGTCAACCTCATCGAGATGCCGCCGCCGGACATGGCCGCCGCGCTCTACGCCCGCGCGGTCGACGGCATCACCTCGGGGGAACCGTTCATGGGGCAGACCGAGATGGACGGCTACGGGCGCGTGCTATACTTGACGAAGGACGTCTGGCCCGAGTTTATCTCCTGCGTCCTCGCGGTGCGGGAGGACGTCATCCAGAAGGATCGGGCGCGCGTGCAGGCGCTCGTCGACGGCATCGCCCGCAGCGGCGTCTGGCTCGACAAGACAATGGACAACCGGATGCAGGCGGCGCAGTTCGTGAGCAAACACTACTACAACCAGGATCCGCGGCTGCTGGAGTTCGTCCTGAGCAAGCCGCCGGACCGGGTGAAGTACACGAACCTGTCGCTGCGGCGCCCCGACTTCGAGGAAATCGAAGCCATCGGGAAGGAGTCGGGCATCCTGAACGGCACGGCGCACTTC
>Ga0310813_10001288_pt1 | contig 15213 bp, 12 predicted proteins | sample YN3metagenome_FD_203086 | JGI IMG/M metagenome (GOLD analysis project Ga0310813, IMG submission 203086) | Soil microbial communities from experimental microcosm in Duke University, North Carolina, United States - YN3 | ecosystem: Engineered > Artificial ecosystem > Soil microcosm > Unclassified...
CGGGCCGCCGCCGGTTAGGATGTGGATCTGGCCGAAGCTCTGGAAGGAATTGATCACGGACACGACGGTGACGAAGAAGAGCGTCGGCGAGAGTATGGGCAAGGTCACGTGCCGAAAGCGCGCCCAGGGGCCCGCGCCGTCCAGGCGCGCCGCCTCGGTGAGCTCGGGCGGGACCGAGGCCAGCCCGGCCAGGAAGAAGATCACGTTGAAGCCGAACTCCTTCCAGACCGTGGCGATGGCCACGGCGGGCAGGGCCCAGCGCGGATCGCCCAGCCAGTTCGGGCCGGCGATTCCCGCCAACTCCAGGATGCGGTTGAGGTAGCCCGCGGTGGGGTTATAGAGGAAGATCCAGAGCATCGCCGCCATGGCCGAGGAGATCGACACGGGCAGGACGAAGAGCGTGCGCAGGAGCCCCGAGAAAAAGGGGTTGGCATCCAAGGCCAGCGCCACGCCCAGGCCGATCAGCACCGAGGGAGCCGCCGTATAAACGAGAAAGAGCAGCGAGACCCGCGCGCAATGCGCGTACTCGGGCGAGCCCGCGAGCAGGCGGTAGTTCTCCAGCCCAACGAAGGCCGCGCGTCCGGAGAAGGGCGCCACCTCGTGCAGGCTCAGGCGCAGGGACTCGAGGGCGGGATAGACGATGAAGGCGCAGAGCGGCAGGAGCGCGGGCAGGAGGAGGAGCCAGGGCAAAGCGCCCGCGCGCCTCACGCGACCCTCGCTCCTTCGGCGTCGAAGAAGAAGAGGTCCTTGGCCTCCACGGAGGCCTCCACCTTCTTGCCCGCCGCGGGAGCGGCGTCCGCGCGCGCCTCCGCGGTCAAGGCGTGCTCGCCCAAGCGCAAATGGACGTGCGCGCCCGTTCCCAGGGGCTCGATCAAGGCGACGGACGCCGCGCCAAGCGCGACGCCGGCGGCCTTCCCGTCGATGCGGACCGACTCGGGCCGGAAGCCCGCGGTCTTGGCCGACGCGGGCGCCGCGCCGCGCGGAAGGAGGTCGGCCGGGACGAAGTTCATCGAGGGCGTGCCGATGAAGGAGGCGACGAACTGGGTCTTGGGCTGGTGGAATACCTCGAGCGGCGGCCCCACCTGCTCGATGCGGCCCCCCCGCATCACCGCGATGCGGTCGGCCAGAGTCATGGCTTCCACTTGGTCGTGGGTGACGTAGATCGCGGTCGAGCGGAGCTTGCGGTGAAGCAGCGAGATCTCGGCGCGCATCTTCACCCGCAGCTGGGCGTCGAGGTTGGAGAGGGGCTCGTCGAAGAGGAAGACCTTGGGATGGCGCACCATGGCCCGCCCCATCGCCACGCGCTGCTTCTGGCCGCCGGAGAGCTGGCTGGGCCTCCTGTCGAGGTGCTCCTCCAAGGAGAGCGCCCGGACCGCCTCGCGCACGCGCTCCTCGATCGTGCTCTTGGCGAGGCCGGCCAGCTTGAGCGAAAAGGCCAGGTTCTCGCGCACGCTCATGTGCGGGTAGAGGGCGTAACTCTGGAAGACCATGGCCACGCCGCGGTCCTTGGGGTCGACGTCGTTGACCACGCGCCCGCCGATGGAGACGGTCCCGGCCGTGGGCTCCTCGAGCCCCGCGACCAGGCGCAGGGCGGTGCTCTTGCCGCAGCCGGAGGGGCCGACCAGGACCATGAACTCCCCGGGATTTACCGAGAGGCTGAGCTCGTGGAGTATGGTCGCGGCGCCGAAGCGTTTTTGGACCTTGTCGAGCTCGACGCCGACGCCGTGGGAGGTTCCCGTCATCGTCGCGAATTCTACATATTCTGATTTGTCACGCCGGTAAAATTCCTATGATTCGCGAATGCGGCTTCGAAACCCGCTTCCCGCCCGAGCGCCCGCGCGCTTCAATTTCGCCGGCGACGTCATCGATCGCTGGGCGAAGGATTCGCGGCGCCCGGCCCTGCGCTGGATCGGCCGCGACCTCTCCTCCGAGCGCCTCTTCACCTTCGCCGGCCTCTCCGCGGCCTCGCGCCGGGGCGCCTCGGCGCTGTCGGAAGCGGGGCTCAAGAAGGGCGACCGGGTCCTCCTCCTCCTTCCCCGCGTGCCCGCGTGGTGGGAGGCGATGCTGGCGCTATCGCGGGCCGGGCTGGTCGCCGTCCCCGCCACCACCCAGCTCACGCCCAAGGACATCCGCTACCGCCTGGAGGCCGCGCAGATCGCGGGGGTGATCGCCGACCCGGAGAGCGCGGCGAAGGTGGACGAGGCGCGCGCGGGGAGTCCCCTCGCGGCCCGCTTCGTCGCGGAGGGAAGCCGCCCCGGCTGGTCCTCGTGGGAGGCGGCCCTCGCCGCGGGCGACGAGTCCTTTCGCGGCCCGGCCACGGGCGCGAAGGACCCCGCGCTCCTCTTCTTCACCTCGGGGACGACCGGGCACCCGAAGATGGTGCTCCACACCCAGGTCAGCTACCCGCTCGCGCACCGGGTCACGGCGATGTGGCTGGGCCTGACCCCTCGCGATCTCCACTGGAACCTCTCCGACAACGGCTGGGCCAAGGCGGCTTGGTCGAGCCTCTACGCGCCGTGGAACGCCGGAGCCTGCATCCTGGTCCACGACGCGCGCGGCAAGTTCGACCCCCAGACGACGCTCGACGTCCTGGAGCGCTTCCGGCCCACGTCCTTCTGCGCCCCGCCGACGGCCTACCGCCTCCTGGTCCAGGAGAGGCTCGCGGCGCGCCGCCTGCCGCGCCTGCGCTCCTGCGTCAGCGCGGGCGAGCCGCTCAACCCCGAGGTCATCGCCGCGTGGAAAAAGGGGACGGGCGTCGCCATCCGCGAGGGCTACGGGCAGACCGAGTCCGTTCTGCAGGCGGGGACGTTCCCGGGCATGAAGGTCAAGCCGGGAAGCATGGGGCTTCCCTCGCCGGGATTTCCCCTGGCCGTGATCGACGAGCGCGGCCGGCAGACGAAGGACGGCGCGGAAGGCGACCTCGCGGTGCGGGTAAAGCCCAAGCCCCCCATGGGCCTCTTTGCGGGCTATTGGAAAAACCCGGCCGAGAACCGCTTGCGCTTCAAGGGGCGCTGGTACCTGACCGGCGACCGCGCGACCCGCGACGCCGACGGCTATCTGTGGTTCGTGGGCCGCTCGGACGACGTGATCAAGTCCTCGGGCTACCGGATCGGGCCCTTCGAGGTCGAGTCCGCCTTGATCGAGCACCCGGCGGTCCTCGAGGCCGCGGTGGTGGGCGTGCCGGACGAGGCGCGCGGGCAGATCGTGAAGGCTTTCTGCGTCCTGGCCGATGGGCATGCGGCCTCGCCGGCGCTCGCGCGCGAGCTCCAGGAGCACGTCAAGCGCGTGACCGCGCCCTACAAGTACCCGCGCGAGATCGAGTTCGTGGAGTCGCTGCCGAAGACGATCAGCGGGAAGATCCGCCGCGTCGAGCTCAGGAGAAGTGGCCCGCGAGGGTCTTGAGCCTTTCCGGGTCCGTCACGACGATATCCTTGCCCTTGCGGCGGGTCAGGCCCCGCTCCTCGAAGTCCTTCAAGAGCCGCACGGTCGTCTCGATGGTGAGGCCCGCCATCTCCGCGATCTCCTTGCGCTTGAGCGAGGCCACGATCGGGTAGGGCTTGGTCGCCGGGTTCATGGTCCGCGTCAGCGTCCCCGCCAGGCGCGAGCGCGCGGGCTTGAAGGCGATGTCGCGGGCCTTGGCCTCGCCGCGGCGCACGTCCCTGCTCACTTCCGATAATAGGGCTAGGGACGCCTTGGGGTGCTTGAGCAGGAAGTCGCGGAGCTCGGCCTCGTTGATAACGGAGACGACCGATTCCTCCATCGCCTCGGCGCTGCCCGAATAGTTCCAGCCGGCGAGCATGGAGATGTGCCCGACCAGGTCGCCGGGGGACTCGATGCGGGTCAGGAGCTGCTGGCCGGCGTTGTTGGACTTATAGATCTTGACCTTGCCGGTGCAGACGACGTAGGCGCCCGAGGGCTTCTCCCCCTCGTAGAAGATCGTCTCGCCGGGGCGGAAGCGGTTGGCGACCCGCATCTCCCGCCAGGTCTTCTTGGACTGCGCGTCCTCGAGGAGGCCGTAGAAGCAGTTCTTGCGGAACTTGCACCAGTCGCAGTTGGGCGCTTCCTTCCTCGAGAAACCCATCCCCGAGATGGTACCAAATCCCGCGCTCAGCGGGACGAGGACTTGCCCGTGTGGGCGCGCAGGATCTCGTCGAATTTGGGCAGGTCGCGGGCGCCCTCGAGCTCGGAGTCGGTGCGGGCGAGGAGCATGAACTTGCGCAGGTCCGCCTTGGTCGGGGCCGCGTCGAGGGCCTTGTTGAGCGAGGTCAGCGACTTGGCGAGCTGGCCGTCGGTCGCGTAGCAGAGCGCGAGCTGGTAATGGGCCGAGGCGTTCTGCGGCATCTGCTCGACCGCGCCCTCGAGCACCCGCGCCGCCTCGGTGGTGGCGCCCTGCTGGCGGTAGGCGGTGCCCAGGCGCTCCAGCACCAGGGAGCGCTGGACCTCGTCGAGCGAGCCGCGCTTCGAGTCCGCCTCGAGGGTCGCGCGGTAGTAGTTCGCGGCCTCGGCCATGCGCTGGGCGGCGAAGGCGTTGTTGGCCTTGTCCAGGATCTGATAGACCTCGGGATCGCCCGCCGTCCGGGGATCGGCGCGCTGGGCCGCGGCCTGGCCCTTGATCGAGTCGCGCAGTTGCGCGCTTCGAGAGGCGACGGCGTCGCGCATGCCGGTCTCCGCGGGCTGGTCGGTGCCGGTCGCCGCGCGGGCCGAGCGGGAGCGCTCCTCGGCCTGCGCCTCGCTCATCGTCCCCCCCGCGGCGCCCTCGTAGGCGCGCAAGGTGGCCTGGTTCGCGGGCAGGCTGAGCAGGTCGGAGAACGAGGAATCGGAGCGGACCAGGCGGGCGAGCTCCGGCACCTTCTGCACGCGGTAGGCGCGCTTGACGCTGGTCTCGAAGTTGGCGGCGGCCAGGGCGGTGTCGCCCATGCGCATGCGCAGGCTGGCGGCGTAGAGGTTGGGCATCGGGTTCTTGGGGCTCTCGAAGGCCGCGACCTTGAGCACGGCCAGGGCGTCGTCGCGGCGGCCCAGCACGTCGTAGCACTGTGCTAACGCGTGGTGGACGCCGTAGAGGTCGGTGATGGAGCGGCCCGCCGGGTCGAGAGCCAGGGAGGTGCGGAAGGCGTCGACCGCGCTCTGGGCGTCGTCCTTGTCGGCCCCGGCGGTCGACTTGCCCTCGTAGGCGCGCTTGTAATAGGCGTCGCCCAGGCGGGCGAAGGCCTCGGCGGAGGAGTCGTCCATCTTCACCGCCTTCTCCAGGCCGGCGATCGCGGTCGAGTACTGCCGGGCCTGGGTCTGGCGGATGCCCTCGGCCACCAGGCGGCGGGCCTGCGCGGGCGAGCGCGGGGCCGGCGCCACGGCGCGGGGCCGGCGCGCGCGCGCGGACGCGGGCAGGGACAAGGCCAGGACGGCGCACGCGGCGAGGAGCGCTCGGGAGAGGGACATCATGTGCCAGGCTTTCGAAGTTAATTTTACGAATTCCCCGCGGTCGCGCACAGGGCCGAGGGACCCGGCGACGGTGGGTCTTTGGGCCTGGATCGTCGAGGAGAGGGCCTCTCGCGCGAGCCGGATCATCTTGGTAAGACTGTAGCCCCCCGATGTTAAGGGTTTTTTACGGAGCCGCACCCTCCAAGTTTAGCCGGGCGGCCGGTTGGAGACAGAGGCTTTCGTCCCAAGGCCCTGGGTATTCGCGGCAGGCCGGTCTGGGTCCTTTGCCGCGAGCGGTCCTGGGCCCCTTGCCGCCGCCCGCGCTTGTCTGCTTCGGAGCAAAACGGCTACAATATGCGTCGTTGGTGGCCGTAGCTCATTTGGCAGAGCGCCAGGTTGTGGCCCTGGAGGTAGCGGGTTCGAACCCCGTCGGTCACCCCAATTTCAAAGAGAGCTCTCAACTGCGTGGGAGCTCAGGCACGAGCCCATAGGCCGCCATCACTTTTAGCCGCAAGGCGGGAAACTCCTCTTTAGAGGGCGGCTTTGTTGCAGCGTCCTTATCGGTCGAGGCCCGTCTTACACCTGTGACGTCGGCGAGATTGGTCGAGCGTCCGACTAATGATAGGACTAGGCCGATGAGCGCGCGCGAACGTTGGCCGGGCAAGCTCCTCCTTGCGATCGGAGGCATTCTCCTCGCCTACGCGGTCGTTCGCGTAGCCGCTCCGTTCGTCCCCGTCATCGCCGCCGCGGCCATCGTCGCGGTGGTCGTCTTTCCCGTGTACCGGCGGTTGTCGCGCGCGATCGCGGGCTCCCCCGCGGCGGCCGCGGTCTCGGCAGGCGTCTGCATCGTCCTGGCCCTGCCTCTCGCGCTGGGCGCTTGGTACGCGGCGAAAGAATCGGCGCGCGCATACCCCGTCGTCCGCCAGGCGATCGACGAGGCCACGGCTCGGGGCGGGCGTCCTCCACCGTGGCTGCCTGGCGCGATCGGGAATTACCTCCGCGAGCTGGACGCTCGAGAGCTGCTGCTCGAGAACCTCCAGGAGATCGGCGCCTGGGCGGGCCGCGCCGCGCGCAAGACGGCCGAGAGGGGCGCCGCCCTCCTGATGGACTTCCTGGTCTTTATCCTCTGCCTGTTTCTCTTCCTGCGGGACGGCGAGGCCCTGTTCAAGCGCGTAAACGCCGCCGTCCCCCTCTCGCCGTCCGTGAAGGAGCGCATCTCGAGCCGCGCCCGCGACATGATCTTCGCGACGGTCGAAGGCGTGTTCGCGGTCGCGATCCTGCAAGGCGTCCTCGCGATGATCGGCTTCGCGCTGCTCGGCGTCCCCTTCCCGGTGCTTCTAGGCGGACTGTGCATGGCGTTCTCGCCGATGCCGTTCTTCGGCTCCGCGCTGGTCTGGGTCCCCGTCGTCGCGAGCGTGGCGCTTGGCGGCGATCCCGGCCGGGCCGCGCTGCTTGCGGGGTGGTTCGCCCTGGTCGTGGGGACCTCCGACAACGTGGTGCGGCCGATACTGATCGGGACTCGGGCCCGCCTGCCGGTCGGACTGGTCGTTCTTGGCGCGCTCGGGGGAATCCGGGCTTTCGGAGTTCTCGGCGCTTTCTTGGGTCCCGTCATCGCGGCTCTGGCGGTGGCCGTCATCGACGCCCTGCTTCGCGAGGCGGACGATGAGCGCGCCTGAGCCTCCCGATTCGTCGTTCGCGCGGGCCAAATGGCACGGGCGTTCATGGGAGGACGCCGCGGCGGCGTTCAAGACGAATGTCGCGGCCGGCCTCTCCGCGTCGGAGGCGGCCCTGCGCCTGTCGCGCGACGGCCGCAACGAGCTGATCGACCGCGGCGCCAAGAGCGGCTGGCGCATACTCTGGGAGCAATTCACCGCGAGCATGATGATGATCCTTGTCGCCGCCGCGGTTCTGTCGGCGTTGGTCGGGGACCTGAAGGATGCCGCCGCGATAGGCGCGGTGGTGACGCTCAATGCTTTGCTCGGCTTTGCCCAGGAGCATCGCGCGGAGAAGGCGATGGCCGCGCTCAAGCGGCTTGGCGCGCCCCTTGCGCGGGTGCGCCGCGACGGCAAGGCGACTCGCCTGGCCGCGCCCCAGCTCGTGGCCGGCGACGTCCTGCTGCTGGAGGCTGGAGCCTCCATCGCCGCCGATGCGCGGCTGTTCCAGGCGGCGGCGCTCAAGGTGCTCGAAGCTCCGCTGACCGGCGAGCCGGAGGCGGTACTCAAGGAAACCGAGGCGGCCGCGGAGTCGAGCGCGCTGCCCGAGCGCCGCTGCATGGTCTACAGGGGGACGCTGGTCGCCCACGGTCGCGGCGAGGGGATCGTCGTTGCCACGGGCATGCGGACAGAGTTGGGGCGGATCGCGGCCCTCATGCAGTCGGCCGGCGGCGAGGCGACGCCCCTCCAACGCCGCCTCGATGTCCTGGGAAACCGCCTGGCGGCGGCCGCGCTCGCCCTCGTCGCCGTGGTCTTCGCGATGGGCATGGCGCGAGGCGAGCCGCTGCGCGAGCTGTTCCTGACGGCGGTGAGTCTCGCGGCGGCGGCCGTCCCCGAGGGTCTGCCCGCCGTCGTCACCATAGCGCTGGCGATCGGCGCCCGTCGCATGCTCGCGCGCAACGTTCTGATTCGAAAGCTGCCCGCGGTCGAGACGCTCGGCGCGGTGACCGTCATCTGCTCGGACAAGACCGGAACCCTGACCGAGGGGCGCATGCGCGTCTCGAGCGTCGAGGGGCGGGAGGCGTCGCTGCTGCTCGCGGCGGCCCTCTGCAACGACGCGACGACGACGGAAGGGGACCCCACCGAGATCGCGCTCGCGGTCGCCGCGGCGGAACGCGGATGGACGAGGGGCGCCCTCGAGAAAACCTTCCCCCGGGTGGGCGAGGCGCCCTTCGACTCGCGGCGCAAGCGCATGACGACCGTCCACGCCGTCGGCGGCTCGCCCGGCGAGCGCCCGGGCTGGCTCGCGGCCGGCGCCGCGGCGGGGTTCACGAAAGGGGCTCTGGACGGAGTTCTCGAGCGCTGCTCGCGCCAGGAGGTCGATGGACGGCTGGAGCGGTTGTCTCCCGAATCGAGGAGCGCGATCCTGGAAACCGAGGCGCGGCTCGCGAGCGGCGGCGCCCGGGTGCTCGCCCTGGCTGCTCGCGCGTACCCGCGGGTTCCGGCGGACCTGGGGCCCGAGGCGCTCGAAAGCGACCTGGTCTTCGTGGGACTTATCGGACTGAGCGATCCCCTGCGGCCGCAGGCGCGGGCGGCGGTCGCCCGCTGCCGTGCGGCCGGCATGCGGCCGGTGATGATCACCGGCGATCATCCGATGACGGCTTGCGCGGTGGCGCGGGCGGCCGGGATCGATGCCGGCAGCGCGCTGACCGGGCCCGACCTCGAGCTGTTGACGGCGGCGGAGTTGGACGCGGCGGTCGCGCGGACATCGGTGTTCGCCCGCGTCGCGCCGGAGCACAAGCTCAAGATCGTCGACGCTCTCCGCAGGGCGGGCCACGTGGTCGCCATGACCGGGGACGGCGTCAACGACGCTCCCGCCCTGAAGGAGGCGGACATCGGCGTGGCCATGGGCGCCGGCGGCACCGACGTCGCGAAAGAGGCCGCGGCGATGGTGCTCCTCGACGACAACTTCGCCACGATCGTCGCGGCCGTCGAGGAAGGGCGGGTCATCTACGACAACATCCGTCGCTTCGTCCGCTATCTCCTGGCGACGAACTCGGCGGAGATCTTCGTCATGCTCTTGGCGCCGCTGCTCGGCATGCCGATTCCCCTCCTTCCTTTGCAGATCCTTTGGATAAACCTCGTCACCGACGGCCCGACCTCCCTGACATTGGCGGTCGAGCCCGCGTCCCGCGGCGTCATGGAGAGGCCGCCTCGTCCGCCCGGCGAGAGCCTCCTAGGCGCCGGCCTGGGCGTCCACGCGGTCTGGGTCGGGGCACTGATCACAACCGTCACCCTTGGCACCGGCTATCTTTATTGGAGCGGCGGCGATCCGGCGTGGCGCTCGATGCTGTTCACGATCATGACCTTCGCGCAGATGGGGCATGTCTTGGCGATCCGATCGGAGACGGAGTCGCTTTTCTCGATGGGCCTGCGTTCGAATCCGTGGCTCTCCGGCGCGGTGGCGGCGACGATCGCGCTTCAGGTGGCGACGCTTTACGTCCCCTCGCTGCGGCGCTTGCTTTCGACCGTGCCGCTGCATGCCCATGACCTGGCCGCGGCGGCCGGCCTGGGCTGCGTGGTCTTCCTGGCGGTCGAGGTCGAGAAGTCGCTCAAGCGCCGGGCGCTCCGCCGGGAACCTGCCTGAGCGGCCGCGTCTAGCGCTGGTCGTCGAGCCGCTTCTTGAGCGGAAAGAGAAAGCGCAGGATCACGAAGTCGATCGCCGTCATCGCGACGGCGATCTCGTAGAGCCCGAGCCCCACCGCCGCGCCCACGATCGCCATGTTCCAGATGCTGGCCGCGGTGGCGATGCCGTGGACGTCTCCCTCCTTCCGGCGCAGGATCGCGCCGCCGCCTACGAAGCCGATGCCCGTGATGAGGCCCTGCAGGACGCGCGAGGTGGCGCCGCTGTCCTGGTCCGGGGCGGCGAGGATCACCAGCATTAGGCCGCAGCTTCCCATCGCCACCAGCGGAAAGGTCCGGATGCCGGCGGTGCGCTCCTCGTGCTCGCGATCCCAGCCGATGGGCAGGGCCAAGACGAAGGAGGCGGCGAGCTTGACGAGGCGCAGGACCGAAGGCTCCATGATCGTACTCTAGCGCATTTTGCTACCTTAGAGGCGACACTCGGCGACCGGCCGAGGCGTCTATACGGACATGGCGAACACCAAGACCTTTCTCCTCCTCGCGGCCTGGGGCTGCCTCTGCGCCTCGGCCGCGCGCGCGGCGGATCCCCCCGCCGAGGTGCAGGCCGCCTACGAGTCGGGCGATTACGCCCGCGCGGCGAGGCTCCTCCAAGAGGGCGCCGAGAAGGGCGACGCGAAAGCGCAATACGGGCTAGGCGTGATGTACGAGCACGGCCGCGGAGTGGCGCAGGACGCGGGGAAGGCCGTGCGGTGGTACCTCCGCTCCGCGCTCCAGGGCTACGCGCCCGCCCAGAACAACCTCGGCTACCTCTACTTCATCGGAAAGGGCGTCGCGCAGAGCGACAAGCAGGCCTTCGAGTGGTACACGAAGGCCGTCCACAACGCCGCGCAGGGAGGCTGGGACAAGTCCCTGGCCTGGGGCAATCTCGGCAACATGTACTTCTGGGGCCACGGGGTCTCGAAGAACTATCCCGAGGCGGCGGAGTGCTACCGCAAGTCCGCGGAGATGGGCAACCCCTATTCCGCCAACAACCTGGGCTATCTCTACGAGCACGGCATGGGCGTGAGCAAGGACGCCGCCCAAGCGGCGTCCTGGTACCGGAAGGCGGCGGAGCGCGGCTCGCCTTTCGCCCAAGGCAATCTCGCGGTGATGTACGAGTCGGGCCGCGGCGTCATGCGCGACTACGTCGAGGCGCACAAATGGTACCGCGAGGCGGCCGAGCACGGCAGCGCCTTCGCGCAGTACAAGCTGGGCCGCATCTATGAGCGCGGCTTGGGCGTGTCCAAGGATCTGGTCGAGGCCTACCGCTGGTATCTCCTGTCTTCCCGCGGCGACGACAAGCCGGCGGCGGAGAGCCTGGCGCGTCTGCGGACCGTGCTGACGCCGGCGCAGATCGAGGAGGCGACCCGCCGCGCCGCCTCCACCCCCTCGGGCGGCCATGGTTAAAGGCCTGCTTCTCGGGGCCCTGGCCGCGGCGCTCGCCGCCTGCGCGGCGCCCGCCTTCGTGATCGTGAGCCCCGACTACGACGCCTCCAGGGTTCGGCGCGTGGCCTTGCTCGCCTTCGACGACTTCCCCGGCGCGCCGGGCTCCGGCGAGATCGTGGCCGGCACCTTCGAGAAGTACCTCCTCCTGGGAGGCTACGGCTTGGTGGAGCGGCGCCGGGTCAACGAGCTCCTGCGGGAGCAGGCTTTCCAGTCCTCGGGGGCGGTCGACCCGGCCACGCTCAAGCGCATCGGCCAGCTCCTGGGCGTGGACGCGCTCGCCTTCGGCGGGGTGAGCGACTTCTCCAACTCCCGGGACCAGACCGTGATCGTGGACATGCCCCAGGAGCAGAGCGAGCCGATCTACGGGAGCGTGGAGACGGTCCAGCGCAGCGGCGACACCATGGTGAGGACGACGCAGAACGTGGTGACGGGCTACGCTTACCGCCACACCAGCCGGCCCGTCGCCGAGGTGGAGACGATCCCCGCCCGCGTCGGCGTCTCGGTGCGCCTCGTCTCGGTGGACACCGGACAGGTCCTCTGGAGCGGCTCGGCCTCGAGCTCGGGCTCCGACCTCGCCTCCGCCGCCGAGGAGGCCTCGTCGCAGATCATGCAGGCCGTCGCCCGGAAGCTTAAAAAGAGGGCTTAGGACGGTTTCGCGCCCGCGCCGAGGCCGTAGAGCCCCGCCGCCAGCGCCAGCTGGTAGCCCACGGCGTGCATCAGGTAGTAGAGCCCCTTCGTCCGGATGTCGGTCGAGGAGGCCTCGAAGCCCACGTGCTCGAGCCAGTGCTGCGGGAAGGCGGTGGCGATGTAGTTCGGGTCGCCGGGCAGGATGACCTTGGGCAAGGTCCGGCGGATGAAGGCGACCTCGATGCGGTGGATGAGCGGGTTGTGGCCGATCATCAGGTTGGCCAGGTTGTTTTCCAGCTCGCCGATCACGTCGAGCGACCCATCGGGCTTGGTGCGGGCGTAGTGGTCGTCGCCGGCCATGTAGATCACGCGCATGGGCTGGAACGGGTTGAGCGCCATGATGCGGAAGACGTTGAGCTCGCCCTTGAAGTTGGTGCCCTGGGCGATCCGCGAGTGCCCGAAGAGCCCGCCGAAGCGGGCCAAGGTCGCCTCGAGAATGGGGATCCGGGTCTGGGCCGGCGTCATCTTGGGCTTGCGCGGGTCGTCGCCCGCGCCGACCCACGTCACCATATCGGCGCCGAACTGCTGGGCGGCGTTCAGGCCCACGAGGAGGTGGCCGAGTTGCATGGGGTCGCCCGCCACGGGGTAGACCGCCAAGGTGATCTCGCGTTCGCCGGGCTGGTAGAGCGGGTCGCGCTCGTCGAGGCGAAGCTGCGGCCGCGGGACGGCCCGGCCGCCGTCGACATGGTCGGCCCAGCCGTCGAGGGCGGCGGCGGCCTTGCCCAGGACGTGTTCGTAGATGTGGGCGTCGTACGGCACGCGGTCCGCCATATCGAGCATGTCCGCGGCGAAGTTGCCGAGGATGTCCGCGGCCAGAGCGTGGCCCGGGTTCAGGTTCGAGTCGCCGCGCTTGAGGCCGAACGCCGCCTCGAGGACCTGGAAATGCTCGAGAAGACGGCGCGTGTCCTGGCCGCGGACGCTTTGAAGCGGGACGCCGTCGGCCGCCGCGCCGGGCGAGCCGGAGACATGGGCGCCGCTCTGGGAAACCGTGACGACCGAGGCCGGGTTCGCGGCGGCGCCCGCGTGGACGTCGAAAGTCGTCGCGCCCGCGGGCGATTGAGCGGGCGCCGCCGTCTCGGCGGCCGTAGCGCGGAGCTCCAGGCCCGCCGTGGCGATCTCGGCGAGCACGCCGGTGGGCGGGAGGGCGACCTCCGGCATCGCGCCGACGAGCGGCGCTCCCGAGAGGCCCGCGAGAGCGCTCGGATCGGCCGCGAGCGCCCCGGAGGCGCCGGCCGCGGCTCCCGCGTTGAGGGGCGCGCCCGGGCCGACGCCGGCGGAGGCGCCGGTGTTCGGGCGGACGACGTTGGTCGCCGCGCACGGGGCGCAGAGCGATCCCAGGAAGGCGAGGATGAGGGTGGCGGTCGAGCGGTGCCAGGCTTTCATATTATTAAGGATACCACGGCTCCCCCCCGCCGAGAAGAGTCGAAAGGCCCGCGCCGTTCCTGGGCCGATCGGGTTCGCTAGGGAACGCGCTCCGCGGGGGCCCGGGGCGGGGCGTCCTCGGGGCGGGTCCAGTAGTCGTCGAGGGCGCCGAGGAGCAGGATCGCCATCATGAGGAAAGAGGCCGCGGCGGCCAGGCGCTGGGCCCAGCGGGAGCGGCCGAGCTCCATAAAGATCAGGAGCACGAGCGCGGTCTTGGCCGCCGCGGCCGCGAGCGCGGCGGCGAGAGCGGCCGGGGGCGCCAGCCGGGCTCCCGCGAGGGCGACCGTGAGCGCCAGGAGAGCCAGGAGCGCCAGCCAGGTCCCGAGCAGGGCCTTCATCGCGCGCTCCGAAGAAGGTACAGGAGCGGAAACAGCCAGATCCAAACGACGTCGACGAAGTGCCAGTAGAGCCCGACGTTCTCGACCAGGGCTCCCGGCTCGCTCCCGTCCGCGCGGCGCAGGCAGGAGGCGCCCGCCGCCCCGACCGCCGCCAGCCCGACGATCACGTGGAGGGCGTGCAGCCCCGTCAGGCAGAAGTAGAAGGCGAAGAAGAGGCGCTCCGGCCCGGCGCCCGCGAAGGCGGGGCCGGGCCACAGGCCGTCGCGGACGTGCCCCGCGTATTCGACGCCCTTCACCGCGAGGAAGGCGCCGCCCATGAGCCCGGTGGCGAGCAAGGCGCGCGCGGCGGCCCGGGCGCGGCCTTCCCGCGCGAGATGGACCGCCGCGGCCATGCTCAGCGAGCTGGTCAGGAGGACGCCGGTGTTGAGCGCGCCCAAGCGCAGGCGCATGCGCCCCGCGGCGAGCGCGAAGGCGCGGGCGTGCGCCCAGCGGTAGGCCGAGAAGGCGGTGAGCAGCGCGCCGAAGAAGAGCACCTCGGTCGCGAGGAACACCCACATCCCGAGGCGTGCCGCGTCGAGCTCCCCGTCAGAGCGCGTCGTAGTCATAGGCCTCCCAGGTCACGGCGGGCGGCGCGTCGAAGTTCTCGACGGGCGGCGGGGACGCGGTCCGCCACTCGAGGCCGGTGGCGCCCCAGGGGTTCTCGCCGGCATCCCGAGGACGGCGCAGGCTCCAGGGGAGGTAGAGGAGCGGGAGCAAGTAGCCGACGCCCAGGATGGACGCCCCCGCCGTGGAGAGGACGTTGAGGACCTGATACTCGGGAGGATAGGCGTGGTAGCGGCGCGGCATCCCCAGGTAGCCGAGCAGGAACTGCGGGAAGAAGGTGAGGTTGAAGCCCGCGAAGATCAGCACCGCCGCCCAGCGCCCGAAGCCGTCGGGGTAGGAGCGGCCGGAGATCTTCGGCCACCAGAAGTGGATGCCGCCCAGATAGGCCATCACCGCCCCGCCCACCATGATGTAGTGGAAGTGGGCGATCACGAAGTAGGTGTCGTGGACGTGGACGTCCACGCCGAGGGCGGCGAGGAAGAGGCCGGTGAGGCCGCCGACGGTGAAGAGGCCGATGAACCCGAGCGCGTAGAGCATGGGCGTGTCGAGGCGTATCCTTCCGCGCCAGAGGGTGGCGGTCCAGTTGAACACCTTCACGCCCGAGGGCACGGCCACGAGGAAGCTCAAGAGCGAGAACACCAGCCCCGCGAACTCCGACTGCCCGGACACGAACATGTGGTGGCCCCAGACCAGGAATCCCAGGGCGGCGATCGCGAGGGAGGAGCCGGCGACGAAGCGGTAGCCGAAGACGGGGCGGCGCGCGAAGGTCGAGACGATCTCGCTCACCACGCCCATCGCGGGGAGGATCATGATGTAGACGGCGGGATGGGAGTAGAACCAGCAGAGGTGCTGGAAGAGGACGGGGTCCCCTCCCAGGCGCGGGTCGAAGATCGGGACGCCGAGGACCCGCTCCACGCCGATCAAGGCCAGGGCGATGGTCAGGACCGGCGTGCCGAGAAGGAAGATGA
>Ga0310813_10001290_pt1 | contig 15205 bp, 18 predicted proteins | sample YN3metagenome_FD_203086 | JGI IMG/M metagenome (GOLD analysis project Ga0310813, IMG submission 203086) | Soil microbial communities from experimental microcosm in Duke University, North Carolina, United States - YN3 | ecosystem: Engineered > Artificial ecosystem > Soil microcosm > Unclassified...
CGTTTGGTGGACGATGCCGCACGCCACGTCCATGACGTTGCCGTACGGAAGGATCGTGAACACCGAACCGAGCGGGCTCATGAGCAGCGGATTGACGATGAAAAAGGCCGCGCCATAGCCGAAGCGAGTGCGCGCCGAAGTGAACCGACCCGACCCGCCCGTGAGGATGTCCAGGCCCGGCGTCACGCGCTCGTCGTGGTAGATGAACCCGTCCGTGGGATCGGTGGAGGGATTCACCACGATCTGAGACAGGCTCCCATCAGCGACCTTGCCCGAGTGCCGCTGCGGCGGGATCGCCACCTGTCGCGCCGCCTGCGCCCATCCGAGCGAGCGCCGGTACGAAGGCGCGCCCGCGGCGGGGACCTGGAAAGCGGACGGGATGTTGTACCAGCCGGCGCTGGCGAGGATGCGCTTTTGCGACACCGAGGCGTAGTCGGATAGGATCGACGTCATCCAGGTGGACTCCGTCTCTCCCGCACCGCCCCACGCTACCGGCGACGTCGCATCGCGCACGTCGACCATGAGCCGCGAGAAGACGTAGCCCGCCGCAAGCGTGTCGATATAGCCGCCGATCGTGGTCGCCTCTGCGCCCGAGGTCACGCCCGCGAGATGCATCGAGCCCCAGCCGCCGACCGCGTAGGGAGAGGCGAGGAGGGCGGTGAGGCACGCGCTCACGCCCGAGGTGTTCCAATCCGGCGCGGTCGTCTGCACGCGCACGGTATCGCCCACCGCGAGCGTCTTGCCCGTCTCGAAGTTGATGGTGAGGCCGGTATTGGCGATCGCGTACGTGAGCGCCGTGCCGAGGGCGATGCCCGGCCCCGTCGAGCGGCCCGCGTCGAGTGAGACGGTGAACACGATGCCCGCCGTTCCCACGGTACCGGCACGCGTGATGGTGACGAGCGCGTAATAGTCATCGTACGGCGTGCCTGAGAAGTACATCGACGCGACGCTTGATCCGGTGGTGGTCGACCCACTTTGGATCGAGCCCGTGAACGTCACCGTCCCGGTTGCGCCGCCGATGCCGTTGCCCGTGGAGCAGTTGAGAGAGAAGGTATCCGCGGTGAGCCTGGTCACGACCCACGTACCGTTGGCGTTGGTGTTGACCAGATGCCCGGTGATGGTCACCACGTCCCCCGTCGCGTAGCCGTGCGCGGTCGCCGTGACCACGATGGGGGCAGCGTTCGTGCTGGAGACGATGTTCTCCGCCGCGCCCGCGTTGGTGAACGCGCCGGCTGTGTTGGTCGCGACCTTCATGGCGAGCACCGTGCCGCCACCGAGGATTGAGAGTCCTGCCGTTTCCACAAGCGGGCCGTATCCGAAGCTCGACGTGAGCGTCGCAAGCGAGCGCGTCGCCACGACTTGCGCCGCCGTGCCCGCCGAGCACGTCCCGAGCACGACTTGCAGCGACGACGACGGGACGATGACTGTGCCGCCGCCGTTGTCCTGTACGGTGATGTTGACGTCGCCCGAAAGGCTCATGATCTAGGCCCTTTCATGCATCCGAGCAGCCCTGTTCGGGCGAACCGGCGGAGGTGATCTGGATGTTCGTGGTCGCAACCGGAACGATCGGGACCGGCACCCGCGCGAGCGCCTTGTCGAGCACAGGCGTGCCGATCGCGAGGCCGAAGACAAAGAGGTGACCCTCTTTGATGAGCTGCGAGGCGTCGGCTTGCTGGTCCTGCCACTGGCCGTTTTCCAGCTCGTACGTGCCCGGCATGAGCAAGTGCGCGCTCTGCACGATCTGCTGATAGAGCACCTGCGTGATGTTGAAGTCGATGTCTGGATCCGGCGGCGAGTCCGCGCCCCAGACGTGGACTTCGAATAGCACCTCGTCCGTGCGGATCGAGCGCTGGTGAAGCTGCCGCGTGAACTCGGCCGAGGGGAAGCCGCTCGCGCGTGAGGCGTTGTAGACCGCCTTTGGCTTCCACGTCGTGCGGAGGGGAATGAACACGACGCGGGGCGGGCTCGACGCCTCGTAGCTGTGCTGCCGGCCGAGCAGGATGCGCCCGTCGGTGAACGCCTTCTTGACCGCGCCGCCGCTCGTGTACGTGCCGTTGCCGGTGCTCGGCTCGAGCGCGCCCGTGTAAACGTTGACCGAGTAGAGAGCGAAGCTCGTGTCACTCGCGCGCACCGCCACCCATGCGCGATCGACGTTGCTCGTGGCGTCCAGGTTGTTCGCGGCCGTGTTGCCGAGCACGCCGGAGATCACGACATGCGCGGGCGAGGCGGCGGGGATGCCGTGTGACTCCGCAGTCGTGATGACGATGGGGCTCGCGTTCGTCGCGCCCGTGATGGTGAGCGAGGTCGCCGACGTGGACGACGCCGAGCCGGCGAGGAGCCACCGCGCAGGATAGCCCGCCGCCACGAGCGAGGTCGTTGCGTCGAGCGAGATCAGGTCCCGGAGCGCGGTGATGTTGGGCATCAGCGCACCTCCGCCCCGGCGCCGCGCATGACTTCGATCGCCGCGTCGCGAATGGTGCGTTCCCACACGGGCGGGATGCCGTCCGCGTCGTCGGGGATCATGGGCCGCGGCGGGTCATGCCACGCGCCCGCCTTGCGCTGCGCATCGAAGGCGGCGAGGGCGCCCTTGATACCTGCCTTGGAGTAGCCCTGCCCCTTGAGCTCGCGGCGAAGGGCGCGCTGTGCCTTCCGCCCGCCGGCATGGGTGCCCGCATTGTGGAAGTGCAAGGGGTAGAGGACCGACGTGCGAATGGTCGCCTTGCCCACGAGACGCACGAGCACGCGCCCACCGACGTCGCCGCCACCGAATGCCGGCGCGCCCGTCTTGGTGGGCGTCCAGGGGGCGCCGTAGGGCGTGGTCTGCGCGGAGAACGAGCCTTGCACAAGGCCCTCGATCTGCGGCGACACCTTGAGTGCCACGGCGCGCGCCGCGCCGTCGAGCTTGCGCAGCTTCCCGTGGAACGCCGCGAGCGCCTCGAAATCACCCTTGAGCGCCACCGTCACCACCCCCGGCGGGCCGCGGTCGCGCCGGTGCTCACATCCACGACGGAGGTGGAGTAGACGAAGGGCTGGACCCAATCGGGCGTGGCCGCTTGCTGCGGTGTGACGTTGGGATGCGCGGCTTGGCGCTGGACGTCGCGGAGCCAGGAGATCGCGGCGGTGTAGCGATCGAGCAGGTTGACGTCCGCAGCGCTCGCGGGATTATACCCGCGTATATTCATGAGGTTGTAGGCCGCGATCCGGCACGTCGCCTCGGTAATGTCCACGCCCCACGCCGTGAGCGGGAGCGAGAACCGACCGCGGAGATAGGAGTCCACGACTTCGCTCGCCGACGAGAGCGCGGCATTCTGCTGATCGGTCGACAACGCCCCGAGGGACGTCGCCGGACAGCCGTACAGCGTCAGATCGGCGAGCGAAGCGTACGTGGACATGGCGGCTCAGATGCCCGAGCGGCTGGCCAGGAAGGGCAGACCCCACGCGGCCACGCCTCGGGCCTCGCAGCCCCAGACGAACGTGTGCGTCTCGAACACGACCGGATCCGTCGGATCGAGCCGAGGAACCATCACCGGCGCCGCGCGCAGGACCCACCCGAAGGGCTTGATCGCCCACTTGGTGGTGAGCATGTACCAAGCGCCGGGCGCGCTCGCGAGGTCGGGGTTCATCATGAGGTCCGTCGAGCCGCGGAGGGGGTTGTCCATCGCGCCGACGAAAGGCGCGTTCGCGGATGCCGCTGCGCCCGTGCCAAGGTTGCCGAGGACCGGCGGCGCGAAGAAGGCACCTTGGATGAGCGTCCGGGCGGGGAAGTGGATCTGCGGCGGGACCATCGTCATGTCCGGGAGCAGGCCCATCGCCTCGTTCGACTCGTTCTTGCGCGTGGCCATGTCCTCCCAGACGGTGGCCCACGCATTGGTAGCGAACGCGCCGCCGACCGTGACGCCGTTCACGGACACGCCGCCGGTGCCGTAATCGTTGCAGTAGGTGCCCTTGGCAGCATCGTAGAAGTCGACCGGGTGCGACGCGTTCCAGAAGGAGACGCCGTCCGGGCCTGTCTGCGCCGAGGTGCTGGAGTAGATGCCGTTGCCCTGGATGAGGTCCCGGACGTTGTAATCGGGCCACTTCTTGGCCTGCTGTCCGATGTGCTTGGCCACCGGAAAGTAGATGTCGTGGAGGTCGTCGGCGAGCTTGAACTTGTCGATTCCCCACGTCCCCTCGAAGTTCTGGATCGTGACGCCGTAGGTCTGCGGCGCGGGCGTGTGCGTGACGCGGGCGCCCTGCCACGGACGGAGCTTGTCGAGCATCCCGATCCAGCCCATCAGCCACGCCTCGGAAGTCGCGGTGTAGGGGGTCGCGATCTGCTCCTGCCACGTGGGCGCGAGCTCGAACGCCTCGGAGAAGAGGGTGTCGAGCGTGGTGAAGAAGATGTTGAGGTTCGCGGGAGTGATCAGCATGGTCGTGGGTCCTCGGCGTCAGCCGTTGATCAGAGTGACGTTGAGCACGCTCACGTCAGTGTTGACGATCGTTCCGGCCACCGACTGCGCCTCCACGATGAACGCGGCCGTCCCGATGCCTCCCGCGGTGACACCGCTGGAGAGCTTCTTCTGATAGGCCGTGGTCGTGCCCGCGGGCGTACCGCCGATGAGCGCCACGGCGAAGCCGAGCCGCGCCGTCGCGTAGATCGGGACGTTGCTGATCGTCTTGGTGCCACTCGAAAGCGTCACTTGCTGCGTGACCTGCACGGGGTAGAGGGCCGGATCGTCCGTGCCGATCACGAGCGCGGTGGTGAGCGTGTCCGCGTAGCTCTTCCACGTGGTGCCGCCGAACAGGGTTCCCGCCGCCACGCCGATCGACTGTCCCGGCACGCTCGCGCCGTTGGCCCACCAGTCGGGCCGGATGCCGGTGAACTTGCCCGCGCCGCCCACGGAGGTGAGCAACCACGGTCCCGAGTTGGCTGCGGAGACGACACCCGTGGTGATGGTGCCCGCGGGGAAGAAGATCACGTCGCCCGCGACGTTGGTGATGCCGTCCTGCGCGCCGAGTGCGCCGTTCGCATTGGCGATGAAGCTGCCCGCGGAGAAGGTGAGCGCGGCGAGGTTCGTGGCGACGTTGCGCGCCTTGTAGGAGGCGGCGATCGAGGCGGCGAGCTCGGGATTGACGATGTACGGGTTCACCATCCCGACGGCGACGAGCACCTTGCCGTACTCCACCGAGCCGGACGCAGGGACATCGACCACGTAGCCCGCGTAGAGGAGCGAGCCGCCGAGGTCGGACGTGCCGACGGTGTTGTTGTCGACGGCGTAACACGCCTTGCCGCGAGACGCGTTCGTGACCGCGTTCGTGGTGTCGTTGTTCATGTAGAAGAAGCCGGGGTGGATCTCGCAGTTGAGCGCACCCGCGAGACCGGACGTGTTGTCCACCTGGCGTTCGACACGGCCCCAGATCTTGGACGCGTTCGTGAGCGTGGCGATGACGTTGCCGCTCGTGTCCGTCGCGCCGAAGGTGCCGGCGTAGACCTTCGTCGATGCCGCCATCGGGAAGCTGTAGAGCTGCGGATAGACGACGTCGGGAGTCCCGTACTGGTCGGTCTTGATGTCCAGACTTGCGTTACTCATCGGTCAGGCCCTCAGTGGCTCGGGGCGCCGCCGGCACCCTTCATGGTCTTCGCGTGCTGGGTGAGGATGGTGGCGCGCAGAGCCGCCGCCTCTGCGGGGGGGCGGCCGGCGGTGGCCCCGGCGATGATCTTCTCGGCGTCGGGCGAGATGGCCGCAGCGAGATTGCCATCCGCGTCGGTGCGCGGGACGAAGCCCTCATCGGTGAGTCGGAGCACCTTGGGTGCGGCGGCGAGATGGCCCTTGAGCCACTCGGGGCCGTACTTGCCCGCATCCGCGCGGAGCTGCTTCTCGTGCGCCTTGCCACCGATCTTGCCGTCGCGGCGCGCGGTGGTGAGCAGGCCGTCTACCTTCGCGGCGTTGTTCTCGGCCTCGAGCGCGGCGATGCGCGACTCGGTCTTCTCGGCAGCCTTGACCCGCTCGCCGAGGCTCGCGAGCGCGCCGAAGGCGGCCTTGAGCGTCTTGGCACCCGTGGCGGCCTTGACCGCGCGGAGCAGGCGCGAGGGGGTATAGTTGCAGGCCGCGAGGCTCTTGCCGTTCCGAATCGCAGCGGAGGCATTGGCGTAGTGGGTGAGGATGGCCTTCGCTTCCTCTTCCTCCTCTTCCTCGCCGGCACCGGAGCTGGAGTCGTCGTCGTCGTCGGGGGGCGGGGGCGGCGCGGCCTGCTCCTCCTCCTCTTCCTCGTACTTCGCGCGCATCGGCGGCTTCGCCTCTTCCTCCTCCTCTTCCTCCTGCCGCTCGGTGACCTTCTCCTCGTGCTTGATGTGCTTGACGGTGGTCACACCGGCGGAGGGCGCGTTGAGGTCGGCGAGCGCGAAACCCGCCTCCGCCTTCTCGGCGAGGGCGGTCGCGAGGGCGGCGGTGTGCTTGGAGATCTCGGCGTCGGTCTTCGCCACGGCGAGCGCCTTGCGGGCGTCTTCGACCTTCGCCGCGGCGGTCGCCTTCGCCTTCTGGAGTTGCAAGAGAGTCGGCATCGGGAGCCTCAAGGTGCGGAGGGTTGTGCCACTGGCAGCCGCATTGGTGTGCCAGGTGTGCCAGGTGTAGCACTGAACAACCCGCGGACGAAAGCAAGAAAATCCGTCCAGGGTGCAACCCCGTCCGCAAGGCCCACCTCCACGGCGTCCGCGCCGAGGAAGGTCGCCGCCTCCAAACCTTGCACATACGCGGGTTTGAGCCCGCGGGCCCGACCCACCGCCCGGAAGAAGAGCGCCCCAAGTTGGTCGACCTTGGCCTGTGCCACGTTGAGCACCTCGGGAGTGATCGCCGTGCCCGGGTGAAGGTCCGCCTTGCGCTCGCCGGTGACGACGTAGCGAACGGCGACGCCCTCGTCGGCGAGGCGTGCCGTCTCGTCGATCGTGCAGAGGATCACGCCGACAGAGCCGACCTCGCCGTCATCGGGAACCCACACCTCGGAACACGCGGACGCGAGGTTGTAGGCCGCCGAGCAGCCTTGCTGACACCACGCGAAGACGGGCTTGTCGCCCGAGGCGAGGCGCGCGAGTTCGCGATGCACGTCCGCCATGCCCGCCGCCACACCGCCAGGACTCTCGATGCGCAGGGCAAGGGCGCGCACGGCGGGGCAGGCGACCGCAGCGGAAGCGGCGGCGACGATGCCCTCGTAGCTGTGCCATAGCCACGAAGCGGAGTTCTCCAGCGGACCCGAGATACGCAGGACCGCGACGCCATCGGGGTCGACCGCATCGGGGTTGAACTTGAGCGGCTCGGGACAGTCGAAAAAGAGCCCGAAGGCGCCGGGGCGCTCGACTAGGCGGCGATCGATCGCGAGCGCTTCGGAGGCGGAGGGATGCTCGCGGAAGGCGGCGCGACGGGGGCGCTGTTCAGTGTTTGCGTGTGCCACTGTGCCACGATAGCACGTGGCACACTTGCGCCGTTAGACTCGATCGTCTCGGTGCACGGCGGTCACGAGCACGGCCAGCGGCCACAGCGCTGGGGGCAGGGTGCGCGCCGCCCCGAGTACGAGCACGGGCGCACACCACACCGTGAGCCGGATCGTGTCTTGCGCCGCGAGGAGCTGGGTATGCGCAACGAGAACGGTGGCGACAAGTTGCCACGAGGGAGCAGCCAAGCCGGCGAGCGCGGCACCGAACGGCCGCAGGTAGAGCGAGCCGTCCAGGCCGAGCGCGCGGCGCAGCTTCCACGCCTCGCGCGCCGGATGAGCGAGCCATGGGATCTCCGTCAGGGCGTGCGGGCGCGACCATCCGACACCGAGCAGGCCCACGAGGGGCAGCGGCGACCACGACCACAGCGCGGCGAAGATCGGGACCTTCTCGTTCATCGCGCCGCCGATGAGCGCCCACGGAATGACGAACCAAGCCGGACTGGTTTTGGCGGCCTCCGCGAGCGAGAGCGCCCACAAGAAACTGGCCGCATCCACGAGCACCGGGTAGCGCAGCGAGCAGGCGCGCACGCCCGGCAGGACGCACAGCAGCGCGGTGGCGAACGCGCGCGGCCAGCCCACAAGCCCCATCGCGCCGAAGTAGAACCACGCCGCGGCGGGCGTCGCGAGGAGGGACACGTACGTGAGCGCAGCCCATCGGCGCGGGTCGGGGCCGAGCAGGAACGGCAGAAGCCACCTGTGCGCGTAGGGACGGGGTACAGGTTCGCGGCGAGCGGCGGCGAGGTAGAAATAGCCGTCTGGGGAAAGCCTCATCCCGTTGGACCCGTGGGCCCGGTGGCTCCGGTCGCGCCTGTGGATCCAGTGGCTCCGGTGGAGCCCGTTGCGCCCGTTCCACCCGTGGGACCCGTCGGGCCCACCAGCACGGAAGGCGACACGTTCGCCACCTTGAAGAACTGGAGGTAGCCCGTCCCCGTGCACGCGGTAACCGTGCGCACTACAACGGGGTAAGCGCGCCCGGCCTCGGCGTGGAGCGTGCACGCGTTGCTGTTCACGTCGGTGTACGAGACGACTCCGCCGCCGGTATGAATGATGGCCTGCGGAATGATCGCCTGCGTGGTGAAGTCGAGCGGGTAAGAGGCCGACGAGAGATCGACCTCGGGAACGAAGGCGTTGGTGAGAACGGTTGCCATGGCGCCCGAAGGCTACCACGCCAAGGCACACGTTGGCACAGTCAGCGCGACCGCTCCTCGTAGAAGCGCAGGTTTTCCCGAAGGTGCATCGCCTCCGCCGGCCCGTGCTCCACCGCTTGCCGTGCCGCCCGCTCGCCCGTCTCGTACTCCCCGCACCACCACGCAGCTTGCGCGAGCACATCCGCGGCGCGCCACGTGTAGACCTCGGCGTTGACGAAGAGCGCGCCGTCGGGCCTGGGTAGCTCCGCGGCGCGGCGCGCGAACAGGAAAGCAAGCGCGTCTTCTTCCTGTCGCCGCCACGACTTGCCCCCGGCCTCTCGCTTCGCCTTCGCCGCGTGGAGGTAGTGCGCGGCGATCTCGTAGAGCGGCTCGGCTCGGCGCGGGTCGAACGCATGCGCACGCAGAAACCAGAAGAGCGCGCCGCCGTGCTCCTCCGTCCACGAAGACAGCCGCGCGAGCTCGAACATGCTGTCGTAGACCTCTTCCCAGAAGCCCGCCGAACGACCAATCGCGATGCGGCGAGCGAACCACGGCGCGGCTTCGGCTCCGCGCCCCATCCGCTTGTAGCTCTGCGCCAGGTAGAAGACCGCACGCGGGTCGCCTTGCTCGGCGGCGGACGTGAGGAGGGCCACATCTCGCTCGAGGCGCGCGCGCATCCGATCGGCCGACACCGGGCCGCGCTCGTGACGGATGCGCACGTTGGGGATGGTGATCGTGGGGGCGGGGCGATGGGGGTGAACGAGCACCTCGTGGACGGCGCCGACGTATCGCCAACCACCACTCCAGTCGCAGCGTTTGCACGGGCCCCACTGGTCGCAAGTATCATCGCATTCCTCGGGGCGCTGGCTCGTATCTACCGCATCCGCGCGCACGACGCGGGCGCTCTGCCACTCGCAGGCGCCTTCGGACATGCGGAGGTAGAAGGCTTCGCCAGCGCTCCCGATGCGCCCCGACATTCCACCGCAAACCGGGCAATGGCCGGCCTTTTCGGTCCCGTACGGGGGGCGACATGCGAGACATGTTCGCTCGTTCTGCAAGAACGCCCGCAACGCTTCGCCGCCTTCGAGGATGTCGTCCGCGTCCAGCAAGAGGAGGAACTCTCCCGCGGCGTCCCACGTGCTCGTGATCCGGAGCAACGCATTCCGAGACGTGGCGAAGTCCACGAAGTCTTGCCGCTTCACGAAACCATCAACGCCGGCCATCTCACGCTCGATGACCTCCTCGGTCCCGTCCGTGCTGCCGGTGTCGAGGATGCACCACCGATCGACGTACGGCTTGGCAGCACGCAACGTCCGCGCGATGCCGTGCGCCTCGTCCTTGACGATCATGCACAGGGTGAGGATGGGTCGCGCACTCATCGTCCACCTCGGGCGTGATGCTTGCCGTCGCGAAGGTTCTGCACGATCTCACCGACTAGTTCGTTTGTGTCCACGTTCTCTTGCGTGCCCCACTCCGCAGTCATCCACACGCACACCGCCTCGCGTTCCTCCGCCCGCTCCTTCTCCACCTCGATCCGCATCGTCTCCACCAAGTTGTCGTGGATAATCGCCGTCGCCTCGTCCCGCATTTGCAGGCCGGCGCGCACGCCCTCCTCGTGGCCCTTGGCGCGCTCGGCGGCGACCGCTTCGTCTACGCGACACGCGAGCGCGCCGGGCAGGTAGGGCAACTCCGCGTAGAACGGCCCGCTCGGCGGCACGATCGCAGCGGTGTCGGTACCGAGCGCGACCTTGCACGCCATGACCTTCGTGCGTTCCTCCGCTGCACCCTTCGCCCGCTCCTCGGCGAGCAGTTCCGACAGGGCGCGCTCGCCCGGCTTGCTGGCCGCGAGGATGGCGGGGAGGCGGCAGCCTGGCTTGTGTTCGCCGGGCTTCTCGCGCACGCCCGCCGTGGTCGTGTAACCGACCGGGCCATATCCGTCACAGCACGGGCAGAACCCGGCAGGGTATCCGGACTTGTGAGTTGCCCATTGCAGCTCTCGCAGCAACGCCACCGCGGGATGCTCGGGCAGCACGACCGATTCCGCGTTGTCGCGCAGCCACACCTTGTGGTCTGCGACCTCCTTGTCACCGTGGACGACCCGCTCCACGGCGCGCAGCCGGTCGCGCTGCTCTTTGGTCGTGAGCGTCGTGCGAAGCTGGTAGAGCGCTTCGACGATCTCGCGCGAGGGGGCCATCACCGCACCGCCTTCCCGGGCCGCTTCGCCCGTCGCCTTACCTTCGGTTGCGCCAACTCGAACGCACGCACCGGGCCGCGCGCCGGTACGGCATGCAACCCGCGCTCTAGCAGGTCCGCGATCGCATCCGTGCGCGTGATGCCGAGCGCGGGGTGAGCCTCCGCGAGGCGCTCCTTGTGCGCGTCCACCCGTTTGACCAAGTCGGCCGAGAGGCGCGCGCCGACGTGCTCCGTTCCCGTCATGCGAGCACTGTACAACAACGTGGATCGATGTTCAAGCGGCGCGTTGTTCTTGCTTGGCGGTTTGCTCCTGCTCCGCGAGCATCGCCTCGATGGCGGCGTTCTCTTCGCGGATCTGCTCCTCGGTCGTGCCCGCGGCGAGGCGGAGCCGAAGCGACGTCTCTGCAAGCGCGGCAAACCGAGCGCGGGCATCTTCCCGGCGGGGCGAGGGTGCGGCGGGGGCAACCGTGTTCGAGCCCTCGGGTCTCTTCGGTGGCGCAGAACCGCCCCCCTCCGCCACCGCCCCGAGCGCCGGCTCGACCTCCTTCAGTTTGCCGAGGTTGATGCCGAACGACCGCAGCAAGCCCGCCGGGTCCTCCACCTTGTGACCGGCGTTGGCGAGGTTCACGATCGCCTGCGTCACCTTGAGCAGCGTCGTCGCGGCCGTCTCGTCGTCCTCGTACGGCTTGACGTTCCACCGCACCTTGGGCGCGAGCTCCGGATCGCCGAAGTTCATGGCGGCGAAGGGCCGGCCGAGCTGCCGGTGGATGGTGTCCTCCAGCGCGCGCGCGTCCGCCTCGAGCAGAGCTTGCCGCACGTCGGCATGCACACGCGCCGCCGCGTACGAACCGCGCCCCTCGGGCCCGACGTCGGTCGTGAGGATCTGGGCCAGGAGAGCGAGCGTGATCTCCCGATCGCACGTGCCGATGAGCTGAATAAAGCCCTCGAACGCGGCGTTATTCGACTCCAGCCACGCGACGTCGTATTTGCTGTCCGGCCTGCCATCGACGCCTTGGGGAAGCTGGATACACGTTTCCTGGCCGATGTTGGTGAGCGCGGCGCGGAACGCGGCGATCATGGTCGGGTCGCCCGCCGCCGGTGTGATCGCCTTCAGGATCGGCATGCCGTTCCGTTCGGACCACCTTGCAAAATCCCGCAGCGCGTAGTTCCTGGCCAACCACCACGGGGCGATGGCTCGGATCGCGCCGTACATCCACCCGCGGTACTCCCCGTGCGCGGCGTGCAGGATCCAGTGCCCATCGCCGGCCACGACGGGAACCTGGCAGTCCTGCGTCACCGCCACGTAACAGCGGTAGATCCAGTGGTAGTAGGTGAACCGCGGATGCCAGGGGCGCGGGATGGGGATCGCGTACTCTCCCTCGGTGTCCCACAGGATTTGCCCCATCCCGAAGCCGAGCATCACGTTCCACGTCTGGAGATCGGATAGGACAGGCTCGGCGGTCATGCGGGGCCAGGCGGCCTTGAAGGCGTCGCGGCATTCCTTCGCGGCGTCGGAGTCGTTGGCGGCTTCGAAGTCGATGGGACGCCCAAGGAGCCCGCCGATGCGGGAGGCGAGGGCCGACTGGACGCGGCTATCTCCGAGGGCGGAATCGATGAGCTGCGAGACGTCGTTGAAGAGCCCCACCATGAGGCTCGCGAGTGCGGCGCGAGTTGTGCCAGGGCTCCACGCGGTGGAGATGGTGACGATCGGGATGTCCCGATAGATCACGTCCGCCGTCTCGCGGATCCGAGCGTCGGCGAGAGGGTCGCGCGGCTTTTGAAAGGCGGGGTCGTTCTGGGCGGGCGGCGTTGCGCCAAGCCCGCCGGAGATCTGTTCCGCGGGGCTCAAGGGTGCGCCGTTCAGGGGAGGTGCCACGGGCGGAGGCTAGCACGAACGTGGCACAAGGTGGCGCAGGGGTTGGCAGTGCCTAGCCCCAATAGCTCACGAGGTACCATCCCGGCGGCTTGCCCATCGTCTGAAGGTTGTGCTTCGCGACGAACGTCTCCAGTCGTGGCGCCCAGACGGGATCGACAGCAAGTGACGCGGGATCGATCTCCACCGGATACCCTCGCCGCGCACGTCGCTCCGTGCCCGCCGCCGCCGCGATGTGCATCGTGCACTTGTTGGAGCAGTGATAGGCGATCCGCACGCCGTCGATGGTGTCGCCCATGAACGCCATCCGCGAGGGGAGCGAGTTCGTGTCCTCTTCGCCTTCCGACGGCTCGCCGTATTCGTCGATCGCATCCTCCTCCAGTGGGATGCCGTAGACGAGGATCGCGTCGGTCGAGGTGCCCATCGGCCCTAAGCCTCCCCCGTGCTCACGAGCCCCACGACACCGCCCGCGTGCTCCGCGCACGCCTTCGGCGGCTTGCCCATCTCGCCGATGCACGCGGCACAGTTGGGGTCGGGCGGGTTGACGGCGTCGTTGCTCCACGCCGCGAAGACGTGCGCCTCGCCGCGCTTCTGCATCTCGCTGTCCGAGGGGTGCGCGTCGCGCATCGCCGCCTCCGTGTCCCACTCCTTGCCGGCGCACGTCGCGTGCAGGCACACGATCTTCGCCTTGAGGCTGCGCGGGAAGAGCGCCCGGTCACGCACGGAGAGGATCGTCTTGTGCTCGATGCCGTTCACCTTGAGGGTGACGGGGAACCTCGCATCCACCACAGCGCGAAGCAGGCCGGTGCGGGCGCGATGTTCCTGCACGCGCGACTGAGCGAGATTGGGGCGAAGGGCGGCGGGGAGAGAGGGTGCGGAGATCATGATCGTTCGTCTTTCTTCGGCTCATTGCCGAACGTGAAGTAGAAACGGGGTTGCATTTGTCGCAGGCGCGCGACCTCGGCGGAGCACGAAGAGCAAAGCTCTGTTTCGAGGCCGGCCAACGCGTTCGCCCGCGCCGCGGCCTCGCATGATGCGCACAAGCGCAGACGGGTTACCGGGTTCTCGGTGCTCATCACTCCTACCCTACCCGATTCCGCAGCGCGAAGAGCTCGCGCAGGTCACCGGGATCCACGTCGGGGAAGCGCTCGCCGGCCACCGCGAACGTGAGCACGCCGATCGGCTCGTCCTGCCCGGGGTAAAAGACGAAACCGTTGATCAAGCCCTTCCGGCGCGTGAGACCCGAGGCCGAGCCCACGCCGCGGGCGGTGGAGGGGAGATCGAACGTCGCGCGGTGAGGATCGAGCCCGAAGGCTTGGCAGAGAGCGCGGTGATCGGTCGCGTGGTCGTGCGAGACGAAGCCGCGCCACTTGGTGAGGCCGTCGCGGGTGTCGAGGCGGAGGAGGAGGGCGCTCATGGCTCTTCTCCGTGAAGCGCCGCTCGCACGTGTTCCCAGCTATTTTCGAGATCGTCAACCTCGCGAACACGCCTCCAAGACGTCCGCCCCGTCTCCTCGGCGCGCAGCCATGCCGCTTTGATCTCTTCCTCGGTCCACATTCGCGACGCGGGGGTGTCATGCTCGCCTCGCGCGCGAATCCGCTCCGCGGCGATCGGATCGATCGACTTCACCGCCTTCGCGCACGCCTCGCGTTCGTTCGCGCGTTCCTGATCGATCATCGCCTGCACATCGTGCGGCACGCCGAGCAACCTTGACCCATCCGCGAACACGATCGTGCATGCACTCTGCCCGATCTCCACGCGAGCGATCTTCCCGACCATCCGATCCGCCATCATCTCCACGTCCCACCTCCAAACACGAACGCGCCGCCCGGCACGCCATGCACCGAGCCCATCCCGCCCCCCACCCCAACCACCCCCCGCGCCGATGCCACCGCGATCGACTCCAGCGCCGGCCCGCCGAACGCGCCCGGCGCCACCGGCGTGAGCCCCAACGAACCCGGCCGCACCTCGTCCAGCTTCCCGAACACGTCGAGCAGGCCGTACACGCACGCATCCGCGCGATCGTAGCCCGGCCCCTGCTTGCGCGTGCCACTGAGGGCCGCTAGCTGCGCCTCCAGCGCGCCGAGCCCTGGCACGTGGTGGATGTTGCCCGCGCGGTAGTAGGCGACGAGCAGGCCCGCCCTTGCGGCCTTCGTCTTGTCGGTGTGGACCGTCTCGATGCGCACCACGGGCCGCGGCGCGAGCCCCTCCGCAAGGGCGCGCTGCCGGCGCAGATCGATGGCCATCGAGAGCAGGGCTTCCGCCTGCGCTTCCTTGCGGTTCGTCTCCACGCCGAGGTGCGAGCTCGACGCGAAGCGCTCCCACCGTTCGAGGCACTCCAGCGCGGCCGTGGGCCAGTCGATCGCGTTGTAGTGCCCGCTCGCGTCCTCCAGCACGACCGCGCGCCCCTCGATCGTCGACCCCACCGCCACGATGCCGACCTCGCACGCCTTGGTTGCAGAGGAGACGGCAGGGTCGATCCACACGGCCACCGAGCGCAGGGCCGCAGGCACGCTCGGCACGCGCACGGGGGGCGCATCGAAGC
>Ga0310813_10001291_pt1 | contig 15201 bp, 9 predicted proteins | sample YN3metagenome_FD_203086 | JGI IMG/M metagenome (GOLD analysis project Ga0310813, IMG submission 203086) | Soil microbial communities from experimental microcosm in Duke University, North Carolina, United States - YN3 | ecosystem: Engineered > Artificial ecosystem > Soil microcosm > Unclassified ...
ATTGCCACTGCGCCTACGCGCAGGTCGTCCCCAAGGAAGTGAAGGAGGACGTCCTGAAGCGGCTCTGCGCCTCGGGCGCGGCCTTCGACGCGGTGGCCGACCTCTGCGACATGTCGGCCCGGAAGGACCCGGCGCTGAAGAAGCTCGTCGAGAGCGGCGACGTCACGATCGTCGCCTGCTACCCCCGGGCGGTAAAGTGGCTTTTCCACGCCGCCGGGGCCCCGCTGCCCAAAGAAGGCGTCGAGATCCTCAACATGCGGGAACAGTCTGCCGACGACGTGATGAAGTCCCTGGAGCAGAAATCCGCGTGAATAAAACCGAAGGGAAGAACCTGCGGGTGGTCTTCTACGAAGGCCCCGGCAGCGCTCCGCTCGCGGCCGAGGACCGCTACGCCGCGATCGCCTCGTTGCTCCAGAACGGCTTCGAGGTCTCCCGGCCCGCCCAGGGCGGCTCGGTCGCCCGCGCCGACGGCGCGCCGATGCTCGTCATGGGCCGCTTCGACGGCGGCCAGGCCCCGCCGGTCGCCGGCGAGGGCGAACTGCATGTCCGCGACCTGAACGGGCTGACCCCCGAGGGCGTGCTCGGCGCGGCCCGGGAGATCCGCGAGCGCGCCGGCGCCCGCAAGCTCGAGGCCTGGAAGCCGTGGTTCCCGGTCATCGACTACGACCGCTGCACCAACTGCATGCAGTGCCTGACGTTCTGCCTCTTCGACGTCTACGGGGTCGACGGCAACGACAAGCTCACGGTCCAGAACCAGAGCAACTGCAAGACGGACTGCCCGGCCTGCTCGCGCGTCTGCCCCGAGGTCGCCATCCTCTTCCCCAAGTACAAGAAGGGGCCCATCAACGGCGACGTGGTCCGGCAGGAGGACATCCAGCGCGAGGCGATGAAGATCGACATCTCGGCGCTGCTCGGCGGCGACCTCTACGCGTCGCTCAAGACGCGCAGCTCGGAGGCGCGCAAGCGCTTCTCCACGGAGCGCGACGAGTCCCGCGCGCTGCTGGAGCGCAAGCGCTGCCTCAAGGAACTCGGCAAGGACCTCGACATCCCGGACGAGGTGCTCATGAGCCTCCCGTCGGTGGGCGACATCCAGGAACGCGCCGAGCGCGCGAAAGCGAAATTGGCGTCCCGCCAGGCCCGCTCGCAGACACTCAAGGACAGCAAACCTGCCCCCACGGAAAAAGAGTGGGGGATCTGATGACCGTAACCCGTCACCGGTATCCGGTAACCCGCAGAGGAGGGCTCCCCCTCCCTGCCTCTCCTGCGGGGAAGAGCGGGCTCACGGCCGCCGAGTGCTGGTTGCGGGGGACCGGTTGCGGGTTGCAGACATGAGCACTGAGACGATGAAGGCCATGGCCGGCTTCGGCTGGAGGATGCTCCGCTCCACGGACCTGCGGCTCCTCTGGAAGATCGGCTACAACTTCGGCTACAAGGGCATGCGCTCCGTCGAGCGCTTCAAGGCCCGCCTCAAGGAGGGCAAGACCTTCCCGCCCTTCCTCTACATCTCGATCACCAACGGCTGCAACCTGCGCTGCCAGGGCTGCTGGGTCGACGTCGACAAGCCCGCCAACATGCTTTCGTTCGAGGAGCTCGACCGCCTCATCCGCAACGCGAAGAAGCACGGCAACAGCTTCTTCGGGATCCTCGGCGGCGAGCCGTTCCTGCACCCGGACCTGATCCGGCTCCTCAAGGCCCACCCCGACTGCTACTTCCAGATCTTCACGAACGGGCAGATGATCACCGACGAGGTCGCGGCGCAGCTCCGCCGGGCCGGCAACGCCACGCCGCTCATCAGCGTCGAGGGCACGAAGACCGTCAGCGACGAGCGGCGCGGCCGCCAGAACGTGCTCAACCACACGCTGGCGGGCCTCGAGGCCTGCGTCCGGAACCGCCTCATCACCGGCGTCGCCACGAGCGCCTGCCAGAGCAACTTCGACGACCTCGTCCGTGAGGAGTGGATCGACGAGCTGATCCGCCAGGGCGTGCACTACACCTGGTTCCACACGTACCGCCCGGTCGGGCCCGTCGCCAACGCGCAGCTCGCGCTGCGGCCGGACCAGGTCCTGAAGCTGCGCCGCTTCGTCGTCGACATGCGCAACCGGAAGCCGATCGGGATCGTCGACGCCTACTACGACGACCAGGGCCAGGCGCTCTGCCCCGCCGCGACGGGGATCAGCCACCACATCGGCCCCTTCGGCGACGTGGAGCCCTGTCCCATCGTCCAGTTCGCGAAGGAGTCGATCCGCGACAACGACGGCGACATCTACAAGACCATGACCGAGTCCAGCCTCCTGCGGGACTTCCGGCAGACCGCCGCCAAGGCCACCCGGGGCTGCATCGTGCTGGAGCGCCCCGATCTCCTCAAGGAAGTCGTCGAACGCCACAGCTGCCGCGACACGACGCTGCGGAAGACGGCGGCCGTGGAGCTGAAGTGGATGACGTCGCGCCCGAGCCAGCACCTGCCGGGCCAGGAAGTGCCCGAGGAAAACTTCATCTATCGGTTCGCCAAGAAGCATTGGTTCTTTGGATTTGGGGCTTACACCTAAGCCGAGAAGCAAGAATAGAGAATAAAGAATAAAGAATTCAGCGTTGGAACCGAGAGCGTAGAATAGGCGCAGCATGAGCGTGCAGGGATCGAACGGGAACAGCGAGCCGGTCGGCGTGCCGGTGATGCTCCGCTTCGGGAACGGCACGCCGCTGATGCTGCCCCGCCAGGTCCCCAAGCAGCGCTACCGCCAGGCCCAGTCCAACATCCCCGACGACAAGAAGGTCCGCGCCCAGCTCAAGAAGGCGGCCGAGGACCGCATCCGGGAGAGCGGCGCCGTCCCGCCCCTCACGCTCGACGAACTGCGCGAGCATACCGCCGTCATCCTGCAGCAGACCGGCGTCGACGCGCAGTTCAAGGACTACGCCGCGATCCTCGTCAGCAACGCCGCGTGGCGCGACACGCTGGCCAAGATCCCCTACGACCGGCGCCTGCTCCTGCTTCCGAAGTGCCTGCGCGAGGAGGACAAGTGCCCCGCGCCCTTCGACGAGTTCGGCCTCCTCTGCAAGGAATGCGGGCTCTGCTCCATCCAGGACCTCACCGTCGAGGCCGACCGCCTGGGCTACGCCGTCCTGGTCGCCGAAGGTTCCGCGATCGTCCGCCAGATGATCGAGACGGGCAAGATCGAAGCCGTCGTCGGCGTGAGCTGCATCAACGTGCTCGAGAAGAGCTTCCCGCACATGGAGGCGGCCGCCATCCCGGGCGTCGCCATCCCCCTCCTCCAGGACGACTGCGTCAACACGACCGTCGACCTCGACTGGGTGTGGGACCTGATCCACCTGACCTCGAACGACAAGACCTACCGCCTCGACCTCGACGGCCTGAAGAAGGACGTGAAGGGGTGGTTCTCGGCGGACTCGCTCGACGCCCTCATGGGCCCGGCGACGGATGAGACGTCGACGCTGGCGCGCGGTTGGCTCGCCAAGGACGGCAAGCGCTGGAGGCCCTACCTCGCGGCCTGCGCCTACATGGCGCTCCAGAGCGACCGCCACGACGATCCGCCTCCGGCTTCGGAGGACCTGAAGAAGCTCGCCGTTGCCGTCGAGTGCTTCCACAAGGCCTCGCTCGTCCACGACGACATCGAGGACGGCGACGAGAAGCGCTACGGCACGAGCACGCTCCACGCGGAGGTCGGGATCCCCATCGCCCTCAACGTCGGCGACTTCCTGCTGGGCGAAGGCTACCGGCTCATCGGCGAGCTCTCCGTCGAGCCCGCCGTGAAGGTCGACATGCTGCGCGCGGCCGCCGCCGGCCACCTGACCCTGAGCCGCGGCCAGGGCCGCGAGCTTTCCTGGACCCGGAACCCCGGGCCGCTCAGCTCGATCGAGGTGCTCGACATCTTCCGGCAAAAGACCGCGCCCGCCTTTGAAGTCGCCCTCACCCTGGGCGCATTCCTGGGGGGCGCCGACGCCGAAACCCACGAGGTCCTGCGCAAGTACAGCGAGTCGCTGGGCATCGCCTACCAGGTCCGAGACGACATCGAGGACTGCAGCGGCGAGGGCGACTCGAACGACATCGTGGGCCGGCGACCCTCGGTGATCCTCGCGATCGCGCTCAAGCGCGCCGAGGAAGGCGCGGAAAAGACCCTGATCCGCTCGCTCTTCAGCGCGAACCCGCCCAAGGTCAACGGGGAGCTCCATCAGATCCTGAAGGAGCGCAAGGCCATCGAGAAGGCCGAGGAACTCCTTGAAGCCTACAAGGAGGACGCGATACGATCCCTGCGGTTCCTTTCCAACGCGACCCTGAAGGGGCTGCTCCGGCGGGTCGTGGGAAAGATCTTCGGAGAACACCTCGTCGAAGGGTACTGCAGTGAGTTTGAGGCTCGAAATGCTGCAAGTCGCGCGGCTGGCGCCCAACCTCCTGCAGGAGGCCGTTGAGCCCGTCGCCCGATTTCTGCGCGACCAATTCAACGACGACGGCGGCGCCCGCGACCGCGCCGGAACCAGTGACCTCTACTACACCGTCTTCACCCTCGAGGGACTCGTCGCCCTCCGCCAGGAGCTGCCGGCCGACAAGGTCCGCGCCTACCTTCGACGCTTCGGAACCGGAGAGGGGCTCGACTTCGTCCACCTGACCTGCCTCGCGCGCTGCTGGGCGGCGCTGAAGCTGGACGGACTCTCCAAGATGGACTCGCATCATCTCGCGGGCCGGATCTTCTTCGGGGGCAATGGCTCCGTCTACCACCAGTTCCTCAAGTTCGGGGCCCTCGAGGACCTCGGCGGCCAGAGCATCGGCGACGGCGAGGTCGCCGACGGCGTCCTCAAGCTCCAGTCGCCGGACGGCTCGTTCATGGGAACGACGCCGACCACCGCAGGCGCGGTGACGCTGCTCCACCACGTGGGCCGCTCGGTTCCGCCCGCCGCCGTGCAGTGGTTGCTCGGCCGCGCCCAGTCCAAAGGCGGCTTCCTCCCCGCCCCCGATTCCCCCCTGCCCGACCTGCTCTCGACCGCGACGGCGCTCCACGCCCTCACGGCCGCGCACGCGTCGATCGGCGCGCTCCGGAATCCGATGCTCGACTTCCTCGACAGCCTCTGGACCGGCAAGGGGTTCTGCGGCAGCTGGGCCGACGACGTCGTCGACAGCGAGTACACCTACTACGCCCTGCTCGCGCTGGGCCACCTGAGCCTCTCGTGACGCCCGAGCTGCAGCAGGACCGAGGCCTGATCGAGCGCACGCTCGCCAACGCGCGCCGCACGCTGCTCGACGCGCGCGTCGCCGCGGGCCATTGGGAGGGCCACCTGTCCTCGAGCGCGCTCTCGACCGCGACGGCGGTCTGCGCGCTGGAGCTCGTCCGCCGGAACCGTCCCGACGCGCCGACGACCCTGCAGGGTCTCGTGAACGGCGGACTGGCCTGGCTGGAGCGACACCAGAATTCCGACGGCGGCTTCGGCGACACGACCGACAGTCCGAGCAACATCAGCACCACGACGCTCTGCTGGGCCTCCCTGGGAATGGTCCCGGGCCGCGAGGCGGCGTTCGCGAGGGCCGAGGCCTGGCTGAAGCGCGAGTGCCCCGACCTGTCGCCGCCCTCTCTCGCCGGCACGATCGCGCGGCGCTACGGCGAGGACCGCACCTTCTCGGTCCCGATCCTGACGATGTGCGCGCTCGCGGGCCGCTTCGGCGACGGGAAGGACGCGTGGCGCTCCATCCCCGGCCTTCCGTTCGAGCTCGCCGCCCTGCCCCGCTCGTGGTTCGGCGCGCTCGGCCTTCGCGTGGTGAGCTACGCGCTCCCCGCGCTGATCGCGATCGGCCAGGCGATCCATCGCCACCATCCGCCGCGCAATCCGCTCACACGGCTCTTCCGCTCGCTGACGAAGAACAAGACGCTCCGCCTGCTGGAGGCCATCCAGCCCGCCTCGGGCGGCTTCCTCGAGGCCACGCCGCTCACCAGCTTCGTGACGATGAGCCTGGCCGGCAGCGGCCTCGCGGACAATCCCGTCGCGCGCAAGGGCGTCGAGTTCCTCGTCGCGTCGGCGCGGGAGGACGGCAGCTGGGCCATCGACACCAACCTCGCGACCTGGGTCACGACGCTGTCGGTGGGAGCCCTGGACGGCGACCTCGACCCCGAAGGCAAGGCCGCGATCCGCCGCTGGCTGCTGGGACAGCAGTACACGAACGAGCATCCCTACACGGGCGCGGCGCCCGGCGGCTGGGCCTGGACCGACCGCAGCGGCGGCGTGCCGGACGCGGACGACACGCCCGGCGCGCTCCTCGCCCTGTCGCTTCTCGATCCCAACGATCCCGGCGTGAAGACCGCCGCGGCCGCCGGCGTCACGTGGCTGATCGATCTCCAGAATTCCGACGGCGGCGTCCCCACGTTCTGCCGCGGCTGGGGAAAGCTCCCGTTCGACCGGAGCTGCCCCGATCTGACGGCGCACGCGATCCGGGCCTGGCGAGCCTGGCCTGCGGAGCGGGTCGCCGCGGCGGTCGAGCGCGCCTTCGAATACCTGGTCCGCGCGCAGCAGGCCGACGGCACCTGGATCCCCCTCTGGTTCGGAAACCAGCGCGCCCCCGAGCAGGCGAACCCCGTCTACGGCACCTCGCGCGTGCTGCTCTGCGCGAAGCTGGGCTCGACTTCCGCGTGGACGGCGGCGGTCGAGCGGGCCAAGGGCTGGCTGCTCCGCGCCCAGAATGCGGACGGCGGCTTCGGCGGCGCGCCGGGGATCGACTCCACGATCGAGGAGACCGCCCTCGCGGTTGAAGGCCTCGCGGCGGCGGGAGGCGAGGAGGTCGCGGTCGCGCGCGCCTGCCGCTGGCTCGCGGAACGCACGGCCGAGGGGATGAAGTTCGAGCCGTCGCCCATCGGACTCTACTTCGCGAAACTCTGGTATTGGGACCGGCTTTATCCTCTGATCTTCACGGTCGGCGCGCTCCGCCGCGCCCGCTCATGATCTACCTCGACTACAACGCGACGACGCCGCTGGACCCGCGGGTCCTGGAGGCCATGCTCCCGTTCTTCCGCGAGCGCTTCGGGAACGCGGCGAGCCGCCATCACGGGCTCGGCCGGGACGCGGCCGCGGCCGTCGACGCCGCCCGCGGGCAGGCCGCGGCCGTGATCGGCGCGCTTCCCGACGAGATCGTCTGGACGAGCGGCGCGACGGAATCGGTCAACCTCGCCCTCCAGGGCGTCGCCGCGTCCCCCGCGTACAAGACCCGGGCGAAGCACCTCGTCACCGTCGCGACCGAGCACCGCGCCGTCCTGGACTGCGCCGAGCACCTCGAGGCCCGGGGCTTCAAGGTGACCCGCCTCGGCGTCGACCGGCACGGAATGATCGACGTCGAACGCCTGGCCGGCGCCGTCAGCGACAAGACGCTCCTGGTTTCGGTGATGCACGGGAACAACGAGACCGGCGTGCTGCATCCGCTGCAGCAGATCGGCGAGCTCTGCCGCAGCCGGGGCGCGCTCTTCCACACGGATGCCACGCAGACTTTCGGCAAGGAACCCATCGACGTGAACGCGATGTCGATCGACCTCCTGAGCGCCAGCGCCCACAAGTTCTGCGGGCCCAAGGGCGCGGGTCTGCTCTACGTCCGGAAGAAGAATCCGCGCGTCCGCTGTGAGCCGATCCTCCACGGCGGCGGCCACGAACGCGGGCTCCGCTCCGGCACGCTGAACGTCCCAGCCGTCGTCGGCTTCGGCGTCGCGGCCGAGCTCTGCTCGCGGGAGCGGGAGGCGGAGCAGCTTCGCTTCCGGGCACTCCGTGATCGCCTCGAGAAAGGGCTCCTGTCCGGCCTCGAAGGCGTCGAGATCAACGGCCATCCTGAGCAGCGCCTGGCCCACACCAGCAACCTGAGTTTCTCCGGGATCGACGGCGAGGCCCTGATGAAGGACCTGCCGGAGATCGCCGTCTCGTCGAGCTCCGCCTGCACGAGCGCCGCGATGCAGCCGAGCTACGTGCTGGGCGCGCTCGGCCTCGACGACGCGCGCATCAAGGGCAGCATCCGCTTCTCGCTCGGCCGTTTGACGACCGAGGCCGAGATCGAGAGGGCCGTCTCGGAAATCGCCGCCGCGGTGAAGCGGCTCCGGAAGGGTTAGCGGCGGTAGTCGATCGCGAAGATCCGCAATCCGGGGCTGGTAGCGCCGAATTGAAGCCGGCCTGACTTGGGACGGCCCAGCGGCTCGATCGCCACGCTCCGACCGTCCAGGGTCGCCGAAACATCTTCCCCGCGACAGACGAAGATCAGCTCGTGGGGACGTCCTTTCAGCTCCCACGCCGTCTCGTTGGCAAAGGCCACCATATAGCGGCCCTCGGGATCCTGCCGGATCGAAAAGTAGAGGCGGTCGATGTCCTGGATAACGTCGAAGCGCACCCGCACTTCCGCATCGTCCACGGTCTTCATGGTCCGCATGGCTTCGCGACGCTTGGTCCCGGGGTCGACCAGCAGCGCCCCGTTCACGATGTGCCAGACATCGGTCGGATTGCTCGTCTGGCGTTCGAACACGTCCAGGGTCGTTCCGTCAAAGATCGACTTCCAAGGCTTCTCCGGCCCTTTCGCGACGGAAGGGAGGAGCTCGATCTGATCAAACTCGCAGGCGCCTTTGCTGGCTCCGCCCCAGCCCGTCATGATCAGGCAGACGCCCCACATCTCCTTCTGGGTGAATCCGTCGTCGGGGCTATTGGGGAAGGCGTGCCTCTTGAACTCCCGCCAGGGGACTTCGAACTTCTTCCACCCCACGGCCAGGTCCTGGAAGTTGTACCAGAAGCGCTCAAAATTGGACCCGGGCTGCTTGGGGTCCTTGTTCTCCCAGAGTTCCAGGATGACCTCGCGCCCGCTGCGGCTCCCGTTGAACCAGAAGGACACGCCTGCGTAGGCGCTCCAATCCTCAGACTTCGGGTACCCGTTGCTGACCCACACGATCTCCGTGTTGGGGATCGAGTAGTCCAGGTGGAGCAACCCGGGCCCCTGGAGGCCCGGCCGCGACATCGAGCGGACGAGCGACCCATTGATGCTCTGGGTGGACGGGACCCAGTCGTAGAAGACGTGCGAATCGAAGTCGCCGACCATCCGGCCGCCCGGGGCCGCCAGCGGGAGGCTCGACATGGACCCTTTCGTGCCGCATTCCAGGAAGGAGCCCCGCTCGACCAGCACCGAAGCTCCGTCCGTGCGGCGCGTCGCCCGCAGCGGACCTTCCTCGACGATGAGCCGGCTGGTCTCTTCGGAGACGATCAGGCGGAAGCGGGAGGGAACGGCCGCAATGTCCAGATGAGGCGTCGAGAAGATCAGCGCCTTCCCCGGCGGGGCCGACGGAAGCCTCACCCTCAGCGCGCCGCGCTTCACGGCGACGGCCTTCGAGCCGCCCGCCGCCGAATCGTCGAGCCATTGCTGGATCAGCGTGTCGGCGTCGAGATCCATGGTGACGACGTTCAGGTATTTGATCTGAGCAAAACTCTCCGGCCCGATCGTCTCGAGCCCGCTCCCGGGCTGGAGGTCCTGCCCCTGCCGGGCGGGCTCTCGAGCGGCCTCGGTCACGATCATCGCCCGCCCCATCAAGGTTTCGAGCACGGGCTTCATGAACTTGACGGCTTCTTCCCGGACGCGCGCCTGGTCGACGAGGCTCTGGCGGCGCCGCTCCAACTCCTCATTCGTCCGCTGGTACCCCCGGGCCGCGTCGGCGCTGGCGGGATCGAGCTCGCGCACGATCCGGTACCCGTCGCGCGCCTCCTGGAAGCGCCCGGCCTTCTCGTCCTCGGAAGCCTGCAACAGCGTCACTCGCACCCTCTCGACATGGCGCCATTGCAGGGTCACGATCCAGGAGCCGGCGGCCAGGAGCAGCGCGGCAATGCCGACCAGCGCACGCCGCTGAATCAGCCGCTTCCAGATTTTCTCCAGCGGGGAGGCGCGCCGGGCCAGGATGGCCTCTCCGTCGAGGATCCGCCGCAGCTCGTCCGCGAAGGCGCCCGCGCTCGCGTAGCGCTTCCCCGGGTCCTTCTCGAGCGCCTTGAGCGCGACCGTCTCGAGGTCCCGGGCCAGGTCCAGCGATGCGCTCTGCAGCGGCGGGGGATCCTGCCGGGTGATGCGTTCGTAGATCTCCAGGTGGGTTTCCCCCAGGAAGGGAGGCCGGGTCGACAGGGCTTCGTAGAGGATCGCGCCGAGCGCCCAGACGTCGGTGCGAGGCGTGATCTCGCGCGCCTTCCCCCCGACCTGCTCGGGCGACATGTAGAGCGGCGTGCCCAGCGTCGATCCGGTGCGGGTCAGGGCCGTGGTCGAATCGGCCATGTGAGCGAGCCCGAAGTCGGCAACCTTGGGTTCGCCCCCGGGGGCCACGAGGATGTTCTGCGGCTTGAGGTCGCGATGAACGATTCCCTTCTCGTGGGCGGCCGCGACGCCCCGCGCCGCCCGCTCGATCAGGCCGACGCGTCCGCGAAGATCCAGGGAGGGGTCTTTGAAGAAGTCGCTCAGGGGCTTCCCGTCCACGAGCTCCATCACCAGGTAGAGGCGGCCGTCCGCCTCGCCGGCATCGTGCATGGTGATCACGTTGGGATGGGCCAGGCCGGCGGCCGCCTGAGCTTCGCGGCGGAAGCGCTGCCGTCCGATCTCGCTGAAGCCGGTGGATTCGCGAAGGATCTTCAGCGCCACCGGCCGCCGCAGGTCCCGGTCCCACGCGCGGTAGACCACCGCGGTGGCGCCCTCGCCCAGCTTCGCCTGGACGTCGTAGCGGGGGATCGACGGCAGTCCCTCCGCCCGCTGGCTCTGCTCCCGCACGAGGCGGACGAGGTCGTCCGTGGTCAGCGTCCCCTGCTGGATCAGGATATTACAGAGCTGGGAGACCTCACCCCGCCGGAGCGCTTCGGCCTGCTCGCGGAGCCCGGCCTCCAGCTGCTCCTGCCGAAGGATCCCTCTCTGCACCGCGACCTGGCCGAGGAGGAGATCCTCAGCGGGCGTCTGGGTCCCCTGCGGGACCGGCGGAGCGGGATCCTCGGGACGGGGATCGGCTGGCATGGTTCAGCGAAATTTTATCACGCCCGGGGCGTCGCGGACGGCCTAGGGCCGTTTCTTCGCCTGCTCGGCGAGCCACTCCTGCCAGATCGCGCGCGCCTGCTCCCGCGGGAGGACCCGGATCCGGTCCGACTCGAGAACGAACTCGACGTCGAAGGACTGGAGCACGTCGAGCACGGAGCGCTTCCGCGACGAGGCGGAGATTCGGCGGAACGCCGTCAGCACCGGCAGCTCGGCGCACTCCGTCGCGAGGTCGGCGCAGAGGCCGCCGCGCTCGGCGAGGTCGCCGAGGATCTCGCTGCCCGATCCCTCCAGGTCCCGGTCGAGGACGCTGCGGGAGAGGTGGTCCCAGAGGGCGGGCGTCCGCAGCGCGTTCATCGACGAGCTCCCCTGCGGCAGCTCGGCCAGGCCGTCGCGCTGTCCCAGCGCGCAGAGCGCGTCGGCCGCCGCCTTCGCGTCCGCCTTGTCGCCGCGGAGCAGGTCGCGCAGGACTGGGATGGCCTTGTCGCGGTGGATCTCGCCGAGGGCCGCGATCGCCTCGACGCGGACGCCGGGGTCCGGGTCCTTCACCCGCTCGAGGAGCAGGGGCACCGCGTTGCGGGCCGTGGGGCCCTGGAGGCGGAGCGCGCGCGCCGCCCGCCGGCGCAGCGCCGCGTCCTCATGCTGGAGCCCCGCGGTCAGGCCCGGGATCGACGCCGGGCCGATCTCGACGAGGGCCAGTGTGGCGGCGTCGCCGTGCTTCATGCGCTCGTGGAGCAGGGGCAGCGCCGGGCGCGCCCGCGGGCCGAAGGAGCCGAGGGCGCGGGCCGCCTCGTCCTTCTCCTCCTCGTTCGAGCGATCGTCCTCGAGGGCCGCGATCAGGATCGGCAGCGTGTCCTCGACCGTGGGGTCGAACTGCGCCAGCGCCGCCGCCGCGGAGAGGCGGATCCGCCGGTCGGGATCCTTGATGGCGCGGAGCAGGCTCGGCACGACGACCTTCGCGTTGCGCCCGACCGCCGCCAGGCCACGAAGGGCGGCGATGCGGACCTTCGGGTCCGGCTCCTGCTCGCGCGCGCCCCAGAGCAGGCGCTGCAGGTCCCGCTCATGGCGGTAGGTCTCGGCCACCCTCGCGGAGCGCCCGTAGAGCCAGGCGGCCGCGATCGGCGGCGCCCCGACGGCCACGACGCCCACGATCGACAGCACCACGACCGCGAGGAAGCCGTGGCGGTTGACCTTCCCCCAGAGGGCGAGGACGCAGATGCCCGAGAGCAGTCCCAGGGGCGCCCAGATCCGGTTCGCGACGAAGAAGGCGCTGAGGCCGGACCCGAGCTCCAGCATCGGCGGGAGCGGATCGTTCCAGCGGGCCGCGGTCTCGAGCGCGACCGAGACGACGACGGCGAAGAGCGCCGCGACGACGCCGATGGAAACCACGAGCCAAGCGATCATCGGATGCCGGAGCCGGTCCTGGAGAGGGTCCACGCGGCCCCCGAAATAGAGCACGACCCCGGGGCGCGAGAAGAACGCGAAAATGCCGACGAAGTAGATCGCCGGAAGGATGAAGACCGGCACGAGCGCCGAGAGCCCGGCGGCGAAGCGGACGACGCCGTCGGCGTGCCTCCATTCCTGGTAGACCGCGAGGCCCGCGACGATCTGCAGGATCGCCAGGCCGACGGACGGGATCAGGACCTCCCAGCGGCCGACGAGCACCCCGGACGCGATCGTGAAGGCCGCCATCGCCAGCAGGCTGCCGGCGACCTGCTTCAGGTGCGGAGGCCGCGGCGGGGGTTCCACGGGCGGCGGCGGCAGCGGGCGGGTGGCCGCGAAGGCGGCGGCGCGGCAGCGGCGGACCCATTCCTCGTAGTCTTCGAACTCGCGGCCGCACTTCGGGCAGTGGACCTTGCCTTCACGGGCGGACTCGTCGAATTCGTGGCTGCAGTCGGGACAGCGCTTCAGGGGATCCGGCCAGGGCGCGGGCACGGCGCCGCAGTGCAGGCAGAGCTCCCGCTCCGCGCTGTTCTGCCGGCCGCAGCGCGGGCAACTCCACGTCACCACGCCTTCAGGCATGCAGGGATTGTAACGCGGCCCGGGGCCGCGTCCTAGCTACTTCCCGATGCAGTAGAGGTGCGTCGAGGTCCGGAGGTAGAGGTTGCTGCCGGAGACCGCGATGGACGAGAGCGTCCACTTGTCGTTCAGCGGGTTCTCGGCCAGCACCTTGAACTCCGGGCTCGCCGCGAGCACGACCGTGTTGCCGGCCTCGTTGGTGCAATAGATCTTCCCGTCGGCCAGCAGCGGCGACGAGTCGAAGTGCCCGCCGCCCGGCAGGCGCTGGCGCTCGTAGTAGGCCTTCCCGGTCGCGGGGTCGTAGCAGCTCATGAAGCCGTCGTCGTTCAGCACGAAGAGGTGCTTGCCGTCCGAGACGGGGGTCGGCACGTCGCAGCCGAACTTGTTGGTCCAGGCAATGTGGGTGTCGGTCACGAGGCCCTTGCCGCCGCCCTTGATGCCGACGAAGGGGCCCTTCTTGATGCAGGCGAAGATGTACTCGCCGACGATCGCGGGCGAGCAGACCGCGCGGTAGAACTTGTCCTGCGTCGGGTTGAGCCCGCCGCAGCGCCAGAGTTCCTGGCCCGTCTTGGGGTCGTGTCCCGTGAAGTAGTCGCCGCCCACGATGATGATCTCGGTGCGGTCGCCGACCTTCATCGGGATGGGCGTCGTGTAGGCGTCGGGGCCTTCCTTCTGGGCGTCGGTCTTGCGCTCGTTCTTCCAGATCTCCTTCCCGGTGGCCGCGTCCAGGGCGATCACGTAGGACGGGCCGGTGTTGTCCCAGCCGTGGAGGATCGGGACGATCAGCATGCCCTCGTAGAGCAGGGCCGACGCGCCGTAGCCCCAGTTGATGCCGAACTTCACGTAGGCCTTCTGGAGGTCCGTGCGCCAGACTTCCTTGCCCTCGACGGTGTAGCCGGTGAGGATGCCGGTGCCGGTGAGCCACCAGACCATCTTGCCGTCGGTGATGGGCGAGGGGCTCGACATGTTCTGCTTGCCGTAGTGGACGTTGCCGCCTTCCAGCTTCTGCCGCCACAGCTCCGAGCCGTCCTTCTTGGAGAGGCAAAGGAGGAGCAGATCCTTGCCTTCAGGGATCCGGTCGCCGGCCATCTTCTTGAGGGTGGGGGCCTTGTCGGTTCCCACGAGCTCGCTGGCGGACGAGACGAAGATCCGGTCGCCCCAGATGGCGGGCGTGGCGCCGCTCCACGAAGGCAGCTTGACCTTCCACTTCACGTTCTCGGTGTCGGACCACTTCTCGGGGAGCCCGGTAGAGTCGGAGCTGCCGTTGAGGGATGGCCCCCGCCACTGCGGCCAGTTGTCGCCGCCCAGCGCGGAGCCGCAGAGAAGGGCCGACAGCGCGAGCGTGCTCCAAAGGCTTTTCATCGAAGGCTCTCCGATCCGTTACTTGATCTCGGCCAGCGCGTAGAGTTTCTTCCCGGCAATATAGAGAACCCCATTGGCGGCGACGACGGATCCATTCTCGAGACCCGGAAGCCCGCCATTCTTCGCCAACAATTTTTTCTCCCGCCCCGCCTGGAAGACCAGAACTTCACCTTCCCCGGTCCGCACATAGAGCTTCCCATCGGCGAGCAGCGGCGAACCCCAGGTCGTCGCCAAGGCATCGTGCTGCCAAACTTGCTTCCCGGTTTCCAGCTCGATGCAGTCCACGAACCCAGGATACTGCAGAGTGTAGACTAGGCCTTCGTGGACCGCGACCATCGACAGGCTGCAGGCGAACTTATCGCCGCCGATTCGCCACAACTCCGCAGTCTTCGTCACATCCCCGCTCTGTCGAGCATCGATGGCCCGGATGCAGCCGGGGCCGTTCGTATCAGTATCGATACCGGTAGCGATAATCACCCGATGGCCCGCAAAGACAGGTGCCGCCAAGAGCTGGTTGGGAGTTTCCGGTTTCCCCTCCGCGTCCAGTTTTTCGTGTGCCTTGCAATTGAACTTCCAAAGCAATTTCCCGGTCGGGGGATCAAAGGCGTACACCCAGCCGTCCCCTCCGGGGAACGCAACCTGTGCGCGCCCCTCTACCACGGCGAACGCAGGGGATCCCCACTGACCCTGGAAGATGTTCTCCCCGGGCGAGCTGTCCTGCCAGACGACTTTCCCGGTCTTCCTGTCCACTGCTATGAAGCTGGGCGCCTTGGGATTGACGACCACTCCCTTCTTCAAATGCCTCCCGTTTCCCG
>Ga0310813_10001293_pt1 | contig 15193 bp, 20 predicted proteins | sample YN3metagenome_FD_203086 | JGI IMG/M metagenome (GOLD analysis project Ga0310813, IMG submission 203086) | Soil microbial communities from experimental microcosm in Duke University, North Carolina, United States - YN3 | ecosystem: Engineered > Artificial ecosystem > Soil microcosm > Unclassified...
CGAAAAAGCGGATGTCGTGAATATTTATCTCGACGATTTCCGAAGCCTTGGCGCGGCGGATTATTCCAAAATCAAAGACCTCTCGAAAGAATTCGGGGAAAATTGTTAAAACGTCGATTTTCATTTGGTTTTTGGCTTTAGGTTTTGGGTTTCTGCAAAAACCAAAGACCAAAAACCGAAAACCTAAAATTCTAACAAGCCTTCGGGCACGTCAACCTTTATCAATTTGTTTGCAACGTCAACTTCCGTGCAAATCGTTTCGGCAAACGGAATCAGATATTCTTTTTCCGCGCCCGCGACGACTAAAATCTCCGTCCCGCCGGTGCGCATCAATTCCTTGACGCGACCGATCTTTTCGCCTTCGAGGGTTTCGACTTCGCAGCCCTCGAGTTCCCAATCGAAAAATTCGTCTTCTTCAAGCGCGATCGCTTCCGATTCGGGAACGCAAATTTCTGCGCCGCGCAAGATCTCGGCTTTTTCGATCGAATCAAAACCGGCGAAGGTGAAAACGATTCTGCCTTTCTGAAAGAAAAACCTTTCAATTTTCAATTCACGCCGTGTGCCGTCGGGCAAATGCGCGATGACCGTTTCAAGCGCGTCAAAGCGTTCGGGAAAATCGGTCAAAATATCGGCAACCAGTTCGCCGCGCAATCCACGAGATTTAACAAGTTTGGCGATTGCAACGAGTTCTTCAGTCATAACGCAAATCGCAAATCTGAAATCGCAAATTAATCAACGATGTCTAATTGAAACCGCTTTCCTTGTTTTTGTCCGGCGTAATACAGCAGACTGCGAATCGCTTTGACGGTGCGCCCTTCGCGCCCGATGATGCGTCCCATATCGCCTTCGCCGACGCGGACTTCGATCCTCACGGTCTTACCGTCGGAAAATTCCGACACCTCGACCGCTTCCGGCTGTCCGACAAGGGCTTTAATAATTTTTTCAACGGCTTCTTTCATAAGTTTGTAGGGTTCATCGAGTTTTTAGAGTTCGTAGAGTAAAAAGTCTTAACTCTAAAAACTCTACTAACTCTGTAAACTCTAAGAACTTGTTTCTTCCGTTTTCGGATTATTTTTAATCAAACTCGCGACGGTTTCGGTCGGTTGTGCTCCGACACCGATCCAGTATTGAATGCGGTCATGCTGTAAATTGATTTCCGCCGGATTGGTCATCGGGTTATATGTCCCGACGTTTTCCAAATATTTTCCGTCGCGTTTCGAACGCTTTTCCTTAACCACGAGGCGGTAGAAAGGTTTACCCTTCGCGCCCATTCTCATTAAACTAATTGCTAACATAATTTCTCCGTAAATCGTGAATCGTAAATCGTCGAAAAATTCTATTTACGATTAACTATCTTTTCTTCTTGTGTCGTTTTTTCTTCTTTAGCCTTTTCGCCAAATTATCTTTGGTTTCTTCGTAATCGTTATCAAAATCTTCCTGTCCGCCGCCTCCGCCGAGAAGTCCGCCGAGCCCGCCCATTCCGCCGCCTCCGCCGCCGAGCAAGCCGCCCAAACCGCCGCCGAGTCCGCCCATCGCTTTACCCGCGAGTTTTGAGAAAAGACCGCCGCGATTCATCTGCGCCATCATTTTCTTCATTTGCTCGTATTGACGAATCAACTGATTGACTTCCGCGATCGTCGAACCCGAACCTTTAGCGACCCGCGTTTTACGGCTCGCGTCGAGAATTTTATGATTGTTGCGCTCCTGTTTGGTCATCGAATCGATGATCGCTTCGGTGCGCTTCATCTGCGCTTCGACCTCTTCGGATTGTTCGTCGGAAAGCGACATTCCGCCCGTCATCTGTTCGGGAAGCATCTTCATCAATTTCGACATCGAGCCGAGTTTTTTGAACTGTCCGAGCTGGTTGCGAAAATCTTCGAGCGTAAACTGATTGCTCGTCATTTTCTGCAATTGCTTGGCAGCTTCGTCCTCGTCGATCTTGCCCTGAACTTCTTCGATCAGCGACAGAACGTCGCCCATCCCGAGGATTCTCTGCGCAATGCGGTCAGGATAAAAGGGCTCGATCGCGTCGTATTTTTCACCGACACCGACAAATTTGACGGGCTGCCCGATCACCTGTTTGATCGACAAAGCCGCGCCGCCGCGCGCATCGCCGTCCATTTTCGTCAGAACAACGCCCGTAATGCCGACGCGTTCGTGAAAAACTTCCGCGCTTCTGACGGCATCTTGTCCGGTCATCGCGTCGGCGACGAATAAAACTTCGATCGGTCGGGTTTCGGCTTTGATTTTTTCGAGTTCGACCATCAGCTCGTCGTCAATATGCAGACGACCTGCCGTGTCGATCATCAAAGTATCAAAACCCATCTCCTGCGCATGCTTGACCGCACCGCGCACGAGCGTCATCGGATCGTTCGTTTCCTTATCCTGATAAACCGCGACGCCAACCGCCGCGCCGACCACTCTTAACTGCTCACGCGCCGCCGGACGATAAACGTCGACCGAAACCAGCAGCGGTTTGCGCTCCTGATTATCCTTGAGCCAGCGCGAGATCTTGCCCGTCGAGGTCGTTTTACCCGAACCCTGGAGACCGACGATCATCACGACGTTCGGAATTTGCTTGGTAAAAACCAAGCGCGACGAAGTTCCGCCGAAAAGCTCGACAAGCTCGTCATAAACGATCTTGACAACCTGTTCGTGCGGTTTTAGATCCTGCCAGACTTCCTGTCCTTCGGCTTTCGTGCGCACGCTGTCAACAAAATCTTTGGCGACTTTGTAATTAACGTCGGCTTCGAGCAAAGCCATTCGAATCTCTTTCAACGCCATGTCAACATGCTCAGGCGTAAGTTTGCCTTGACCACGCAGATTCTTCAGCGAGCGTTTTAATTTATCGGACAGTGATTCGAACATAATAAAACTGTATATTTTTGTTTCGCTTGTGCGTCCTGTTTTGAGTCACATTAAGAGCGCACTACGACTAACGGCAATATGAGCCGAAACTTTAGATGATAAATGCCCTGTTTGGCTATGTCAAGAAAGCAGTCGAATTGTCGAGCAAAAAAGCCAAAATCCTGCTGTTTCAGTCAAATATCGGACAAATAATCTTAAAAATTGCCGACTTATTGCCATTGGTATGATATTTGCCGATTATGCCGGTTTTGGAAGATGTTTCTTTGAATCTTTCAAAAAAATGTTTTTTTAGAAAACTGGAGGAATTTAATATGAAGACCAAATTTATAATTATGACTGTAGGATTATCGGCACTCGCATTGGCGGGTTGTGAAAGTGCACCGCCGAATTCCAACGTGAGCTTAAAAAATGTCAACAGCAACACAGCGGTTGTTGTTAACAGTAACGCCAATGTTCCGGTGGTAACCACTAATACAAACCGTTGGAATAATGCCAATGTAAACCGTGCGGATTATGACAAAAACCGGACAGATTACGAGAAAGATAAAAGAAGCGGCGAAACAATCGGCTCGGGCGTAAACGATAGCTGGCTTTGGACCAAAACCCGTTTGGCTTTGATGACGACAAGCGATTTACGTGAATCGACAATTGATGTTGACGTAGTCAATGACGTTGTTACTTTGAAAGGAACCGTTGCGACCAAAGAGCAAAGCGCAAAAGCCGCCCAGGTTGCAAAAGAGATTGACGGAGTAAAAAGCGTGACCAATCAATTAAAGGTTGCGCCGAATGATTCGATTACAAATACCGGCGGTAGTTCGAGTAGTAATACCAAATCAAACGCCAATATGAAGAAATAGTTTTGTCATAGACTTTGCTTAAATGCTTCGGCTTAAACGCTCTGCGGCGGGTTTTTCGAAACCCGCCATTTCTTTTTAAATTATTCGCAAAATTTTTGTTCAGATCTCTTTGTTTTCGGATTTCTTAAATCTTTTAACGATAAGTTTTATCAGATAAATTGCCGTAAAAGGCAGCCAGACCCAAAGAAATTCGCTGACCAGAACAGGTATTGCCGAACCGTCCAAAAACCGGCTGACGCCGATCGGCGAAACTTCGATCGGGCGAAACGGCGCAAAATATCTTTCCGCGCCGAACGGAATGAATAGACCGACGCCCAAACCGCCATTCGTGAAAGAGTCCAAAACTGCGTGCGATAAAGCAATCAAAAAGAAATACGCCGCATATTGATACCAACGCTTTGAACCGAAAGTGATTTCCCTGAATCCCGCAAACATTACGATCAGAGCTAAAATCAGCGCAAAAAGTATCGAATGCGAAAAGCCCCGGTGACCAAATATCGAATCGTACGGAATTCCGAATCTGAAGGCAATCACATCGGCATCGGGAATCATCGCAACGAGCGCCGACAGAATCCAGAACTTCGCTTTTTCGGAGTCGGAAAAGATTTTTCCGCCGATTATCCCGACAAATCCATGTGTGATAATAGTTGGCATTTTAGTTCAATTTCTTCGGCAAAACTCTTTCGATCGCTTCGATAACGCTTTGCGGTTTGACGCTCAAAATACATTTCGGCGCGCCAAATTCCATGCAGAAATAGCCGGCGCACGGCTGACACGGCAGTTTTTCGTAAACGATCTCGTTCGGCGCGTTTGTCCAGGGTCGCCAGTGATTGATGTTCGACGAGCCGAAAACAACGACGCTCGGCGTATCGACTGCCGCCGCGATATGCGCGATGCCCGAATCGTTGCCGACAAAAATTGCGGCACGCGCAGCCAAAGCCGTGATTTCGGGCAAGGTCAGATCGTCAAAACTTAAAATCGGAACACGTGAAAGTTTCCTCAGATTTTCTAAAACTGCGCGCTCTTTTTTGGTCGCCGCGGCAACGATTCGCAAACCTTTTTCGCTCAGATATTCCGCCGTCAGCGCAAAATTTTCGGTTGCCCATTGCTTTGTCTCAAAGGCGGCGACCGGGTGAAGCAGGGCGATTTCGGATTTGGGATCCCGGATTTCGGAGCGCAGTTTTTCTTCGATCGAATTTCGCGCTTTTTCCGTAACCGCCAGACGGCTTTTCGGTTTATCCGCGACCGGAACGCCGACGAAACCCAGGAGTGCGAGCTGTTGTTCGGCGGAATGCGCAATTTCGGTTTGCCAGAAATCTAACGATGAAGAAAGCAGATGATTGTAAAGAAATTTGTAGCTGTAATGCGAAAAACCGACGCGGTGCGCGGCACCCGAAACGCGGACAAAAAACGTCGCGGTCGTGCCGCCGTGCAGGTTGAACGCGACATCGTAGCGGTTTCGGCGAATTTGCCGCGCCGTTTCAAAGCGCGATTTTTTGCTTTTCCGCGAAACGGTCAGAACATTGTCAACTGCCTCAAAACCTTCCAAAACCGGTGCGACCCAATCTTCAAGCAAAATATCGATCCGCGCGTCGGGCAAAAATCGCCGCAGAGCGATCAGCGAAGGCGTGGCGAGAACCGTGTCGCCGATCGAACGCAGACGCACAACCAGCACGCGCTTGACGTTTTGCCAGTTTATTTGTGAATTTTCTTTGTTCAAAGCCGAAAACGAAACAACGATTGACGCGAATTATCACAGATCGTATTTCTAGAAATCCGTGAAAATCTGCGTAAATCGTTGTTTCAAAAAATCAGAGTCTTTCTATTTTTCCACTTTCGCTTCTTCGACGAGCATCACGGGAATTTCGTCGCGAATCGGATAAACGAGCGCGCATTCCTCGTTCGTGCATTTCAAACCGCTTTGGTCTGGTTTTATTTCAACCTTCGATTTGCATTTCGGACACCGCAAGATCTCTAAAAGTTCGGGACTGATTGCCATAATTTTCTCCAAATATAATTTTAACGCAATGACGCGAAGGCGCAAAGGCAAAAGTAAAAAGGATGAGGTAGTAATCTCTCATCCTTTCTACTTTGCGTCTTTTTGCTTTTTAATTACGCAGCTTCGGTTTTAGTTCCGCATTCGGGGCAGAATTTTGCACCCGGAGCGAGTTCGGCTTGGCAGTTGGCGCATTTCGCTTTTTCCTGCGATGAACCGCATTCCGAGCAGAATTTCGCGCCTTCACGTAATTCCGCGCCGCATTTCACACACGGAACCTTCGCAACTTCCATCTTGCCGCCGCAATCGGAACAGAATTTCACGCCGACCGCATTTTGTTTTCCGCACGTCGGACACGGAATCGTCTGCGCTTGCGGTGGTTGCTGCCCGCCTTGCTGACCTTGCCCGAAAGCGTTGACCATTTGGTTGCCGACCGCGAAACCGGCGCCTAAGCCCGCGCCAAGCCCCGCGCCGCCGCCTTCGTTCTGCGCCGCATCGCGAAGTGCGTCTGCCGCCTGGAACTGCATATATTTATTGGCATCGCCGAGCGCGCCCATCGAAGCGCGTTTGTCCATTGCCGCTTCGACTTCGGGCGGAAGACTGATGTTTTCGACGTAGAATTTCGTGACCTCGATTCCGTATGTGCGAAAATCTTCGTTGATCTTGCCGCGAATCGCGTCGCCGAGTTCCTTGTACTGCGCCGCCAGATCGAGCGCGGGAATTTTCATTTCCGCGACCGCATCCGAGAATTCCGTGACGATCCCGCGTTTAAGCTGTTCGTCAATATCTTCGGTCTGGAAATGGGCGTTCGTGCCGGCGACTTCCTTGATAAAGGTTTGCGGGTCCGAGACGCGCATCGAATAACCGCCGAAAGCACGCAGACGAACGATGCCGAAATCCGCGTCGCGGAGCATGATCGGATTTGCCGTACCCCATTTCATATCGGTAAATTGTTTCGTGTTGACGAAATAAACTTCCGATTTGATCGGTGAATTAAAACCGTGTTTCCACGCGCCCAATTTTGAAAGAATCGGCGTATTGCCGCCGTCGATCGTGTAGCGTCCGGGACCGAACGTATCCGCCGCCTGACCTTCGAACACAAAAACCGCCGCCTGCGATTCGCGGACGATCAGCTGTGCGCCGTTCTTAATCTCTTGCTGGTAAACCGGAAAACGGTAAAGAATCGTATCGCCCGTGTTGTCGAGCCACTCGATCACCTCGATAAACTGATTCATTGCCGCTTCTTTAACTTTGTCGAAAAAACTCATTGTTTCATTTTCTCCTTTGAAGTTCTTAACGATAAAATACCACATAAAGTTTCGCGATTGAAAGCAAAACGACTGAAATTAACAATAAGCGGCGCGAAACGCAAAACTATTCGGGGCTTTACAATTATTTTGTTTCACTATCGCAACATTGTTTCATCTACGCCACCGTGTTAATCTTTATTTTGCGATGGAACTCAAACGCAAACTCGAAATTCTGGCGGATGCGGCAAAATACGACGCTTCGTGCGCGTCGAGCGGCGCGCATCGCAAACGCCGCTCGAACGGCATCGGAAACGCCGAAGGCATCGGCATTTGTCACAGCTACACGCCCGACGGACGATGTATTTCGCTGCTCAAACTGCTGCTCACGAACGTCTGCATCTGGGACTGCGCGTACTGTATCAATCGAAAATCTTCGAATGTCGGGCGGGCGCGTTTCAAACCCGAAGAAGTCGTCAAGCTCACGATTGATTTTTACAAACGCAACTATATCGAAGGGCTTTTCCTGAGTTCGGGCATTATTCAAACTGCCGATTACACGATGGAACAGCTCGTCATCGTCGCTCAAAAACTTCGGGAAGAAGAAAATTTCGGCGGCTATATTCACTTAAAAGCGGTGCCGGGCGCGTCCGCCTTTCTGCTCGCACAAGCCGGAAAATACGCCGACCGTCTGAGCGCGAATATCGAACTCCCCATCCAACCGGATCTGGATCTGCTCGCGCCGGAAAAGACCTTGACGGAAATCGAAAACACGATGGCAGACGTTAAAAACGGGATTGATGAGGCGAAAGATTTAACGCGCAAAAACGGCGATGCGCCGAAATTCGCCCGCGCCGGACAATCGACGCAGATCGTCGTCGGTGCAACGGCGAGCAGTGACGCGCTGATTCTGGCAAAGGCGGAAAATCTTTATCAAAAATTCGATTTGCGGCGCGTTTATTACTCGGCTTTCACGCCGATCGAAAACTCCGACGCGCGGCTCCTCGCCCAACCGCCGACATCCTTGATGCGCGAACACCGGCTTTACGAAGCCGATTGGCTGATTCGCCTTTACGGATTTAAAGCGAGCGAAATCACCGACGGCGCGGCAAATCCGAATCTGGATTTGGAAAAAGACCCGAAGCTCGCCTGGGCGCTCAGGCATCGGGAATTTTTCCCGGTTGACGTCAATTCCGCCGCCGCGCATCAGCTTTTGCGCGTGCCGGGTCTAGGCATGAGAAATGTTTCGCGAATCTTAAAAATCAGAAGGTTTCAACGCATTAAACTTGAAGATCTGGGAAAACTCCGCGTCCGGCTTTCGCGTGCCAAATGGTTTGTCATCACGGCTGATTACAACCCGGACGTCTTTTGTCTGGACGGTGAAAAACTGGAAGAAAAACTCAAACCGAAAGTAATCCAGACTTCATTGTTCGATAATTTGCCTGATCCGGCTTTTTCAGGCGAGATTTAGCCATCTGGATTTTAGATTTTGGATTTGCTGATGGCTTGATGAGCTTGTTTTTACAAGCGAAAAATAATTTCGGAATCTAAAATCCAAAATCCAAAATCCAAAATTGCATGATTCAGGTTTCCATCCAGAATAATTTCGCTTCTTGGCGTGCGGCGGCGCGTCAATTTCTGCAAGCCGGAATCGCGCCGGAAGAAATTTTATGGACGGGCGCGGCGCAGAATTGTTTGTTTGAAAACGATCTTGCATCGCAATCCGCCGGACAGTCAAAGGAAAAAATACTTAAAGTGCCCGCCGATTTTCTGAGAATTGCCGAATCGGTCGCGTGTTTTGACGATTTTTGCAAATGGTCGCTGCTCTATCGGCTTCTTTTTCGGTTGGTTTATGAAAACCGCAACCTGCTCGCGATCGAATCCGACGACGACGTGCGCCGCGCGCTTTTAATGGAAAAGGCAGTCGCGCGCGATGTCCATAAGTTTCACGCTTTTGTGCGCTTTCGCCGCGCGGAATTTGACGGGAAAGAGTTTTTTGCGGCGTGGCACGTTCCCGCTCATTTCACGGTCGAAAGAGCCGCGCCGTTTTTTGCCCGGCGTTTCGGGGCAATGTTTTTTTCGATCTTTACGCCGAAGGGCTGTGCTCACTGGGATCTGGAAAATCTCACGTATACCGAAGCCGTTTCGTCGGATTCAGCGCCGAAAACGGATGAAATGGAAGATTTCTGGCTCGCCTATTACAAATCGATCTTTAATCCGTTTCGGCTAAAGATCAAGGCGATGAAAAAGGAACTTCCCGTGCGCCACTGGCGAACTTTGCCGGAAGCCGGATTGATTCCGGAATTGATCCGACAGGCGCGTGAGAAGAAAAAGTAAAAATCATTTTCGATTCCGCTTTATTTTCGTTATCAGATAAAAAAACAAAATCATCGTCAACCCGCCCGAAGCATCGAGCAAAGTATCGTAAAACGATCCTGTCCGCAGCGGATTGAAGCTCTGATTATATTCATCGATCGAAGCCACGAGCGCAACGATCAAAAATGCCCAGACGAACCAAAATTTCCGAAAAACTGTCATTGACGAATCCCAGAAAGCGCGTGAAGCGAAAAAAGCGAGTATCCCGTATTCGGTAAAATGCGCGAGCTTGCGGATGTAGCCGTGATAAATGTCTAAAGTTGCGGCAGGCGCGGCGGGAAAAAGCCATTCGAGAAGCGGGCGAATAATTATCGAAGTATTTTTACTCGCACCGGCAGTTGACGACGCAAAGAAAATCACACCGATCCACAAAATCAACGGCGCGTAACGAATAATTCGCCCGCGCCATTTGTGTGATTCTTCGATTTTGTCCATTTTCAATTACATCGTAATTCGTAATTTGAAAGCACGTAACTGATTAACCGGCTGCCGCCGCGCCCGAAACGACTTCGATGATTTCTTTGGTAATCGCCGCCTGACGAATACGGTTCATATTCAAAGTCAGCGAATCGATCAATTCGCCCGCGTTTTTCGAAGCAGAGTCCATTGCCGTCATCCGCGAACCCTGTTCGGAAGCGATCGATTCGAGCATTGCGCGGTAGATCTGCGTTTCAACCTGTTTCGGCAGGAGCTTGCCGAAAATTTCCGATGGCGGTTGTTCGTAGATATACTCGGCTTGCGCTCCGCCTTCCGGTGCATTTTCGACCGCGGTTTTCGCAATCGGAAGCAATTGTTCGACGACCGGTTTCTGGGAAAGAACGGTTTTGAATTCGGTAAAAACGAGAAAAACTTTGTCAATCGTCGTGTCTTCCGTGAAAGTTTTAATGACCTTCTGCGCAATGAGCGCCGCGTCTTTGTACTCGACGCGACCCGAATTCGTTAGCCCGACGTATTCCTCGACAAAAAGCATCTGACGGCGTTTGAAAAAATCGCGCCCCTTTCGTCCGACCGGGATCATTTCGGTCTGTTTGCCCGCATTTTCCTTCAAAAAATTCTGCGCGGCTTTCATCACGTTGGTGTTAAAACCGCCGCACAAACCTTTGTCCGCGCTCACGAGAACGATCAAATATTTTTCGTCGCCGCGCGAATCCAAGAGCGGCGATGAAAATTCGTCGCCGATCCGCGCGCTCAGATTACCGAGAATTTCGGACATCTTTTTGGCGTACGGACGCGCCGCCGTGACACGATCCTGCGCACGTTTGAGCTTTGCCGCCGCGACCATTTTCATCGCTTTGGTAATCTGCTGTGTGTTCTTGACGGACTTAATCCGCCTTCGCATATCCAATAAACTAGCCATATTTCGATTTGGGATTTGGGACCAGCGGATTTGGGATTTACAAAAATCCGCAATCCGCTGGTTCCAAATCCGAGATTGTTAGGCGTTTGCGCCTGTTGCCGTTTCTTTGTTCCAGCGCGTCGCCTTAAAGTCATCGACGGCTTCGGTCATCGCGGCTTTCAATTCGTCGTCGATTGATTTTTTCGTCCGCAGAGTTTCCAGGATCGCCGGATGCGCATTTTCGATAAAAGCGAAAACTTCGGTTTCAAAGCGTTTCAGATCTTCGACTGCAATGTCGGAAGCGAAACCGTTCGAAACAGTCCAGATGATGAAAACCTGTTTTTCGACTTCCATCGGCTGGTATTGACCTTGTTTCAAAACTTCGGTCAGACGTTTTCCTTTTTCGAGCTGGTCTTGCGTTGATTTATCGAGATCCGAACCGAATTGAGCGAACGCGGCAAGCTCGCGGAACTGCGCGAGATCAATTCGCAGAGTTCCCGCAACCTGTTTCATCGCCTTGATCTGCGCCGAACCGCCAACGCGCGAAACCGAGTTTCCGACGTTGATCGCCGGACGCACGCCGGAGTTGAAAAGGTCTGATTCCAAAAAGATCTGTCCGTCGGTGATCGAAATCACGTTCGTCGGAATGTAAGCCGAAATGTCGCCGGCTTGCGTTTCGATGATCGGCAAGCTCGTTAAACTTCCGCCGCCGCGCGCGTCCGACATTTTCGCGGCTCTTTCCAGAAGGCGCGAGTGAAGATAGAAAACGTCGCCCGGATACGCTTCGCGACCCGGCGGACGGCGCAGAAGCAATGAAATTTCGCGGTAAGCCGCGGCTTGTTTCGACAAATCGTCGTAAATCGTCAGTGCGTGACGACCGTTATCGCGGAAAAATTCGCCGATCGCAACGCCCGAATATGGAGCCAAAAACTGCATCGCCGCCGGATCCGAAGCGGTTGCCGAAACAACGATCGTGTAATCCATCGCGCCGTAGTCATTGAGTTTCTGCACAACCTGCGCGACAGTCGAAGCTTTTTGACCGATCGCGACGTAGATACAGATCACGTCTTTGCCTTTCTGGTTGATGATCGTGTCGATCGCGACAGCGGTTTTACCCGTCTGGCGGTCGCCGATGATCAGTTCGCGCTGTCCGCGACCGATCGGGACCATCGCGTCAATCGCTTTCAAACCCGTTTGAAGCGGTTCTTTAACCGGTTGACGGTCAATAATTCCGGGTGCGATCGATTCGACCGGGTTGAATTGGCTCGTGATAATTTCGCCTTTGCCGTCGATCGGCTGTCCGAGCGCGTCAACAACGCGACCGATCATCGCGTCGCCCACGGGAACGCTCATAATGCGGCGCGTGCGTTTGACTTCGTCGCCTTCTTTAATCTTTTGGAAATCACCGAAAAGCACCGTTCCGACCTTGTCTTCTTCAAGGTTCAGCGCGAGACCGCGAACGCCGTGCGGAAATTCGAGAAGTTCGCCCGCCATGACCTTTTCAAGTCCGTGAATTTCAGCGATACCGTCGCCGACCTTGATGACCGTTCCGACTTCGTTGACGGTCATACTCGCATCAAAATTCTCAATCTGAGAACGTATAATTTCGTTAATTTCGTTGGCTTTAATTGCTTCCATATAATTTGTTCGTTGTTAGTTGTCGGTTGTCCGTGGTTGCTCGTTTTTGCAACGAACTACGAACAACGAACCACAAACTAAATTCCAATCAATTCTTGTTTAAGATTTTCTAATTGTGTTTTCACAGAGCCGTCGTAAACGGTCGAACCGACCCGGGTGACGACTCCGCCGATAATATTTTCGTCCGTTTTAAAATTTAAATTTACTTTTTTGCCCGTCATTTTCGCGATATTCGTTTGGAATTCCGCTTTTTCAGCTTCCGAAAGCGGACGCGCCGAAACGACTTCCGCCGAAACAATACCGCTTCTTTCATCTAAAACTGAATCGAATTTTTCGTTGATCGCGGAAAGGTCGGTCAAACGGCTGTTGCGCAAAAGCACGCGCAGGAAGTTTGCCGTCGTTTTTGACGGTTTGGTTTTTGCCAGCAAGCCTTCCAAAACTTTTTCCTTGTTGAGATGAGCAATCGCGGGATTGGCAAAGGCGGTCTTCAGATCGTTATTCGATTTAATCAAATCTTCCCAGACTTTCAGCTCGCTTTTGATGGTTTCGGTTTCGCCCGATTTCAAAACGACATCCGCCAGCGCAGTCGCGTAGCGGCGGGCAACGGTTTCAACGCTCATTTTAGTTTAAACCTCCGATTGATTTAATGTTGGCTTTGACAAGTTCTGCGTCTTTCGCCGCGTTGATATTTTTTCTGATTTTTTCTTCCGCCAGACGAACGCTTTCTTCGGCAGAGAAACGGCGAAGCTGTAATCTGACGAGCTGCGCTTTGCGCTCGATCTCGTTGTCGGCTTGCGTGCGGAGCCGTTTTATTTCGTCCTCGGCTTCTTTCGCGATCCGCGCTTTTTCTTCTTTCGCCTCAAGTTTGGCTTTTTCGACGATTTCATCGGATTCCGAACCGATCCGGGCGATCTTCGCTTCGGCGGTGGTCAGTTTCGCAAGCGCGGCTTGTTTTTCTTCTTCGGCTTTGATGAGTTCGGCGCGAATCGCTTCGCGTTTGGTTTTAAAGGCGTCGCTCAAAGGTTTTTTCAACAAGTAAACCAGAATCAAAACGAAAATTATCAGATTTAAAAATTTCCACGCTTCAAATCCCGGATAATTCCACCAAGGGGTGCCGCCTTCGGCAAAAATTAAAATAAAACTGTAAATAAAGGCTAACATAAAAAAGATTTCAAATTACAGATTACAAATTTCAAATTTGTAGATCCTAGGCTCTTAAAATATTCGAGCTGATTTTCTCCGCCATTTTTTCAGCTTCCGCCGCGATCGACTGGCGTGCTTCGGCAGTTTGTTTTTCCAGTTCGGTCGTTTCTTCAACAAGTTTCTGCTGGATTTCTTCCTTCGCCGTGCCGAGTTTTTCCTGTCTTTTGCTGATTGCTTTCGAGCGTTCTTTTTCGACCAGCTCGTAACCTTTTGAACGCGCCTCGCGCAGAGCCTCGTTGTATTTCGTCTCTTTTTCGGCAACTTCCTTCAAAAGCGTTTCCGATTCGCCGAGACGTCCGCCTTTATTTTTTTCGCGGGCTTCGATAATGCGGTTAATCGGTTTGAAAAACGTCCGGTTCAAAATCCAGATCATCAGCAAAATAATGGCGATATGGATAAACAGAGTACCGTCCGGCACAAGTTGCACGGCGGTTGATTCGGCAAAAGCTAACAAAACCATATTCTAAAAATTAAACTAAAAAAAGATTGCTTTAATAACGTATAGAGCAGAAAATGCTCGTATTTCAAAATAGAAAGAATAACACGCTGAATTTTGACGGTCAAGCAAGGCTCGTGCCGAAAGAATGTTTAAAAACCGCGCTTAAAAACTTGACAGAATTTCGCCAAAACCATTAGCTTTGGAATACACGTTTCTTCTCCGTGGAGGCGCATGCTGTCCGGTGATGGTCGCGGTCTTCAAAACCGTTTGTGAGATTGTGAGAGCAATCTTGGGTCGGTTCGACTCCGACACGCCTCCGCCAAATCGATTTCGGATTTGGGATTTTGGATTGCGGATTTTTATTTCCGGAGAATAAATTTATGAAACAGGACGAAATGAAAGCGCGAACTAAACAATTTGCATTGAGAATTGTTAGATTAGTTCAGAGTTTGCCGCCGAATTTGGTTGCGGAAGTTTTAGGAAAACAACTTCTGCGAAGCGGAACTTCGGTTGGCGCAAATTATCGAGCATCTTGTCGGGCAAAATCAACCGCTGATTTTATTCATAAATTGAGCATCGTCGAAGAGGAAACCGACGAATCAATTTACTGGATGGAACTCCTGATCGAAGGCAAAATCATCAAAGAAAACTTACTCGAAAATTTAATGGACGAAGGAAATCAGATTCTTTCAATTGTCGTTTCAGCTATCAAAACCTCGAAAGAAAAAAGAAATCCCAAATCCGAAATCCCAAATCCCAAATCGCTATGAATGAATGGATTTCCCTGAATATGACTCCCGGCGTCGGACCGCGCGCAGCGACAAAATTGCTTGAAAGATTCGGTTCGGCGGAATCGGTTTTTCACGCCACGCGCAGCGAGCTTGAATCTCTGCGGCTCAAAGCCGAAACGATCGAAAGCATCCTGAAGCGCGAATTTCATGAAAAAGCGGTTGAAGAATTAAATAAAGTCAAAAACTTAGGCGGCGATGTTCTGATCCTCGACGACGGAAGTTATCCGTTTCTCCTGCGCGAAATCGCCGATCCGCCGATCACCTTGTATGTCAAAGGCGACTGGCAGGCGTGTTTCGATGCGCCGTGCATCGGCGTAATCGGTTCGCGGAAATGTTCGACCTACGGCGAAAACGCGTCCGAGAGCTTAGCGCGTGATCTGGCGGAAAACGGCGTCTGCATCGTTTCGGGTTTTGCTCGCGGGATCGACACGGCTGCGCATCG
>Ga0310813_10001296_pt1 | contig 15172 bp, 10 predicted proteins | sample YN3metagenome_FD_203086 | JGI IMG/M metagenome (GOLD analysis project Ga0310813, IMG submission 203086) | Soil microbial communities from experimental microcosm in Duke University, North Carolina, United States - YN3 | ecosystem: Engineered > Artificial ecosystem > Soil microcosm > Unclassified...
CTCAGCAAGTACATCAAGCACTCGTCCGATTCGGGCGGTGTCGCTGCCGGGGAGTTGAGCAAAGGACTGCTTCGCTACAACGGCTGCGTTCGGGGCACCAACACACCGAACTGCCGAAACTATCCGTCGAAAGTGAAGACCTACGTCGAGAAGCAGGGCGGCTCGATCTGCGGCGACAAGGGATTCTACGACTGTATCGCCAGGCCGTTCATCGCCGGATTGTTCGGGCGAGGATTGCTCGCCAATCGATCGCCGGACTCCGCCAACACCAAGTAGCAGTCCGGCCGCCGAGTCACACGCGTAGCACGACCTTCCCAAACGACGCGTTTCCCGCGACGCGCTCGTGAGCGGCGCCCGCCTCGGCGAGATCGAACACACTGTCGATCGTCGGCGCCAGCGCGCCGCTCTCGAGCAGCGGGACGACTTCCGCTGCGAACGCAGCTGTCGCGGCGCGCTTCTCATCGAGCGAGCGCGATCGCAGCACCGTGCCGCGAAGCGTGAGGCGCTTGCCGAGCACCATTCCGGTCGGAATGGTAGACTGACGACCCGCTACGGTTCCGATGAGCATGATTCGGCCTCGCAGCCCCGACGCGCGAATGCTCGCGCCGACGTAGTCGCCGCCGACCAGATCGAGCGTGACGTCGATTCCCTTGCCCGACGTCCAGCGCTCGCAAGCCGGCACGAGCGCCTCGACATCATTCTCGATGACGACGCCGTCGACGAGCCCGTATCGCTTGGCCTTCTCCACTTTCTCGGCGGTGCGCGCGGTGCCATACGGTCGTGCGTTCCACGCGGCCGCGATTTGCGAGCCCGCCAGGCCGACGCCGCTGCCCACCGCGTGAATGAGCACCGACTCACCCCGCTGCACCCGCGCCTGGACGACGAGCGCGTCGTGCGCGGTGATGAACGCCTCCGGTACAGCGCCGGCTTCCTTCCAGTCGAGCCGGTCCGGAATCCGCGCCACGGTCTCGGCGTCCACGGCAAGGAATTCGGCATATGCGCCGCCACCGGTGATTCCGAAGACGCGATCCCCCTCTTTCCACGGGGTCACACCCGGACTGACGGCCGCGACCTCTCCGGCGTACTCGAGCCCCGGAATGTCCGTCGGCGCTCCCGGCGGCGCCGGGTACAGCCCCTGGCGTTGGAGAAGGTCGGCACGATTGACGGCGGACATTCGGACGCGCACAAGAATCTCGCCGGCGCGCGGAATCGGCGTCGGCCGCTCTTGCACCTCCAAGACTTCCGGCCCGCCCGGCCGGGTGATGACGACAGCGCGCATTGGTCGATCCCTCGGTGTCAGGGAACGATCGCGGGCGCGCTGACGAGCACCGCCGGCACGTTCAACTCGCGCATCAATGCGTTGAACGCCGCGAGTTCGCTCGACTCGATGCCGCGGAGTCGCGCGAGCTGCGCATCGACCTTCGGCGCGATGTCACGATAGATCGCCCCTTCCTGCTGCGTCGGCGCCATGTCGGCGCTCTGCACCATCCCCGCCAGCGACAGCAGCATGTTGTAATAACGCACCGGATAGTGGAGCGTGATCTGATCGGCGTGCGAATGGATCTCGACCAGCGAATCGCGGACGGCGTCGAGCTTTTCCTGGAGCGGTTTGGCCGCGTCGGCGATCCGTTTCGCGTACGACTGTCCCTTCGCCGCGGACGTGCGCTCATCGAGCGCGCGCTCGATTCCCAGAATCCGCGTCACCGCGTCCGACAGCTCATTGGTCTTCGTCTGTACGTCGAGCGCGAGCTTGAGCTGCGCGTCGTAGTCGGCTTGCGTGGTGGAGAGACGCGGATCGCCGCGTACGACGAAGGGCTGCGAATACGTTTGCCCTTTCGCGATGAGACGAACGGTGTACCGCCCCGGCGCGACGAACGGACCTTTCGTCGAGCCTTCGTCGTTCACGACGTCCTTCACCTCCCGCGTGTCGGGATATCGAAGATCCCACACAAAGCGATTCAGGCCGAAGCGCGCGGTGACGAGCGAATCGCTCGGCACGAACGCCAGCGTATCGTCTTGCAGCTCGCGTGTCCCGCGCGGCTTGTTCGACATCGTGTCGCTCGGCTGCTTTCCGGGAACCCGGCCCGCCCCCTGCGCGCCCGACGAGTCGGATCGCATGCGCGCGAACGCCGCGGACTTCACGGAATCGGCCGCCGCCTCGCTCGAGAAATGGCGAATCACTTTGCCGTTTGCGTCGAGGAACTCGAGACGCACGCTGTCCCTGGGGTCGAGTGCGGCTTTGAGCCAGTAGTCGACGATCACGCCGGCCGGCGGATTTTCGCCGGCGCTGTTCGTCAGCGCGTGTCCGCCGGAAAAGCGGACCGCGGTGTCCGGCGCGAAGAGAAATGTTGTCGCCGCGCGCACGTCGGTCGATAGCGCGCGCAATGGGCTGATGTCGTCGAGCACCCACATGGCGCGGCCGTGCGTCGCCGCGATCAGATCGCTGCCGTGAATGTGCAGGTCGCGCACCGAGGCGCGCGGCAGATTGAGCTGGAGCGGCTCCCAGAGAGCGCCGTCGTTCGTCGAGTAGTACATGCCCATCTCGGTCCCCGCGAACAGCAGTCCACGCCGCAGCGGGTCTTCGCGAATCGCGCGCGTGTACGCTCCGTCGCGAATTCCCGTCGTGATCGTCGTCCACGTTTTTCCGAAGTCCGTGGTCTTGAGCAGGTACGGCTTGAAGTCGTCGAGCTGATATCTGTTTGCCGCGACATACGCCGTGCCCGGATCGAAATGCGACGCCTCGATGATCGAGACTCGTGTGAACTTGGCGAGCGACGGGGGCGTGACGTTCGTCCACGTCTTCCCCCGGTCGCGCGTGACGTGAATCAAGCCATCGTCGGAGCCTGCCCACATCACGTCGGCGTTCATCGGCGACTCGGCCAGCGCGAACACCGTCGCGTACCACTCGGTACCGGTCATGTCATAGGTGATCGGACCACCGGCCGGACCGAGAGTCTTCGGGTCGTGCAGCGTGAGGTCCGGGCTGATCGGCTCCCAGCTGTCACCGTCGTTGGTCGAGCGGAAGATGCGATTTGCCGCGACGTAGAGCACGCGCGGATCGTGCTTCGAGTAGAGAATCGGGAAGGTCCATTGGAATCGATTGGGCACGTCGCGCGACGCCCAGCCGTCATAGTTGTTCAGCCAGACGGAGATGTCTTTCGTCTGCTTCGTTCGCACGTCGTAACGCGTGAGCGTACCGGTGTACGTGCCGGCGATCACGATATTCGGGTCGCCCGGCTTCGGCGCGATGTAGCCGGATTCGCCGCCGCCGACCGGATACCAGTCGGAAGGCGTGATCACGCCGTCGTCCGACCGGCTGACGATCGAGACCGTCGTGTTGTCCTGCTGCGCTCCGAAGATGCGGTACGGCCACTGATCGTCGGTGGTGACGTGATAGAACTGCGCGGTGGGTTGATTCATGATCGACGACCACGTGCCGCCGCCGTCGAAGCTGATCGTCGCGCCACCGTCGTTGCCGCTGATCATCCGGCGCGAGTCGGCGGGATCCACCCATAGTGCATGCGTGTCGCCATGGGGAAGCCGGATGCGTGAGAACGTCCGTCCACCGTCCGTCGACTTCCACGTCGACAGATTCATCAGAAACACGGTATTCGTGTCCGATGGATCGGCCGTGACGACGCTGTAATACCAGGGTCTCACCATCCACCGCTGGTCGCCGCTGGTGCGCTGCCACGTTGCGCCGCCGTCGTCGGACCGGAAGATGCCGCCGGTCGAATCTTCGGGCGGACACTCGATCGTCGCGTACACGCGTTGCGGATTGGCCGGCGAGACGGAGATGCCGATCCGCCCGAGCGGATTCTTGGGCATCCCCGGATTCCGAGATACGTCGCGCCAGCTGTCGCCGCCGTCCGTCGTCTTCCACAGACTGCCATTTCCGGCGGTGAATCCCCACGGCGAGCGTTGCATGTGCCACAGCGCCGCGTAGGCGATGCGCGAGTTGCCCGGATCCATCGCGATGTCGATCGCGCCGGTGGAGTCGTCGCTGTACAACACGCGTTGCCAATTCTTGCCACCGTCGGTTGACCGGTAGACGCCGCGCGTCGTGTTCTTCCCACTCCCGTGTCCGAGGGCGGCGACGAACACGCGGTCGGGATTCCGCGGATCGACGACGATGCGCGCGATGTGCCGAGCGTCGTCGAGACCGAGATGCGTCCACGTTTCGCCGCCGTCGGTCGAGCGATACATCCCGTCGCCGTACGTCCAGTCCTCGCGCATGTCCGCCTCGCCGCTCCCGACATAGACGACGTTCGGGTCGGATGGCGCGACCGTGATCGCACCGACCGAGGCGATTCTCGAGACGCCATCGGTGATGTTTCGCCAGCTCGTCCCGCCGTTCGTCGTCTTCCACACGCCGCCGTCGACGGCGCCGAAGTAGAACACGTTTCGCTTCGACGGATCGCCGGTCACCGCGACAGCCCGGCCGCCGCGGAACGGGCCAACGAGTCGCCAGCGCAGCCCGCGTAAATCTCGACCGGCAGGCCGAGCGCTATCGAGGATGGAGAGGTCCGGAGTGGCGGTTCGCTGCCGTTGCGCGACCAGGGCGGAAGGCAGGAGGGTCACTGCCACTGCGATTGTCGTGAGTGAGCGCATGGCTCGAATGCTAGTCATCCTGAGCGAGCGCAGCGAGCGAGGGGGACCTACTCCTTACTTCGCGGCGGCCGCCTCGAGATGCAACCGGGGAGCCCCGTTCGCCGCGCGTCGCAGAGTGAGCGTGAAGCAGCTCCCTTCGCCAATCCGGCTTTCGACAGTCAAATCTCCGCCCATCGCGCGCGCCAAGTCGCGGCTGATCGCCAGGCCGAGGCCCACGCCCTCGTGCGTTCTGGTGAGCCGCGTATCGACTTGAACGAACGGTTCGAAGATGCTCGGCAACGTGTCGGCTGGAATGCCGATGCCCGTATCGGTCACCGTGAGACGCACCGAGCCGGCGTCGGGGACACACGCGATGGAAATCTGTCCGCCGGCCGGCGTGAACTTGATCGCGTTCGTAACGAGGTTGACGAGAATCTGCTGGGTCTTGTCGCGATCGACTTCGACGAGCACTCCCGCCTCGCATCCGCTCATGTCCAGCCGCAGATCGCGCGACTGGATCTGCGGGGCGACGAGTGCCTCCGTCGTCGTCACCAGATCGAGGGTGTCCACCGCCGCCAGGTCGAATTTCAACTGGCCGGTCTCGACCCGCGCGTAGGTCAGCACGTCCTCGATCAAGCCGAGAAGATGCCGCTCGCTTTTCTGGATGCGACGCAACGCGTCGCGCTGCGCGTCCGACAGCTCGCCGTGAATCCCGAGATCGAGCAAGTCGCTGTATCCGGCTATCGCGTTGAGGGGAGTCCTCAACTCGTGGCTCATCACGGCGAGAAACCGGATCTTCGCCCGATTGGCCTCTTCAGCCTCGGCGCGCGCAGCGCGCTCGGACTCGAGCAGTCGCTCTCGTTCGGCGACGTAGTCGCGGATCTCGAACTGTCGCTCTCGCGCCCGGAGCGCCGAGCGGACCGCGGTCACGAGCATGCTGACACGAATCGGCCGCTCGAGCAGGATCACGTTGCCGCGCTCCGCGACCGCCTCGATCCCACGGGTGATGGACCGCGCCAGCTCCCCTTCGGCGGTCAGCACGATCAGCGGGATATCGGACCACGACGGCTGCACGTCCAGCGCGGAAAAAAGGCGCTCCCGTGTTCGCGGCGTCAGCGCCTCTTCGGCGATCACCACGACGCCGATGCCGCTACCGATGGCTGAACACAACGCGTCGATATCCGCGCAAAGCACAGCGTCCAACCGCCAGCGGCTGAGGAGGTCCACGGCGAGGGGACCGTCTCGTCCCGTTGGCGCGTGAACGGCAACGCGCCGGCGACGCTCAGGCATTGCGTCGTCTACCGCGCGACGTCGGCGCGTCGTTCGACGAGCGTTGCATCAGCGGCTCGTCGCGGCCTTCATACTCGGGAATCCCGGACAGTACCCCACGGAACGCGGCCAATGGCTCGCCGACATGCATTCCACCACGATCGATCCGGAATTCTCGAATCGTCCGCTCATGGCGCCCACTTCGCTTTTTCACCGTCGACATCGCCTGTCGTACCGCGCCGGCGTGCTCGAAGTAGCGCAGCAAGATGACGGTATCGGCGAGATAGCTGACCTCGGCCGCTTCCTCGACCGGCCCGCCGAAGATCCCGCGCTGGACGAGCGTCAAAACGCTGGTCACGTTGTGATTCGCCAGATAGCTGAGGAGCTCGTGCACCTGAATCGAGAGAAGTTTCTCCGACGGCATGGCCTGGAGGTAGCCGTTGATCGAATCGATCACGACCATTCCAACGCCATCCCGCTCGACCTCGGCGCGGACGAGATGGGAGAATTCGCCGGGCGACATCTGCGTCGGCTCGATCTGGTGTAGCACCACGCGACCTGATTTCTCCGCCGCGCGAAGCGGTAGGCCCAAGGCCTGGGCGCGAGCACGAAACACCGCGATGCGTTCGTCGAATAGATAAAATCGGACGACTTCGCCGCGATCGGCGGCGGCAAGCCCGTAATGTGTGCAAAGGACGGACTTGCCCGTTCCCGCGGCGCCCGTCACGAGGGTGCTCGTTCCGGAGGTCAAGCCGCCACCGAGCATCGCGTCGAGCTCCGAGACTCCGCTCTGGATGGTTTTCGCCAGGAGCTTCTCGACCGGCCCGCCGGTCTCGAGTCGCGGATAGACCACCAGTCCACCGGTCCGGATACGAAAATCGTGGTATCCGCCGACAAAAAGCGACCCGCGCAGCTTTCTCACTTCGAGCCGGCGACGATCGGCGCCGTATTCCATGGACAGATGCTCGAGGACGACGACCCCGTGCGCCAAACTATGAAGCTGCATGTCGCCGTCCGGCGCGCTTCGATCGTCGAGCAGCACCACCGTGCATCGACGCCCAACGAAGAATTGCTTGAGACTCAAGATCTGGCGCCGAAAGCGCAGCGGGTCACGCGCGAGGAGTCGCATCTCGGAGAGCGAGTCGACGACGACCCGCGCCGGGGACTTTTCCTCGATGGCGCGTAGGATGATGTCCACCGTCTCCTGCAGCTCAACCTCGGACGGATGGAACAGCGTATACGCCTCATCGACGCGCGGCTGCAACTCGTTCAGCTCGATGACGTCGATCCCGTCGAGGTCCCATCCGTGCGAAGTGGCGGTCGACCGCAGCTCTTCGGCGGTCTCCGAAAGCGTGACGTACATGCCGCGCTCACCAGCTTCCCGGCCGGCTAACAGGAACTGGAGCCCGAGGGTCGTCTTGCCGGTTCCGGGTTCGCCGTCGAGGAGATAGAGGCGGTCAGGGGGTAAGCCGCCGCAGACGATCTCATCGAGTCCGGGAACGCCGGTGTTGCTCAAGGCGGCGAGCCGTGAGGGTCGCCGATCCGGCTTCCCGTTCGTCGCCGAATCGGCTTTTGGTCGTTTTGCCAGAATTTGGCCCTGAACGAGTCGGTTGCGGGAACCTACACTTCAGAGAACCTACCGCACCTGGCGTACCAGCCCCATCAAGTCCTGAGTTACCGGCCGCCGATGGCGTTGCCAATCGTCAGGATCGCCGGCGTGCTCGCGGCCCCCGTCAAACCGACGGCGCTCACCGCGATCTCGTCGACCGCGGCCCCGCCAAACATGTCGAGGGTCATTTGTCCGATAGACGACGGCCGAACGCTCGTCGTCCAGACACCGTCCTTCCCACGCGCCTGAATGAGCCACCATCGCACCGGGATCGTGTCGCCGGCAGCAACGGCGAACGCCGATGGCCCGTCGGTCGAGACCGCGCTGACCACAGGTGACGCGGGCGTGGCCGCGCCGAGCCATGGGAACGCCGGCACGAGCGCGCGCTGCACATATTCCGACGCGATCTGTCCGGCAATCCGATCGTTATCGGCGAAGAGCGCGGCGAGACGGAAATGGATGTGGCCCGGCAGCTCGTTCGACCCGGTTCGCGCGTCGCGAATCGTCGCGATCTGCGTCTGAATCTCCGCCGCCGGCCACGGGTCGGATCCACCGTAGACGTGCGATGTATAGAGCCCCGGCCAGATGTAGCGGCCGAGCGGGTTTTGCGTACGCCACCACGCGTCGAGCGCGCGGAAGCGATCCTGCACGCCACTGACCTCCCAGTAGAGCTGCGGCGCGAGGTAGTCGACCCATCCTTCGCTGAGCCACCGTCGCGCGTCAGCGTAGATCTCGCTGAATGCGTCCAGCCCGGTGATGCCAGCCGGCGTCCCCGATCGCCAAATCCCGAATGGACTGACGCCGACCAACACCGTCGGCTTGGTCGCTTTGACGTCTTGGTAGAGCGTACGGATGAAGTCGTCGATGTTCGCACGACGCCAGCTGTCCCGATTCGTCCAGCCTTTCGCCACACCGTAGCGCTGCCAACTCTTGGTGTCAGCGAACGCGATCTCGCGAGCCACCCGTACCCTCTTCTTCTTCACGCGGCGCACGATCGTGCGCGACTCGCGATACGGGTAGAAGTAGTCATCGATGTGTACGCCATCGACGTCATACCGTTTGACGACGTCGAGAATCGTCTCGAGCACGTACTTCCGGGCAGCCGGGTTTCCGGGATCGATCCACGTCTGCGAACCGTATTTGATGATCCAATCCGGGTGCGACCGCGTGACATGCGTGGGCGCCGCCTTTCCGGCGAATATTGGCAGCATCGCCCGGAACGGGTTGAACCAGGCATGCAACTGAAGCCCGCGCGCGTGGGCTTCGCTGACCGCGAATGCCAGCGGATCGTACATCGGCGCCGGCGCGACGCCCGACGTTCCCGACAAATAGGCGGACCAGGGCGCGTAGTTCGTCGGATAGAGCGCGTCGCCCGCGAGTCGGACGTGCAGGATCACCGCGTTCAACCCGATCGACACGGCGTGATCGAGCAGCGCACGGAGCTCGGCGCGCTGCGAGTCGGGCGATAGACCGGGAGCCGAGGGCCAATCTTTGAACCCACGGTCCCACATCGGCGTGACCCACGCGGCGCGGAACTCACGCGGAACCGCCGGCGGCTCGTACGCAGCCGGTGCAGCTTGCACCACTTGAGCGGCGACACGCGTCGCCAGTGGAAGCGCTGCGAGAAGCAGGGTTCTGCGAATCATCTTATGCAACGGTACACGTCGGCCGCAGTCGGATGGAGGGAGACGTTGGGAGTAGGCACCGTGTCACATCTACGCCTGACGGGACACTGGCGTTCCCGGTGCATCATCAAACGGTGCGCGGGCGGGAGCAAGACGGACTGAGGCGACAATCGCCAATCCCACCCGGCCGATGGCACGATCAGTGCTCTAGAGAACCTCCGGCGAGACCGCGAAAGGGAGGGCCGCTCAGCGGCTGAAGGTGGGGCGCGGCTCGTCAAGTGGGGGAGAGAGCGTGTACGGGGGGCGTGATCACACCGCCTCCCGTACCGTTTTTATGGGACCTGAGATCGGAATCCAACCCCTCGTGCCTATTTGATTGGTGGGACGGTTGGCGGCTCCTTCCGCCATTTCGTCGCCTGCTCGTAGCCGTACGCCAGCTTGATCAGGCGCGTCTCGTCGAACGCGCGACCGAAGAAAGTCATTCCGGCCGGAAGCGTATTGCCGCGCGTGTACCCCATGGGGACGGTCATCGCCGGCATCCCGGTTGTCGGAGAGAAGACCTGGCTATTGTCCCCCGCCGGTGTGTTCAGGTCGCCGATCAGCCGCGGCGGATTGCTCCACGTCGGATACACCAACGCATCGAGCTGCAGATGGTCCATCGTGCGGGTCACCGCGTCGCGCAGGCCGTCTCGCACGCGTTGGCGTCCCTGACAACCGGGAACCGAATCGGGCGGAAGCATGACGTTGTTCCCCGCCTCGAGCCGAGCCTGGATCGCCGGGTGGTATCGCCGCGAGCGAACGATCTCGTCGAGCGTCTTCACCGGAGCACGGTCGCCCTGCTGCGCCAGCCATGCGTTGAACTCGTACTTGAACGGGTTGCACCCCCCGCGATTCGATCGCGTCACCGAATCCATCTCGACGACCACCACCGTGTCGAGGACGGTCGCGCCGGCGCGCCGCAAATCCTCGACCGCCCGCGAGAACACCGCGCGCACTTCCGGATCCACCGTCGGGCCTTCGAATGCCTGACGCAGCACACCGATGCGCGCGCCCTTCAAACCGTCGCGCACAAGCGACAACGAGTAATCGGGGATTGGCTTGCCCTTCACTGCCTCGGTCGCCGGATCGTCCGCGTCGTAGCCGGCGACGACCTGGAACACGGCCACGGCGTCGGCGACGCTCCTCGCCATCGGGCCCGCGATGTCCGCGAACAGACTCAGCGGCGCGATTCCCGCGCGACTCGTCAACCCCATCGTCGATCGAATCCCGACGAGCGCATTGTGCGAGCTCGGGCCGCGAATCGAATTCCCCGTGTCGGTGCCAAGCCCCACCTCGCCCAAATTCGCCGAAACGGCCGCTGCTGTGCCACCCGACGACCCGGCGGTAACCCGGTCGAGCGCGAACGGATTCTTGGTATAGCCAGGAAGTACCGAGCTCACCGTCTCGTACGGACTGAACGCGAACTCCGCCATGTTCGATTTGGCGAGCACGATCGCCCCAGCCGCCTTGATGCGCTTGACCTGAAAGGCGTCGGTCGAAGGTTGATATCCCTTGAGCGCGAGGTTGCCGGCGGCCGTCTGCAATCCGATTGTCTGAAAGTTGTCTTTCACGATCATCGGCACGCAGTGGAGCGGTCCGGTGAGCTGGCGCGTCTCGCGAAAGCGACGATCCAACGAATCCGCGATCGTCAATGCGTCGGTGTTCAGCACCGTGATCGCGTTGATTGCCGGTCCTCGCTTGTCGTACGCATCGATCCGCGTCAGATACGCTTCGACGAGCGCCCGACAGGTCAGCGATCCCGCGCGCATGGCCGCGTGGACGTCGGCGATCGTCGTCTCGTCGACGCGAAAGGCCCGTTGTCCGTGGGCCGAGGAGGCGAGCGACAACAGAGCGACCGTTAGGGTCCGCTTGAGCATGAAGGTTGGGTCCGTGAGGAGTGAGGAATCCTGCAGCGCCCTCGAGCTGACAGCTAGGCGGCTAACGGCGAAAGCTATCAGAAAAAAGGAACGCGGCGCCCGAGGGCGCCGCGTTTTCTTCGGTTCGCTGATCGCTTTAGCGACCAGTGGTTTGGCTATTTAGCTCAACCTTTCGCGAGAGCGCGCAGGGCATCCTGCGCTTGCCTCACCTGGTCATTCGGCACTGCGACGTTGGCGAACGCCTCCACGAGCTTGTTATCCCGTTCGTACAGGTCGTTCCCGAACGCGAGCTGGCCGTCCTCGACGAACGCCGTGAAGTACACGATGTAAACGGGAATCTTGCGCGGCAGGTTCACCTGCTTGTTGTTCGCGCCGTTCTCCATCGCTTCTCGCACTCTATCCGCCGGCCAGCCGAGCGCCCATTGCGCGAGCTCCGCGGGTTTCTCGAGGCGGATACACCCGTGACTGAACGCCCGCACATCCTTCTTGAACAACTCGCCGTTCGGCGTGTCGTGCAAATAGATATTGAAATCATTCGGAAACATGAACTTCACCAGGCCAAGTGAATTCTTTGGCCCGGGCAGCTGCCGCACCGCCTGCCGTCCGTGATCGTTATAGACCTGCATGTTGTTGGCGGCGAGATATCCCGGATTTGCTGCCTCCTTGGGGAAGATCTCCTTGGCCGCGATCGCCGGCGTCACGTTCCAGTACGGACGGAAAACCACGTACTCCATCGAGTCGCTGAACACCGGCGTGGCCTTGTCCTGATATTCCTGCCCGACGATCACCTTCATATCCAGGACTTTCTGGCCGCTGTCGAACGCGTGCAGGTAGAACTGCGGCACATTCACCAGGATGTAGCGCGTGCCGAGGTCGCGCGGCATCCAGCGGTACCGCTCGAGATTCGCCGCGATCTGCGCCAGACGATATTGCACGGGCACGTTCATCGCTTCGACGGTTTCCGTGCCGAGCATACTGTCGACGACTATCCCGTGGCGCGCTTGGAACTGCGCCACCGCCGCGGCGAGCGTTCGATCGTACGCGCGCGTCGCCGTGCGCGTCGCCGTAGCCTTCGTGTTCGCGCTATCCGCGGGCGGTGTCGTGCTGTCGCCGAGATAGCCTTCCGCGGCGAGCCGAGCGCGCAATGCGCTGAGACGCGCCGGCGAGTCGGATGCGCCACGTTTGAGCGCCTTACCGTCCGGCACCGGTTGCCAGCCGCCCGTCGATACGAGATTGCGATACTTGGCGTACGCGACGCGCAGCGAGTCGTACATCGGATCCTGGGGATGCATCCGTCCCAGGCCCGCGCTGAAATCGTCAGTCCGTAAGGTGAGCGTCAGCGCACTATCGATGCGCTCCTCTCGGCGGCTGATGTGCCAGCTTTGGTTGAACTGGGCAGGATCCAACTGCCCGGTAAGCATGCTCTCGCCATAGGCGACGTAGGCGGACGATAGCAGGACATCCGCGTTCGCCAGCTGCTCGGCCGTGGGATGCTTGTCGTCGACCGCGCGAAGGGCCTGGGCGAGGTCTGTGAGTGGATATGAGTCCATCCGCATCGCGTCGCTGTCGGCGTTGGCGATGGCGTTGAGCAGCGCGCTGACCCGTGGCTGGTGGACACCTTTGTCGTCGAGCCACAGTAGACTCTGGTTGAAGCGCATGTACAGGCTCTTCACATGGTTCCACTCGTCGGCCTTGAGAGGCGCCGGCGGTGCGGCCGCGAGGCGAGTCTTGATTGCAGTCTGGACCTGTGATGCGGCAACTCCCATGTACGCCGGCTGTTGCGCCGGCATCCAATTCCGGCTCACCTCGCCCGCCGCGCGACTTTCTTTCTTGCAGGCCAGCGGCGCGATGAACGCCAGCGCCGCCGATACCGCCGTCACCCGAAATCGCGAGCTCATCTGTCGCATCGATTCACCTCGGCACCAACTGTAAACGCTCGATTCATATGCTTGAGGCAAGGGCGAAATACGGGCCATTGGCGCGCTCGACAGTCCTCACGAGATTTCCGCCAATGACCGTTCTGACGCTCGCGCTGTTCGTGGCCGGTGGGTCATTTTGCGCCGGACTGCTCGGCGCGCTCACCGGACTGGGCGGTGGCATCGTCGTCGTGCCGATGCTGACGTTGCTCTTTCACGTCGATCTGCGATATGCCGTCGGCGCGTCGCTCGTTTCGGTGATCGCGACCTCATCGGGCGCCGCCGCGGCGTACGTCCGAGAAGGGTTCACCAACGTGCGCGTCGGGATACTGCTCGAGGTCGCGACGACGGTCGGTGCGCTCATCGGGGCGGCGCTCGCCGGATTCACGCCGACGAGCGCACTGGCCGTGCTGTTCGGCGTCGTCCTCCTCTATACGGCAATACGATCGTTACGGCCGCGCGTCGAACACACGTTGCTGACGACGCCAGACGCATGGTCGTCGCGGTTGCGTTTGGACTCCGACTATCCGACTCCAGGCGGCCGCCAGGCCTACTCCGTTCGGCGCGTGCCCGCGGGGTTTGGCATCATGTTCGGCGCCGGTGTGCTCTCGGCGCTGCTCGGGATCGGCTCCGGAATCTTGAAGGTCCTGGCGATGGATCAGGTGATGGGCCTGCCGTTCAAGGTGTCGACGACGACCAGCAATTTCATGATCGGCGTAACCGCGGCGGCGAGCGCCGGCGTCTACCTGCATCGCGGGTACATCGATCCCGCGATCGCATTTCCCGTCATGCTCGGCGTGCTCTGCGGCGCGTTGCTCGGCGCGCGTATCCTCACCCGCGCTAACCCGGAATGGTTACGGAAGGTGTTCACCGGGATCGTCGTCGTGATGGCGATCGAAATGCTCTACAAGGGCTTCACAGGATCATTGTGACCGAGCACGCGCCCCCGCCCCGAGTCAGCGACGACGCCGTCGAGCAGTTCATCGGGCGTCTCCTCCAAATCGGCGTCTTGGTGGCCGCGGCGGTCACATTGGCCGGCGGCATCCTGCTGGTGGCGCAGCACGGCCGATCGCCGGCCGACTATGGAACTTTTCGCGGCGAACCGTATTACCTTCGCTCACTCTCCGGCGTTCTTCGTGCCGCGTTGTCGATGGACAGTCGCGCGATCGTGCAGCTCGGTCTCGTCATGTTGATCGCGACGCCGATCGCGCGCGTCGCGTTCACCCTCATCGCATTCGCGCTGCAACGCGACCGGGTGTACGTTGGCGTCACGCTGCTCGTGCTCGCACTCCTTCTTTTCGGTCTGTTCTTTGGCATAGCATGAAGCGCCACCACGCCGTCGTCCGCATCACCCACTGGGTGAACGTGATTGCGCTGACCATCATGGTCGGGAGCGGTCTCCGCATCTTCAACGCCTATCCGGCGTTCGCGCGTCGCGGCGAGAGCTTTTGCTGCTATCCGTTCGAGCATCGAGCAATCCCCGCGAACCTCACCTTCGGCGGCTGGCTCGCCGGCGCGCGAAACTGGCATTTCGCGATGATGTGGGTGCTCGGTATCAACGGTCTCGTGTATCTCGCGTTCATTTATCTGCATGGCGAGTGGCGCGATCTTGTTCCACGACGCGGCATCGTGCGCGACGCATGGGAGATGGTGAAGTTCTATCTCACGGTGCGGAAGGATCACCCGCATCAGGGGAAGCACAACGCCCTACAGCGTCTCGCGTATTTCTCGATGCCGATCGTCGGCATCATGGCGGTTGTCACCGGCATCGCGATCTGGAAGCCGGTGCAACTCGCGTGGCTGACGAATCTCATGGGCGGCTACGTCTGGGCGAGATACTGGCACTTCTGGGCCATGCTGCTTCTCGTGGCCCTGACCGTCGGTCACATCTTCATGGTATTCACCGTCGATCCGTACTCGATCCCGTCGATCATCACTGGGAAATACCGACCGGAGCTCTCACCGGAAGCGCGCAACGCCCGACCGCTTGTTCATCTCCTTCCGCCGCGCCATGAGCCGCCAGCCGAAGCATAACTCGTCGTCGATGCGCCTACCGTCGCACGCGGCGGAGCGTCTCGGGCTCGACCGCCGCCGGTTCCTCGCCGCGGCGAGTGGAGCACTCGGCACGCTCGCCCTGGCCGCTTGCGATTCGATGGGGCCGAGATCGGCGAAGCGAATCCTGATGCTCGCCGAGTCGGGCAACGAGAAGATCGAGCGTGTGCTCTTTCACCACTCGGCGATGGACGT
>Ga0310813_10001299_pt1 | contig 15159 bp, 9 predicted proteins | sample YN3metagenome_FD_203086 | JGI IMG/M metagenome (GOLD analysis project Ga0310813, IMG submission 203086) | Soil microbial communities from experimental microcosm in Duke University, North Carolina, United States - YN3 | ecosystem: Engineered > Artificial ecosystem > Soil microcosm > Unclassified ...
CGGACTCTCACTAAGAGAGTCGCAGGGGTCGAGAACAATCTCAAGAAAGTCGGGCCTTTTGCTTTCAGTGGAGACTTTCGCCTTCGGGATGAGCCGTTCTTTGGCGGCCCGGCTGATCAATCCCAGGTGCGAAACCGTGAGCGCTTCCGTCTCCGCTTCAACGCCAACGCAAAACTGAACGACGATATCAACGGCGGATTCACCCTGACATCGGGGGACATCAACGATCCAATTTCGACTAATCAAACTACAAACCAGTTCTTTACTCGCAAGGCAATCGCTATTGACAAAGCGTTCATCAATTACAACCCGCATCAGTTCAAACCGCTGACTCTGACTGGCGGCAAATTCGCGTATCCCTGGTACAACACCGAATTAACCTGGGATAAAGATCTCAACCCGGAAGGCATCGCTCAAGCGCTCGCCTTCAATCTGGAATCGGTCCCGGTCTTGAAACGGATTGCGCTAGTTGGCTTCGAGTTGCCCTTCAGCGAAGTCGCGGGAACGACTCTTACGAACAAGAGTATCCTCCAGAGCGCGGTTTATGGAGGCCAGCTGCAGACGTCATGGCAACTTGCCGCTTGGCTCAAGCTTAGCGCCTATAGCGGCTTCTACAACTATCATGATGCAGACCCAATTGCTCTTGCGACCACGAAGGCAAGCTTGAAGAACCCAACCAGTCCTTTGGTCGGCGTTCTTCCCCTGAACGCGACCGGTCTGCAGAATTCAGTCCTCACCACCACCGCCACGGGTATTGTGACGGTCAACGGCCAGCCCATCTCAACCGGCGTCAAGACCGTTACCAATGCGCAGTTCGCGTCGAAGTTTGGGCTGTTCGACAACATTGCACGTTTTGACATCTCAACCCCAGCTGAGCGATGGCCGATAACTCTGATCGGCGACTACGTACAAAACACTCGAGCCTGCGCCAACATTGCGGACTTGCAACCGTCTCCATCAAACACCAGCACATCGAGCTTTTCGCAATCTCTAAGCGCTCCGTGTGTTTCCAGAGAGCGGCGTGCCTACTGGGCCGAGTCGCGCGTCGGACGCGCACTGGAAAAAGGCGACTGGCAGTTCGCGTACACGCGGATGTTCATCGAGCGTGAAGCGGTGATGTCGGTGTTTAATGCCAGCGACATCAGGCAGGGAAGTAACGTAACCCAGCACCGCGCCGAAGTCCTTTTTCAGCCTCTCGACAATGTTCAACTGGCGTTTACCGGGTTCCTGGGGCGGCCGCTAAACTTCGGCAAAACCACGCCTCCCGAGGAAATCTTGCAACGCTATCAATTCGACGTGGTTTACAAATTCTAGTTTTCGCTCCCGCGACCACTACCCTTTCGCTCCCTGCGAGAGGGTAATTTGTTTGTGTCCGACACAACCTGCATTCCCTCGATTATCATGACCCAGTGCTGAGATGGAGGACACTTTGGCCGTTTTAGTGGTTGGGGGCGCCGGATACATTGGCAGTCATACTGCGCGCGTGCTGCAGCGCAAGGGGTACGATGTGATTCTCTACGACAATCTCTCGACCGGTCATCGCAAGCTGGCCGAGGGATGTGAGCTGGTGGTCGGAGACATCGCCGACTCGGCCAAGCTGGCATCGGTTCTCAGTCGTTGCGATGCCGTGATGCACTTTGCGGCCCATGCCTACGTAGGCGAATCGGTTTCGAATCCGCGAAAATATTTTCGCAACAACGTGACCAGCGCCGTCGCTTTGCTCGACGCGGTCATCGATTCGAAGATTCGCAAGTTTATTTTTTCTTCCACCTGCGCTGTCTATGGAAATCCGGCCAAGGTTCCGATCACAGAAGACAATCCCCGACAGCCGGTAAATCCTTACGGCGCTACCAAGCTCGCGTTTGAATTGGCGCTCGAGGCATACAGCCGTGCTTATGGTTTGAGGTACGTCAGCTTCCGGTATTTCAACGCCGCCGGCGCAGATGAAAGTGGCACCATCGGCGAAATGCACGAACCCGAGACTCATCTGATTCCACTCATCTTCCAGGCGGTGCAGGGAAAGCGGGCGGCACTCGAGATCTTTGGCGACGACTACCCCACTCCCGACGGTACCTGCATACGCGACTACATCCACGTCAATGATCTCGCCGACGCTCACGTTATGGGGCTGGAATATCTTGCCAAAGGCGAGTCCGTTGCCGTGAATCTGGGCACGGGCAAAGGATATTCGGTGCACGAAGTAGTCTCGACCGTCGAGCACGTCACCGGACACAAAGTCCCGACCCAGATCACTCCCCGGCGCGCCGGAGATCCAGCAGAACTGGTCGCAGACCCTGCCTTTGCCGGGAGACGCCTGAATTGGAAAGCCCGCCGATCGCTTAATGAGATTATTGAGACCGCATGGAAGTGGGCCCAGCGCGAGAAGGTCTCACCACGGGATTAGACTGAGAGAATGTCCACAAACCTCAACTCCCTCGCCAACGCCTCCTCCTCGTATCTCCGCTCGGCCATGCACCAACCCGTTCGCTGGCATGAGTGGAGTGAGGCAGCGTTTGAAGCGGCGAGGCGCGAGAATAAGCCCATCTTGCTCGATATCGGCGCGGTGTGGTGCCACTGGTGCCACGTCATGGATCGCGAGTCCTACGAAGATCCTGAAATTGCCCAGATCGTGAACGAGCGCTTCATCGCCATCAAGGTCGATCGGGACGAGCGTCCCGACATCGATAGCCGCTACCAGGTCGCTATTCAGGCCATCAGCGGGCAGGGCGGATGGCCCCTCACGGCGTTTCTCACCTCCGAAGGCAAGCCGTTCTATGGCGGTACATACTTCCCGCCCGACGATCATTACGGTCGGCCGAGCTTTAAGCGTGTTTTACTCGCAATCTCTGACGCTCACGCCAACAAAAACAGTGACGTCAGTGAACAAGCCAAGATGGTTGAAAATGCGATTGCCGGCTCCGAGTCGATGGCCGGAAAGGCGGGCGAGTTCTCGCCCAAAGTGATCGAAGAAATCATCGAAGCCGCGCTACGAATGTTCGATGAAACCAATGGCGGCTTCGGCAGTGCGCCCAAGTTTCCGCATCCTTCAATGATCGACCTTCTGATCGATCAGTATTCGCGGGCAGGCGTGGAGGGTCGCCCTTACACGGCCGAGCAGTTAAAGCACGTATTTGCCACCACCCTGGAAAAGATGGCGCGTGGCGGAGTTTATGACCAGCTTGCCGGAGGCTTTCATCGCTATTCGGTGGACGAGCGCTGGATTGTCCCGCACTTCGAGAAAATGTCATACGACAATTCCGAACTGCTCAAGAACTACGTCCACGCCTATCACGCAACCGGTTCCGAGTTCTTCAAAACCGTTGCCCGCGACATCATTCGCTGGACCGATGAATGGCTGAGCGACCGCCAGCATGGCGGCTTTTATGCTTCTCAGGATGCCGACATTTCGCTCGACGACGATGGCGACTATTTCACCTGGACAGTCGACGAAGCCAAAGCCGTTCTTTCCGAACAAGAGGTGCAAGTCGCGAGTCTGCACTACGACATCAACGACATCGGCGAGATGCATCACAATCCGGCAAAGAACGTCCTATACCAGCGCGCTCCGGTTTTCGAGATTTCTGGGCGGATGAACCTGCCATCGGGACGCGTTCAAGAGCTGCTGCAATCGGCAAAGCAGAAAATGTATGCCGCGCGTCTGAAGCGGCAAACGCCCTTCGTGGATAAAACGGTTTACGTCAGTTGGAACGCGCTTTTTGTCTCCGCTTACCTGGAAGCTGCGATCACGCTGCGCCTCGATGATCCCCGTCACTTTGCGCTCCGTTCGCTTGATCGAATAATTTCGTCCGCGTGGGATGCAGGAGCAGGATTAAGCCACGTCGTGGCCTACTCCGGAGGTGAAGGTAGCAGGCGCGAAAACGCTGGCTTCCTTGACGACTATGCAGCCACCGTCCTTGCCTGTCTCGACGCCTATGAAACCACCTCGGACATCAGCTACTTCCGTATCGGAAAGAAAATCGCCGACCAGATGATCGATTGTTTCTACGACACCGCAGCCGGCGGTTTCTTCGATTCGCCTTCTGCCGGTGCCGCTCTAGGAGTTCTCGCGACCAAACGCAAGCCATTTCAGGATTCACCGACTCCGGCCGGCAATCCGATGGCGGCCATTGCACTGATCAGAATGCATGCCTTCACCGGCGAACAGGCATATCTCGATAAAGCGAAGAAGACTTTAGACCTTCTGACGGGAGCTGCGGCCCAATATGGAATTTTTGCCGCAACTTTCGGCCTGGCGGCTACTGCGTTTGAGGTTTCGCAGAGCGAAATCGTCGTCGTCGGTGAGGACGCTTTAGCGGAAGAACTTTACGCCCGCGCCTGCGCATTTCGACAGCTAGGAAAGCCGGTTTTGAAGTTGACCTTCAGTCAGGCTGTGGAGTCAAATCTCCCTCCTTCCTTGGCCGTAACCATTCCCCATCTTCCCGCGGTGAAGCAGAAAAAGACCTCTGCCATTGTGTGCTCGGGTGGGTCCTGCAAACCTCCGGCGCACAGCGTCGAGCAGTTGGAGGCTCTGTTACGTGAAGAGAAGTCAGCGGCTTAGAAACCCAATCCCGTGCTGCTGGCCGAAATCACGCCAAATGAAAAGAGGGCCCGGATTGCTCTCGCAACCCTGGGCCCATAAAGTTTGCTGAAGCAAATCGTTGCTTCAGGTTATTTGGTGCACACTCTACCACCGCAGAGTGGCATGGGTGCGTCACTCGTAGTAGTAGAAATTGGTTTGGCTACAGCCAAACAGGTGCATGCAACGGCTACCACCAGGACCGCAGTCCTGACCGCACGTTTCATGGGTAATTCTCCTTACATGCGGGTCCCCTGGGAGCGGAAACCCTAGTGGCTGGATTATAACTTCCGTGTCAAGTGCCACCGGTGCAATAAGGAAAACGACGCAGCTGTGAATAATCCGGAAGAGTTTCAGGTTGAAACGTGATGGTTAGACGCGGCTGTCCTGCACTTTTGAGAAGGCTCGGTCAACCATGTGTTCGAACATCGGAATCAGTGATTCTGTTTCAGTTTGCGGACGCAAATCGGTTAAAGCCTCATCCCAGCGTTGTGGCACCAAAATTGGTACAGCAGCACTCTTGCGGTTCAGCGCCGAGTACAGCAGCCACACCAACATGCCGGCGTTGTACGCACCCATGTTGACCAGGCTGGTAAGCATGGGATGCAGGTGTGTCCCTGAATACAGCGCCAAAGTGAGCAATTCCACTCCGGAAAGGAGCCCAAACCCCAGGGCGATTCCAAAGCTTTGCCTGCGCCACGAAACCCCCAGGTTCTTGGAGAAAGCCAAAAGAAACAGAACCAGGCCGCACTGGACAACCCGGACACATCGCTGCACGACCAGAATACTTTCGCGCACCGGATTGTCCCAGCCAGGGCTCACCGAGATCAGGACCACCGAAACCAGAATCATGATCAACGCTGCCCATTTGAAGAGTGCAGATCCCAGATCTTTCAGGGCGGGGTACGGCTTAAAAGCATCAAGAAATACTTCATGGATAATCTGAAACGCGAATACCACATTGAGCGCCGCCGATATCCAGAACACGTAAAAATAACTCTGAGCCCCAGCCCAGTTGTAAACCGGGTATTCAACCGCGAAAATTCCGATCTGCGCGACAGTATAGGAAAAGAAGGCGGGAAAATCCTTGTGCAGCCGACGTCGATATACGACGACCGCGATGATTGCCTGCAGGATCGGCTGTGAGATCCACAAGGCCAGCTGGAGTTGTTCTTTGGACATGCTTTCAATCCAATGAATCGAGAACGTTACGCTTAATCTATGAACTGAAAGTAGCAGTTTAGGCCCATTAGGCCAATGAACCGTGGTAACCACGGTAATGGTTACTTCCGATGGGTAGCAGCATCAAAGGATTGATTACTCAAGGAAGACGAAGTAGGCGCTAGCCCACATCGCCATAGGGATCGTTCCACGCTTCTGAGCCGTGAAGACCAGGCTATAATCCGTCGAGCCTGCCAGGGTATCAAGCACCGATATTCCAGGTTTTGGTTGAATCGCCGCCAAGTGATCGAGGAAACCGAAAACGTCCCCCGTGGCTTCGAACTCCTGAGAAACGAATGAAAGCAGGACACCTTGCTGCGATAGCCTCCACGCTACTGACGCCGCCAGAGACACCATGCGCTCATACGCTTGAGGCTGAATTATTCCGGCCACTGGATTATCAAACACCACTCTTAGCCGGCGCTCGTCTTCGCGGGCAAATTCTCTGACTTTCAGCTCCCCAGACTTAGCCGTGGCTTTCCAGTCAACGTGCCGCGCTGAATCCTCGGGAAGATATTCCCGGATTCGATAAAGGTCAGATCCCAGACCACGCTGGTAAGCTTCACGCTTTCCGCTGAGGACGGGCAAGAGCTCAACGATTTCTTCATAGGTCGTCAGCTCCGGATAGATCAGCACCTCGCGCGCCAACGCCACCCGGCGCGTCTTGGAAAGGAACGCGAATGGGAAGCGCGTCGAAAGGCTGAAACGTTCCTGATATCGCCCTCGCTTCGGAAATTTCAATCTCACTTCTGCTTGCAACTGCGCGTCGGGAGGTAGAAACGGGAAATATGCCGATTCGTGAAAAACTCCCGAGGCATTGTTGACCAGCACGCGGTGAAGCTTGCGGTCTGGCAGTTGCAGCCATTGTTTATCGGGCGGGCGCCACGGCGGCACCGGGAATTTGGTCGCAACCATCCGCCATCGTTTCTTCGCTTTATTTTTTTCGATCGGAACCGCCGAGACCGACAGCGATGGCAGCCACTTCCTCGGATTACGTACGCAAATCGTCGCCGGAACATCAATCCCTGCAAAGATATGCTCGGGAACTTTCAGGTCGAGCTCCAGGCCGCGCAGGCAAAGAGCGGACGCGATTCCGGAAACCGCAATCGCCCCCAGCATCGTGGCGACGATCACATAAAGCAGGTTGTTGCCGGTATTGAGCGCCGCGATTCCGATCACCAGAACCACCACGGCATACAGCGCGCCAGTTCGAGTCACTTCGAAGTCAAGAGCGTCGCGAACCCTCCTCGCCTCAACTCGACGCGCAAGGTAGGGGACAGTCCCCAGCCCCACACCCGTCGCCAATAAGAGCGCCAGCGAGGCCAGGATGATCGTAGCGGGTACGTTTCCGGCCTCCCGCGATGCCGTCGAGAAGATCGCCGCAACGAAAGCCAATCCAAGTCCCAGGATCGCCAGAACAAACCGCAGCCATGCTCCCGTGGCTTCGGCCCGGAACGCCTTAGCGAGCCAATTCATCGGTCGGCCGGAATGCGTATTGAACGTGGTCTCAAGCAAACAGTTCGAGCCTAGCACTGACCGGAAACCTTGTCAGGTTACTTACCGTCACGTGCCTGCGCGGGTGAGTGAACATTTAAGAATTCGAGCACTGGCTCGCAGAACTGCCCAGGAACTTCCTCGTAGGGAAGATGCCCTGCACCCGCGATGACCCGTGTTTCGGAAATGCGAAAATTCCTGGCGATCATTTCCGCGGAAGCCGGATCGACGAGCCGGTCTTTACTGCCCCAGAGCACGAGCGTAGGGACGTCCGCAGCCTTGGGCATCTCGCGCCGGAACTCCCGCATATCCGAGCGCCAGTTGTGCGCTATTTGAACCGCATGCTCGAAGACTCCTGGTCGAGCCAGCGGAAGGGAATAGCTGCGCAGGGTTTCGGCTGTGACCCGCGCCGGGTCCCCATACATCCGTCCCACAAAATAGCCATGTAGGAAACGAGCACGGCGTGAAATCGATGGGAACATCAGACCTACTCCGGGCAGGCCCAGCGCTGCCAGCCTCTTCCGCCCGATGCTCGACCAGGGGTTCGCCGGCGAAACCAATACCAAAGATCGGACTCGCGATGGCTCAAGTGCCGCGAGCCTCAGAGCAGTCGTTCCGCCATACGAACTGCCCATCAAGTCGCAACAGGAAATCCCCATGGTATCCAGAAATCTGGATAATCGCTGTGCGGCCGCCACCAACCGGGCGTCCAGCCCGAGCGGGCAATCTGAAAACCCGGAACCCGGCATATCCGGCGCGAAAACTTCCCGGGCCTGGGCCAGAATGGGAATCGCAGACCGCCAATTGTGTGAGTAACCCAGTAGCCCGTGTACGAGCACTAATGCCGGTCCCCGGCCAGAATGTAGAAAACGCACCCCAAGGCCATCCACTTGGGTCGAGCGTTCATCGACGCCAGAAGTACTTTGTTCCGAGATGGGCATTATTTATTAAGCCGGACAACTAAAACCCGGCTTGCTGAATTCTATTCAGACAGATATCGCCTCTGTCGTTTTTGTCGAGGGGAGCGCAAGCTCCCCTCTTTTTTGCAACAAAGCAGGTGCTACGGCCGACCATAAACTATGGCGAAACAGCCACTTACCGAATACCGTAGATTACTTCCAAAAAGCATAACTGCGTTCCTGTAACCACTCTATAATTGAGCCAAGCGCTTACGAACATGGGACTTATCCCGTCAAATTCATCTGTGGCGTTGGCACCGAACGTGCTTCAAAGCAAATGGGCGTCTCCCGTCCTGCAAACTGATTGTGACATGAATCGGGAATTTCAAATTCGCTTCACCGCAGGCGTGCTGGTTCTGTTGACGGTTGCCGCAGTCACTCTGGCATGGATCAATTTCCGCAAGGAGGGCCAGTTCATTTCTCCGTACGATGGCGTGTGGTGGATGGAGCGAAACGGAAACGTAGTCGCCGATCGCGTCGATCCACATGGCCCCGGAGCTCAGGCCGGAATAAAAGCTGGCGATCGCTTGACCGCCATCAACGGACATGCGGTACCGAACACTGGAGCAGTCAATTACCAGCTTTACCAGGTTGGCGCGTGGCATTCGCCCAGCTATTCCATCGTACGTGGGCCCTATTCGCTCGATGTCAGCCCGAGTCTTCTTCCCGCGCAACGCAGCTCCAATGACTGGTTGCGCCTGATTGCGCTCACATATCTGGGCATCGGTCTCTATGTTCTATTTCGCCGCTGGACCGCACCGGGCTCGACCCATTTTTACTTTTTTTGCGTCGCCTCGTTTGCCCTCTACTCCTTCCACTACACCGGCAAACTCAACTCTTTCGACTGGACGATTTACTGGGGGAACGTCGCGGCATGGATGTTCCAGCCCGCTCTATTCCTCCATTTCGCGCTTACCTTCCCTGAAAAACATGATCTGGTTCGGAAGCACCGAACTCTGATTCCGCTCGTCTATTTGCCGGGATTGTTTCTGCTGGCGTTCCATATTCTTTCGAAAACCCTCTCCCGAGCCAGCGAAATGCTGCGATGGCAAATTGATCGCATCGAGATGGCCTACCTCTTGCTGTATTTCGCCGCAGCGGCGCTGGTTTTTCTGCACAGTTACCAGAAGTCGGATCGTCCGATTCTGCGCCAACAACTGAAGTGGGTGACTCGCGGCACCATACTGGCATTCCTGCCATTCGCGGTTTTCTACGCCATCCCGTTTCTGCTGGGAAAGCTTCCCAGCGGAGGGATGAAGATTTCGGTATTGTCACTCGGCATTCTGCCGCTTACCTTCGGTTACGCCATTGTCCGCTATCGATTGATGGACGTGGATCTGATTTTCAAGCGGGGCATGGTTTACACCCTCGCAGCAGCCGCGATCGCGGGCGTTTACTTCACAGTAGTGGGTCTGATCGCCCTGCTGGTGCATGCCCGTGTGCCTAGTTCGGGCAGCATTGGCCTTGTGCTGGCCATCGTGGTCACGGCTTTGCTGATTGAGCCGGTTCGAAAGTGGATTCAAGGCCGCATGGATCGCCTGTTTTACCGCCAGCGTTATGACTACCGCCATACTCTGATTGAATTCGGACGCGAACTGAACGCGGAAACCGACCTCGACAAAATGCTGACCGCAGTCGTGGACCAGCTTTCCCGCACGCTGCTGGTTGACCGCATGGCGGTCTTTCTCGCTGGGAATGAACCCGACTCCCGGTTCACTCTGGCGAAGTCGTTCGGAATTCAGCAGACGGGAAGCCTCGATCTTGGATTCCTGAGCTTGCCTCGTCCCGAAAATGCCGAAGGTCATCTGTTCTTCGAGAACACACACCATGTCCCGCGCGAAACTGTTGGCGCCCAGGACACGATCGCGAAGCTCGATTTCAACTATTACATTCCTTGCCGCGCGCAGAAGAGCACGGTCGCGGTACTCGGTCTGGGCAAGACGGTCGAAGGAGATTTCCTTTCCAGCGAGGACGTCGAACTACTCGAGACTCTGGCTGGCTACGTGGCCATTGCTATTCAGAACGCGCGCCTATATGCATCGCTGGAGCAGAAGATCGCGCAATATGAGCGGCTCAAAGACTTCAACGAAAACATCGTGGAGTCGATCAACGTCTGCGTGCTGGCCATCGATCTAGAGGACCGCATCGAGTCATGGAATTCGCAGATGGAAGTTATGTACGCGCTTCCCCGCTGGCAAGCCCTGACCCGGCCGTTGGGAGAAATCTTTCCCCAGGATTTCGTGCAGGAGTTTTACCGCCTTCGCCAGAGTCCGGGAATTCACAATCTTTACAAGTTCCGCCTGGCTACTCCGACCGGCGAAACCCGCATTGTGAACGTGGCCATCGCACCGCTGGTTACCAAGAAATTCAGTGTTGTCGGGCGGTTGATAATCATGGACGACATTACCGAGCGCATGGAGCTTGAAACCCAGCTGTCGCAAGCCGACAAGCTCTCATCAATCGGACTACTGGCCGCAGGTGTCGCGCACGAGGTAAATACGCCACTCGCAGTGATCTCGTCGTATGCCCAGATGCTTTCCAAGCAGCTTCAGGGCGACGACCAAAAGAGCGGACTGCTCGACAAAATCACGCGGCAAACTTTCCGCGCTTCCGAAATCGTGAACAACCTGTTGAATTTCTCGCGCACCAACGCCGCTGAATTCACCGAGGTTGACCTGAACCGAATCATTACCGACACTCTGAATCTGCTTGAGCATCAGTTCAAGACCACGCGAGTCTTGGTACACGACGACCTGGCCCAAAACCTTCCGGCGATTCAGGGAAACGCCGGCCGCTTGCAGCAGGTTTTCCTGAACCTGTTCTTGAATGCAAAAGACGCGATGCCCTCGGGTGGCACCCTTAAAGTAAGCACTTCCAACGGTGATGGCGTTCGGGTCGCGATCTCGGACACCGGCACCGGCATTGCTCAGGAGCATATTCAGCGCATCTACGATCCATTCTTCACCACCAAGACCTCGCCGCAAGATGGCCAGCGTCGCGGGACCGGGCTCGGCTTGTCGGTTACCTACGGCATTATTCAAGAGCACGCCGGCAAGATCCGTGTGGAAAGCGCACCCGAATCGGGCACGACTTTTTATCTCGAATTTCCGTTGCTGAGGAAGGCAGTCAATGTCTGAAGCAGCTGTCATTTCGGGCCGGATGAACGATGTCACTCTGCCGTCTCAAGGCAGCGTGCTCATCATTGACGACGAAGCTGAAATACGCGAGTCGCTTCAGACTCTCCTCGAGATTGAAGGCTACGGGGTTGAGACCGCTATCAACGGTGAAGACGGCCTGTCCCGGCTGGGAGAACGTCCTTTCGATCTGGTATTGCTCGACCTTGCGCTTCCCGGACGCAGCGGTCTTGAGATCCTTCCCGACATCCGTGCGCTTGACCCCCAGATATCGGTCATCATGATTACCGCTTACGGCACGGTTGAAGATGCCGTCCGCGCCATGCAATCCGGTGCCGCGAATTTCCTCCAGAAACCCTGGGACAACGAAAAACTGCTGGCTGATGTTCGCTCCGCAGTCGCCCGCCGCCGCGCCGAAGAAGAAAATATCCAGCTCAAGCGCGCACTCAAGCGTCGCTACAACTTCGAAAATATCGTGGGCAAAAGCGAGCCCATGCTCAAGATCTTTGATATTGTGGCTCAGGTCGCGCCCAGTCGCTCGACGGTTCTGCTGCAAGGTGAAAGCGGCACCGGAAAAGAACTGATCGCGAAAGCGCTGCATCTGAATTCTCCGCGGCAAAATCGGCCCTTCGTCCCGGTGAATACCGGATCGATGCCCCCCGACCTGCTCGAATCCACTTTGTTCGGGCACGTAAAGGGCGCATTTACCAGTGCAGTCGCTTCAAAAAAGGGACTGTTCGAGATTGCTCATCGCGGAACCCTGTTTCTCGATGAGATTGGCACCATGGGCTTGGACACTCAGTCGAAGATCCTACGTGTGCTGCAGGACCGTAAGTTCATGCACCTGGGCGGGGTGAATGAAATTCAAGTGGATGTGCGAATCATTGCCGCCACCAACGTTGATTTGCGCCAGTTGGTCCGGGAAGGCAAGTTCCGCGAAGATCTTTTTTACCGGCTGAACGTCATCACCATCGATCTTCCCCCGCTGCGCCAGAGGAAGGAAGATATTCCGTTACTCGTGGATTTTTTCCTGCGCAAGTATTCCGAAGAGAATCAGCATGCTCCGCACCGCATGACCCCTGAGTCTTTACGGCCGATCATGAATTACTCCTGGCCCGGGAACGTGCGCGAACTCGAGAACGTGATTGAGCGGGCTGTCGTCCTGTCTTCCTCAGAACAAATTGGCCCCGATCTGCTGCCCGAGCAGGTCACTGGCAGGGGCGGAGCCATTCCCATGATCGCGTCTCGGCCCGACGCATCTTTGTTCGACGTAATGGAAGAATGCGAACGGCAAATCATTCTCGATATGCTGGAGAAGTGCAGCTGGAACCAGACCGAAACCGCCGAGCGTTTTCATATCCCGCTTTCCACGCTTAACCAGAAGATCAAACGCCTTAGCATCGAAATCAAGAAAAAGAGCAGGGAATAGTGGACTCTGAAGTCTAAAGCCTGATGCCTGAAGCCGCCTTCGTCCTCTGCTATATTCCTTTTAGTGGACATCGAGCTCATCTCACCGAGTGATTGGGCCAAACAGAAAATCCTGGCGGTCCAGGAATACGCTGTTATTGCAGCCCGCTCCATCGGAAATCTGTTTACTTCGCCACGCTACCTCGGCGATACCACGCAACAGGCTGACCTTATTGGGGTCGGATCGTTACCCATCGTTATCCTTTGCGGATTCTTCACTGGTGGCGCATTGGCGCAGAACAGCGGAAGCACGCTGCAGAGGTTCGGCTCGCTTTCGTTGATCGGACAACTGGTGTCACTCGGCATGGTCCGCGAGTTGGGCCCCGTGATCACCGGACTTATGGTTGCAGGACGCAACGCCTCGGGCATGGCGAGCGAACTGGGTTCAATGGTGGTTACTGAGCAGATTGACGCCATGCGTGCCTTGGGCACGGACCCGATGCGGAAGCTGGTCACCCCGCGCGTAGTTTCAACTGTGGTCATGTTGTTTTTTCTCACAATAATTTCGGACGCATTCGGCATCGCCGGCGGAGGCGTAGCCTCCGCTCTATTCTTTGGTGTTGATTTCCACCAATACTGGAGCACCGCCTGGCAGATTCTCGTTTTCCAGGACGTTTTCATGGGCCTGGCTAAACCCGTTCTGTTCGGATTCATTATTTCCAGCGTCGGCTGCTACTACGGAATTTCTGCGCGGGGCGGTACGCAAGGCGTTGGCCGCGCCACCACTCAAGCCGTAGTCGCTTCTTCAATCCTCATTATTACCGTTGACTTTTTCATTACCCGGCTTTCGATGACTCTGTTTGGAGGATGATCTTTCCAGCATGGCGAGTCCTCCATTAGTCGCAGAGCAGCGAATCCAGTCGCATCCGCCGGCGGCGATCACTCTCGAATTCGAAAATGTTTTTATGTCCTTCGAGGACAAACAGGTCCTCGATGGCATCTCCTTTCAATTGCGATTTGGCGAAACTAAAGCCATCTTCGGCGTTGCCGGTTCGGGCAAGAGCACCATTCTGAAGCTTGCTCTCGGTCTTCTAAAGCCCGACGCGGGCAGAATTTTCGTTCTCGGCGAAGAGATTACCAGCATGCCCGAGAGTGCGTTGTTCGATCTCCGCCGTCGCGTCGGCATTGTGTTCCAGGAGAGCGCACTCTTCGATTCGCTGACCGTACGAGAGAACGTCGCGTTCCGTCTGCTGGAAGAAGGCGATGTCCCGGAGGAACAGATCGAAGAGAGAGTGCGCGAAGCGCTCAGTTTTGTGGAGCTTGAGAATACCGTCAACCTGTATCCGTCGGAGCTTTCCGGAGGAATGCGCCGTCGCGTCGCTATCGCCCGCACCATCATTACCCATCCCGAGGTCCTGCTCTACGATTCACCCACTGGCGGGCTCGATCCCGTGACTTCGAATACCATCATTGAGTTGCTGGTAAAACAAAGAGACGTTTACAAGACCAGCGCATTGCTTGTGACCCATCGGCTGCAGGACGCCTTTACCATGGCCACACATTACTTCGATCGTGCTGAAAACAAGATGAAGCCGCTGCCTCCGAATGCGCGGGCGTCCGTCCCCTTGTGCTTCCTGATCTTGCGGGACGGTCACATTATTTTCGACGGGGATTTGAAGAGTCTGCGTGAAACCCGGGACGAATACATCCGGGAATACATTTCATAGAGGATCACACCTTACTGGCTACGATTTTCTCTTGAAGATCGTGATGGTTGTCTTTGCGCTTGCCGATTCGGCCTGATCCCCCCATAGAAAAATCGGTTCCGGCTCGACCAGTTCAACAACGCCGACGCGCTGATAGTTCTGCTTCAGGTAAGCGTTGGCCCAATTGAAAAACCCCGGCAGCCGCGCCGAACTCACGGTTGTGAGCCACGAATTTGCATCGTTGAAATACACGAAGTAGGCAGGATGGCTGGCCTCCACTTCTGCCATCAGTCGCTCCTGCATCTTCTGCCAATACGGCTGGTTCTCCATCAGAGGGTAAAGGTATATGTACCCCGTCGCTGACACCCGGTGCGAATCGAAGTAGATCTCCGGCTCCGAGCCCAACACGCCGATGCGGTCACCTGGCAAGGTGTGTTGTTCCAGATAGCTGGCGATCTGTTGGGCCTCTGGGAAGCCTTCATTCATGCCGTAGGCGTATCGGCAGGCTTGAACGGGAGTTAGACGGAAGTAGTAGCCGAAGTTGAGTGCAACACTGCAGACAAGTGCGACGCCAAAGATTGCAAATGGTATGGCACGAAATGCCAGCCTTGCACCGTGTAGCGCCTGAATGAAAGATTCAATTGCAAGTCCCACCAGCAAAG
>Ga0310813_10001301_pt1 | contig 15148 bp, 46 predicted proteins | sample YN3metagenome_FD_203086 | JGI IMG/M metagenome (GOLD analysis project Ga0310813, IMG submission 203086) | Soil microbial communities from experimental microcosm in Duke University, North Carolina, United States - YN3 | ecosystem: Engineered > Artificial ecosystem > Soil microcosm > Unclassified...
ATAAAAATAAAGAGGCGTTTGTACCTATTTTTGCTCACTTTGGTAATTCTATCAAGGATATCTTCGAGGTACTCAATTAATGAGTGAGAAAGTCATCACAGCTAAGGTTTGTCACTATTGTCAGGCCTATGGTGATTTTCGTAAGATGCCTTACGAACTAAAAAATATGTCACATATTGTTTGGTCTCAATGTAATCAATGTGGTGGGTATACTTATATTCGAAAAGAACTTGTATTTGAAACAGAAGAACAATTACATAATGCTATGCAATCGGTTAATTTTATTGACTATATGGATCTACCAGTATAGGAAAACCAATGAGAGTTGTACCAACTAGAATATTCGTTTGTGATGACTGTGGATATAATCGTCTAGAAATTCATTCGAGTGAAGATGTTCCAGATAATTGTCCAGAATGTGAAAGAGTTGATGAAGCTATGTTTTACTTCTTACTTCAGCACGGAGGAAAGAAATGATTTATAAAGCATTCATGGCTGACCGCCAGGGGCTTAAGGAGGCTATTAAAGATGCTCTTAAAATTGTTAAAAAAACTAATAAATCTCTTTTTATCATGGATGATTGGCAGATGCACGTTTTTGGGGTTTCTGCTTTGGAAAATGCTGAAAGTCTTCATAAGACAGAGGAGCTGAAGGAAGCTTATAATAGTGAACCCGGAATTCTTTATTTAGGAGATGAGGATCCTCAAGAGAATCTTTGGGATAAAGATGCAGGTTATGCTGAAATTACTCGTCGTGGTAACTTTAATATTGTAGGAGACTTCGGTAACTTTACTGTTGATGATCTTGTAGATATTAAAGAAGAAGTTATTAATGGAATTTAATTCCAGGAAGAGGATTGTGGTGAAAGAAATTTTACTTGCTGTTGCTTATGCATTACCAATTCATTTTTTTCCGAATTATGCTCAAGAATTTTTTCAGATGCTGGTAATATGCATTCTTACCCTTATTTTCTTTGAACTAGTAGATGTTCGAAAAAACACGCAAAAGCCTTAATAATTCTTAATGTAATCTTACGTAATAAAACATTGTAAGAATATAAAAATAATAATATAATAAGAATATAAGCAAATAAGGAGGTTCCAATGTCAGAAGGTATTTTCTTAAACGAATTCGAATTTGAACAGGAACAAGAATTTGAAGTTAAGATGGATGATGACGTAGCTCAACCTGTTGATGATTCTGTCAAAATTTATCTTCGTCAAATTGGTAAAACCCCTTTGCTTACCCATGAAGAGGAAATCGATCTTGCTAAACGAACTCACGAAGGAGATGAACGCGCTCGTAATAAACTAGTAAAGGCAAATCTTAGGCTTGTTGTTAGTGTAGCTCGTAAGTATCTGGGTCGAGGATTACCTCTCCTGGATCTTATTCAAGAGGGGAATATCGGTCTTATGAAAGCAACTGAAAAGTTCGATTATCAAAAGGGTTTCAAATTTTCTACTTATGCTACTTGGTGGATTAAACAAGCAATTAGTCAGGCAATTACCAATAAGAGTCGTGCTATCCGCTTGCCAAATCATATCATGGAGCAAGTTTCTAAAATCAAACATGCCACTAAAGATTTGACTGTAGAACTTGGACGAGCTCCTAACAATGATGAATTGGCTACCAGATTGAATATGACTCCTGGAAAACTCGGTATGATCTTGAGTGCTATTCAGCCAACCTCTTCTCTTGAGGCACCTGCCTATAGCAATTCAAAAGATGAGCCAATGTCTGTTATGGATCTATTGGAAGACGAAACTTCATTGTCTCCTGAAGCTCATGTTATGGCTTTGAGTTCTTCAGAAGAAATTCGCGTGGCTATGGAAGAATTCTTGAAGCCGAAAGAGAGAGATGTGCTGAAGTTGCGTTATGGTTTGAATGATGGATGCCATCGTAATTTGGAAGAAATTGCTCAAGTGTTTGGTGTATCTCGTGAACGTATTCGTCAAATTGAACACAAAGCTCTTGGTAAGCTTCGCAAAGGTCTTGGACAACGTAGTCTGTCTGCCTAATTGAGTAAAAGAGAAATGGGTCTAGGTAAAATATCTAGACCCATTTTCTGGAGAGAGTATGTTATTTGAAGGTACGGAATTAATTAATCTCGAAACAAACGAGATTACAACTATCCAATTAGAAGATTTGTGTGGAAGTTGTATCCATCCAAACTCTTCTAAAATATTAGTTGATGACTATTGGTATTGTGTTTGGGATCCTGAATTTTGGCAGAAATACACTCTTGTGAATCAATAACGGAGGGATAGATATGATTACTCGAGAAGAACTTATTAAATGTTGTGAGAAGGGTTTTGTCTCTCAAGATCTTTGGCATGATCGAGATAGTGCTTCAGCTCAAATGCAATTAGGCCAAGCCTATGCTCTCCTTAAAGCTGGTTGCGAGTTCGAAATCAATGAGGAGTCTAGTAACGGTAAAGCTACTCATATTCGTGTATTCTATAAAGGGTTTGGCTTCTTCGAAAATTGCTATGAAGAAGATGAAAATGAAAAAGATTTTATGCAGAAAGAACATTTTTATATTCCCACCAAAAAAGCCCTCCGTGAGGCCAGAGGGCAAGATTGGTATTAAAAATATCTCCTTACAAATTCTTAATAAACCACTTGACTTTTTATGATATTTGTATTATAATAAAGTTATAAGATAAGGTTAATGATTTAAGGAGAAATATCAAATGGCATTTCCTAGTTGTAAAGAAATCGGTGAAGTTATTCCAGAAGTTATGAAACCTTCTAAAGCTTATACTGCTAAAGAAATCACTAACATGATCGCTAACCACCTGAACCTTACTGATGCTGAACGCCAAGAGTCTACTAATACTGGTTCTAACAAACTTCATACTCGAGTGAGCGTTCAAGTTTCTAATATGGTTAAATCGGGCAAGCTGGTTAAAGAAGGCAAAATGGTTCGCTTGGCCTAATATGTATACTAAAGAAGAACAAAAACTTATTGCTCAGGTCCTTATGGGAAGAAGCCCTTCTCTTGAGGACCAACTTATTATGAAAATGAGAAGAATAATTGAACAACAAGAAAACAAAATTAAACAATTAAATAGCGATTTAAAGCTAGTTACAAATCATTTTAACAAGCAAAAATAAATTTTTAAAGTTAAGATAGGTTGTTAAATTTTTAAAAAATAGGCGAACCTTATGCTTACTCTCTTAGAAGTTACAGCTGATAACTATGAAGCATTTCGTAAAATTAATTTAGATTGGGATATCTCTGAATCTTATACAGAGTACAGGGATGCATGGCCTGATCTCAAAGAGTGGATCATATTAAAAGGTAAAAGAAATATTGGTATTTTAATTTTTCACGAAATTAAAAAAAGAAATAATAAAGCTAGTTGTGAGGTAGGGATTTATCTTAAAAAGGGTTGGAGAAGAAAGGGTTATGCTCAAGAATCTCTAGTATATTTAGAAGAGAAGGCCAAAGAACTAAATATACATACCCTTAATTGGTCAACTGAAGAAACGAATATTGCTTCCAACAAATCTGCAATCAAGTGTGGATTCAAATTTAAAAAGTCTTTTATAAAAGAAGATGAAACTTGGAATATGTACTCAAAGAGGATTTAAAATGCTAACTGAAAATATTGATAAGGCGTTTGCTTACGCCAGAAAAATCCACAACAGCCAAAAGAGAAACAGAACTACTATTCCGTACCTCTCTCATCTCATGAGTGTGAGTGCTCTCGTTATGGAGCATGGTGGAAATGAAGAACAAGCCATTGCTGCTCTCCTACATGATACTTTAGAAGATGGTGGAGATGCAGATAAAATTTCAAAAGAAATCCAGCATATGTTTGGAGATAAAGTCCTCTCAATGGTAAGGGAGCTTTCTGACACTGAAGAACAACCGAAGCCTCCATGGAAAGAGCGTAAAGAAACTTATATTGCCCATATCGAAGAAATTTCGGATGATGCATTGATTGTCTCAATGTGTGATAAACTCCATAACTTGAAAACTATTGTTTGGGATTTTCATGTTATTGGAGATGAAATCTTTGAACGATTTAAAGGTAAGAAAGATGGTACTATCTGGTACTATACTACTCTTACTGAAAAATATAAAAAGATTTTAGAAACTAGACCTAACAATCAGTTAAGTCGAATTATATTTGAGTTGGAAGGATTATTAGATTGGTTTAAGCTATGAAAAGGGTTAAAACTAAAACCCTACAAGAATGTTTTATTTGCAGATATTGTAGACATAAAGTTACTCGAATTTCAGATACAAATGAACCTTTTATTGAAGAAACAGATAGTTATGATGCCGAGAATTTTTGTGATGAAATGTGTGAAACTTATCATTATGTAGGGAGACCTTAATGAAAAAGAATCTTCAATGTATTCGTGTTATAACCAATGGTGTCTTCTATGTTAACCATTTTGTTGAAAACGATGAACCCCTCAAAGAAGGGGACAAAGTTCAATATGATTTTTTCTTTGAAGGAGAAATGCATACTATTTTAAAAGATGAAAATGGTATTTTACAAATTACAATTGATAGTCCTTTAATTTGTACCTCCAAAGAAGAGTTCGAGGCCAAAATTCAGGCAGGATTAGATTCTGCCGCTAATGACGAATTATTGAGTTCAGAAGAGGTTATAGATCGTCTTAGAGGACGGAAATGAAATTTCAAGATATAGTCATTAAAGATAATATTAAAATTATTGATCTTTCTAATAAAGAACTTATTTATGAGCATTACTTAACTCATATTCTTTGGTGTAAAATTGGTCGGGAATTAGAGAAAGACCCTAGCTATACCTGGAAAGGTTATGACAAGGCTAAATTAAAAGCTCGACACGATGCCATTGTCAAAGAAATGGCAATTCGTAGTTACAATCATTATTATAAATTGGAAATTGATATTTAAAGATTGTTTAACTTTATATTGCAATTTGATTATATTTATATGATAATTAAAATATAAATGATAAGGAGAGTTTATGACTGTTACAGATAAAAATGTTATGAGTGAACTTCGTAAAATTTGTTTTAATCTCACCGAAGATGAATTAGTAGAAGCCAACCGCTTTATTGTTCAAGAAATTAAGCATCGTCGTAGCACTACAGCTTATCAAAAAAAAGCTCAGATGAGCGTTGGAATGAGGGTTAAAACTACTCAGTCTGGCTCTGGATTGTTTGCTGGTGATGAAGGTGTTATTGAGAAGATCAATCCTAAAAAGATCAAGGTTCGGTTTGATCGCAAGCCTAATATTGTTTATACTTGCCCAGCAGAATTGTTGGAGGTTGTTTAATGGATAAGATTGATGGATTGAAAACCCGTACTTATACTAAGGCCGAACTCATTCAAGAGCTTGAGCAATTTGATGATGATACTCCTGTAATGTTTATGTATAACTATGGAGATCATTGGCGTACTAACGTTGCTGAAGGTATTAAATCAGTTGAAGAATCAAACGTTGTTTGGTCTGATTATCATCGTATGTATAAAGAAGAACCTGAAAGAGACTATCATGACGATGATGAAGATGAACCAACTAACCCAACAACCCAGGCGGTAATTATTATCAGATAGACACTTGGCTAATTTCTAAATTCAAGTTACACTTAAGTTATAAGAAGATATGAGTCCCAGTAGCTCAGTTGGATAGAGCATTCGCCTTCTAAGCGAAATGTCGGGGGTTCGAATCCCTCCTGGGACGCCATATCTTTTAAGAGTCACCACTTGGGAGCGAGTTAATGTCTCATTTAATTCCTGGATTATTAATCACTATTGCAGCTGTTTTAGTCGGCTTTTGGATCTTTGTTGAGATTGCTATTCCAATTATTACCATAATCGGTCTTCTTTTATTCCTCAATAGTCTGCGTGGAAAGACTTTACAACAGAAGATTTCCTCTGTAATCAAACGCTTCATATTTAAAAAATAAGCTTGACTTTTAATTATAATCATATTATAATAAATATATAATATGATAAGGTAAGCTTAAAATGGAACTTATTAAAAAGAAAATAGATAGCATTAATTCTTTTTATAAAGCTATGATTTTAAAAGAGAAGATTAGTAATCTCTCCTCTGACGATATCAAAGAATATTTTGAGGCTTGTGATAAGGAAAATTCAAAATGAAATATGAAATAGGCTTAATTAATTCTGCAATTAAGTCACTTGTTGAAGCTACGGCTGAAATTGCCAACTATAAGAAAACCATTCACAACAAACTTTCTTTAGTTAACGCAATTCGTGATGCTAAAAAGTTTATTGAAGATTTAGAGCATTACGTAACCAATCATTATCCTGCTGTAGGAGATTGATAATGTGGATTAATGACATGCTCTACTCTCAAGATTCTAATTATGAGTCTAATTGCGAAATGAAAGAACGTCGAATTGAAGAGGCCGAATTTTATAATCGCTATGGATTTTATCCTAAAAAAGATGAGGAGATTTAAAATGGAACTTCTTAAAACGACAAAAGCTAAACTTTATGATGCAGAACTTGATGTTACGATCAAGTGGGCTGACGATACTATTGATGTAGAGTGGTATACTGATGATGAGCCTACTCGTCAAAAGATTTATAATAATGAATATTTTATTGCATTAGTCTCTGTTGAATTGAATCTCAATGGAATTAAATTTGAAAATCGGGTTGGAGGTATTCTGGTTAAGGATATCCAAGAGCTTGAAGAAGCGATCAAGGAACACAACCTTATTAATGATACAATTGGTGAGTTTGCTGTTAAGTTTGATAGTGCTGCTCGAGCTGCCGGTTATACCTCAGCAGTAAGGGTTTAAAAAATGAATTCAGCTGATATGATAAAGTGTAAAAACTATATAACATCAAGCCTTACTTGCTTTTGGTGCAAGGGTCAAATCAGTATAGATCTTACTTATTATTATGATGAACTATTGGATAAGTCTTTCTGCCAGAAATGTTTTAATGCTTTTGATTAGGGGTGATTATGGATAAGCCAACTAAAATATCTGTTAAAGAGTATGATTGGGGTAAGCTTCGAGTTATTGAAGTAGGAATTAATTATTCTATTCCCCTTCATGATTTTAACAGGGGAGGACTTACGGAAAGACATTGGGAATGTATTCGTGAGTCTATTGTTACTGGAGAAAAGAGATATCTTAAAATTGAGACGGGAAGCGAACTCCGTGTTCATCCTCAAAGAGATGGATTTATATTGAGAGATGATTATGGGCTTTCTGGGATTGATGTATTTGTTTCTGCAGAACAATATGATCAACTAAAAGATGAAAATGGTAAAACCTTTAAAGAATTAATCGGAGAAGAATAATGGTTATTTTGTGGGTTGATGATTGTAGAAAATGTGGACAAAATCATTCTCCTTTTCAAGAATGTCACCCTGAAGATTTAAAAAATAATGAGTTGAAAGATGAAAACTAAAGATCAACAAGCAAGAGAATATACATTATTTGGCATTAAAATGTCTGATATTGATAATGCTGAAAAAAGAACCCCTACTTGGGCTCTTATTCTAATATCTATTATTCTTCTTCCTGTAGGTTTGATTTTTATGGCTACTTGGCCTTTATGGATTGTCCTAGGAATAATCATAACCGAAATAGTTATGTGGACAGAAAGAGAAGAATGGAAAGAGATTGAAGGATATCGTCAGAGATTACTTGATAGGAGTAGATATGAGAACCCCTGAAGAACAAGAAAAATTTGAATTAGCTTGTTATGGTTGTCGTATTGAAGAGTTTATGGAAAGTGTCAAAGAGTCTTTAGATTATAGAGATGCTCGTAGACCTGCTGAGATGTGCATCTTAAGCCAATTAAGTGATGCTCAAGAGGAAATTCGTTTAGGATTGGAAGAACGAGCTTGCCAAACTATTAATCGGGCTAAACATATGATTAAACTAGCTTTAGAAGGAAAATTCTAGCGTGAAAAAGAGTATTAAGCCTGAAGTAAATAAGTGTAAGCATGATTGGGGTACAGATGGATATCATCTCAACGTATTTTATTTGAAATGTTTTAAAACAGCATCTCAAACTACTTACATTAATTATTGGAGAAATTATAAGTATGCGAAGAGTTAAGACAAAAGTAGTTCGTGACTATAGAGTTAATCACGAAAACTTTACCTTTTCCGAAGGCTTATTTGATGGTCCTACACATATCCTTGGAACGGGCCTTAGAAGCTTTCCTAATGTAACTATGGCTCAATTCAAGGAATTAAAAAACCTAATTAATAATCCTGAAGCATTCGCTTTGAAGGTTCACGATTTCGGGAGTAGAAAACAAGATCAGGAACAGGCCTTTATCGGTGAGCTTAAAACTATATTTGAAAAGGGTCAATTAGTTAATAAAGATTATCTTAATAATTTGAAATAACCGCTTGACTTTTGATTATAAGCCAATTATAATAAAAATATACATTAACAAGAGATTATAAATGAGTAAACATGTATTTAGCGTTCAAATTGATATCACTGACAGGATCAGTCATGTAATTAATGGCGTTGAATTTGAACTTGAGTTTGAAGGTGATCAAGAGTTAGATATGGATCCTCTTTTTGTAGAAGCTATCGAAAAAAGAGTTGCTAGCCATTACCCCCATATCCAACTACGCGAAGATCTAGGATACAGCATTTGCAATATTCGACTTTTATCATAGGAAGAGCCTAGCGGGTGAAGTTACCCATTAAGCTAGGGGTGTAAAAAATGACAGAAATAGAATTAAGTTTATCTTTAGGGATAGCTTTGGAACCTATAAGAAACAAAGTCCAAAAATATCCTCTTTTAATTTCTCAAATTAATTATATGAAAAATGTTTTCCTTATTTCAAAAGAACAAACCCTAGATATAGGAAGAGTGGATACAAATTTATTGGTACCTTTTATTTCAGATAATTAATGAAGGGCTTGTGATGACAATTACTAAAAGACAAAAGGAAAAGCTTTTAGCAGCTGGGGCCTCATTTGTAGGTACTAAAAAGATTGAGTTTAAAGGATCAAAGTTTCCGAAGAAAACAGATCCTAAACTTCGTAAGATTATCCACAATATTCTCCCAAAGCTTGGTGAGGATGAAATATATGGATATTACATTATCGGGAAGACTGAAAACCTTTATACTTATGAAATTGATAAAATTAAAAAGAAAAAGTGCGAAAAGGAATAAGATACGTCGATGGAAGTAGCCCAAAAAGATATTGATGCCCTTATGAAGAGGGTTAAGGAACTTCAATCGGATACCTCAAGTGTCCAAGATTATATCTTCTGTTCTATCCGAATCTTTCTAGAGGATTTAATTAGACATTTTCAGGCGACTAATCTATTTGAGGGTGAAGCTATCGCGTTCTCGAGAAATGTTGTGGATGTTGACTCCTACAAGTTAATTCCCAATGAAGAATATAAGTGGCACCTTTCTTCTCTCAAAAATGTCTATTTGAGTGTTGAATATAATTGTGAACGAAATTTTATTCGAAAAGAAGTTACCTTTGAATTTTCAGATGAGGAACTTCGCCTTTTTAGTTTACAAGATATTCCTGATGTAAAAGATAAGGATAAATTGAGAGACTTTCTTCTTAATCCAAAATCTTAAACAAGAGTGAATTTTTATTATAATCAAATTATAATAAAAATATAAGAGATAAGGAGTTAAGTATGACTACTTCAGTTAACTTATTTGATCTTCATAATAAGTTGATGGAGAAGATTAATGCTGTCACTCAGCTCCACTTTAAACTAGATGGTCAATCTAGTTCTGATAATGATTATCTGAGTGAGTGTGATCTTCATGTCGATGATATCGAAGGGATGTACACTTTTTACATTGAAACGAATGAAGATGGGATTTGTGTATCAAGAACTCAGTGGTACCCTGATGGGAATTTTGAGCCAGAAGAGGAAGAAACTTTCTCTTTAGATCATGACTTGGATGATGTTGTAAATACTATGAAAAAATTCGTTGAGGAGGTTTAAATGGTTTGTTTATGCTGTTTAAAACATTGTGCTCACGGAAAGGGTATGAATGAAGAGTGTGGGGCTTGTGCTAAGCTCTACTCCATGGAAGATCGTAAAGATAAAAGAATTCAAGAGCTAGAGGCTAAGCTCAAGATGTATGAAGGAAAAACATAAATGCAGACTAAAGTTGTTCGTGTAGATTATTCAGAAAAGCATACTGTTTCAGATGCAGAATTTGCCTCTGAAGTTTTAAATGAAGCCATTAAAGATCTAAATGTTGTAAGTGTTATCCCTGCAACCTTTAGTCAAACACACTTTGATAGCAAAGTTGAATCATTTATTATTGTTCATAGAAACAGTTGGTAGCTATTTCTTTTCTCTAATCTTATCAGCCATTTCTAGTATTAATACTTCAAATCTTTCCTTTAACATTAATTGGAAATCTTTTTGGTATTTCTCGTAAGACTTTTGAGATGAGAAAACGGCGATCTTTGGTTTATCTTTATCTGTACGCCAAAGACGAGAGGGAAAGAATTTAGTCTCATAGAGATCCATGAGATTAAATGTATCTACTTTCTCTTGCAATTTTTCTTTAAAAGTCTTTTTCATAGAACTCTAAGGCGTATACTAAGATAGCCGAGTTTATCAAGGGAATTTTCTTCTTCATATTGAATTTCTAAAATACTACCTTTTAATTGATAATTGATGATCCTATCGCAGTAGTAAGGAGGGAATTGAGAATAGAAAAAGGCAATGAGACTATCGAAAGAGTCACAAAAAGTTTCTCTACTTTGCTTAAATCCGTATTGATATAATCTAGCTTTAGTTTTAATATTCTTTTTCATATAGGCATGTTAATAGAATGTCTTTTTTATTATACGGTTGTTATATATATGGAAACAACTAAAGATTTGTTACAAGAATATTTTGTACAAATTATTAAAATAAGCTTGACATTCAATTATAATCAAATTATAATAAAAATATAAGAGATAAGGAGTTAGATATGCGTAGGTCACGAGGAACAAATTTCTTAGTTGAAGATGGTATTTTCTTTGGAATTACGCTTGAGGCAGATTTTACCGCTGAACATGAGTATGGAGTAAAAGGAATTACTCAAGCTTTTGGTATTCCTCGAGAGGATCGAAGCAAGATTGGTATTGAGAGATATACCATTACAGAAATTTCTACTAACCTTACTCTCGCAAAAAAAGGTAAACGAAAGATTAAGGAAGGGCTTCTTTTCTTCCATACATATGGTTCTCTTCAAGAAGAGCTTCGTCAATATAAAAAGAAAGCACAAGATCCTAAAGCAGAAGAATATCCTAATAAAGAATTCTTTGGATGGAACGAATTAGTTTCTTGGAAGGAGCCTCCAGAGGCTTGTTCCTCTTGGGATGAACAAAGTTTTGGAGTTAGAGCTTTTGACCCAGAACAAGTGGCTCAACTTGAGGAAGTTTATAATGCCTTCTTAAGTGGAGATATGGCTATTTGGATTGGTGGTGGTGGGCCATTCCATGCTGGTGGTATGCATCTCATTATTATTTCGAAAATGCCTAAACATATTCAAGATATGCTTGTTACTGATCATATTGAAGATAATCGAATTGAAGAAGCAGTTATTAAAACTGGAATTCGAGATGAACTGAAAGCTGCAGGAAGAGGTTATTATGCCTTGAGCCCACGCTTTTGGAAAGACGAACAAGGTAATGAAGAGCTCAAATTCTTCTTGAATCCCCATAGTCAAAATCAATATAATTACGGTTGGTTCACTGTTGAAGAACTTCGCCAATGGATTAATGGTCAAGGTCCAGTTATTAAAACCGAGGCTAAAGTATAATAGGGAGACTATTAATGGATCCTATTGAAAATAGAAAATGGCTTCGCAAAGCTGAGGAAAGAATTTACAACTGTATGATGGAAACTGCCTGGAATTGGAATGGTAGACCAGCAGAAGATGTAAGGCTTGTCTATGAAGATTTAATTCAATATGCTATTGAAGATATGGCTTGCACTGGATTTATTGAGCAAAGTGCATACGATCTTTTAGCTGCAATTCAATCTATTAAATCTCTCGATAACGAGGATAAAACTGCTGTTATGAAAGCTATGCATTACGCAGCCCAACGTGTATACAAAGATATTGGTCAAAAGGTTACTTTAGTTGAAAAAGAAATTGAAGAAGGCAAACTACATAAAATGTAAACAAACTTGCCATTTTATTATAATCAAATTATAATAAAAATATGAGAGATAAGGAGATAAGGTTTGCTAGTTAGAGTTATACCTTTTCAACAAACTGAGTGGAAAGCTTATGAATCTTTTATTTTGGAAGATTTAGAATATCTTCTTAAGACAGAAGGTATTACGAGTTTAGAAGAAGAATTTCTCAATCACCAAAACCTTCAGGAAGGTGAGGCCAGTTATGGTATTTTTAACGAATTTGAATGTATAGGAAGAATCTCTGTAAATTATATAGAAAGAGATTATCTTGGTCTAAATGGCCAGATCAGTATATGGATTGGGAAGAACCATAGAAATAAAGGGTATGCTAAAGAAGCATTATCTCAAATTCTTGATTTAATGTTTGAACAAGGGTTTGATGTTCTCCTTTATAATACATATTCCTTTAATCAATCTTCCATAAAAGTAGCAGAAGGATTAGGTTTTCGTTTTATTGAGGAATTTGTAGAAGAAGAAATTAGTCCTGATCCCATTCGGCAGTATGCTATGTCTAGTTATACTTGGGAAACAAAGAAAAAATCAACTCAAGAAGTAACTTATTTGTGTGCTAGTTAAGGGAATTGTGATGAAAATTACTTTAAATTCTGAAGCGTTTGGAAAGTTTGAAGATCCTAAAACTAATGTTAAGTATGAATATAAAACATTCATTGATAGATTTTATAGATCACGTTTTATCGTTTTTAAAATTAATGGCATTCGCATAGAAATTTCCAGAAGTAAGATATTAAATAGAACTGAGACCACAACTGTAGCAATGCATTCTGGTGGTTTCTTTAGTACTCAAACAGTATCTTATAAAACAGATGATACTAAAGATTTACCAGAACCCCTTAAATCAGAAGTAGAAAGAGCATTAACTCTTTTAGAAGGAAAACAAAAAGAAAAAATAAAACAGAAAGAATCTCAAAGAGAAAAACTAGAAAGGTTTTTTCTGCAACAAATAGGAGTATAGGTTGTGAAGGTTACCTTTACTATGGAGAGTGAGAAGCTAAAAGATATCTTGCTAGCTGCTGAGGCTTTTATTGCCCAAGGTGGAACTATAAAGGCTGGTCAGAACAATAATGATATCCTCTATGAGATCGAAATACTAAACCAAATGATTAACTTTCAGAAAGGATAAAGATGAGTCAGGTTCAACAAATTAAATGTCATAGATGTACCTATCAAGACCCTAAAGGACTTACTCACTTACCTCCTTTTATGTCCGATCCCGAAGGTTTCTTTTGTGGAATGTGTTATAAAGAGTTAACAGATCAGAGAAAAGCATTTTCTGTTATTCAAAAACTGTTTAATTTTGATAATTAACTTTTATTAAATTTATCTTGAAATTTGATTATATTTAGATGATAATTAAATTATAAGAGATAAGGAGTAGGTATGAAATCTTTTATCTGGATCTCTCAAAAGTATGATAAAGATGGGGATATTCTTACTACTCGTCATCTAACTGGTGAGTCTCTTATTAATGCTGTAGAGACTTGGGTTAAAAAGAATGTCTATAATGATCCTTATGAGATTGAATCATTATTTGATCTTAATGAGGAAGTTGTAGAAGAAATGTCTGGTGAAGCAATTCTTAGACATGTTAAAGAACTTACATCTGAATATCCCAAAGGCCGAGAGTTTGCTGTAACAATTTGGGATATTACTAATCCAGAAGCCCCTGTAATTATCCTTAATCCGGTGTATTGATATGCTTACAGTTAAACAATTATTTATTCAAATCTTTAATACTTTAAGACAAGACAAATATAAGGTCGAAAGGACTACCCCTACTATTGGTGGAATGTGGACTGTTGATAAATGGGAATGTGATGGTGTAGAGATTTTTCTTATGGATGAAGGAGCCACCAGAGCTATTCGTTATCATAAGAACAGTTTTAAACTTTATGTTATAGAGAATTATGATGGCTCTTTGACTTTTCAAGAAGGAGAAGAGGTTGACTTGATGAATTTATATACTATCATGTTAAGTCGAAATCTTTTTTACGCAAAGTATTAAGGAGATAGGAATGGCAATTGTTATTTGGGAAAGACATGTTAAATCTAGAGAGGCTGCATTAAAAATTTATCAAACCAAAAAGCAAGAGCTCTTTAATTTGAATGCCCATAATGTATATAACCATCTTACTCATAAGGATGATCATAACTACGAACAGGATTTTATTTCTGGAAAACAGAATTGGGTGAGTGCAATGATATTCTGTAAGGATATTCAGGGTCATAGCAGAATTGATTTAGAGATTATGCCTAATAAAGGTGGTTATGACATTTACCTTCGAGTACCAGCCGTAGAACTTACTTGTAAGCACGGAGAAGATTAATATGTATCATTTATCTTTCTACGACAAAAATAGAAATAACAAAGAAATGTCTGTTTCTTATCCTACTTATGAACAAGTCTTACAATTTGAAAAGTCTATGGATTTTGGAAGATTTTTCCATGAAGGAGAAATCCAAGGAACTGGTGAGCATGAGAGTTGGTATGCCCATAAAGTAGGAGGGGCTTGGATGTTATTTAATAGGGATTGGGATAATTAAACTTGATATAATTTAAGTATGAAAAAATCAGTTAAGACTAAAGAAGAAGCACTGTTTGCTGTTAGTGAATTAGTTCAATACGCTCTCTTTAAGGTTCCAGAAAAAGGTTGTGATTGTGTTTATATACTAGAGCGTAAAGCACAAAAAGGTTGTTATTGTTATCTCTATAAATGGTGTGGATGTAAGGATGATAGGTCTAGTGTAGTACTTGCTAATAATTTTATTGTAATGCCTCTTGAGCCACCTAGAAAATCAGTAGAGAAACATCTAATGGAAGAGTCTTGGATAGAGACTTAATATCTATCTAAAAGAGGCTTGACTTTTTATTATGTTTAGATTACAATAAGAGTATAAAAATAAGGATATAAGTATGTCTCGATATGTTGTTATATTTGCAGAATGTAGGTATTGTGAGAGGTCGAGTGTGACTGATT
>Ga0310813_10001302_pt1 | contig 15143 bp, 13 predicted proteins | sample YN3metagenome_FD_203086 | JGI IMG/M metagenome (GOLD analysis project Ga0310813, IMG submission 203086) | Soil microbial communities from experimental microcosm in Duke University, North Carolina, United States - YN3 | ecosystem: Engineered > Artificial ecosystem > Soil microcosm > Unclassified...
ATGATGGCGCCGACACCGAGGAAGGTCAGATCGAGCGCGCCGAGCGCTTTTTTCAGGCCGGCGCTTTGCGCGCCGGCCAGCATGTGTTCGACGTTCTTCTTGCGGAAAACGGACATTGGCGGTGGGTCTCCTGAGGGCGCGCGCATGGCGGCCCGATGCCGGGGAAACCCTCAATTTTAGCGGATCGGCGCTGGAAGCTTTTGAGATGCTTACAGCATGGGCGGCAACGGAACGGCCGCGCTGAAGGCGGCCGTCGTTTGCGGTGGGGGGAATGACCCGTGGGCGGTGGCGGCGGTGGGAGGCCGGCGGGTCAGTCCGCTCAGGCCCGTTCAGGCCCGTTCAGGCCGCTCAGGCCGCTCAGGCCGCTCAGGCCGTCATCGCCGGATTCAGATCGACCAGCCGGTTCGACATCACGTAGAACGTCAGTTCCGCGTTGTTGCGCAGCTTCATCTTCTCGAGCAGCCGCGTGCGGTACACGCTGACCGTCTTCACCGACAGCGACAGCGCATGCGCAATATCGGTCAGCCGTTTGCCGGACGCGAGCATGCACAGCGTCTGGTATTCGCGGTCGGACAGCTTCTCGTGCGGCATCTGCTCGCCGTCGAACGACACGTAGTCGGCCAGCGCCTCGGCCATCGCCGGGCTCACGTACTTGCGGCCGGCCGCGACCTGCTGGATCGCGGCGATCATCTGCGCGGCGTCGACCGTCTTCGACAGGTAGCCGGCCGCGCCGGCTTTCAGCGCGCGCACCGCGTACTGGTCTTCGCGGTACATCGAGAACATCAGCACCGGCACGCGCGGCACTTTGCGCTTCAGCCGCTTCAACACTTCGACGCCGTTCAGGTCGGGCAACGAAATGTCGAGCAGGATCGCGTCGTACGCATGCCTGACCGCTTCGGCGAGGGCTTCCGCGCCGGTCTGCGCCTCCGCGACGTCGCTTGCGACGCCGCGGTCGAGCAGCAACTGGCGGACGCCCTGGCGTACCACGGCGTGATCTTCGGCAAGGAGGATGCGCAGGTTCATCGCTGGCGGCTCACGAATGAAGGGCGGCGCGCCGCCGGCTGGCGCGCGCGGCGGCAGCCAGCAGTGCATGCCACGCAAATTGCGCGTGGACCGCAGTGCCGCGTGCGGCGCGTGCGCGGCGCGGCGCCGCGGTGAGGTTGAAGGTGCCGTCGTAGGCCTCGCAGCGCGCGGCCATGCCGGAGATGCCGAAGCGGTGCGCCGGCTTGCCGGCGACGCGCCGCACGCCGCTGCCGTCGTCGGTGACGGTCAGCATCAGATGCTCGTGGGTCGTTTCGATGCGCACGTCGGCGCCGGATGCGCGCGCGTGCTTCGCGACATTGTTCAACGCCTCCTGCGCGACGCGAAACACCGCCAGTGCCGCGTCGGCGGGCAGCTGTGTCAGGCGTGCGTCCGCACTGCAGACGAAACTGGTGCGCAGACCGGTGCGCGCGGCGAAGCTGTCGATCCACTGCGCGAGCGCATGCACGATGCCGTGCTCGAGCGGCGGCGCCTGCAGATCGTCGATTGCGCTGCGGGTGGCCTCGGCAGTGGCGTCGAGCGAGCGCTGCGCGAGCGCCAGCGCGGTCGCGCATTGCGGCGCTGCGTCGGCGGGCAGCCACGTTGCAACGTTTGCGAGCGCGAAGCGAGAAGCGGTCAGTTCGGCGCCGGCGCTGTCATGCAGCTCTTGAGCGAGCTGGCGGCGCACGGCCTCGTGCGCGTCGACCACTTGCGCGGACAGTTCGCGCACGCGCGCGCGCAGGCGGGCGATTTCTTCGTGTTCGGTGGTGGGTGTGGCGGGAACGATGGCCTGGCTAGCAGCCGGAAGGGTCGCCTGCGCCTGAAGGTGCGGTGTTCCCGGCGCTGCATGGCCAGATAGAGAAGCGGCGGCGACTTCGCCCGAGGCGGGCGCGCTGGCCTCCTCGTTGGCGTAGAGCGGCGCACGTGCGCCGATCGGAACCACAATCGACGTATCCATGCTGTCGGTCAAAACGCAGATGAAACAGTAAACCGGCTGTGCCGCGACGGCACATAGTCGGAAAAACGCATGCGAACTCCGCCTCCCAGACGTGTCTGTCGCGGACGGTGCCGTGACGGACATCCGCTACGCGATGGCGTAACGAAATTTACGTTCGGTAACAATTCGGCGTCGAATATGTCAGTCGACGCACATTGGGTATTGCGCGCCGATGATATCTCAAAAAACGAAAAAATTGCAGGCCGACGTAGGCTTGGCGCGCAATTCTCACCTATTGTGTAATCTTCGTGACAGATGTTTTTGTAGGAAAAAAGCTTACACGCGCGGTGCGATTCGCTGTGTCAATTTGTAACGGCAGATGGAAAGTGTTACGGGACAAGGCGAGCCGCGATTTGCTCGCGTCGCAGTTCGGAGCGCCGAATCGCACGCTGCAGCCCGCTGCCATGGCAAAAAAAAGACCGGAACAAAGTTCCGGTCTTGTTGTTTTTCTGCAGCGCGGCCGCGCTGCGGCGCCAGAGGCTCAGCCGACGAACGCCTTTTCCACCACGTAGTGGCCCGGCTGGTTGTTGCTGCCTTCCTGGAAGCCCATGTTATCGAGCAGTTCGCGCGTGTCGCGCAGCATATGCGGGCTGCCGCACAGCATCACGCGGTCGTTTTCCAGCGAGAAGCCCGGCAGATCGAGGTCGGCAAACAGCTTTTCAGTTTCGATCAGTTCGGTGATGCGGCCGCGGTTCTGGAACGCTTCGCGCGTGACCGTCGGGTAATACACCAGCTTTTCCTGGATCAGCTCGCCGATGTGCTCGTGCTGCGGCAGGTGATCGGTGATGTATTCCTTGTACGCCAGTTCGTCGACGAAACGGCAGGTGTGCGTCAGCACGACCTTTTCATAGCGGTCGTAGACGTCCGGATCCTTGATGATCGACATGAACGGCGCGAGGCCGGTGCCGGTGGACAGCAGCCACAGCGTCTTGCCGGGCAGCAGGTTGTCGGCCATCAGGGTGCCGGTGGGCTTCTTGCCGATCAGCACCTGGTCGCCGACCTTCAGATGCTGCAGGCGCGACGTCAGCGGACCGTCCTGAACCTTGATGCTGAGAAATTCGAGGTTCTCTTCGTAGTTCGCACTCGCCATGCTGTAGGCGCGGATCAGCGGCTTGCCGTCCACTTCGAGGCCGACCATCGTGAACTGGCCATTTTCAAAGCGGAACGACGCGTCGCGCGTGCAGGTGAAACTGAAAAGCGTGTCGGTCCAGTGGTGGACACTCAGTACGGTTTGTGGATTCAGGTTGCTCATGGCTTCTTGGATGGTGCGAATACAGGGACGGCCGGATGAAAAAGTGACCGGCCGGCACGGCAAGACAAAGCGCCGGGCCCACGCGGTCGGCCCGCGCGGTCGACCCGAAAAGCCGACCCAAGCTGGACAAATGCCGCGTGCGCGTGCTGCGTAGTCCGCTATTTTACCGCGTTACGGTTTCCCGGTCCGTCCCGGGGCTTAAACGGCCAGTGCCGCCTGCTACCGCGGATTGGGACGTGGGCGCTGCTGGCTGCGCCGAAGGGACGCTGCGCGACGCGCTAACGGCGCCGCTATACGCTTTCGCAGCAAACGCCGTGACCGGTGCGAGGGGCACGAACGGCGAGCAACGATAGCGGTAGCCGGATCGCGCAGCGGCTGGCGATGCGTGCCGGCTGCGCTGACGCTTCGGGCTTCGTGTGCTGTCGCGTCGGCAACCCGGCGCCGGCGCGGGCGACAGGTGTGGCGATCATACCGGAAAGGCACGCCGCGGCACGTCATTGACCCTGCTTGCGAAGCTGGAACGTGGCGCGAGCTTGCGGGCCGCCTGCGGTCGCTGCGGTACTCGAAGGTTCGGGGCGCAGCGCCCCGGCGCGCGGCGCTCAGCGTTCGGCGATCAGCTTCGCCCCAAGCCCGACGAACACGGCGCCGCAAGCGGCGTCGATCGGACGGCGCAGCTTGCGATAGCCGCGCTGCGTGCGCTCATTGGCGAACATCAACGCGACGCTGCTGTACCAGCCGATCGACAGCATCGAGATCATCGCCAGCACGCTACCGCAGAACCACAGCGGCGCGTGTGCCGGCATCATCGTCGCGAATACGCTGGTCCAGTATGCGCACGATTTGGGATTGGTCAGGCACGTGACCAGCCCCGAGCGCCATGCGCGCAGGTGCGCGCCAGGTTCGCCAGCATGGTCGGCGTCGTTTGCCTCGATCGCGGGCGTGGGCGTGCTCGCGGCGGGCAGCGCGTCGCCGCGGCGCATGCCCGAGCGCAGCAGCTTGATGCCGAACCACAGCAGATACAACGCGCCCGCCACGCGGATGCCGCTATACAGCCAGTCGATCTTTTGCAGCACGGCGGCAAAGCCGAGCATTGCCAGCGCGGCCCAGATCGTCGAAGCGGTGCCGACGCCGAGCGCGGATGCCGCGCCAAGTTTGCGCCGCCCCGCCAGCGACAGCTGCGTGATCATGAAGAAATTCGGCCCGGGGATCATCGCCGCCAGCAGATAAACAAAGGCGATCTGCAGCAGGGTCGGCAGGTAATAGTAGTCGTGCATACGAGTCGGGCGTCGCGCGCGGTTGGCAGAACCGCGATCTTAACGCGCGGCGGCGCGACGCGGCGCGCGCGGGTAACCGGTGTCACGCGCGTCGCGCATCGCGTGCCGATGCGCGCACCGGCACGCGACCCGTCAGTCGATACGCAGCCGCGCGATATACGGCAAGTGATCCGACAGCCACGCCGTTTCCTGCGCCGGCGTGATCCACTCGATCGGCTTCATGCCGCGCACGAACATCTTGTCGAGCGCAAGCGCCGGCGAAAACGCCGGAAACGTGCGCCCGGATTCGCCGAGCAACGTCGCGACCTCGTACAGCCCGTGTTCGCCGAACAGCGGCACCGAGTCGTTGCGCCAGTCGTTGAAGTCGCCGGCGAGCACCAGCGGGCCGGCCGGCGCTTCCTTCGAGATCCAGTGCGCGATCCAGTGCATCTGCCGCAGGCGCGCGGAACGCGTCAGCGCCAGATGCGCGCACAGCAGCGTGACTTCCTGACCGCCGAAGGTCGCGCGCGCAACCAGCAGGCCGCGCCGCTCGAAGCGGTGCGCGGAGATGTCCCAGCGTCCGCCGAGGTCCAGCGGATGCGGCGACAGGATCGCATTGCCGTGCCGCCATGAAGGCTTGAACACGTTGGGTCCGAGCGCGATCTGCAGCTCGAGCGCGCGCGCGATTTCGGTCGCCTGGCAATGCCAGATGTCGTCCTCCGGATCGGTAAGCGGCGCGCCGAAGGTGCGCGACAGCACCGGCGCCGGCATGCGGCGCGCCATCGCTTCCTGCAGGAAATAGGCGTCGGCGTGCGTCGACTGGACCCAGCGCTGCATCGCTTGCCAGGCTTGAAAACCAAGCGGCGAGCGGCCCTTGTGCAGGTTCCAGCTCACCGCGATGAAGTCGTTGTGCTGCGCGGTTTCGCGTATCAGTTCTTCGGGGTTTCGCATGCCGCGTTATCCACGTTGTTCGATGAAATCACGGGTTGCCGGCGACGCTTGCGCGTACGCGATAAACGAGGTTCGGGTCCTTGTCGACGATTTGCCAGTTCGTCCACTGACCGGGCGGCACGGCGAGGCCCGGGTGGTTCGCGGTGATCTGGCGCGGCTGCGGCGGCAGCTTGCAGCCCTGTTCCGTTTGCCGCGCGCCCGGCTCTTCGAGCGTTTCCTGTGCATCGATAGCAAGCGTCACGCCGCTCGCATCCGCCTGGGTCGGCGACACGGTCAGCGTGCGCTGCAGGTCGATGCTGCCGGCCGGCTGATCCTTGCAGCCGACGTTGTTCTGGACGACATGGTGGTGCGTATCGGTACGCGCCTGGCCAACCGTGGTGGTGCCTTCGAATGTGTCGATCTGCTGGCCGTCGCGCATCACCTGCAATTGCCACTGCACGACGGGCTGCGCCGCGCGCTGCTGCGCGGGCGCGACGAGCGGCAGACAGGCGAGCAGCGCGACGAGGCTGGTCTTCCACATGAACGGGCTCTCCGAAAGTCATTGCAGCCGGCCGATCGGCGAAACGCCGACCATCTTACGCCGGAAGCGGAAACCTTTTTCTGACCCGAGACGCGGGCCCAGGTTCAGCAACAGTCTCGTGCAGATTGTGGCGCAACCTCGGCAACACAAGCTTTTATTAGCAGCAGACCCGCGCCGCTGCTGGCTTGCATGGCGGTTGCACATCGTTACACTGGATTTGCGGCGCAGCATCTGCGCTCGCGTCGCACCGACAACGAGCAGCACGTACACGACGGGGTGAGCGATGACAACGGCCATGGTCAAACAACAGATCGCGGTGGCGTCTTTCAGTAAGGTCTACGACCTCGAACAGGTCGAAACCGCGCTGCACGATCTCAGCGACGGCGCCAACGAAGCGCTGCGCGCGATCTACGAAAAAATGCTCAAGATCGGCAATCTGCGCTTTTGTGTGAAGCCGAACCGGATGCCGTCGATCGACGATCTGATTGGCACGCTGCCGAACTTCGCCGAGCCGCTCGACGACGTGCGCAAACAGGTCGCGCTGTGCATCGAAACTGAAGACCGGCTCGAACTGATGCCGATCCTGCTGCTCGGTGACCCAGGTATCGGCAAGACGCATTTCGCGAAGCAACTGGCGCGGCTGCTGGGCACGTCGTACCACTATGTCGCGATGGGCGCGCTGACCGCGGGATGGATTCTGTCGGGTGCGTCTTCGCAATGGAAGAACGCCAAGCCGGGCAAAGTGTTCGATGCGCTGGTGCACGGCAGCTACGCGAACCCGGTGATCGCCGTCGACGAAATCGACAAGGCAAGCGGCGACTCGCAATACGATCCGCTCGGCGCGCTTTATGCGCTGCTCGAACACGATACCGCGCAGACCTTTATCGACGAGTTCGCGGAAATTCCGATCAACGCGGGCCACGTGATCTGGATCGCGACGGCCAACGACGCGCACGCGATTCCGGAGCCGATTCTGAACCGGATGAACGTGTACGAGATTCCCGCGCCCGATCGCGACGGCGCGCGCTGCATCGCGCAGTCGATCTACGACGAGATCCGCTCGGCGCACGGTTGGGGTCTGCGTTTTCCGGCGCGTCTGTGCGACGCGGCACTCGACACGCTGCAGCGCGCGACGCCGCGCGAAATGCGGCGCGTGATCCTGAACGGCTTCGGTGCGGCGCGCATCGACGGACGCGACGAGATTGCCGCCGTCGACATCAAGCTCGACCACCACACGCGGCGCAAGCCGATCGGTTTCTAGCGGCGCGCGGGTCAGCGAAGCGGCAGACGGCAAACCGAACAGAGCAGTCTGCCGCCAACATTGAAGTTTTCTTATGAGGAGAAATTGACGATAGGTACTAACTAAGCTTTATCGATACGATGCGCGCGCAAACGATTGCAGCAAACCGCGCGTCGCCGCAACGGGACGTGACTGTCACATTCCTGCCGCGCAATTCGCACGAATCGTCTGCTGCGTCACACAGATTGTTCGTCGACGGCGTACACTCCTTCGTCGCGATCACGCGATGCACATGGCGATGCCCGCCGCCGATTTCGGCTGCGGGCATTTGCGTCTCTCGGGCGTCGTACAATTTTGCGGTGCGCATGTGATTGCGTGCGGCGGCGAACCGTCGATGGTTTGGGTTTCGCCGCACGCGCGCTATCTTCATCTTCACTGGGTGGACGAGGCAGAGCGCGGCGTCTTTGAAGCTGCGCCAACGGACATGGATCAAATCGAATGTGTAGTAGTGGGAGCGGGCGTCGTCGGCCTCGCCGTGGCGCGCGCACTGGCGGCGCGCGGGCGCGAGGTGATCGTGCTCGAAGCGGCCGAAGCGATCGGCGTGGGCACCAGCTCGCGCAATAGCGAAGTGATTCATGCGGGCATCTATTACCCGCGCGGTTCACAGAAAGCGGCACTGTGCGTGCGCGGCCGCGAACTGCTGTACGAATACTGCGCGGCGCACGGCGTGCCGCATCAGCGTTGCGGCAAGCTGCTGGTCGCCACCGCGCGCAACCAGATTCCACAGCTCGAAAGCATCCTTGCGCGCGGCAAGGAAAACGGCGTGCTCGATCTGATGCGGATCAGCGGCGCCGAAGCGCAGGAGCTCGAGCCTGCGCTCGAATGCGTCGATGCGGTGTTCTCGCCGCAAACCGGCATCGTCGACAGCCATCAGCTGATGCTCGCGCTGCAAGGCGACGCCGAACGCGACGGCGCGATGTTCGCGTTTCACTCCCCAGTCGAATCGATCGAAGCGTCGAATGGACGCTTCGTCGTCAAGGTCGGCGGCGCGGCACCGACCACGATCGGCGCAGCCTGCGTGATCAACAGCGCCGGCCTGTACGCGAACGCGCTGGCGCGCAAGATCCGCGGCCTCGATCCGCGCTATGTACCACCGCTTTATCTCGCGCGCGGCAACTACTTCAGCATGTCGGGGCGCGCGCCGTTTAGCCGGCTGATCTATCCGATGCCGAACGAGGCCGGCCTCGGCGTACATCTGACGATCGATCTCGGCGGCCAGGCGCGCTTCGGTCCGGACGTCGAATGGGTCGACGCGATCGGCTACGACGTCGATCCGCGGCGCGCCGACTCGTTCTATGCGGCGATCCGCGCGTACTGGCCGGCGCTGCCGGACGATGCGCTGCAGCCGGCCTACGCGGGCATTCGTCCGAAGCTGTCGGGCCCAGGGGAGCCGGCCGCGGACTTTCTGATTCAGGGCGCGGCGGCGCATGGCGTGCGTGGGCTCGTCAATCTGTTCGGCATCGAGTCGCCGGGGCTGACCGCGGCGCTGGCGATCGCGTTGCGCGTCTGCGAACTGGCCGGACGCGCCTAGCCGCCACGCGGCGCAAGCCGTCTGTCGGGCACAGCGCTGCGACGCTGTGTCGCAGCACGATCGGGTGTGCCCCGCGGCGAATTGCTTGCAATTCCCTTATGACCGCCATCGGGCGCGCCGCCAATGCAGCTTCGTTGCTATCCTTGTGCACCGCTGTCGATAGAACGGCGCGTAACCACAACACAATAGAAACGGAGAGTCCCCCCATGAATACTTCCCGTCGTACGTTTTTGATCACCAGTCTGGGTGCGGCGTCGGCGCTTGCGCTGTCGCGCGAGGCGCTTGCCGATGCACCGAAAGTCACCGAATCCGATCCCACTGCGCAAGCGCTGGGCTACAAGGAGGATGCGACGAAGGTCGACAAGGCGAAGTACGCCAAGTACGCAGCCGGCCAGGACTGCAGCAACTGCAGCTTCTATCAGGGCAAACCGACCGACGCCTATGCACCCTGCCCGATGTTCGCGGGCAAGCAGGTGAACGGCAAGGGCTGGTGCAGCGCATACAACAAGAAGGCCTGATACCCGTCGGTTTTATGCACCGGTTCCGCATGCGCGATGCAATACGCATGACCTGCTGAATACGGCGTCTGCGCGGTGCGGCCGCAGCGTGCGGCCGATTCAAACGCAACTCGCCAAAGAAACGTGCAATCGCACGACAACAGCGACAAAAAGCGTCTGCCGCTCGCCACGCGGCAGGCGCTTTTTGCTTGATAACGCATGAAGCGCTCTTTACACTTCGCAAGGCGCGCGCTGGTCTGCCGCAATCGGGTCGCACAACAACACGCCTGCAATGCATCGCACGCGGAGCCGCATTCCGCCGTGCCGGAGACAACATGGCACCAGCATCGAGAACGCACCACGCCCGGGCCGTGACGGCGGCGGTTATCGGCAATGCGCTCGAGTGGTACGACTTCACCGTATTCGGTTTTATGACGGCGACGGTCGCCGATCTGTTCTTTCCCGCCAGCAGCGACTATTCATCCGTTCTTGTTACTACCGCCAGTTTCGGCGTCGCGTTCGTCATGCGGCCAATCGGCGGTATCGTGCTTGGCCTGTATGCGGATCGCGCCGGACGCAAGGCCGCGCTTTCGCTGGTCATCGCGCTGATGACGCTCGGCATCGCGATGCTCGCCTGTGCGCCGCCCTACTCGGCAATCGGCATCGGCGCACCGTTATTGATCGTAGTCGGGCGTTTGCTGCAGGGTTTTTCCGCGGGCGGCGAGTTTGGCAGTTCGACCGCGCTGCTGATCGAAGCCGCGCCGTTTTCGAAGCGGGGCTTCTACGGCAGCTGGCAGATGTCGAGCCAGGCTGCCGCGCTGCTGCTCGGCGCCGTGGTTGGGACGCTCGTCACGCGCGGTTTGTCGCCCGACACGCTGAAGTCGTGGGGCTGGCGCGTGCCGTTTCTGCTGGGTCTGCTGATCGGGCCGATCGGCTTTTATATCCGCCGCAATCTCGCCGATTCCGAGGCGTTTCTGCACGCGAAGCATCACGCGCGCCGCGCCACGCTAAACGAAGTGTTCACGCACCATTCGCGCGACGTCGTGTGCGGTCTGGGCTCGGTGGTCGCGCTGACCGTGACGATCTACGTGCTGAGCAGCTATTTGCCGACCTACGCGGTCAAGCAACTGAAGCTGCCGTTTGGCGAATCGCTGTCTGGGGTGATCGTCGGCAATCTGCTGCTGATCGTGCTGGCGCCGCTCGCCGGCGCATGGTCGGACCGCATCGGGCGCAAGGGTTTGTCGCTGTGGTCGCTGCTGCTGACGCTGGTGCTGATCTACCCGCTGTTCGCCTGGCTCGAAAGCGTGCCGAGCGTCTCGCGGCTGATCGTTGTGCAGGCAACCTTGTCGGTCGCGCTGTCCGGCTATTACGGTCCGTTCGGCGCGATGATGGCCGAACTGTTTCCCGCCAATGTGCGTTCGACCGGACTCTCGCTGGCGTACAACTTTGCCGTGGTGCTGTTCGGCGGCTTTGGGCAGTTCTTCGTAACGTGGCTGATCAAGGAAACCGGTTCGCCGCTCGCGCCGATTTATTGCGTGATGGCAGGGCTGGCAATCTCGATCGCGGCGGTCGCGCGCGTGCCGGCGCAGCGTCATGCGGATCTTGACGCACGGCGCAAGCCTGCGTGATACGTGCCGGGCAGGCGCGTCGTTGCACGAGGCGGGTGACAAACGCGAATGCCGCGGCCGTCGCGGCAAACGTTTCGTCGCCGAGACAATGCACCGCGTGTCGCGTCAAACCTTCGATCGCACAGACAAAACAACCGTCTATCGCCTGGCGCCGCTGTCGCGTGCTGCCGATCAGCTGCGCGCCGGAATCAACGGCGGGCGCCGGTCGAACCACGGGCGCGCGGCTTCCAGCTGCGCAGCCAGCCGCAACAGCGTCGCTTCGCCGCCGTGGCGCGTTGCGAACTGCACGCCGATCGGCAGGCCGCGCGCGTTCCAGTAAAGCGGCACCGACATCGCCGGCTGCCCGCTCAGATTGAACAGCTCCGTACAGCCAGCCCACGCGAAGGCCTTGTTGGCCACTTCCGAAAGCAGTTTCTTCATCAGCACTTCGACGCGCAGCATCGTCACCGCGCGCATCTGCAGACGCTCCGACGCAGTGGGCTGCATCTGCCCGATCTTGATCGGCGCCGATGCGAGCGTTGCGCACAGAATCACGTCGTAGCGGTTCAGCAGGTCGGCCAGTTTGGCGGTAACCCTGCGCTGTTCTTCGAGCGCTTCGGGCAGCAGGCGCTCGCCGAACTTGCGGCCGATGTGCGCCATCGTCCAGCTGGCGATTTCGAACTCGTTGCGCTGCGGTTTGCGACCGGTGATCCGTTCGGCGTTGAAGACGATCTCTTCCGCGCCGACCGACCAGATCGTCAGAAAAGCATGCCGCACGACGTCGAAATCGATGCCGAGCGTCACCGGCTCGACGTGATGCCCGAGCGACTGCGCGAGCTGGGCGGCATCGTCGAGTGCGGCGCGCGCGTCGGCGGACAGCGTCGGCGCGAGCATCGGTTCGGTCACGTAGGCGATATGCAGCGGCTTGCCGCGCGGCTCGGCGAGCGCGCCGAGAAAGGTGCCGGGCGCGCCGGGCGGCAGCGCGGCATTGCCGGAAGTCAGATCGAGCAGCAACGCGCTGTCGCGCACGCTGCGCGAGATCGCATGGTCGACCCCGAAATCGCCCGGTAACGGCTCACCGTTCTGCGGTTGCCGGCCGCGCGACGGTTTAAGTCCGAACAGTCCGCAGCAGGATGCCGGAATGCGGATCGAGCCGCCACCGTCCGACGCATGCGCCAGCGGTACGATGCCGGCGGCGACCGCGGCCGCCGCGCCGCCGCTCGAACCGCCCGGCGTATGGTCGAGGCTCCACGGGTTGCGGCACGGCCCGAACAGTTCGGGCTCCGTATAAGGCATCTGGCCGATTTCCGGCGTATTGGTCTTGCCGAAGATATTGAGGCCGGCTGCGCGTGTGCGGGTAATCAGCGGTGCGTCGGCGCTCGGCACGTAGTGGCGGTAATGACGGCTGCCGAGCGACATCCGCAGGCCGGCCACCGGCATGCCGAGATCCTTGATCAGATACGGCACGCCGGCGAGCGGGCCGTCGCCCAGCTGTTCGATGCTGCCTTCGCCGACGCGGTCACGCGCGGCACGGCGCCGCGCGGCGTCATAGTCCTTCAGCACGACCGCGTTGATCGCCGGGTTCGCGGCCTCGGTGCGGGCAATCGCCGCATCGAGCAATTCGCGCGCGCTGACTTCGCGCTTCTTCACCAGTTCGGCGAGGCCGATGGCGTCGTGAGCAAGATAATCCGATAGCACGGCTGCTATGCCTCCCGGGCAGGCAAACGACGCGGCGCGGCACGCGCCGCGCCCATCCGCGCAATTTACAGGCGTTCGCCGAGGAACGTCAGTGTGCGGCCGTGCGCAAGGGCAGCGGAATGCTGGTGATAGCTTGCGCGGTCGCTGCAGTTGAAGCCGTGATCGGCGTTCGGATAGAGGAACAGTTCGGCATTGTCGCGGCCGGCGAAACGCGCCTTGACCTCGCCCACGTCCGACACCGGGATGTGCGCGTCCAGCTCGCCGTAATGGAACAGCATCGGCACCTTGATCCTGTCGGCCAGTTCGAGCTGATTCTGGATTCCGCCGCCGTAGTACGCGACGGCCGCGTCGAGCGATCCTTGCGCAGCGGCCAGATAGGCGAGCCGGCCGCCGAAGCAATAGCCGATCGCCGCGATCTTGCCGGTCACTTCAGGCATCGCGCGCAACGCGGCGGCAGTCGCGCCGATATCCGCGACCGCGAGGTCAACATGGGTCTTCTGCAGAATCTCGTTGCCCTTGTCGCGATCGGCGCCGACATAGCCCAGTTCAACGCGCGGCTGTGTGCGCCAGAACACGTCCGGCGCAATCGCGACATAACCGTCCTGTGCATATTGATCCGCGACCGAGCGGATATGGCTATTCACGCCGAAAATTTCCTGAATGATGATGACGGCAGGGCCCTTGCCGGCTTTCGGCAACGCCAGATAGGCGCCGAAGCTGTCGGTGCCGCCGGCGGGAATGTCGATCCAACGGGATGTCACGCTCACGTTCATCTCCTTGCGAAGAGTGGGACTGAAGGGGGCGCACAGTTTGCCATCAAACCCCATGCGATGCAGCGCCGTCCGGCGCGTGCCAACAGTTATATGTCACGCACCGCGGCGGTCGAAAGCGGGCTGAAACAGTCGGAGTTTGCGCAATGCGGATGGACAGCCAGACGTGTTTGCTGGCGCCATTCGCCCGGCTCGTCATATTAACGGCGGCTTGAAGTGACGGCTTTAGAAAAATGTCATATATGAGTGGCGCGACTAAGCAGAAACCCCGGTGCAGAAGGGCATTTTCCGCCACTGTGCAAGCACTGCCGTGACAGTGTGGGATAAACGCTATTGGTAGTGATCCCACTTACTCAAAAAAACCCCACAAATTAATTTGATGGCCTACACTTGCGCGCTGTACGAACGGGCCGCCCGCCACAAACGGACTGGTTCCGGTACTTGCCAAGTGCATAACGATGCATCCGGCGGAGTCGTCCACGGGATTTGAGCGACACGTGTAGGACGCGGGGCACAAGGGCGATTACGTTGATTTTGGGACCGAAACTGGAGACTTACATGAACATCAAGATTCAAAAGCTGTTGCCGATCAGCGCTGCGGCCATGCTGTTTGCGACTTTGGCAACGGGCGCGGTGGCGGACGAGGTCGTCAAGATCGGCCACGTTGCACCGCTGACGGGCGGCATTGCACACCTGGGCAAAGACAACGAAAACGGCGCGCGCCTCGCAGTCGAGGAAATCAACGCGAAGGGCCTGTCGATCAACGGCCAGAAGGTCACGCTGCAACTCGACGCGCAAGACGACGCGGCTGACCCGCGTACGGCTACGCAGGTTGCACAGAAGCTCGTCGACGACAAGGTCGTCGCTGTGGTGGGCCACCTGAACTCCGGTACCTCGATCCCGGCATCGAAGATCTACAGCGATGCGGGCATCGTGCAGATCTCGCCGTCGTCGACCAACCCGGCCTACACGCAGCAGGGCTTCAAGACGACCTACCGCGTCGTCGCGACCGATGCGCAGCAAGGTCCGGCGCTGGCCAACTACGCAGCCAAGGGCATGAAGGTGAAGAGCGTCGCGATCGTCGACGATTCCACCGCTTACGGCCAGGGCCTCGCCAACGAATTCGAAAAGACCGCCAAGTCGCTCGGCCTGAAGGTGCTGTCGCACGACGCGACCAACGACAAGGCCGTCGACTTCCGCGCGATTCTGACCAAGATCAAGGGTGAGAATCCGGACGCGATCATGTACGGCGGCATGGACGCCACCGGCGGCCCGTTCGCCAAGCAGGCCAAGCAGCTCGGCCTGCGCGCGAAGGTGCTGGCAGGCGACGGCGTGTGTACCGACAAGCTGGCCGATCTGGCCGGCGACGCGACCGACAACATCGTGTGCTCGGAAGCCGGCATGGCGCTCGAGAAGATGGAAGGCGGCAAGGCCTTCGAAGCGAAGTACGAGAAGCGCTTTGGCCAGCCGATCCAGATCTACGCACCGTTCACGTATGACGCCGTGTACATCATCGTCGACGCGATGAAGCGCGCGAACTCGACGGATCCGGCGAAGATCGTCGCAGCGATGCCGAACACCGACTACAAGGGCGTGATCGGCGAAACCACCTTCGATTCGAAGGGCGACCTGAAGCACGGCGTGATCTCGCTGTACAACTACAAGGCCGGTAAGAAGACGCTGCTCGACGTCGTCAAGATGTAAGAGCAGAAGATCGGCGGATGGCGGGCTTGGCCCGCCGTCGGCC
>Ga0310813_10001304_pt1 | contig 15139 bp, 12 predicted proteins | sample YN3metagenome_FD_203086 | JGI IMG/M metagenome (GOLD analysis project Ga0310813, IMG submission 203086) | Soil microbial communities from experimental microcosm in Duke University, North Carolina, United States - YN3 | ecosystem: Engineered > Artificial ecosystem > Soil microcosm > Unclassified...
TGCGCAGGCGCGGCACCGGCGTGGGGCGCGCGCGCGTGGCCGGCGCGCGATTGCGCGGCGGTAGCCGCGTGACGTCGGCGAATGCCTGCGCGAGGTCGACGTCGCCATCGGCATGCTTGGCGGCGCCGATGTGGCGCCTGGCGGGCGTCTTCGTCATTGCGCGCGCGTGCTCGTGAGCAGCGCCGCCGGGTCCCCCTGGCGTAGTCGCGCTCGTGCGCGCCGCGCGTTCGCGGGCCGCGTCGACGAGCGCCTTCAGGTCGCCAAGCTTCGGCATCTCAGTGGCGCCAGGCCGCCCCAAGCGACGGACACGCGACCCTTCGGGGCAGCGAACATAGTGAGCGTGCGGGCAGTTTCATCCCGGTCGCGTGGGATGATTCGATTTACGCGGTGGCGAGCGCCGCCGGCGCGGGGGCGGTCTCCAGGAATGCCTCCGCATCGAGCGCCGCCATGCAGCCGGTGCCCGCCGACGTGACGGCCTGCCGGTAGACGTGATCGGCGACGTCACCCGCGGCAAACACGCCGGGCACGCTCGTCGCCGTGGCATTGCCTTCCGATCCGCCCAGCACACTGATGTAGCCGCCCTCCATCGCGAGCTGGCCATCGAAGATCTGCGTGTTGGGCGTATGGCCGATTGCGATGAAAAGCCCGTGCGCAGCAAGGTCCTGCCTTGCGCCGCTCGCGACGTCGGCCACGCGCACGCCGGTCACCCCGCTGTCGTCGCCGAGCACCTCGTCGAGGGCGTGGTTCCACAGGATGCGGATGTTGCCGCCGGATCCGGTCTTCGCGAGCAGCCGGTCGATCAGGATCGCCTCGGCGCGCAGGCGGTCGCGGCGATGCACGAGCGTCACGCTGCGCGCGATGTTGGACAGGTAGAGCGCTTCCTCGACGGCCGTGTTGCCGCCGCCAATCACGACGACGTCCTGGCCCTTGTAGAAGAAGCCGTCGCACGTCGCGCACGCGGAAACGCCCTTGCCCATGTAGCGCTGCTCGGAGGGCAGGCCCAGGTAGCGGGCGGATGCACCGGTCGCGATGATCAGTGCATCGCACGTGTACGTGGCGTTGTCGCCCTCGAGCGTGAACGGCCGCTCCGACAAATCGACACGGTGAATGTGATCGAAGATCACCTCGGTCTCGAAGCGCTCGGCGTGCTTCTGGAAACGCGCCATCAGCTCCGGCCCCATCACGCCGTCGGCGTCGGCAGGCCAGTTGTCTACGTCGGTCGTCGTCATCAACTGGCCGCCCTGCGCGAGACCGGTGACCAGCACGGGGCGGAGGTTTGCACGCGCGGCGTATACTGCCGCCGTGTAGCCGGCGGGGCCGGACCCGAGGATCAACAGGCGGGCGTGCTTCGCAGGCATTGGCATTCTCGTCGACACGAAATCTCCCGAGTGTACTTGGAAATGGGGACGCGGCCCGTCGGTGCAAGCCGGCGCGGCACCGCTGCCTGCCCATTGCATAAGCGGCCGCGACCGCCCTATAATGCGTCGCGTGAGGTTCTAGCCGCAATTACATGATTTTGAAGAAAAACGGCAACACGCGCCGGCGGACGACATCCCCGCCGCGCGAGCTGTCGCCGCGCATCGCGCGTCTGCTGCGCGAGTCGTGGTGGCTGCTCGTCGTCGCCGCTTTTCTCTACCTCGCGCTCGCGCTCGCAACCTACACGCGAAGCGACCCCGGCTGGTCGTCGACCGGCGCCGGCACGTCGATCGCCAATCGTGGTGGCGTCGTCGGCGCGTGGCTGTCCGACCTGCTGCTCTACCTGTTCGGCTTCTCGGCGTGGTGGTGGGTTGTCGGCGGCGTCGTGCTCGTCGTGCTCGGCTATCGGCGCGTCGTGCAGCCCGATCATGCAAGCGAGCATCCGATCGCGCTCGGCGCGGCAGGCTTCGCTGTCGTGCTGTTGTCGAGTGCTGCGCTCGAATCGATCCGCCTCTGGCGTTTGCCGGCGAGCCTGCCGATGGCGCCCGGCGGCGCGCTGGGCGACCTGCTCGGCGGCTCGCTCGCGCGTGCGGTCGGTTTCAACGGAGCGACGCTGCTGCTGCTCGCGGTGTTCGCCGTCGGCACGTCGCTGCTGTTCGGCATCTCGTGGCTGCGCGTGATGGAGCGCGTCGGCGCCGGAGTCGAGGCGCTCGTTGCGCGCGCGCGGGCGCGGCGCGAGGCGATGGAGGATCGGCGCATCGGAGATCTCAACGCGGCCGAGCGCGAGCAGGTCGTGGAGCACTTGCGCGAGGACACGGCGGACCGCGAACCGGTCGTCGTCGTGCCGGCGGTGACCGCGGTGCCGCGCTCGGAGCGGGCAACGCGCGAAAAGCAGCGGCCGCTCTTCACCGATATGCCCGATTCGCCGTTGCCGCCGCTGTCGCTGCTCGAGGAAGCCCCGCCGGCGGCAGAAACGGTCAGCGCGGAAACGCTCGAATTCACCTCGCGCCTCATCGAGCGCAAGCTCGCCGATTTCGGCGTGACCGTGAAAGTGCTGACCGCCCATCCGGGGCCGGTCATCACTCGCTACGAGATCGAGCCTGCGGTCGGCGTAAAGGGCGCGCAGATCGTCAACCTCGTGAAGGACCTCGCGCGCGCGCTGTCAGTGGTGTCGATACGCGTCGTGGAAACGATCCCCGGCAAGTCGTGCATGGCGCTCGAATTGCCCAATCCACGGCGGCAAGTCGTAAAGCTCGTCGAGTTGCTCGCGTCAACGACGTACAACGACGCGCCGGGGAAGCTGACGCTCGCGCTCGGCAAGGACATCGCCGGCAACCCGGTGATGGCGGATCTCGCGCGCATGCCGCATCTGCTCGTCGCCGGCACGACGGGGTCGGGCAAGTCGGTCGCCGTCAACGCGATGATTCTGTCGCTGCTCTACAAGGCCGAGCCGCGGCACGTGAAGATGATCCTGATCGATCCGAAGATGCTGGAGCTGTCTGCTTACGACGGCATTCCGCATCTTCTCGCGCCCGTAGTCACCGACATGAAGCTCGCGCCGAACGCATTGCACTGGTGCGTCGGCGAGATGGAGCGTCGCTACAAGCTGATGTCACAGCTCGGCGTGCGCAACCTGGCCGGATACAACCAGAAGATCGCCGACGCGAAGAAGGCGGGCAAGCCTCTCACGCACCCGTTCTCGCTCACGCCCGAAGCGCCCGAGCCGCTGGATGAGATGCCGCTGATCGTCGTCGTCGTCGACGAGCTTGCCGATCTGATGATGGTCACCGGCAAGAAGATCGAGGAGCTCATCGCACGCATCGCGCAGAAAGCACGCGCGGCCGGCATTCATCTGATCCTCGCGACGCAACGGCCGTCGGTCGACGTGATCACCGGATTGATCAAGGCCAACATTCCATCGCGCATAGCGTTCCAGGTCGCGAGCAAGGTCGATTCGCGCACGATCCTCGACCAGATGGGGGCCGAGGCGCTGCTCGGCCAGGGCGACATGCTCTATCTGCCGCCGGGCACCGGGCATCCGCAGCGCGTGCACGGTGCGTTCGTGTCCGATGCCGAAGTGCATCGCGTCGTCGAGCACCTGAAGGCGCAGGGCGAGCCGCAGTACGTCGAGGGCATCCTGGAAGGCGCGGCGGCGGGCGGCGAGGGCGACGAGGGCGCAGATGTGGAGGGTGGAGACGCCGAATCGGATCCGATGTACGACCAGGCGGTCGCGGTCGTGCTGAAGACGCGCCGTCCATCGATTTCGCTCGTGCAGCGGCACCTGCGGATCGGCTACAACCGCGCCGCGCGGCTGATCGAGCAGATGGAGCGCGCGGGGATGGTGTCGCCGATGCAGACGAACGGCAACCGCGAGGTGCTAGTCCCGGCGGGGAAGATCGAGGGATGAGGCGTGGCCCGGCGGTGTGCGCGCTCGCGCTCGCCGCACAACTTGCCGCCGCGGGGCCGGTCGAAGTGTACCGGGAAGGGCCGCGTTACTGTCCGCACGACCGTGCACCGAGCGCCCCCGTGCTCACGCAGGCGCAGGCGATCGAGCGGGCGCGCACGCTGTTACCTGCGGATTTTTGCGGGCCCACGACATTTGTGAGCGGATGCGAGACGGTTCCCGAACAGGCGTTCGGTTCATGGCGGATCTATTTTCATCAATACCGGCTGCGCGGCGACGAGCGAGACTCGGGGGGGCTCACGCACACGTACGTCGTGCTCGACGCGGTCGGCAACTGCTACGCGAACATCCCGGGCACCGAGCAGGGCGCGCCACGATGAGATCCATGCGTGCCTTCTCGCTCGCTTTCGCGACGGGCCTGCTCGCGTCGACGGCGTATGCCTCGGGTCTCGACCAACTGCATGCGTTCCTCGAAGGCACGCAAACGGCACAGGGCGCGTTCAAGCAGGTCGTGGTCAACAAGGATCGGCGCACGACGCAGGCGACGTCGGGCACGTTCGCGTTCGCTCGGCCGGGCAAGTTTCGCTGGACGTATGAAAAGCCGTTCGACCAGCTCATCGTCGGCGACGGCGAGAAGGTGTGGATCTACGACCGCGATCTGAACCAGGTGATCGTGCGCAAGCTCGATGCCGCGCTCGGCTCAACGCCTGCCGCGCTGCTCGCCGGCGACAACGCGCTCGAGAAGAATTTCACGCTGGTCGCCGGCGGCGAGAGCAACGGCCTGGAATTCGTCGACGCGACGCCGAAGGCGCCCGAATCGCAGTTCAGCCGCATCCGGCTGGGCTTCGTCGACAACCTGCCGCGCCGCATGGAGCTCACCGACGCGTTCGGCCAGACGACCGAGCTCACGTTCGCCGACGTCAAGCGCAATCCGAAGCTCGCGGCCGATGTCTTTCGCTTCGCGCCGCCGCAGGGCGCCGACGTCGTAGGCCAATGACTTCGGGGTCAGAGCAAAAAGCGCGTTTTTTGCTCCGACCCCGAAGTCATTCGGGCAGCGGCAGGCCTTTCTCCGCCATCACCTTGCGCAGCCGATCCGGATAATCGGTGATCAGGCCGTCGACGCCCTGGTCGATGAGGCGCGCCATGGTCGCCGGGTCGTTCACGGTCCACGGCAATACCTGAAGTTTCAACGCGTGCGCCTCGGCGATCGTCGCGGGGGTCGCGTTGCGCGCGAGCGGCGACCAGATCGTGCAGCCCGCCGCGTGCACGAGGCGCGGTACCGAGCCGCCGTAATCCCGCAGGTCGAGACCCGCGGTCCACGCCGACGCGCCGCCGGCCGACGGCTTCACGTTGTCGCTGTCGTTCGTCTCGATCGTCAGGCACGCCGTCGCGATCGACGCGTCGAGCTTCTTCACCTCGCGCAGCGTGCGCCAGTCGAACGACTGCACGCTCACGCGATCTTCGACATGCGCCTCGTGCACGGCGTCGACCACCAGCCGCGCGAACGTGGCCGGATCGACGGTGTCGTCGGGATACGTCGGATCGATCTTGGTCTCGATGTTGAGGCGCACCGGCGTCGGATGCGCCTTCGCGAGGTCGAAGACCTGCCGCAGCGTCGGGAAGTGCTCGCCGTCGACGGCTTGCTGCTCGGGAAACTGCTGCGCGTAGCGCGTGGATGAATCGGTGCGACCGATGTCGAAGCGCGCGAGCTCGGCGAGCGTCAGCGTGTGGATCGGCGGGCCTTTCTGCGGCAGCCATCGCCCGTCCGGCGTGCGCACGAGATCGGGGTTGAGAAAGCGCTCGTGCGAAATCACGAGCACGCCGTCGCGCGTGACGCCGAGGTCCGTCTCGAGCGTGGTCACACCGATCGCCAACGCGCGCCGAAACGCGGCCAGCGTGTTCTCCGGTGCCAATCCGCGCGTTCCGCGATGGCCTTCGAGGTCGAACCCCGACGCGGGCAGCACCGCGAGCATGCCAGCGAGTGCGAGCGCCGCGCCCGCGCGACGGTGCAATGCGGCGTCGTGAAGCGGCTTGGGGCAGGCGCTGATCATCGGTGGACGTTTGCGGCGAGCGAGGAGCGGCGGCGACTCTACCGCGCATAATGAGCGCCCGCAATCGAGGCGTGGCGTGGACGACCTTTTCGCGACTTCACCGGCTGACTCGACGCCGCTCGCCGAGCGGCTGCGCCCTACGGACATCGGCGAGGTGATCGGCCAGCGGCACCTGCTCGCTCCCGGCAAGCCGCTCGCCGTCGCCTTCGCGGCCGGCAAGCCGCATTCGATGATCCTCTGGGGACCGCCCGGTGTCGGCAAGACGACACTCGCGCGGCTGATGGCCAACGCGTTCAACGCCGAGTTCATCGCGATCTCGGCCGTGCTCGCCGGCGTCAAGGACATCCGCGACGCGGTCGCGCGCGCCGAGCTCGCGCGCGAGCAATACGGACGCGCGACGATTCTCTTCGTCGACGAGGTGCACCGCTTCAACAAGGCGCAACAGGACGCGTTCCTGCCATATGTCGAGCGCGGCGTACTGACCTTCATCGGCGCGACCACCGAGAACCCGTCGTTCGAGGTCAACAGCGCTCTGCTGTCGCGGGCGGCGGTGTACGTGCTGCATCCGCTGTCGCCAGCCGACCTCGCGCAACTGCTCGAGCGCGCGGTCGCTGCCGCGATGCCGTCGATCGTCGTCGACGACGCGGCGCGCGATGCGCTCGTGAACTACGCCGACGGCGACGGTCGGCGCTTGATCAACCTCGTCGAGCAGCTCGCAATCGCTGCGCATTCGACGCGCGCGGCCGCGCCCAGCGTCGAATCCGGTCCACCCGGCGGGCAGCGAAGCGGGGAAGCCGCGAACGTGGGGGGTTCACCAACGGCGCGCAAGACGACGCTCGACCTCGCGTTCGTCGAGGCCACGATCGCGCGGAGCCTTCGCCGCTTCGACAAGGGGGGCGAGGCGTTCTACGACCAGATCAGCGCGTTGCACAAGGCGGTGCGCGGCTCCGACCCCGACGCGTCGCTGTACTGGATGTGCCGGATGCTCGACGGGGGCGCCGATCCGCTCTACGTCGGCCGGCGGCTGATCCGCATGGCGAGCGAGGACGTCGGCCTCGCGGACCCGCGCGCGCTTCACGTCGCCCTCGATTCGGTTGCGACCTACGAGCGGCTCGGCTCACCGGAAGGCGAGCTCGCGCTCGCGCAGTGCGTGTTGTATCTCGCCGTCGCGCCCAAGAGCAACGCGGTGTACACCGCGTACGGCGCAGCGCGTGCATTCATCGGCGAGGATGGCTCGCGTCCGGTGCCGCTGCGCCTTCGCAACGCACCGACGCGGCTGATGAAGACGCTCGGCTACGCGAAGGGCTACCGCTACGCGCACGACGAGGCGGACGCGTACGCGGCCGGCGAGCGCTATCTGCCCGACGACATGCCGGACGTGAGCTTCTACGAGCCGACCGAACGCGGCCTGGAAGCGCGCATTCGCGAGAAGCTCGCGAGCTTGCGCCAACGCGACGAAGCGGCCGGCGGGCGCCACGCTCCGCGCACCGACGACGGGGAAACGTAGCTTCCGAGTCGGCACGGTGTTGCGCATCGGGCTGCTAGAATCGATCGATGCTCGACATCAATGTCCTGCGCAACGATCTTGCCGGCGTCGCGGCGCGCCTCGCGTTGCGCGGCGTCACGCTCGACACCGCCCGCTTCGACGCGCTCGAGGCGGGGCGCAAGCACATCCAGATGCGCACGCAGGAGCTGCAGGCGAAGCGCAACACGCTGTCGAAGCAGGTCGGCATCGCTAAGGGCAAAGGCGAGGATGTCTCACCGCTCCTGGGCGAGGTTGCGGGCGTCGGCGAGGCGCTGAAGGACCTCGAGCGCGAGCTCGACGACGTGCAGGCGCGTCTTCGCGCATTCCTGCTCGACTTGCCGAACGTCACGCACGAGACGACGCCCGTCGGCCGCTCGGCGGACGACAACGTGGAGCTGCGCCGTCACGGCACGCCGCGCGCGTTCGACTTTCCCGTGCGCGATCACACGGACCTGGGCGAGGCGCTCGGGATGCTCGACTTCGCGACGGCGGCGAAGCTCTCCGGTGCGCGCTTCACGTTCCTGCGCGGCGACCTCGCGCGGCTGCATCGCGCGCTCGCGCAACTGATGCTCGACACGCACACGCGCGAGCACGGTTATACCGAATGCTATACGCCTTACGTCGTCAACGCGCCCACGCTCATCGGCACCACGCAGCTGCCGAAGTTCGAGGCCGACATGTTCTCGGTGGCGAAGGGCGGGGCGGCGCCCGACTGCGCGGCCGAGGGGGCGCTGTACCTCATCTCGACGTCGGAGATCACGCTGACCAACTCGGTACGCGACGAGATCCTGCCGGCGGACGTCCTTCCCATCAAGCTGACCGCGCACACGCCGTGCTTCCGCTCGGAGGCGGGCAGCTACGGCAAGGACACGCGCGGAATGATCCGCCAACATCAGTTCGACAAGGTCGAGCTCGTGCAGGTCGTGCGCCCCGAGCATTCTTACGCCGCGCTCGAGGAACTCACGCGTCACGCGGAGACGATCCTGCAGAAGCTCGAGTTGCCCTATCGCGTCGTCGCGCTGTGCACGGCCGACATCGGCTTCGCCGCCGCGAAGACGTACGACCTCGAGGTGTGGCTGCCGGGACAGAACGCCTATCGCGAGATCTCGTCGTGCTCGAACTGCGAGGCGTTCCAGGCGCGGCGCATGCAGGCGCGCTATCGCAACGAGAAGGGCAAGCCCGAGCTCGTGCACACGCTCAACGGCTCGGGACTCGCCGTCGGCCGTACGCTGGTGGCGGTAATGGAGAACTACCAGCAAGCCGACGGCTCGATCGCCATTCCTGCCGCGCTGCGTGCTTACATGGGCGGGCAGGAGTCGATCAAGCGCAGCAGTTAGCTCAGCGCATGTTCCCCGTATGCCCGAGCGAATATCGCCCGGGTTGCGGCCACACGGCGAGCCCGTGCGGCTCCTTGCCGACCGGGATCGTCTGCACGGCGCCGCTCGCCGTGTCGAACACGTACACGACGTTGTCGTAGCGCCCGGAGAGCCACAACTTCGTCCCGTCGGCGCTGACGTTGCCCATGTCGGGACTGCCGCCGCCGGGGATCGGCCACGTGACGTCGACCTTGCGCGTCGCGAAATCGATGACCGACACGCTGCCCTTGCCGTGCGCGGCACCGTGGATCTTGTTCGAGCCGCGGTTGGCGACGTAGAGCTTGCGTCCGTCGCGGCTCGGATACAGGCCGTGCGTGCCCTTGCCGGTGGCGATGAAGCCGATCTCCTTGAACGCGTCGCCGTCGATGACGAACACGCCGTCGGCCATCATGTCGGCGACGTAATACACCTTGCCGTCGGGCGAGATGCGGATGTCCTGCGGCATCGGTCCCTTCGACAGTTTCAGGTAGCCGAGCACCTTGCGCTCGACGAGGTCGATCTTCGCCAGGCTGCCCGAGAACTCGCAAGTGAAGATCGCGTGGCGGCCATCGATCGAGAAATCGGCGTGGTTGATGCCGCCGCACTCGGGAACGTCCATCGACGACTGCAGCGCCATCGTCTGCGGATCGCGGAAGTCGAGCCGCTTGAGCGCCTCCGCGACGACGATCGCCGAGCGCCCGTCGGGCGTGAAATACATGTTGTACGGATCGTCGACCGGCACCGGCTTGCCCGGCTTGCCGGTCGCCGGGTCGATCGGCGTGAGGCTACCCTTCGTGGTGTTCTCGGCATTGTTCGCGACCCACAGCGTCTTCAGGTCCCACGACGGCACGACGTGCTGGGGATTGAGTCCGACGCGAAACCGGTCGACGACCTTCAACGTCGCCGGATCGATGACGTAGACGTCGCTCGACGTCACGTTCGGCACATACACGCGCGGCAGGGCATCGCGCGCGACGGCGCTCATGTGCGCCGCGCCCGTCTCGCTGTAGAGGTTCGACGCATCCACGACGGGCGGCATGCCGGGAAGCGTCGCGATGCCGGGCTGCGACGGCGCCGGCGTTTGCGCCATCGCGGATGCGATGAAAACGGCAAGCAGCAGTGCGAGTGCGGATGCGGGGCGAGAGTTCTTCACGAAGGGAATGCCCCAAGAGGGCGCAGGAGGATCGTTGTCAGTGAGGAACGGCGCGACGGATCGCGTCGACCGAGCGTTGCACGATGAGGTCGACGCCGATGCGGCCGAGCTCGGCACTCGCGCCGCGCGGATCGCCGTATACGCCGTGTGCGGCGTCGAGATTGTGGCCGGCGGCCAACTCGCCGGTGCGCACGAGCGCCGGATCGACGGCGAGCGCGAGCGACGTGTCGGCGAGGCCCGCATGCGTGCCGATGGCGGCGTCGGAATGACCGCGCGCTTTCAGCGCGGCCGCATATTCGGTTTCTAAGGCCCAATAGTACTCGGGGAGCGCGTGCACGCGCGCCGGCGTGTTCTTCCACTCGCGGCCCAGTCGCGCGGCGACCGCCTGCAAGCTGCGCCGGTAGCCGCCGTGATCACCGACGAAGACGATGTCGCGAAAGCCGCTTGCGCGAAGGCTTCGCGCCGTGGATTCGAGGATGCTTTCGAACGTCGCCTGCGGGATCGTCAACGTGCCGGCGAAGCGCATGTGCGAGGTTGGCGGATCGATACCGCCTTCGGGGACGTACGCAAGCACCGGCGCTACGAGCGTGTTGCCGAGCGCCGTCGCGATGCGCTCGCACAGCGCCTTCACGCGCACGTTGTGCTTGCCGAGCACCATATGCGGGCCGTTCTGCTCGGTGCCGCCGATCGGCACCAGCACGGTCGTCTTGCCGGCTCGCACCTGCGACTGCAGCTCGGTGGACGTCAGCTCCTCGAGGAACACCGAGCCTGCGGAGTGCGCGAGCGTCGCGCACGAGGCGAGAAGAGCTGCCGCAAGGAGCTGGCGCGCGCGATCGAGCATCGCGCTATGGTAGGCGATCGGCCGCACCCAGCCACGGCGCGCCTTTGCAGAAGCGGACGCGGCGCCGCGTCAGCGCAGCGCCACGGTTACCGAGAGACGCGGCGTTTGTGGCGCCTCGGTGCGCAGCAGGATGTCGTAATAGCCCCGCACGCGGCCGACGAACGCGACCGGCATGCCGCCGCGCGCATAGCCGTATTTCGCGCTCACGTAATACTCGGGCTCGGCGAGCAGCGGCAGCACCTTGCGCACGTCGCTCCACAGGTCGGGATTGAGCTTCTGCCGCTGCGCAAGCACGCGCGCATCCTCGAGATGGGCAATGCCGATGTTGAAGGCCGCCAGCGCGAACCACGTGCGATCGGGCTCGCCGATGCGCGCCGGCAGCTTGCGCTTGATGTCGGCGAGGTAGCGCGCCGCGGCAATTGCCGACGCCTTCGGATCGAGGCGGTCGACGACGCCGAGCGCCCGCGCCGTCTCCTCGGTGAGCTGCATCAGGCCGCGCACGCCCGTCTCGCTGGTGGCATCGGGATCCCACTGCGATTCCTGATACGCGACCGCGGCGAGCAGCCGCCACTCGATGCCGCTTTTCGCCTGCGCCTCGATGAACGTGCGCCGCCACTGCGGTAGCGCCTTGCGGATGCGTTCCTGGAACACGCCGGCGTCGATGCGCTCGACCTGCTCGGAGCGCGCGAAGTAGCGCTCGGCCAGGCGCGCCAGCGTGCCGTCGCGACGCAGCCGCGCGAAGAACTGGTCGAGTGCGTCGCGCAATTCCGGGTATCCCGGTGCGACCGCCCACGCGAATTCTCGGCGCGGGCCGGCGGCGAACGCGACGTCGAAGTCGAGATAGATGTTGCGCGCGACCGCCGCGTCGCTCGACGCGACGATCGCGTAGCTCACGGTGCCGTCGGCCACCTGCGCGATCAACTCGTCCGCCGACGTCACGTCGACCGGTTGCCAGCGCACGTTCGGATGCGCGAGCCGCACGGCGGCAAGCTGCGCGTCCATTCCCGTATGCGCCGGGTACGCGACGCTCGCCTGGTCGAGGTCGTCCCAGCGGCGCGGACGAAAGCCGTCGGCGTTGTAGATCAGCACGGGCTCGACGGCGTGATAGCCGGTGCTCCACGCGAGCGCCGGATCGGCACCTTCGGCGCTGGTGGTCGCGGCGGCGGCCTGGAACAGCCCGCCTGCGCCGAGTTGCGCCTGGCCGCGGACTATCTTGCTGAGCAGGGCCTGCGCACCGTTGGCGAACACCACGTTGAGCGGGACGCCGCGCTCGCGCGCGAAGCGGGTGAGGAGGTCGTGGTCGAAGCCGGACGCTTCGCCGCTCGGACCGATGAACCAGGTGGCAGGTCCGGGCAGCACGATGACGGTGAGGCCCGGCTTGCCGGGCTTGGGCGCCTCGGGCGCCCGCTCGCAGCCGCTGAAGAGCAGTAGCGCGAGGGCGGCGATCCCCATCAGGGATCGTCGGGGAAGCTCGGCCAGACGAGAGGCAAAAGCCCGATCGCGCATGACTCTACATCGCCCCCGTTGCCGGGTGCGTTCTCGAATTTTTGCGGCGATCTTTGCCGCCGTACATTGTTGCGAGCCTTGCCGTGGGCTCGCAGAACTCCACGAAAGTGGTCGCGGACGCGGCCTCGCGTCACGGGCGACGGGTCGGATTATAACCTTGGAGCCCGCATGGCCAATAGACCGCTCGGCCGGTTGGACGGCCGCTCGCGCCGCGGCTTTCGACCGTTCGTTCGGCGGGCGCGTTCGCCGGTATAATGGCGGCTCGCGAAACAGCGCCCGATCAACGGCGGGTCGCCCCGCATTGCACGGTCGTGAACCTGGTCAGGTCCGGAAGGAAGCAGCCACAGCGATTAACTGCAAGTGCCGGGGGAACGGCTCGCCACCCCGTCTCTTTGCTCGCCAGATCCCGCTGATACTTCGTTGCTCGTCCGCTGCGAACGCTCACGTACCTCCATGTACGCCCCGCGTTCTCGCGGACTCGCGCCTAGTCTCAGCGCGATCGCGCGGCAAATAGACCTGCTTCGTCCCTCATGAGTTACCAGGTCCTCGCGCGCAAATGGCGGCCTCGCACGTTCGGCGAGCTCGTCGGCCAGGCTCACGTCGTCACCGCGCTCGCGAACGCGCTGACGCGCGGCCGCCTGCATCACGCGTACCTGCTGACGGGCACGCGCGGCGTCGGCAAGACGACGCTAGCGCGCATCCTGGCCAAGAGCCTCAACTGCGAGAAGGGCGTCGGCGCCACGCCCTGTGGTGAGTGCGGCGCCTGCCGCGACATCGACACCGGCCGCTTCGTCGACCTGCTCGAGCTCGATGCCGCGTCGAACACCGGCGTCGACAACATGCGCGAGATCCTCGACAACGCGCGCTACGCGCCGACGGTGGGCCGATACAAGGTCTACCTGATCGACGAAGTGCACATGCTGTCGAAGGGCGCGTTCAACTCGATGCTGAAGACGCTCGAGGAGCCGCCCGAGCACGTGAAGTTCGTGCTCGCGACGACGGACCCGCAGAAGATCCCGGTCACCGTGCTGTCGCGCTGCCTGCAGTTCAACCTGACGCCGCTGCCGCGCGCGCAAATTGCGGAGCGCCTCGCGCACATTCTCGCGGCCGAGTCGATCGCGCACGAGCCGGCGGCGTTGCCGCTGCTCGCCGCTGCGGCGCAGGGGTCGCTCCGCGATGCGCTGTCGCTGCTCGACCAGGCGATCGCCTACGGCGGCGGGGAAGTGCGCGAGGAGGGCGTGCGGGCGATGCTCGGCGTCGTCGATCGCGCGTACCTGCACCGCATCGTGGAAGCGCTGCTCGCGAACGACGGACCCGCGTTGATGGGCGCGGCCGATGCGCTCGGCGCGGCCGGCCACGCGTTCGCGTCGGCGCTCGACGAGCTCGCGTCGCTGTTCCATCGCATTGCCGTGCGGCAAGCCGTTCCCGGCCTCGATGGCGGCGACGACGCGGACAAAATCGGCGAATACGCCGCCCGGATGTCGCCGGAGGCGGTGCAGCTCGCCTACCAGATCTGCATCCAGGGTCGCGTCGACCTCGCGCTCGCACCCGACGAGGCGACCGGCTTCACGATGACGCTGCTGCGGCTGCTCGCATTCGAGCCGGCGGACGACGTCGCGGCGGCGACTCCTGCAGTGCCCGAGCGCGCGCCGAAGACCGCCGCAGCACCTCGGCGCGAGGCCGCCACTGCGCGCGTCGCGTCGACGACTGCGACAGCCGCACCGGTCGGCTCTGCCGAGGTGAGCGACGCGCGATTAAGCCTGCCCGAGTCGCCCGCCGATTGGCCGGCGTTCGTTGCGGAGCTCAAGCTCACGGGCATGGCGGCGCAACTCGCGGCGCAATCGGAGCTGAAGTCCATCCGCGGCAACGCCGTGTCGCTCGCGATTCCGGTGAGCCACAAGCATCTCGCCGACAAGGCCTACGCCGACAAGCTCAAGACCGCGATCGAGGCGGCGACGGGCCGCAAGGTGCTGCTCGCGTTCGAGATCGGCGAAAGCGGCGATGGATCGCTTGCGGCGATCGAGCGGCGCGAGCGTGCACAGGCTAAGGCGGAGAACGAGGCGGCGTTTCGCAACGAGCCGTTCGTGCGCGATCTCGTCGCACGCTTCGACGCCGCCGTGCGCACCGAGACGATCGAGACCACGAAACCCAAGGCAGGAACGTCATGATGAAGAACCAGTTGGCCGGCTTGATGAAGCAGGCGCAGCAGATGCAGGAGAACATGCAGCGCGCGCAGGAGGAGCTCGCGCGCACCGAAGTCGAGGGTCAATCGGGCGCCGGGCTGGTGAGGGTCGTCATGACGTGCCGCCACGACGTGAAGCGCGTGTCGATCGATCCGTCGCTGCTCGCCGACGACCGCGACATGCTCGAGGACCTCGTCGCAGCGGCCTTCAACGACGCCGTGCGCCGCGCGGAGGCGACGACGCAGGAGAAACTCGGCAGCCTCACTGCCGGCATGCCGCTGCCACCTGGTTTCAAGCTGCCGTTCTGAACGATTGATTCCGCACGAGCCGCTGTCGAGCCTCGACGAGCTGTCGCGCGCGCTGCGCTGCCTGCCCGGAGTCGGGCCGAAAGCGTCGCAGCGCATGGCGCTGCATCTGCTGCAGCACGATCGCGAAGGCGCTGAACGGCTCGCGCATGCGCTGGTCGCGGCCATGCGAGCCGTCCAGCATTGCGAGCGCTGCAACACGTTCACCGAGGGAACGCTGTGCGCGCTGTGCCAGTCGGACAAGCGCGATGCGTCGCTCCTGTGCGTCGTCGAAACGCCGGCCGACCTGCTGATGGTCGAGCAGACGCAGGCGTTCTCGGGCCTCTACTTCGTGCTGATGGGGCGCCTGTCGCCGCTCGACGGCATCGGCCCCCGCGAGATTCGTCTCGAGCGTCTGCTG